>ERZ1740067.2558-NODE-2558-length-10973-cov-6.395585_pt1 | contig 10973 bp, 7 predicted proteins | sample MGYA00581736_ERZ1740067 | MGnify/ENA primary metagenome ERZ1740067 (study PRJEB43018, sample SAMN04849236) | marine metagenome | isolation source: floating plastic debris | place: Pacific Ocean | collected 2008-08-27 | study: EMG produced TPA metagenomics... | reverse complement strand
GCCTGTGATAGCTTGGCATGGTTTTGGCAGCAGATTGGCCAGTCCCGTTACCCAGAGGCACGCTCAATCCTCATCCTGTGTGATGGGGGCGGCAGCAATTCAGCCCGTAAATACATTTTTAAGTATGACTTGCAGCGATTGGCCAATTGCATTGGGCTTGAGATTCGCATCGCTCACTATCCCAGCTATTGTTCTAAGTACAATCCCATTGAGCGACGGTTCTTTCCCCATGTCGGACGTGCCTGTACTGGCAGGCTGTTCGATTGCCTCGATACGGTCGTTGCCTTAATGCAGAAAGCAACGACCTCCACGGGCTTAAAGACCACCGTCAATGTGATTCACCAGAAATATCTAGCTGGACGCGAAGCCACTGAAGACATTAAGTGCAACTTAGAAATTGTCTACGATGAGTTGCTTCCTCAGTGGAACTATCGCGCTATTCCTCAGAATCCGTCATTAGTTGTTTGACCATTCCTAAGCTAATCTTGATTCGATTTCAGAGAGCCTGCTCCAACTCTTCGCCTACACGTCAAAATATATAGCAAAAGAGAGCAGCATTGAGGGAGTGCTCTGACTAATATCCTCTCAACTGAGAAAGGAGATTCGCCGAAAAGAAATGTTGTCTGAATGCAGATGAGCGAAAGATTCTCCTCTCATCGGCAACTAAGTGAGACCGATTTTCTTAAACTAGGGGCGATAAAGCCTGGAGCGATGATCGCGCTCCAGGCTTTATCGCTTATCGGTAATTGTAGATAGTTGCTAAGCTAAAATAGAATATTTTTCGCTTTCTTGTCTCAGAGCACTAGAGACCGTTTTTCTAAGTAACGCAAGTCTCGTAGTCATAGAATCATCAGCTTCTCGATCACAAGAAAACTTGCTCAGCAGATCTTTGTAGTAACAATGCTTAATGTGAAAATTAAACGTTTTCCTAAGCTCAGGTTCTCTATCTTCGTTTGCATAATGTAAAGTAGTAATCAAAAAATTCAAGAACAGTATGCAATACCTTTGATCTCGTTGTGAGTCGGACAGCCTCAAGCCTTTAAGACAGTATTCTGATGATTGAATTTTTCTACCAATAAGGTGAAGAGCCCTAGCGTATACATATATTAACTTTATCAACTGCTTATCAGGAATTTTATCAGTTGCAGCCTCTAAATAAACGGCAATTTCTTCAGAGATTAGTTCTGCTTCTGAAAGCTTACCTAGATTAAATAGTGATACGCATAAGTGTATTCGAAATACGATTTTATTGAGAATAGAGACTCCTTGAGTGAGCTTTACTAAATCACATACATCATCATATCGAAACAATCTTTCAGCAGTTAGTATTTTGCCTTCTAATAATAAATTACTCAGCCAATCAGGAGCTCTTCGTTCTGTATCCCGTATGAAATTTGATAACTCAAAAAAACGATTGCTTTCAAGAAACGCTGTCGAGCATTCTACTACGTAAACAGTCCACAAGAAAAAATCAAAATCAGGCTGTACGTCTATTATGCATTTCCAATCACTTGGTTCTATGGTGAAATTCTTGAACTGAAAGTACCCACGATTAAGAAGAGTGTAAGTCTCCTTAAAATGGTTCACAGCTAAATCATAATCTCCCTGTATTCTATGAAGACGACCAACGTTAACCCACTGCTGTATTGCAGAGACCCAATGTTCCCTCCTCAAACTATCATTTGCGCAAATCAGAGTAATGTGATGCTCGCAGAGCCGATAAGCTTTCTCATAATTTCCCAAGAACGACTCAATCAAGCTAGCTTGATTGAGCAAGCCCAACAGATTCTCAAGTTCACCATCTTGACTGGATGAGAAAGCAGTCAATTTCTGTACAAGTGAACTTATCCAATCACAAAGAGGATAATGAACCATCGTAGAAGGAATTGTCAAAAAGCTCCTAAATATTGAGTCCGTCGCACTAGATGAGACAAAAATATTAAACTCCCTCTACAGTGACTTTTTAAGCAATACGTTAGGACACTTTGGCTGCATCCCATCCTCCCCTAATGCACTATTCGACCACCGGGAGATCTTTTCTAAATTTATGTCAGCCTTTCCGTCACTTTTGAGTTCCCCCACTTTGTCAAAGGTTACTGTGCATTTAGATAAACTTCCGTCAGGACTAATTACGATAGAGTTGGGATCTGATGCATAACAAATATAGTTCTCAGTATCAATAGGTACTATCATGTCAGGATGCTCAAGAGACTCCTTGAGTCTCTGTAATGCGTCACTTTTGTCTAGCAAAGATTTCTGCTCAATATATGCATCATTTGGACCCCCTAAAGCTACTAGTTCATGGAAGTTTATTGAAAATCTTCTATCCTTCGAGAACGTAGGATTGATGTATTTCTCAACCAGTTGAATCGCCTCGTGTAAGCGAGATACTTGATAATGTATGCGTATAATGCATTGGAACTCAGATTCAGAGTTCTTGAGACACATTAACCCATTCCATATGCTGCTCCAGGTCTCTTTACCTGATGCGAGAGGTCTTTGAGCATTGTGAAAATCTGGTGCCCCATCTAAAGTGATTTGCAGATGCTTTATCCCAGCCTCTTCTAGCATTGGCCAAGTGTCCTTGTTAAGTAAGACTCCATTGGTAGTCATACCACTCATAAAGCGGACACCATGACTGATACAACTCTGTCTGGCACTGTCTGCAAGTCTAATAATATCATCCAAAAAAAGTAGAGGTTCACCTCCAAAAAAATCCAACCACAACCAGTCGTAACATAAAGCAGCCTGCTGTTGAATATATCTTTCTATAGACTCAACAGTTACATCTGACATGGCGACAGCTCTGTGGTCTTCGTAGCAATACCAACATCGACAGTTACAAGAGAACGTAGGGCAAAGGATAATCGTTTTATGAGACTTAAGTCTTCTATCAATTTTTGGATTCTGACTTAGCATTTTGACATCTGCCTCTTTTATATTCATCATGTACTCGTTTCTTAAGAAATGAGCCTTCTATCAGTCAGAGGGTAAGAAAACATCAGTTTTCGCTTGTACGAATTAAGAGATTTCTCAAAAAGAGATGAACTTGTTCGACGTATTTCTACACTGAGGACAGCTCTGTTCTGATTGACACAACAATATTCATTCATAATATAAAGCAACTAGTCAGCCAAAAAACCCTGCATCCCAAGTTTCCTCATAATATTTCTGTTAGGAATGGATTGCTCCTTGGGAGGAATATACAATGTTGAAACAGATGTTACATCTGCTTCCGCTAGGTCTACTAAAGGTAGGGAAACAATCTTAGATTTACAGTTTGGGAATGCTGATGCTTCATATAGAGTGACCGATTGTCTCTTTCCATAAACAGGAAGCAGCTTGTCTAGTAAAACTCCAATCCCAGATGTGTCATAGCTTTTCTGATAGGTTAAATCTCCGATAGCTCCTACCTGCCAAAGTACTAATGACGAAGAGGGGTCAAATTTTCTGTCGCAAATAAGAAAATCGGTAGCTTCAAAGCTTTGACATCCGAACTTAGATGGGTCGATCCCCAGCTCAGCAAAAAGACAATCTTCTGCTGAAACACCTGGGAGCATACGAGCGCTGTATCCCTCACGTAAAGCTTGTTGAATAACACGGTGAGAAGGATCCACAAACACGCCAGGATGTCCATAGAATGCCGCGCAAACCTTTAGTCCTTTACTAACGGCTTCCATAATTGTCTCAATCATTAAATTATATGTATCGAGCCTATCAGTACCAACTTCATACAGGGAGTAAAGCGACTCAGAACTCGTATTCAGTTTTCTTATCCATCTAGCTGCGAGAGGATCACTAACTAGATAAAAAACTTTATCGGCTTTTTCAATACTAGCCTTCGCCTCTAAGGTTGTTTGTGCAAGGTTTATCCCTATCCCTACAACCACCAAGGAACCATCTTTGCCCATATCAAATTATATCCCAGTAGATTTCTAACATCGTGAAAGACCTATACAAACATAAGACTCATGACTCAAACGGCTATGTCACGAGCGCGCATCTTCAAATTGCGTATTAGCCGAGCTTCTAATGTTGCTGCCTATTGAGGTTTCGAGATTCAGTAACGATAAATTTTCGAGTCTGGCATAAATTGACACTGAACGCGATTGCTATTTGCCACAGTTAGATGCATTAGCCACCACAATCGCTACCACTACTACTGCACCTTTAACATACTGACCTTCTCCCAGCGCATCATAAATATCTCCAGGCTTCCCGCTGAGGACAATAGCTTGATCGCTTTCCGAAAGGTTCTCAGCTTCCATTGCAGAAATAGGATTTTCTCGAAACGCCTCTGCTTGGCTCGGATCAAGCGATAACTTTATGAGGTAATCAGCTAGAGCCTCTCGGATTTCTTGTGAAGGAGCATCTGTAAGCAATGTATACTCTGTACTCATGATGAACCAAACCCTGTAAAAAACAATACTGAAATTTCTCAGAACACGTAAAATACGACTGTAATTGCCACTATTTACATAATATCTGAGTATATCTTTGATTATAGTACGACTTATACTTCAGTGTTGCGAGATGATTAAGCACTTAGCGAGTGTTCAGAAAGCTCTCTTGAAAGCAATTTTGTTCAGCAGAGTATAAGGGAATCTACGGTAAAGCCAAAGTACTCAGGAGATACGCTTTTATTAACACAAGAATTAGTGTGCGTTTGCTCTGCTGAGGATGGTCGCCGTTATTAGTCGAATATGACTATCGTTACGAATGGCTATAATTATTATTCAATCTTTAAGTTTCGTTTCCGGCTTGCCGCTGTCTGGGATCGCTGCCCTCTGCCGAGTGGCAGTCGGTCTATGACTAACGAGGTCATAGGCCGACTGATAAGCTGACCTTATAAAGGTTGGCTGAAGGGATCATCCGCAGTCGAAAGCCTGTTAATAGATAACATCAAATCCTAAGACTGCTTTATGAGTAACGTTATGATGTCAGCAATTCGCTTTCAGCCGCTGAAAGCATGAAATAAACTTGAGACAAAGTTCTCAAAGGTGAATTACAATCACCCGAATCAGTTAGCCAGAAATAGCTCGGCTAGAAAGATGTAAGGTGTGCATAGCGACGAGACCTCAGGCCAATTAGTCGGCGCAAGCCAATTGGAATTAGATTTTATGGTTAGAGAACTATTCGTAGTGAGCATATGTTTTGCGAGCAGCAATGACATGTTCACTTCTGCCAAGCTACTCGCCGATTCCAGTTAAACCAGCTTTCGGGTTGTCGAGCTTGGTCGTTGTGGGTACTTACTCAATGCCATCTTTGCTTTAGAGAGGTATTGCTTTTTAACATATCGATGAAATCCACGCTGTCAGGATGGCTATACATGACTCTAAGCTGTGCCGTAGAGCTAATTGTTGGATGTGCTTATTTAGAAAATGTTTCCAAGTGCTTCTTGTTCTGCTTTGAGTTGATACTCCTTTCAATGGGCATCTCTCATACTATTTACCTTTTACTGTAAAACGGCTTTGTTGCATGAATCGAAAATAGATAAAACCAGCCTCCTGTAGCCGTTTTCTAAGCTTCAACTGGGTAGCTGTCCGGCATTCCTAACTGCGTCATCTTATTGAGCGCTTTGCACTCTATCATCAGTTCTGTCGTTTGTGTTTCTAGCTTACGCGCGCACACCTCACCTGTGAAAATGGTTTTGAGTCGATACATGCCGGTCTCACTGAGCGAGCGACGATGGTAGCTGCTCTCTTTCTTCCAAGTCTTACGACCAACCTGTCGAATCCGTCTGAGGTTTTCGTCACGCGGATGCTTTGGACCTTTGCGGTTACCGTGGAACCAAATCTTGGCATCTTTGCGCGGCGGTATCGCGGCCACCGCCTCACGCTCATCAATGTAGTCATAGACATAGCCACGGTCGTAGGCCCCATCGGCGCTCACTTGCTCTATGTCATCGTCAATCTCATCGAGTAGTTCACCCAACACTTCACTATCACCGGTTGAGTTTGGTGTCACCACAGCAGCTAGAATTTCGCCCGTTTCCTCATCAATGCCGATATGTAGCTTTAGCCAGGTGCGGCGCTTACTAATGCCGTGCTTTCGCGCTTTCCACTCACCTTCTCCGTAGACCTTCACGCCAGTGCTGTCGATGACAACGTGGCGTGAACCCTGCGTTGGCGTGACTGACAAATCCATGTTCAGTCGTTGGGCACGACGTGAGAGCGTACTGTAGTGCGGCAATTCTAGCTCTACCGACATCAACTTAAACAGAGAACGGGCAAACCCTATCGTCTGGCGCAGCTTCTGTCTGTATACCGACTTCAGCATCAGCAACGTCTCTATCGCTAAGTCGCTGTACGTATTTGATGCCCCTGGTTTGCCTGTCTTTTCTGTATTCTTCCAGCCGACTAAAACATCTTCCTCTAGCCATATGTGAAGGCTACCTCGGTTGATTAATCCAGCGTTATAATTGGGCCAGTTGCGGATTTTGTAGTGAGATGTCATTGGTTGCGTTGTTTGTTGTGGTAACAACAACTTACCAAGCACTCTCTACTTTCCGCAGCTCCCTATCGACCTATTTATGCAACAAAGCCCTGTAAAACTCTCTGCATAGCTATACTTTCAAGATTTTTCTGAACCGCTAAGGCAGATATGTTGGAATCTATTGAATGGGCTTGGAATAAGACTAAAGACCTGACTCATGAGTCCCTGGTAAAGTTATTTAGTGATTGGGGCTCCAGATTGAATGATACCTATCTAGAAGACATAAAGGAATGCGCATTAGATGCGTCAAGCTTAGGGAAATGGAGGCGATACCAAGTAGATAGAGTTGGACTCACTGGTAGTGTAGCTGGAGCAGTAGTGGGTCCAACATTCGCACTCTCGGAATTTTTAGATTTGACATATTGCAGAAGAACTGCCATTAGGTCTTGCCTTGGAATAGGCTATCGATTGCAAGGTAACGTTAATCATAAAGAAGACTTGAATTATATATTAGGGATATGGGCAGGTGTGCTGGAACCTATATCTGAATCAGATAGCTTTAATCCTTCTTTGTTATTTATCAAAGCTGTCCCCAAGACCGTTGGTAAAGTTACAGCAAAAGCCACAATAGCATTTGTTCCTGGACTGATACTGAAGAATACTACTGCCTACTACGTGGGAAAAACTCCTGCCAAAGCCGCAGCAAAACTCACAGCCAAGGTTGTCAACAAGATTGTAGATAAAGCTGCAGCAAAACTGCTTGCAAAGTATGCGGCTAAATCACCAGGACTATTTAATCCTATTGCAGGTGCAGCAGCCGGAGGAGGTATAAATTGGTGGCTTATCGATAGCTTAATGGACGCAGCAGAAACCTACTATGCTTCTGATTGTAGATTTCTGCGGCTTCGGCAAGACTGATGCAGGCATTTTTTCGGTTTGTAAGACATAAAAAATGCCTGCATCAGTCTCTCTGTATCCCTCTGTCCCTCTACCGTGAAATGCAGGTTTCTCATCTGCTGCGCCTTCGTTCCATAGTCTGAATATACAAGTCAGTTAGATGATTAAGCGGACTAACGGTTAATCAGTCGTGAATAAAGTTATATTCGAAGTCAGTCTAAGCCTCCTTTCTCCCAACTACGTACCATCTTGCAGTTAAAGGGCTTGAAGTTGAATTTCCATACTCATCAGTAACTTTTTCAATCGTCAATCCTGCTTGTGAGAACAAAGCAGCAATTTCACTTAAGGCATAAATGCGAACGCTCCAGTGTTTGGATTTATGTGCTTCGCTATTCCTAAATAATTTCTCTTCAACCTCTAGTAAGCCACTAGTAGCATTGAACATAGAATGTCCTAGACGTACTAAATCTCCGATTTCATACCACCAGTGATCGTCATACTTTTGAGCATGCCATATGATGTTTTCATGCTGAAGAATAAAATATCCCCCTGATTTTAGAGATGATCCAATATCTTGAAAGAGCCTTACTTCGTCATTCCAGGGAACATGTCCAATCGAACCGAAAAGAGAGAGGGCAACATCAAAGCTTTCTGTCTGACAGTGCTTGGCTAAGTCTCGATAATCAGCACAGATGTATTTTGCTTGGGGTATCTTTGCACATTCTTTTCTCGCAACTTCAATAAATTCCTTCTTTGAGTCGACTCCTAGACATGAAATCCCTCTTTCTGCTAATACCCTCAGATGTCTTCCTGTACCACAACCTACATCAAGTACTCGCTCACTCTCTATCAGGACTGGTAGGATGTTTTCTAGGAGCCTAATCTGAGAATGTACCTGACCATCTTTAATAATCGATTGACATGCTGCTAAGTAGCTATCGTCGTAAAGTTTCGAGGCATCAGGGATACTGTTAGAGTAATTGTTCATAATCGGCTAACGAAAAGAAGATTTAGTCAGTTGCTATTCTATTGTTGCTGTGGACAAGTCGGCTGGTGGAATCGCTGTTGTAGCGTCAAACCTAGAGCGTAGAGAAGATAACAATACAGGCTATGTCAAGCGTTGGATAAAGAAAGGGAATGACTCTATATGCTGAAGAAATATGTTGTCTGCCTGAATGAAACAGAATGGAAGAACCTGCTTAGCGTTATCAAGAAGCTATCGAGTAGTAGTCAGAAAATTGAGTGTGCTCAAATCTTGCTGGAATAAGTCATCAACGTTAAGCATCCATAAAGCCTTTAGCTAAAGCAATTAGTGGCTTAGTCGCAGGGTGATCGATGACTGACTCTATAGCTGCCGCACCACCTTCTTTGAGAGCATTGATGAGGCGTTTCTTGAGAGTGGGTTTACTCTCTATGGCTTCAATAGTTTTGGCTGCAATCATAGCTTGACCCGTGTGTGTAGTTTTGTCGTAGCTTTGCTCAAACTCAGAAAAGAGGCGTCTTATATTATCGGTGGCTTGGGTAAGCTCGGTTTTACTATTGATTTGAATGTCAGTTTTACCACCTTGGACATAATCTCCTATAAAGTTGTTGCCTTGTCCGTGCTGGTTAATGAGAGCACCTATATGTTGACTATCGCCTTGAGACAGCTGGCTTTTGTTGTCATTGTAGACTTTATTGACGATGGTAATTCCCGGTGGAAAATCTTCGAGTAAGCTTTCTTCATGCGGTTTATCCGTACGCTTCCGTTGTCGAGCGGTATGGGGCTCGTAGCCATCCAACAGATGGCGGATGTTAATTCGAATACCGAGTTTGCCGATAGGATAGGTTTGTTCACCCATTTTTTCTAGGCCAAGCATTTCTTCATAGTCGAGCGGTGGATGTTCAGGATAGTTGGGAACGGGAACCCATTCGGAAACTTCTAGATCACGAAAGCTTCTGTGGATGCTGTTAATGATTTTGCGAATCATTAACAGAAATGAACGACGGGTTGATTCTTTACCGCTGATGGCGATGAAGATTTTCTTGTCTTCGGCGTCGGCTTTGATACGGGCAATGTTGTAGATTTCCATTCCTTCTTTGTATTTGAGCATAACGCCGTTGCGCCAGTAGGTTGAATTGTGAATGTCCTCATGCATGAGGACTATAAAGCGGGAGATAATAATTTCTGGCAGAATACGGTAGTGGTATTGAAAGTTCAGAGTGTCTCCTTTTAGATTCGTTTCTTCAGGTTCCTCTTTTGGAAGGAGTCCAGGAATCAGGAATCTTTTGGGCTCGCAGCCGTCGATTAGAAAGCCGAGCTGAAACTCTTTCATTAGTTCTATGAGATAGGGATAGCGCTTGAGAGGATAGCGTTTGGTATCTAATATGCGTTCGAAGTCAGCGATGGTAAGGATTCCTGTTGTTTTGGTTTTGAGAGTCTCATCGCTCAGGACTGCATAGATGCCAGTGGTTACCCAATCAGGGTTGAGCACATTAGTGTCTTTTAAGATGGGGTGGTCGCGGAAGTTGAGCACTAGGCCAAGATCGTGTAGCAGCTCTATGAGTTGTTCCTGATTATCTTCGTCGATAACATTTTGCTGGTAACATAAACCCGTGTAGCGTGTATAGCTTATGAAATCTTCGTTCATGCCTTCTAGCTGCTCTTTTACCCGGAACCAAGTGAGAGGTAACAGGTTAAAAACATCATCTAACTGGACAACTTCACGGGTAATGGTGTTGCGCAATTCTGCGATACCATAGCCAGTAGCGCAAGAGGTTTCTAGAATCGCTTTGATATTTGGGTACTTATTACGTAAAGCTTTACGATTGATATCAAGAGGTTGTTCATCATATTTATTTCCAACAATAATGACAGGGGAACTGCCGCCGAAACTCTGAATTAGTTTAAGCCAATATTCGATGCGGTTTTCATCTTCGCTAGTACGGCAGTTGCTGGTGAGTATGTAAAGGCTGCGTTTGGTAAGAAAAAATTGATGAGTGGAATGGTAGATCTCTTGTCCACCGAAATCCCATACGTGGAGTCGAAGAGGTGTGGTGTTGACTTTGACCGACCAGTCACTAACTGTCAGTCCATCGGTTTGTGACTGGTTAGAGTCATAACGGTCATAAACCAGCCGATTGAGAAGAGAGGTCTTGCCGACACCACCCTGGCCTATAAGCAATAGTTTGGCTTCGCCGAGTTGGCGTTTTTCGCCACTGTGAAGTTCGCGAAGGTAGGAGAATATCTTTTTAGGGGAGCTAGGCGGTTTGCGGACATCTGATGAGCCAAGCGTTTCAGGTGAAATAGGTAAATGGTTACTGCGTAGGTCAAGTGTCCTCAGTTCTGATAGGTTCATCAGAACATCAGGAACCTTCCTGACTCTGTTATTTCTAAAGGAAAGTGTAGTGAGGGTAGATAATTTTGAGATCGAGTCAGGAATCTCTGTTATCTGATTATTTGAAAGATAAAGCGTAGTGAGGTTGGATAATTTTGAGATCGAGTCAGGAATCTTTGTTATCTGGTTGCCGTAGAGTGAAAGCGTAGTGAGGCTAGATAGCTTTGAGATTGAGTCAGGGATCTCCGCTATCTGGTTGTTGTGAAGGTAAAGCGTAGTGAGGCTAGATAGCTTTGAGATTGAGTCAGGGATCTCCGCTATCTG
>ERZ1740067.2557-NODE-2557-length-10973-cov-6.665690_pt1 | contig 10973 bp, 11 predicted proteins | sample MGYA00581736_ERZ1740067 | MGnify/ENA primary metagenome ERZ1740067 (study PRJEB43018, sample SAMN04849236) | marine metagenome | isolation source: floating plastic debris | place: Pacific Ocean | collected 2008-08-27 | study: EMG produced TPA metagenomics... | reverse complement strand
CAGTTGAATCCGTGTTCCAATTATTTTGATTGAAATACTAAGGAAACAGCATTGGACGATGCGCTCCTTGTATTGGGTCAAATTCACCACGTTGAGTTTCAGTGAGTCGGTTTACGAAAAATGGTTGGAAACCTCCAGGTATCTGCTTGTGGGTTACAAACCAAGTGGATTGAGTTTGACACTGGTTAATCTAAAAATGAAGCAGATTTTTTGGAGTAAATTAATGAATATGTCCAGAATGATCCTTTCTTTTTGTTTAATATTTGTTTAATTTTAACTATAAATAATTAAACAAAATTTGATTTGCAAGCATATTCAAATCAGTAATCAAATAGAGCGATGAACTGGGTTTTGAGTGGTTTACTTGATATTACCTTACCAAAGTGGCATTAAAAAAGACGTAATGTGGTTCGTGAAAAATGATTCAATGCAATTCATCTTTGATAAAGTATACCTCTATCAGTCCAGGTTTTTGTTGTTCATCGGATTATATGTCGTTTCGTCGGTTTATGCTTTTAGAGCAAAACCCATTTAGATAGTTTTGGATAATTACTAGGTTACCAAACCATATGACCTTTTTCCAATGATTCGTTTTGATAGTCATGATAAAACACCCCGGCCTACTTTTACCCTGTTGCATGTATTGATCATGGTCGGGTTTTATGTGTTTTTTGCCGGGGTATACACCCTTACTATTTCGTTAAGCACCCAATTTTCCTGGACATTGGCATATCGTACAGGGATTGATTATCTGCTCAAAGCAGTATATACCTTCCCGGTGTGGTATGTGGTGATTTACCGAATGGACAAGGCTCCAATTCAAACGAAGATATTGGCACACTTGACCTTATGTCCAGTATATCTTGCTACCTGGTTTTACTCTTATTATTTTTTGCTAGATGTATTAGGGTTACACGGTTTGAGAGGGTCTGGGCGTTGGTGGGACGTATACATTCCTTTGCTGGTATATACTACTCAGTTTGCATTGCTGCATAACTATTGGTACAATCAAAAATTGAATATTCAGACTCGACAGACTTTTGACCTTCGGGAAATGTTTCTTAAGAGTGAAGTATCAGCCCTCAAAGCTCAAATCAATCCTCATTTTTTATTCAATACACTCAACTCTATCAGTGCTTCGGTTCCACCTGAACTGAATGATACCCGTAATATGGTGGCCAAGCTAGCCGACATTTTCAGGTATGTGTTGATGGCTTCACAGAAGGAATTGGTGTTGCTGAAAGAGGAAGTCGCATTTATTAGAAATTACCTGGATTTAGAAAAAGTACGATTTGGGGAACGTCTCCAGATCTATTATGAAATAGACGAAACAGCTGAAGCAGTGGCCATTCCTCCTATGTTGCTACAACCCTTGATAGAAAATTCAGTAAAACACGGTATTTCGCCCAGCATCGAGGGAGGTACTATCGGCCTCGTGGTAAAGGTGATGGGTACCTCGCTTCAGATAAGCATTATTGATAATGGTGTTGCCAAACAAGCTACCTTTCCCAAAAATGCTTTTGCCAAGGGCATTGGGCTCAAGAATACTGCCTTGCGCATTGAGAAACTGTACCAAACTCAATTAACTGTAGATTTTAACTCGCCACAGGGACTGATCGTTCAATTCAGTATTCCATTGGCCAATCAAGTTGCGTATGAAACAAGTAATCATTATTGATGACGAAGCACCAGCTCGTAAAATCATTGGGCAATATTTGAGTGACTTCGCCCAACTACACATTGCCAAAGAGTGCAAAAATGGATTGGAAGCAGTTGAAAGTATTCATCAAATAAAACCTGACCTTATTTTTTTGGATGTGCAAATGCCAGGTATGAATGGATTTGAAGTCTTGAAAGAATTACAGCATATTCCTTCGGTCATTTTTTCCACTGCTTTTGATCAATATGCTTTGCAAGCTTTTGAGGTAAACGCAGTAGATTACTTATTGAAGCCTTACACTAGAGATCGTTTCCGAGAAGCAGTACAAAGGGTGTTATGTGAAGATGTTTTAGAGGATCGTTCCCAGGTTTCGCCTACCGCTTCGCTTATCCAGCAATTGCATCAGGAAAATAAATCGTACCCTAGTCGTATTTTAGTACAACACGGCCATAAGATTTTGGCCATTGCTCCAGAGGACATTTTATGGATAGAAGCTTTTGGTGATTATTCCAAAATACATACACATCAAGGGGTCTTTTTAAGCAATATGGGGATTGGCAACCTCAACGAAAAACTAGATCCTGCCCTATTCATTAGGGTACACCGTTCGGCCATTGTAGGCATTCGAGCCATTCAAATGGTAGAAAAAGATGGTGCCGGGAGTTTTGTTATTGATTTGCAGAATCAAGAGAGGGTAAAGGTAAGTCGTTCCTACGCGGAAAATATCAAGAAATTGATGGTGTAAATTGTTTTGCTGTATTGTTAAATTGCTCTATTGTTCCGCCTTCGGCTGATGGCTAAATGGCTGCGCGAAGCGACGCACTATCATAATTATTGATTTTTGATGGTTAATTATTAGTTCCTTCGGCTTCGCTCAGGACTAAAGGTTCCGCTACACTCATTGTTGCATTGCTAGTTCCTTCGGCTTCGCTCAGGACTTCGGGTTGCATGATGCGACGTATCATTTTTCATTCTTGTCCTGACGAAGGAAGGACCTGTTTTTCACTATTCATTCAATTAGTGGACTATGGACCGTCGACCAATGTTGTTTAGCGTAAACGCAGAGCTCCCTTTGGTCGGTTCCTTAAGGATTTTCAAAGCAAAATCATTGCTTCGCTTGCGGGTGGGTAGACAGCATGGAAGGAGGGTGCATTGGCCTTGCGCGGTGGCATATGCTGTCGAGGCTTTTTTCCTTTATTTTCCTTGTATGATACAAAAGGAAAAAATGAAGCCGCCGGAGGCAACCGAGTCAAAATCAGAGAAAATAAGGTAAAAATACCCTCTTGCTCTGATTTAATGCCTGTTTAGACAATTAAAATCAAAGTAATCAAATAGGCGATTATTACCGATAAGACATTGGTTTGTTAAGGAAACAGCATTGGACCGTCGACTGTGGACTTGAAAGTAAAAACTACCAACTCCTGACTCCGAACTACTAACTAAAAAAAACATTAACAGCCCATTAACAAACGTTGTAAATTCATTAAACAAGGCTATGAAATCACTTACCTACCTTTGAATCATACTTTTAATCAATGATTCTTTAATTATGATACGACAAAAATTAGCCATGGTCATGGCCCTGATTGTATTGGCTGGGCTCACTGTATTTGCCCAACAAATTGCTTTGAATAACACTAAAGCATCTCCAAAAGCTCCAGTGTCTAAAACACTAAGAGCCACTTTTAAGTGGAAAAATACTCAATACGATTTTGGTAAGGTCAAGCACAAACAGCCTGCTAAAGCCACTTTTAGCTTTGTAAACCGAGGGAATGAGCCTTTAGTCATTACCAATGCCAAGGGTTCTTGTGGTTGCACAGTAGCCAAGTACCCCAAAGAGCCCATTATGCCTGGCCAAACCGGCGAAGTAACTGCAGTATACAATGCGGGGGTTTTAGGAGCCTTTCACAAAACAGTGACCTTGACTGCCAACACAGCACAAGCCAACACGGTATTGTCTATTACAGGTGAAGTAGTAAAATAATTTAGACCATTTTAAAACCAAAAGGTTCAGAGATTACTCCCTGAACCTTTTGATTTTGAAAACGTGGTGTGGTAATACTTTATTTTTTCTGGGCTGCTTTCACCTCTTTCGGTGTAAACATTTTGGCTTTGTTACCCCAACTATTGGTAATGTAGTTGAGCACATCAGCGGTTTGTTTGGCGTTGAGTCCGGTAGGCGACATATTGCCATTATAGGTTTTGCCATTGACTATCATTTTTCCAGAGGCCCCATATAATACTTGGCGAATCGCACGTTTGCGATCTTTCATCAGGTAATCGGACTTGGCCAAGGGAGGAAACACCCCTTCCAGACCTAAACCATTTTGCATATGGCAAGTTTGGCAATAGTTTCCATAAATTACCTTTCCTCGTTGCATGCTTTTTTCCAAATCGGGTTCTCGGGCATTATCCGTAAAAGAAAAAAATAGAATCCCTCCAACAATTAAAAAAATGAACCAAGTAAAATTTTGTGTCATATTCCAATGAGTTTTATTGCACCTTATTATAATAGTTATGATTGTAGTGAATAGTGTACGAATTTTTAACACAAATTACACCAAAAATACAACGTATGAATGGTCACTTTAGTTAAACTAATCGGTTGTAAAACATGATTGTACTCCCTAATGGCTCCTTTTTTCTGATAGAAGGTATATTTTACGCTCAAATGTCAGGTACCGAAATCATCTCAAAGTAAGACTTCGCTATTTCTTTTTGGCCAATGACCAGCTCCCTTTATCTCCTTCAGTTGCTTTATTTCCCAAAACTGTGATGCCCTCTACGTTACTTATCAACTGCAAACGTCCATCTGGGCATTTGGTTATTTTCAGGGTCAAAGGTGCTTTACTATTCGGATTGGTGCTTGAATCAAATACTTTACCTTCCCTGATACTTTCTGACTTAAGCTTGGCAAACTTGATGGTTACCAAGTCACGGTCAATAGCGTAGGTACCCATCAGGGTTTTTTTAGTAGTGTATGCATCAGGGCTACCCATGCCCACGATGTCGTTGGTGGTTTGCTCGACAGTATTGTCATTGCCAAACTTAAGATCGATCGAGTATTCTGAGTAGGTAAGCCCATCACAACTTTGCATGTTAATTCCATATGCAAACGTCAGGTTGGTCAATGCGTTGGTTTTTACCTCACTATCCACTGAGGCTGGTGTACTATCGGCTTTCACGATGGCATCGTTTTCTTGGTCATTTTCTTTGGAGGTAGTACCACATTGTGAAAATAACAAAGTGATGAACAGGCCACATAATAACAGGATTGGTAACTTTTTCATATATATATTGATGATTTTGTTTTTAAATCAATGTGGGCATTTATTATCTGGTGGCTACCCAACAACTCGTCACTTTTTCATTGGTGAGTTTGCCTTGAGCATTTTTATTAGGCATATTACTGACCAATTGTAAGCGATCGTCGGCACATTTGGTAACTCTCAGCTTCAAGATGGTTTTAGTCCGCCTGTCGTTACTGTCCAATGTTTTTCCTTCCTTTATTTTTTCCGACTTGGTTTTGGTAAACTCGATCGTAATAAGTGCATCTTGGCGAGTGTAAGAGCCAAAAGAGGTTTGACGAAGTTCATAGAAATCATTGCCCCCCGTGTTTTTGGCCATTGCACTGATGGAGCTGACGGTACCATCAGGGTTGAATTTCATAGTAGACCATTCCTTAGAAAAAGTCTGAGCGTTGCAATCCTGGCATTTGCGGTTAAAGCTAAAAATCTTATTCGCAATGGAGTTTTGGTCCGCCTCACCAGAGTCGGTATGATCTACTGTCTGAAAATTGACGTTTTCCTCCTTGTTTTTTGTAGCGTCTTGGGTGGATTTTTCAGGAGTTCTATCGCAGCTTCCCAAGAAAAGCCACCCTCCAAGGTATAGTGATAAAAGCATAAAACGATTCATAGTCCTTGATTTTGATTGGTTTATTGGTAAATACAAGATAGGAATTTTAACGTGTTTTTTGTGGGTTTTTGCGGAGCTTTCGCCATATTTGATTTAAATATGTATATCAGACTCCTTGTTTTCACCATCTCGTTGAGTTGGTGCGTCTCTTGTGCTTCACCTTCTCCTTTTTCGGACGATCCTCGCGATCCATTTACCGGACGTTATACCGTCGCCGAAAGCTGCCGACCTTCTAATGTAAGTCAAGATTACACCATCAAGATATTTAAATCGGCGAGTGAAACTGATTCACTCATTTTTGTCGAAAACTTTTACAATAGTGGGGCGAGGATAGAGGGCGTCGTGGCAGGCAACCGGGTAGCTTTTCCCGAACAAGTTTTTTCGGCGTACACTTTCAGCGGAAATGGAACAATTTTTACCCGAAAAGAGACCACCGAACGTTTTATAGAACTCACGTATATAGTAAAAGTAACTCCAGGCACATTTGCCGATACTTGCCAAGCCAAGGCAGTGATACAACAGTAAGCTTATGAAACACTTGATGGTATGCATCTTCTTTTTTGTAGTTTCTGGCCTTTCGGGATGGGCCCAACAAAAAGAACCTGCAGAAAATAAACCTCCAACCCAATTAAAAAAATACGAAAGTAGACTTTTTAAAAGCTCGGTAGATACCAATTTAGTCAGTTTGTCATTGGTGAGCCCTACTTTATACAACAATTGGGAGGTTCAACTCAAAATATTCAAGCAAAGGTATACACACCAAAATGCCTTATTGATCATTTCTAAAGCCGATAGCCATCAAAAAATGGAGTTTGTGACCGAGTTTATGAAACTACGCAATGCGGGTAAAGATTTGATCATAGCTTACGCAGAGGCGCTACAAACGGTGTCAGTCAAGTATCCAGAGTTAGATTTCAAACATCATTTGCATTTGAGAGAGTAGCCATTTAAAAGAAGTTTTACTGCCCCAAAAACACATTAGCAAAGGCGATGGCCAACAATATACACAAGTTACTAAAGTACGTCTGGGGTGATTCAGGTCTTCACCGTGTTTGAATCACTTTATTGCCCTAACAATACATCGGCTAATAATTGAGCCAATATGTAGTCAGCAAATAAGATGGCAATGGTACTATTGGTAACCGCTCGGGTACTGGATTGCCCCACTTCTAGTGCCCCTCCACGGGTAAAAAAGCCTTTAAAAGAGGAAATAGAAGAAATAAGGTAAGCGTAAACAAATGATTTGATAATGGCAAAAAATACTTTGCCAGGGAAAAAGTCCCAGCGAATGCCGTAGATATACTGTGAAGGGGTAAGGGCTTCGGTGAGGGTACCTGAAATATATCCCCCAAGAATAGATAAAAATCCCGCGATGACACAAAGCATAGGAATGGTAATGAGTGCCGCCACGATTTTGGGTAGCACCAAGTAAGAGGCAGCATTGATACCCATGACATCAATGGCATCTATTTGCTCGGTAATGCGCATGGTTCCCAGGCCTCCGGCAATGTTGGAACCTACCTTTCCAGCCAATACGATACAAGTAATGGTAGGAGCAAATTCCAAAATGGCCATGTCTCTCACGATGGTTCCAATCACATACAAAGGAATGGCCGGGCTCACCAGGTTGTAGGCGGTTTGTACTGCGGCCACTGCCCCGATAAAAGTAGATGTAATGACTACAATAAACACCGAGTCGATGCCAATCCGGATACATTCGTCAACGGTAAGACCAACGTATACCCGAAATTTTTCCCGGTTAACAAACAGGCTTTTGATAAAAAGGAGGTATTTGCCTAGAGTCTGCATTGATGTTTTTGTTCAGTTTCAGATTTTAAAATTACAGATTTTAAACCGAAATCTGTTTTTTACGGCCAGCAATTTCATTGGGTAAACGAAATGCCCGCATGATTTGTTAATAACTGCATAGGTCAAGATTTGAACTCAAAAAAGAGTTTATTGCATTCAATACGCAAAAACTGAATAAATGTGAACAATCCCCTTGGGGAAATGTTAATTTTTAAATTAATTACAACCAAACATTGCAAGTGTACACAACGGTTTTTGCAGTAAATGCTGTACTGCTATCGAAACAGTAACTCAACTAAAGCCTCTACGGCACATGAAAAAAACGTACATTCACTCGATTGGAACTGCTAATCCAACCTATCAGATTCCACAACAGAAAACGGCCGATTTTATGGCAAAGTTTCTCAACCTTGATCCGGTCGAAAGTCGTAAACTTAGAATGCTTTATCGGGCTACTGCCATCGATCACCGTTATTCGGTGATAGAAGATTACGCCAAAACCGAAAACTTCAATTTTTATTCTGAGCAAGCAAGCGATCCCTTTCCTTCCACTGCCCAAAGAATGCAACAATACGAACGGCATGCGGGTAACTTGGCCCAAAAAGCGGTTGAAGACTGCCTTCCGGCTGATTTTCCGATGCAAGAAATCACCCACTTGATTACGATGAGTTGCACTGGAATGTACGCGCCAGGCCTGGACATAGAGATGGTAGAACGGCTCGAACTCAAAAAATCGGTGCAACGGACTTGTATCAATTTTATGGGTTGTTATGCCGCCTTCAATGCCCTCAAAGCCGCCGATGCCATTTGTAGGTCTACCCCCAATGCCAAAGTATTGGTCATTGGAGTAGAACTTTGCACTTTGCATTTTCAAAAATCTACCAATAACGATGACTTGGTAGCCAATGCCATTTTTGCTGATGGAGCAGCAGCAGTATTGCTCCAGGGTTATCCTCCTAGTCAAAAAGCGTTGTCGCTAGAGGGTTTTTATTGTGATCTGGAACCCGACGGCAAACAAGACATGGCTTGGCATATCAAGGACTACGGCTTCGAGATGAAATTGTCTTCTTATGTGCCCCAATTGCTAGAGGGGAAGCTCAAATCGTTGGTGGCTCGCTTATTACAAAACTACAACCTGCAAATGTCGGACATTGAGTTGTTTGCCATTCATCCAGGGGGGCGCCGTATTCTAGAGCGCATCGAGCATAGCCTAAACATTCCCCGTAAAGCGAATTCTCCTGCTTATGAGGTACTCCGTCAATACGGGAACATGTCATCGGTAACGGTTTTGTTTGTGCTCAAAAACCTACTCAGCACCCTCAATTGGGAGCATCACGACCAGCGAATTCTCAGCATGGCTTTTGGACCTGGACTCACCCTCGAGTCAGCCTTGCTCCAGGTATTTTGTCCAGATGATTAGTTTTTTATTGCTCTATTGTTTCGTGATGCATCGCAAAACAATAGAGCAATAAGCATAGCGGAACAATGTAACAATAAATAAATTATAAACCTTCCACCATTCGTTTCATGAGTTCGGTGAGCTTGGGTTCGGCCTTCATGGCATTGGCAATCACCTCTTCCACGGTTACTTTCTGTAGCCTTCCTTCATAGCACAAATCGGTAATCACAGAAACCGCAAATACGGGCAAGCTCATGTGGCGGGCTACAATTACCTCTGGAATGGTAGACATTCCTACCGCATCGGCTCCAATGATGCTCAAATACTTGTACTCCGCGGGGGTTTCCAGATTGGGCCCAGGTACACTTACATATACTCCTTTTTGCACTCCTGCTATTTGGTGCTCTTGAGCCAAGGCTTCTGCTTTAGCTACCAATGCCGGATCGTAACTGTCGAGCATATCAGGAAAGCGCACCCCTAGTTCATCCAGATTGGGGCCAGTTAATGGATTGGCGGGTAGTAAATTGATGTGATCGGTAATGATCATGAGTTCTGATAATTCAAAACCAGTATTGAGTCCCCCCGCAGCATTGGAAACAAACAAGTGGGTGATTCCTAACAATTTCATGACTCTTACCGGAAAGGTAATCTGGGGCATGCTGTACCCTTCATAATAATGAAAACGCCCCTGCATAGCCACCACAGGCTTGCCCCCTAAATTGCCCAAGATCAAGCGTCCTTTGTGAGACTCTACCGTAGATACTGGAAAATGGGGAATATCTTCGTACTCGATGGTATCTACCACCTCTATCTCATTGGCCAGGCCGCTCAGGCCCGTGCCTAAAATAATTCCTACTTGGGGTTTTACTTGGGTTTTATTTTGAATAAATGCGACCGCTTCGCGAATATTTTCTATAGTCATTTTTCTAAATTTTAGAGATCAGGTATGGAGTAACTGATTTGTATGTGTTATAAAAGTACTCGTTGCCAAATTACAACCCTTTCATTTTTTTTCAATAACCATTCAAAGTTTTTAGTATCTTTACTATTCAGGAACTAGTCTTATTGTGAGCTTTATTGTGAACCCCTATCTGCCATTTGTAACAGATGCGTAGGTAGTTCAGCTTCAGCGTATCGTTCCTTAGTGTAAGACTCAAGTGCTGTTGTTATTTAAGGTTATTATTAAAACCTAGTGCCTTGGTTCGAATCCAAGCGTCTCCACTATTTATTGATTATAAATTGTTGATGGTTCCGCTAGGCGTCGTAAACGATGGACTATATTATTTTATGGTTCTGCTTCGCTCATTGTTCGATGGTTAAATGGCTTTACTGTTTCGCTTTGCGCTACTATGGACTATCGACCGTGGACTATGGACTAAAAAACCTGTAGTTTTTTTAAAAAGGGGACGTAGCTCAGTGGCAGAGCAAGGGTGACAATGTCTTACTTAATAATTAAGAATAACAAGAGTTTCCTTTCCGCGAAAAGCGGCTGATTTCATAGTTCAGTTGGTTAAAACGCTGGGTTGTCATCCCGGAATCACAGGTTCAAATCCTGTTGAAATCGACAGGCGGTCGTAAGGTTAGAGCGGCCGCCATTTTTTTATTCAAACCTACCATGCCCCCTGCCCATTTCAACTATTTGCTTCAAACCTCCACATAATAAATAGGTGCTGTAAAGATTTTTTGATTTTCTTTACATAGGAACCTTCCTTTGTAAAGATTTTTTGATTTTCTACCCATACATCCTTTACTTTGGGTAGATTTTTTGATTTTCTACCTATAGCAACTATGAAAACACTCCCCCTACAAATTGATTTAGAAACCAAACCGGTTTTAAAAGCAGTAAATGTGGCCAACAAAGCATTGGCTGAGTTAAAAGGGATGGTGGCTGGTATTCCAAATGCAAATATTTTAATCAACGCCCTTACCCTTCAAGAAGCAAAGGACAGTTCTGCCATAGAGAATATAATTACTACCCACGATGCTTTGTACAGAGCAGAATTAAACTTTGAGGGAGTTAAATTGGTGGAGGCCAAGGAGGTACAAAATTACATTGCTGCCCTCAAGCAAGGATTTCATTTAATTTCTGAGCACAAGATTTTGACCATCAATCACATCAAAGAAATACAGTCTATACTTGAAAAAAACAATGCTGGGTTTAGAAAAACCCCAGGTACTACCCTCAAGAAT
>ERZ1740067.2556-NODE-2556-length-10975-cov-5.463828_pt1 | contig 10975 bp, 14 predicted proteins | sample MGYA00581736_ERZ1740067 | MGnify/ENA primary metagenome ERZ1740067 (study PRJEB43018, sample SAMN04849236) | marine metagenome | isolation source: floating plastic debris | place: Pacific Ocean | collected 2008-08-27 | study: EMG produced TPA metagenomics... | reverse complement strand
GAGGTTTTGAAACCAATGGTCAAACAACTGATCATCACGCTCACCAAAAATACGGCTGCGTTCTTTCCCAATAAGAGAAAGGTGCCGGGGACCCCTGACGGACGGGGGACGGCTGACCAGTTCGCTGCGACCTATCGAGAGCGAGAGGGCGCACGGCAGGAAAAACGTCTTGAAAAAGATCGTGAAAAGTACAGCCATCAGCGTCGGGAAAGCCGACAAAACAGCTTTACGGTGGCCAGCCTATCCATGCCTGATCGCGGAATTTCAATAGATGGTGTTATCCTCGAGGCCTCCCACAACGGCTTAACATTCCGTCCAGCGACAAATTATATTGAGAATCGCATCGGTGAGTCTATTCAGATTCTGGTGGGCCCAGCGGCGCGGAATGGGATTGTCCGTTCAGCGCGTCCGGATGGGTATGGTATACAGCTGTTCGACCCGTTGACAGATGACGACCTTGTGTTGATCGCTGAGGAAAGTGTGGACCTTCAGGGGTATAAGGCGGCCTAAGGCGTTGATCTGGCCCTGTTACAGGTCAGGTGGCCGAGGGGGCGGTGAACAAAAGCCCAAATCGCTCATTAATGGCCGAAATTTGATCCGGACGCTTACAAACGATCAAATAGCGGTGGGTTGAAGGATAGAGCGCGAACCGTCGCTCTGTCCCCGCGCCAGCGAGTTCTTCGTTCATTCTTTGGAACACGCTGAGATCCGCAACCTCATCCTGGACGCCTAGGTCCCAGCGGGTTTCGTCGTCACCGCGAACCACCGTCAGACGCGCGGCCTGTCCCACAAGATCCACATAGTCGCTGAAATAGTGGCCATCGAGGAGGGGCCGGGCAAGCCGCTGCAACTGGGTGGCGATATCGCGATAGGAGCCGTGCCCGCGAATGGCTCGGCTATCAAAGTGCCACACATCGTCGGAATAGTGTCCACTCCCCCCGTCGGTCTGTCCCGCTGGGTCAAGGCTACCCATCACTGAAAGCCAGGCGAGGGGGGTGTCGGCTTCATTAGGGTCAATCCGCTGGGCAATATCGCTGGGGTCTGCGCTGTCGCTGAGGTGCAGTCCGAGGTCAGCTAGGAGGGTCACACGTTCGGCAAGACTAGCGGGCAGTTGCGGGGTCTGAAGCGGCTCATCATGCGTTATTGGAGGGTCAGTCGCATCCTCAGCGGCAGGCAATAGGGGCGCCGCCGCGGCTGGGCCCTCCGTCACCGCTGCCGCCCGGGCGCGCATTTTCCTCATCCAACCAAACATTTAACCCCTCCCGCGGGGTGAGAATCACGGGGCCGACGGGCCCTTGAATTAACCTTTTTCCCTGGCTCGTTCTGCGTCAGGTTTCAACAATTGTGCCTGTTTATTCGGAAAACACGAAAGCGCCCCCCGATCATAGTGATCGTCTAGCCCCCAGAGTGTGCCAAAATAAAGAGCGAAACAACAATAGCTCAACACTTTGCGTTGCTGGGCTGAACCTGGCAAAGGTCAATATAATCAACGCGGCGGGGCCTATGGCTGATCATCGGCTTATTCACATTGAAATTGACGAACGCTCGCTTGCGTCGAGCACCAGCGACATCCAGTACGAGCGAAAAGTAGCCATGCGCGATTTGTTGGCTGAAAATACATTCCGTCCGGTGGGTGTGGACCATGAAGGTCCATTCTCCCTCCACTTGAAAGAACGGGATGGTCGCCTGGTGTTTGAAATCACCGCTGAGGGCACTGAAGGCGTGGTCGCACACTACCTGTCGATGAGTTCGTTCCGGCGCCTGATCAAAGATTACTTCATGCTTTGCGAGACCTATTACGATGCGATCAGGGCCGCGATGCCCGAAAAGCTGGAGACCGTCGATATGGCCAGGCGGGCGGTTCATAATGAGGGGACAGAGGTCCTGATGGACCGGCTCAAGGGCAAGATTGAGGTGGATTTCGATACCGCTCGGCGCCTCTTCACCCTTATCTGTAGTATCGCCTTGAGGGCCAGCAATCGGGGAGATGCCTAATGGCGGTGCGGTCAATCCTCTTTGCGTGCAATATGAATTCTGTTCGTTCGCCAATGGCTGAGGCGATCGCCAAACAGCTGCTTGGTGAGGACATCCGTGTCGATAGTTGCGGTGTCTATGAGGGTATTGAGGATCCGTTTGTCGCCATGGTGCTAAAGGAAAAAGACATCCCCGCCCCAGCCCACACGCCCCAAGATTTTGGCCAGGTCAACTTGGCCGATTACGACCTGGTCATTGCGCTTACGGCGAAGGCTGCGGGGGAGGCGCGGCGACTTGGCGCCAAAGTTGAGTTTTGGGAAACCCCAAATCCCACCGATGTGCGGGGCCCTGAGGCGGCACTGATGGACGCCTACCGTGCTGCCCGTGACGGCCTCACCCAAAAAATCACTGAGCATTTTGTGAAGCGTTAGGCTCGGGTGACGGGCGCTTTACGCTTGACCTTTGCGCCTGCCGCGCCCAAATCGCCGACTTCGCGTCAAATAAAGGTCGTCATGGCGAAAGAAGAGTTACTCGAATTTTCAGGAACGGTGGAGGAGCTTTTGCCCAATGCCACCTTTCGGGTGAAACTTGAAAATGACCATGAGATCATTGCCCACACCGCGGGCAAGATGCGCAAGAACCGCATCCGTGTCCTTGCGGGGGACAAGGTGCTGGTGGAAATGACCCCCTATGACCTCACTAAGGGGCGCATCACCTATCGCTTCAAATAAAGCGAGTTCGCTGCCGGTGCGGCTTATCTTGGCCAGCGCGTCGCCGCGGCGACATCAATTGCTTGGCCAGCTAGGCCTGACCCCCGACGAGATTATTCCTGCTGACATTGACGAGACGCCGTTGACTGGTGAGGTGCCGCGAGATCTTGCGGGGCGACTAGCCACCAGTAAGGCAAAAGTGGTCGCTGACAGCCATTCTGGGGCGGTGATCTTGGCGGCTGACACGGTCGTGGGGGTAGGGCGCCGGATTTTGCCCAAAACCGAAGAACGGGAGGAGGCGGCCCAGTGCCTCAACCTTCTGTCCGGACGGTCCCACCGGGTGTTCACCGGGCTTTGTTGTGTCGGCCCGGACTCAGGTACCATCCGTACTCGCATTGTTGAGACCCGGGTAAAAGTCAAACGTCTGTCCCGTGAAGAGATAAATGCCTATCTTGACTGCGCCGAGTGGCAGGGGAAGGCCGGGGGGTATGGTATTCAAGGTGCCTTCTCTGCTTTTATTCCGTCCATCATTGGCAGCTATTCCAACGTGGTGGGTCTCCCCCTTTATGAGACGGCGAACCTGTTGACCGCGGCCTTGGGGCGACCGCTTTCCTTTGCAGGCGCTCCATGACGCATGTTTTATTGTTCGATGAAACCCCTTTCGACTTGCGCGCAGCGCGGGCGGAGGAGGGTGAGGTGGTGGAACTTGCCTACCATCATCCGCTTACGTCTCAGCCCCTACGGGGCGCGCTATATCAGGCTAAGGTCACCGACCTCGATACCCGTCTTGGGGCGGCCTATTTGACCCTTGGCGAAAGTCCGGGGTTCCTTCGCCGGAAAGGTAAGTTGCCGCAAATCGGCAAAACCCTCCTTGTAGAAATCAAACGTGAACCCTTTGGCGGAAAGGGGGCAGAGGTCACCGACAAACCGGTGCTACGGCTTCCCCTTATAACGCAGCCCATCGGTCATTCCCCGCGGCCGGGCCCCATTGCGGCAGAGGAGGAGGCTTTGGATGAGGAGGCGTTGCCGACCATCGACCCCCCAAAGGGCCTTGGCGCTTTGGGGGCGACGCCGCCTGAGGCGGTGCTGCTGGCTCGCCTTGCTGATGGGGGTGTTGATGAGGTGCACGTCACTTCACCGGATTTGCGCGGGCGGTTGATGGCCATCCTTGGTGATGCCGTGCCGGTGACGGTGGTGGATCCCGCGCCCCTGAGGCGAGCCTTAGATGAGGCCGAGGGTTTAGCGCTTGATCGGACAATCAGCCTATCCGGCGGTGGACGGATCATCATTGACGAAACCGAAGCGCTGGTCGCTGTCGATATGGATTTAGGCCGACAGGCTGGTCAATCGCAAAAAGGGGCGGCGGATCGTCTGCTGGGGGAGGCGCTGAGCGCCCTTGGTGCTCACGCCCGTCTCGCGGCTCTCGGCGGTCAGATTGTTGTTGACGTCCCCCGGGCTGCCATTGCGGCACCAAAGATCATCCGTGATCGCCTTACCCGATGTTTTAGACCCCTCGGGCGGGGGAGTGTCCCGGCAGTGACCCCTGAAGGGGTGTGCGTTGTCATCGCACCGCGTCCTGGTCCATCGGTCTTGGAACGCTTAACCGAAGAAGGGCGCGGCGGCATTCGACCTGCCCGTTGTTGGCGCGCACCGGTGGCGGCCGCCCGGGCCTATCGTGCGGTGTCTGAGGCATTGGCGACCAATCGAACCACCACGATGACCCTGGCACTTAGCCGGCGGGTTGGCGACCTTTGGGAAAAGGCAAAGGCGACTGAGGCCCTTACCCAGGCATTTGGCGCCCGTTTGCAGGTGGCGCCTGATGGGGCACAATGGGCCTCTGAAGAGGAGTATCGCCTTGACCAAGCCTAACGCTATTTCCGCAAAACCGGGCGGCAAGTGTGCCATTTGCGGCAAGCCGGTCTCCGCCCACTATCGACCCTTTTGCTCCAAACGCTGTGCTGACGTGGATTTGAACCGTTGGTTAACCGAAGGCTATTCTATTGCGGGCGCAGATGATGAAAGTGCGCGGGTCTCCGAAGAGGAGTGACGGGTTGGTTTTGAACGACTTCATCGCCCGTCGAGACGACCTCATCCGACTTGGCCCTACGAAGGACCGCCATCCATGACCCAAAGCGCCGACGATACCCTCCCGCATCTCCTCCTGGTGGATGATGAGCCATCCATTCATGAGCCGCTTGCAGACTATCTGTCCACCAATGGCTACCGCACCAGTGTGGCGGAGCGGGCGGCGACGGCGCGGGAAATCTTGGAGAGCACCCATGTGGATCTCCTTCTCGTCGATATTATGATGCCGGGGGAGGATGGGCTTAGCCTGACGCGAGATGTACGTGCCCGCTCAAACGTGCCGGTCATTTTGGTGACTGCCAAGTCAGAAGACACAGACCGCATTGTGGGCCTAGAGATGGGGGCCGATGATTATGTGGTGAAACCCTTTAACCCGCGGGAACTCCTCGCCCGGATTAAAGCCGTTCTTCGCCGGGTCACCCCCGTTGCCCAAGTGGAAGGGGAAAAGGCCTACCGGTTTGCCGGTTTCACCTTGGACGAGAGTGCGCGCACCCTCACCGATGTTGAGGGGGAGGAGATTACCCTTACCGGCGGCGAGTTTGCGTTGCTCCACACCCTCGTGGAACGGGCCGGGCGGGTGCTGAACCGCGATCAGCTCTTGGACCTGACCCAGGGTCGCGAGGCGGGCGTGTTTGATCGCTCAATTGATAATCAAGTCAGTCGTTTACGGAAGAAAATTGAAGAAGACCCCAAGGCGCCAGCTATTGTCAAAACCGTTCGGGGTGGCGGCTATGTGCTGGCCGCGAAGGTCACGAAAGCATGAGGGTGCCGGGCCGCTCCCTCGCCGGTCAACTGGCGGCTGTGCTGGCGGTGGCACTGCTTATTGCGCAGGCAATCAATTTTGTTCTTCTCTCCCAGTCTCGTGACCGCCTTCGGGATGCGAAGTTCGACGTTGCCATTGAACGGTTCGTGGGGTTGTTAGAGCGCGAAGAGGTTATCCGCCGATTGCAACAAGGGGGCGAGCGGCGAAACCCGCGGTGGATGCGTGCAGTGACGTTTACTGCTGAGCCGGTGGCCGCCACCTTTGATGTTCGTCCTCGCCCGACCGAGCGGCTGCGCGCACGCCTCCGGGAGCGGGATCGGCTTGCCGATAATGCGCTTGTGGCCACCCAACGCCTTGGTACCGCGTCCGATGGGACATCCGGTAGGCGACATGCAGTGGTTCTTTCTATCCCGCTTGAGGATGGAAAATGGCTAAATGCGACGCAGCCTTTGCCGCCCGAAGCCCCCCTCCGCGCGGCGCCCCTGATTTTCCAAACTGTGGTAATCTATGGCATCCTGATGGCGGCGGTTTTCCTCCTTACTCGGAGATTATCCCAACCCCTGTCGCGGTTAACGGCGGCCACGCGAACCATGATGACCGATACACCATCAGCTCCCTTGGTGGCGGAGGGGCCAGAAGACATCCGGGCCTTAACGGTCGCCTTTGAAGAGATGCGCGGTCGAATTCAAAAACTCTTTAGCGAGAAGGATGTGATGCTGGGCGCGATTGGCCATGACCTTCGCACGCCGCTCACCTCCTTACGCATTCGGGCAGAGGGGGTGGAGGACGACAAGCGCCGCGTCGCGATGATCGCCACCATCGATGAGATGTCGCTTATGCTTGAGGATATTCTTGCGCTGGCGCGTCGAGGGCAGGCCGCAGGGGATCGCGAAGAAGTCGACCTGGCACACGAAGCAGCAATGGTCATAGAGGGATTCGAGCCGCAGCAGGAACGCCTCACCCTCGTGGCGCGCACGCCCGTTCCGGCGCATGCCTACCCGGTCCTCTGGCGCCGGGCCCTCCGTAATCTGATTGAAAATGGTCTTCGCTATGGGGAGGCGGTGAGTATCACCGTTTGTTCGGTGCCGGGAGAGGCCCGGGTCATCGTGGACGATGACGGCCCGGGCGTGCCTGAAGCGGACTTGCCTAAATTGCGGGAAGCCTTTGTCCGGGGAGAGGGGTCTCGTAACCGCGCAACCGGCGGGGCGGGTCTGGGGCTGGCTCTCACCGACAGTGTGGCTGCTGCCCATGGCGGGCGTCTTCAGCTTGAGAACCGTGCCGAGGGCGGGTTTAGAGCCGTGCTGACGATTCCGGCTTGAGCGTCCGGCGCGCGAATAGCGTTGCCCTCATCAACATTGGAAGGAGGAATAGCGAATAAAAAAGCGGTGCCTTCGAGACACCGCTTTCATTCATCAAGTTTGTAAACGGTACCTATGCAGCGGCGCTTGTTTTCCGATGGCGAAGGGCGCCCGCAGCCGCCAAGCCACCGAGGAACAGGACAGCAGCACCGGGTAGTGGAACAGGATCTGCCGCGAGGGGATTACCGTCGAGAGTAACCCGATTTGCCAAGGTGGCGCTGCCACCTTTGCCGTTGGAGAAGACAACCTCGGAGGCCGCGTCGAACACGACCCACAGGGCGTCAAAAACACGGCCATCGGCATTGTCGAGGACGTCTACAAAGAGTGAGGTGATAGGAGAAAACTCAGCCGGATCGCCGACAAAATTGTCGCTATTCGGACCGGCAACAATGTTGCTCACCGAGCCGCTGGTGACGAGAGCTTGCACGGAGGCCAAATCCACCTCGTCATTCAGCTCAGCGAAGTTAAGACCCACCAGTCCTAGATAGTCGCCGCCGCCAATGTCGAAGACTTGCGGTGTCCCGCCGCCTTCTATCACGATACCGCCGTCAAATAGCGCCGCCGAGGCCTGGGACACCATCATCCCTGCTGCGGCTACCAAGCCGACCAGAACCTTATGCATAAGAAACTCCCAAAGAAAAAACCAACCCAGACAAAGGATACAGCAATTTTGCGAACCTTTTAAGACGAAGATCTTTGAAACTCTTTGTAAAATGAATGTTGAGGCAAGAGGTGCCCCTTTGTCAGACGCTCCACCTTACCAACAATTACATGGCATCTGTCACACTTTTGAACAATGTTCACTCTCACGTAAGAGAGGAGCCTTCCAAGGGTGAGTATTTACGAGATTATTGTGCAGGTCTTTTTGGGTGTCGTTCTGGCGGATATTGCCTCGGGCTTTGTTCACTGGTTTGAGGATACGTACGGCAATCCCAAATGGCCGATTATCGGTAAGTGGGTGATCGAGCCCAACATTGTCCACCATGAGGACCCGTTGCGGTTCACCAAGGGGCCGTTCCTGCGGCGGAACCAGGCCGTGTTTGGGATTGCCCTTGTCTTTGCAGGGCTCTTTGCCCTGACGGATAGCCTCAACGTGTTGACGGTGACGTTCCTTATCGCCGGATCCTACGCCAATGAGGCCCATCGTTGGGCCCATTTGCCGACCCACGCGGTGCCCAAAGCGATTCGCGCGCTACAGCATGTGGGTCTTCTGCAAAGTGCTCAGCACCATTGGGCCCACCATCGGAAGGGGTTCAACACCCATTATTGTAGCCTGACCAATATGATGAACCCTTTCCTCGACGGGCTGCACGTCTTTCGGTTGATCGAAGGGGTTCTCGAAGGCTTATTCCGAATCAAGCCGCGCTATGATCGGGAGGCGTATCAGCATCCCACCCTGGGACGACGGTGGATTGCGCCGACAAGGCGTCTGGCCTGTGCTGCGGCATTCCATGCTCGGGTGAGGCTCAACGCCGTCCTCACCTGGCCCCACCGGTGTTTCGGATTGAACAGCTTCGCTTAGTTTCTCCCTAAAAGTGCGACATTCCCGCATCGGCTTCATCCCGATTCGGGAATTCCCCTATGGGTGGCACAAGAATTGAGTCGCCATATGCGTGTTTTGACGCTATGGGGCGCCCCCAATCCGAGAAGGCCCCCCGACAATGGTGGTGGGTCATGGATGATTTAGAACCGATGTATGTAGCCGCTGGGACATCGCTCCCCATGGGAGTGGGCCGGAAGATATTTGCCCTGATTGGCCTCGCGCTGGGCGCGTTGGCGCCCCTCGTGGTGGCCAGTGCTCGGACGTTGAGCGAGGCTGATTTTTTCACGTCTGGGAATGCCAACGCCGTCCTTTCAGATGATGTGAAAGAAGCCGCCCACGAGATCTTCAGCGACTTCGTTCTGGCCCACGCCCCGACGGCAAAACCTAAGGTTGACCCCTTCCTCCAGCTATCGGCGGTAGGTATTGACGGCGGCGTCCTGCGCGAGGCGGCGGACGACCTTGATCTCGATATGGCGCATTTTGAGGATTTCGATCTCGGCGGTATCGATTTCAGCGGCATCGATTCGAAGGAACGGACATGCCTTGCCGAAGCGATCTATTACGAGGCCCGAAATCAGTCCGTTGCCGGACAAATGGCGGTGGCGGATGTGGTCATGAACCGCGTCGCTTCCTCTCGGTTTCCTAACACCGTCTGCGGTGTGGTCTATGAAGGCTCCCACCGCGTCACAGGGTGCCAATTCTCCTTCACCTGCGATGGGTCGATGGACAAGCGGGTGGAGCGCAGCGCAATGGAGCGCTCACAGATCCTCGCCATGACAGTGATGGGCGGGTTCCGTCTCGCGTTGAGCCAGAACGCCACCAACTACCACGCGACCTATGTTGATCCCTATTGGGCGCTAACCCTCGATAAGACCGTGAAAATTGACGATCACGTCTTTTACAAGCGCGGTCAGAAGTTCACCCGCTACCTCAAGCGTCGGTCAAGCTAAAACAGTTCCTGCGCCCCATAGCATCGGCTGTTCTGATTGAATCAGTTCGGCGCTATTCAGTCTTTGTTTTTTGCGCGTGAGCCAACTTTCTTCGATCCAATGTGATCGCCCGGCGCGCTAGATGTTAGCTCTTGTTTGCATTTTGGCGTCAATCTGTCATCCCGGTTTCTGCCGTAGGCAGAAGACCGGGATCTATAAGATTGGATGATGGGATTCTAGCATTGTATCGACATCCCAACACTATGGATCCCGGCCTTCCGCTTCGCGTCAGCCGGGATGACAAAATTCTAAGCCTCAGGCGCGCCGCCCTTCAGTCCTTTAAAGTACGCCCAGAAGCTTAGAATAATGGCCGATGACGACACCAGCGTCATCACTGTTCCGGGCACAAACTTCACAAAACCGCCGAGGTCGAGGAAGATAAAGTAGCCAAGATCCGCAAGGCCTCCCACAAGAGCCGCGATGAAGATCGCATTGATGGACCGGCGCCACATTAACACGGCGCAGATAAGGGTCGTTGCCCCAATCCAGAAGAGGTTGAACCCATGTTGGTTGATCAGCGCGCCCGCGGCGTCCGGATAAGGCCCCTTCAGGGTGTCTGGGTCAATGGCGTCTGCGACAGCGGCGACGGCACCGGGCGTGTCGCTCGACATAATGACAAAGCCCGCCAACATATGCACCAGGCCCCAAACGACCCAAAGTATGGCGGCGATACGCAGTAGTAGATGAGTTGTTCCTGGTGCCATGCCGATGTCCCTCCTTCGGATCTGGCGGCGCCGAGCCCTCCTACGGCGCTAAATGGCTTAATGCCGCTTTCAGGCTAGCGGTTACCCCCTCATCCGTCAGCTCCCCTTTGTCAGTATCAAACACAGTGTGGAAGTTACCGATGGAGAGAGAGGCTTTGAGGTCCACGCCAAACCGTTCAGCATTTTCAGTGGCGTAGGCGAGCGCCGTTTTGGCACCCCGCCCCCCGGGGGAGGTGGACAGCATCACAGTAGGTCTCAACCCAAAAATGTTCCGATCAATGCGGGAAGCCCAGTCCACAATATTCTTATAGGCCACTGTGACCGACTGATTATGTTCCGCATAGGAAATAAGAAGCGCGTCGGCGCTGGCCATTTTATCCATAAAGGCCTGGGCCAGCGGGGGGATGCCGTCCGCTTGTTCGCGGTCGATGCTGTAGATTGGCATCTCATAATCATTGAGGTCCAGGATCTCCACCGCCGTTCCCGGCGCGATGTCGGTGGCGAAAACCTGCGCCGCGTGGGTCACCAATTGTTTGTTGATAGACGCACGGCTGTTAGAGGCGGCAAACGCGATGAGGTTCATGGACAGGGCTCCGGTGAGGGCTATTAAAGATCCATCCCAATATCGAGATTGGGGGCTGAGTGAGTAATCCACCCTGAGGAGATAACGTCAACGCCGGTCTCGGCAATGGCGCGGACCGTCTTCACCGTTACATTGCCTGATGCCTCCAAAATGGCGGCGCCGTCTGTGAGCGCCACCGCTTCGCGCAGCGTCTCGGCGGACATGTTGTCGAGGAGGATGATGTCAGCACCCTCCGCCAAAACTTCTTTTAGCTGATCAAGCGTATC
>ERZ1740067.2555-NODE-2555-length-10976-cov-6.118213_pt1 | contig 10976 bp, 6 predicted proteins | sample MGYA00581736_ERZ1740067 | MGnify/ENA primary metagenome ERZ1740067 (study PRJEB43018, sample SAMN04849236) | marine metagenome | isolation source: floating plastic debris | place: Pacific Ocean | collected 2008-08-27 | study: EMG produced TPA metagenomics... | reverse complement strand
TGCACATTCGCGAGGCCCTCACATTCGATGATGTCCTATTGGTTCCGGCGGCCTCTAACGTGCTGCCCTCGACGGCCAACACGGTGACGATGGTCACCCGCTCCATCCAGATGAATATCCCGCTGCTCAGCTCGGCCATGGATACCGTAACCGAGGGCCGCATGGCGATTGCCATGGCGCAGGCGGGCGGTATGGGCGTGATCCACCGCAACCTGTCTGTCGAGGAGCAGGCGCGCGAAGTACGCCGGGTGAAGCGCTTTGAATCCGGTATCGTTTACAACCCAATCACCTTGACGCCGGACCAGACACTTGCCGATGCTAAGGCCCTGCAAGAGCGCTATAAAATCACTGGATTTCCTGTTGTGAACAGCGATGGCCGGGTTCTGGGCATCGTGACCAACCGCGACATGCGCTTTGCGACCAACGATGACACGCCCGTTGCGGTGATGATGACCTCTGACAATCTGGCGATCCTGTCCGAGCCCGCATCGCTTGACGAGGCCAAGGCGCTGATGCGCGAGCGGCGGATCGAAAAGGTGCTTGTGACGGATCAGAACGGCAAGCTGACCGGGTTGCTGACAATCAAAGATATCGAACAGGCCGTGTTGAACCCTCAAGCCTGCAAGGACAATCTGGGGCGTCTGCGTGTTGCGGCAGCTTCGACCGTCGGTGACGCGGGCTTTGAGCGCTCTGAAATGCTGGTGGATGCAGGCGTCGATCTGCTTGTGATCGACACCGCGCACGGCCACTCCGAAGGCGTGGCGGCCGCTGTCGAACGCGCCAAGAAACTGTCGAACGAAGTGCAAATCATGGCGGGCAACGTCGCCACGGGCGAGGCGACACGCGCGCTCATTGGTGCGGGCGCTGATGCGGTCAAGGTTGGCATTGGCCCCGGTTCGATCTGCACCACACGTATGGTCGCGGGGGTCGGTGTCCCGCAACTGACCGCCATTTCCGACTGCGCGGCGGCTGCAGCCGAAAGCGGTACACCCGTGATTGCTGACGGGGGCATCAAGTTTTCGGGCGATTTCGCCAAGGCCATCGCCGCAGGGGCGCATTGTGCGATGGTCGGCTCCATGATTGCGGGCACTGACGAAAGCCCGGGCGAGGTGATCCTGTATCAAGGACGCTCCTTCAAGTCCTACCGCGGCATGGGATCGCTGGGTGCCATGGCGCGCGGATCAGCGGACCGGTATTTTCAAAAGGATGCCGCGAGCGACAAGCTGGTTCCCGAAGGAATTGAAGGGCAGGTGCCCTATAAGGGCTCCGCGGGCGCTGTGATCCACCAGCTTGTCGGAGGATTGCGCGCAGCGATGGGCTACACCGGGTGCGCCAACATCGAAGAGATGCGCAAGGATTGCGAGTTTGTCAAAATCACAGGTGCGGGTTTGAAGGAAAGCCATGTCCATGACGTGCAGATCACCCGAGAAAGCCCGAATTACCGGGGTGGGTAAGCGTCTGTCGGGGTACGGTTTGCCTTTTTTGATGCCTGTTTTCTGATGCAAATTGCTGCAAGATACGCCGCCGCGATAGAGATCCTTGATGATGTTCTGGGCGGTGCGCCGGCGGAAAAAGCGTTGACCGGCTGGGCGCGCAGTCACCGCTTTGCCGGATCAAAGGACCGTGCAGCCATCCGTGACCACGTGTTCGATGCCTTGCGGATGCGACGCAGCTGCGCGGCGTTGGGGCGCGCCGAAAGCGGTCGTGGGATCGTCTTGGGCCTATGCTTACGTCAAGGCATTGAAGTAAGTCAGATTTTCTCTGGCGTGGGGCATGCCCCAGTTGCTTTGTCTGAGGCTGAGCAGGCCATGCTTCCGACAGATCCCGTGACCGCTTTAATGGCGAAGGCTCCGGCAATTCGCTATGACTGTCCCGATTGGATATTTGAGCGATTTGCAGCGCAATTTGGCGATGAGACGTCCGATATACTAAAAGCGCTTCAAAACCGCGCGCCTGTGTTCTTGCGGGTCAATGCGCTGAAGGCGACCCGCGAGGAGGCGATAGGCGCTCTGGCTGAAGACAATATTTCGGTGTGCGCGGTCTGTGACATGAGCTTTGCGTTGAAAGTCATTGAGAACGAGAGAAAAATTCGTCAATCAGCGGCCTTTAGATCCGGTATGGTAGAGCTTCAGGATTTGTCCTCGCAAGCCTCTGTCAGCAGACTGACACCACCAAAAGACGCCCGCGTTCTGGATTACTGCGCTGGTGGTGGTGGGAAAACTCTCGCCCTTGCAGCGCATCCGGCGCGCCCTTCAGCGGTTTTCGCGCATGATGTGGCCCCCGAAAGGTTGCGTGATTTGCCCGTTCGTGCAGCCCGCGCCGGAGCACAAATTACAATCTTGCCCACTACGGATATCGCGGCGCGGGCGCCTTTCGATTTAGTCTTTGTCGACGCGCCGTGCTCAGGGTCAGGCACATGGCGACGGACGCCGGATGCAAAGTGGCGTTTGTCGCAGGCTGACTTAGAAAATTACATTAATATCCAGTTAGAAGCACTTCAAAAGGCTTCAAAATTCGTATCGCGCGATGGTGTTCTTTGCTATGCAACGTGTTCGTTTTTTCAAGAGGAAAATGAGGATCAGGTATCCTCATTTCTAAGGCGCAATCCGGACTGGGCTTTGATCAGGCAAACACGATTTGATCTGAGCTCCGGTGGAGACGGCTTTTTCTGCGCGTCAATGCAGCGCAATCATTAAAAAACACCTTAAAATTGTTATAAATATCGTTAAGGTTGTTTTCGGCCTTTAAGCGCTCGTTAATCCTTTGTGCTGGATAACAAAGGGGCTGATTCATTTCTGGAGACCACCTTTGGCGCAGACCGACACCTCAACGGGTATGATTTCCCGCACGGCCGTGCTGCTGGCCCCGCGCGCTGCCCTTATCGGCGGGCTTGGGGTCGTGGCTTTGGGCCTGTCTTACGCGCTAAGCGGTCTGATCGGCTTGGTTATTCTGGGTGCGGGAATGACGATGGTTATCATCTGCGCGGGCATTCGCGCGGCGGCGTGGTCTCACAAACGAAAGATCGCCACACTGAAAAGCGGTCTTGCAGTTGTGATCGACAAAGATCCGGCGCCAAGCCTCCTTGCGGATCGCGACGGGTGCGTTCTTGTCTCGAACCGCGCCGCGACAGAGCGGTTGTCCTGCGCCTCACAGACGGTTGCAGGGCAGTTGGCGAACGTGATCAGCACACCGGCAAATGTTATTTCACGGATGCAGAACAAGGCCGATGGGTTTGGCAGCGCGCGCGAAGACATCGTGACGCGGCGTGGACATATCCGCCTTGTTGTGCACCGTGTCGGAGATGCCAATTTCCTTTGGCGCCTTGAGGATATTGCAGACCGTCCCGCCAATGCGCGCGGTGCCGATGGCATCAACCTGCCGATGCTGACCGCCAGCAAATCCGGTACAATCCTTTTTATGAACGACGCCAGTCGAAAACTTTTGGGTGGCCGCGTCAAATCCCTGGATCGCGTATTCCGGGACCTGCCCTTGGTGTCGGGTGCGATCCACGAGGTCGATACAGAGACAGGAACGCTCAGCGCGCGTATCGCCGTCATCCCAGGTGCCACGGATCGGCAAGAGGTCTATCTGCTGCCGGGTGATCACGCGGGTGAGGATGCGGCGCTGTCTTATCCTGCGGCCATGTTTGAAGAGCTTCCGGTTCCATTGCTGCGCATCGATGAAGGCGGTCGTGTCACGGCCTGTAACCGCTTAGTTCGCGACATTTTCGGCGGCGACGACGTTGCGGGCCGTTCGATGTGGGATCTTGTCGACGGCCTCGGACGCTCTGTCCGGGACTGGCTGCAAGACGCGTTTGACGGTCGCAGCCGTCGCCAAGCCGTTGTTTTACGCGCAAAAGGCGTGTCGCCAGAGGTGTTTCTTCAGGTGACACTCACAAAGATCGTTGAAGAGGGTACGCCATCATTGGTTGCAGTTTTAACCGACGCCACGGAGCTGAAAACGCTCGAAGCGCAGTTCGTTCAAAGCCAGAAAATGCAGGCGATCGGGCAATTGGCAGGTGGTGTCGCGCATGATTTCAACAACCTTCTGACGGCAATCTCGGGGCATTGTGACTTGCTGTTGCTGCGCCACGATCAAGGCGATGAGGATTTCGGCGATCTGACGCAGATCAGCCAGAATGCAAACCGTGCGGCATCTCTTGTCGGTCAATTGCTTGCCTTCTCGCGAAAGCAAAACTTGCAACCGCAAACGATGGATCTGCGCGATACGCTCGCCGATCTGACGCATTTGTTAAACCGCCTTGTGGGCGAGAAGACGACATTGTCTTTTGCCCATGATCCGAGCCTGATGCCGATCCGGGCGGACAAACGACAGCTTGAGCAGGTGATGATGAACCTGGTTGTCAACGCCCGCGACGCGATGGAGACAGGCGGCGAGATCAAGATCGAAACAGAAGCAGTGGTTTTACAAGACGACCTTATCCGTGACCGGGCGACTGTTCCCGCAGGGCGCTATTCTATCGTCCGCGTCCATGATCAGGGAATAGGCATCGCGCCTGACAAGCTGGCGAATATCTTTGAGCCGTTCTACACCACCAAGCGAACCGGAGAGGGCACCGGGCTTGGGCTATCGACGGTGTACGGGATCATCAAGCAGACGGGCGGCTTTATATTTGTCGATTCGATTCAATCGGTTGGCACAACGTTCAGTCTTTACTTCCCGGTCCGTGAACATGCGGAATTGGCCCAACGGACCGCGCCAGCACCGGTTATCGAACCGCTTCGCGCACGGGCTGACGGTGTGGTGCTGCTTGTCGAGGATGAAGCGCCCGTGCGTGCCTTCGCGTCCCGCGCTTTGCAGCTTAAAGGCTTTACTGTGATCGAGGCTGATTGCGCCGAGGCTGCACTTGAACTGCTTGCGGACGAAAAGCTGGAGGTCGACGTCTTTGTAACAGACGTCATCATGCCGGGGATGGACGGCCCGAGCTGGGTCAAGAAAGCGTTGGTCGACCGGCCTGATATTCCGGTTGTGTTTGTCTCGGGCTATGCCGAGGATTCGATTGCGGACAATCAAGCCAGCATCCCAAATTCGGTGTTCTTGCCGAAACCGTTCTCACTGACAGACCTGACGACCACCGTTCATCACCAATTGCATTAAGTGGTTATCGACTGGATCGCGCAGATGTCGTTACAAGATGAGTTGCGCTTAAGCCAAACCTTCCCAAAGATCATATTCTGCCGCCAGCTTGCGTCGTAGTTTCCGTTCTGTCTTCGGGTTCAGAAATAGGTCTTTCTTAGGTGAAACATTCCGCCGGTTTAGATCAAAATCGACGTCTAATCGGTCCCGTAAGAAAGCGATCAAGCCGGCCTGATCTTCATACCGGAACAGATGATCGACCGAGTCCTCCCCTTTCGGGCCGGTCAGAAACTTTGCCTGAGAGCCAACGGCCGCAAAAGAAGGCCGGCTTCCCTGACAATAGGCTAAAGCAAATTCGTCAAATGACATCCCTGCTGTGCTGTTTGGATTGCCTTTCAGAAACGGGCGACTGCGGAAGCGATACCAACTGCCGACCCAGTCAATGGGTTCGCGGATAACCGCGAGGGTTTCGATATCTTCGGCCCCCGCAACCGCAAACATGGGGCGAAAAAACCGATTGTAGCGTTGGATCGCTGTATGTTTCAGCGTCGTGGGATCGGATATCACAATATCCGCGCGGTCGCGCAAAGCCTCTTGATAGGCTGTGCTTCCGGTTTTCGGGGTCGCCATGAAGGCAATTTTTTCTTTCCAGAAAACAAGCATTTAGGTCTGCTCTCCACAGTTTTTCTGCGTGTTGGTCTGTGGCGTAAACTACCTGTTAACCGCTTCGCGCGAAAGTCATTGCATAAAATTATTGTTGAAATGTTCTTCTTTTGATCTCATAACGCATGAGAACAAGAGGCGAACAAAAGCAGTGATTGCCGCCCCAATGGCGGTGTGAAATAAGGATGGCAACCAATGGCAATGGCAGATTTTTCAAACATGACTGATAAGAAATCGACCGATAAACAAAAGGCGCTGGACAGCGCTTTGGCGCAAATCGAACGTCAGTTCGGCAAGGGCTCCATTATGAAGCTCGGAGCCGGGCAGGCAATCCAGGAGATTGAGGCGACGTCGACAGGATCGCTTGGTCTGGACATCGCGTTGGGGATCGGTGGGCTTCCGAAAGGCCGCATTGTTGAGATTTACGGCCCCGAAAGCTCGGGCAAGACAACGCTGACGCTGCATTGTGTTGCTGAAGAACAGAAAAAAGGTGGCGTTTGCGCGTTTGTCGACGCCGAGCACGCCCTTGATCCGCAATACGCCAAGAAGCTGGGCGTCAACCTTGAAGAACTGCTGATTTCGCAACCCGATACGGGTGAGCAGGCGCTGGAGATTGTGGATACACTTGTCCGGTCCGGCGCCGTGAATATGGTCGTCGTTGACTCGGTTGCAGCCCTCACGCCGCGCTCTGAACTCGAAGGGGATATGGGCGACAGTTCGGTCGGTGTTCATGCCCGTCTGATGAGCCAAGCCATGCGCAAACTAACCGGCTCGATCGCGCGTTCCAATTGTATGGTGGTTTTCATTAACCAGATCCGAATGAAAATCGGTGTGATGTTCGGCAGCCCTGAGACGACGACGGGAGGCAATGCGTTGAAATTCTACAGCTCGGTTCGGTTGGATATCCGCCGCATCGGTGCGCTCAAAGACCGTGACGAGGTCGTCGGAAACGCAACGCGGGTGAAAATCGTCAAGAACAAAGTCGCGCCGCCGTTCAAGCAGGTCGAGTTTGATATCATGTACGGCGAAGGCATCTCGAAGATGGGCGAACTGCTGGATCTGGGCGTCAAGGCTGGGATCGTGGATAAGTCGGGCGCGTGGTTCTCTTACGGGGATGAGCGGATCGGGCAGGGGCGTGAAAATGCCAAAACCTTCCTCAAGGAAAATACCCGCACAGCACTTGAGATTGAGGACAAAATCCGCGCAGCCCACGGCCTCGATTTCGAGATGCCGCCAGAGGAAGCCAAGGGCGACGGGCTTGATGGTGAAGGCGACGTTCTGGAAAGCTGAGAATTGCTTGACGTTTGACAAAGGGCTGGCCACGCGCCGGCCCTTTTCTTCTTGTGGACACTTTTCGTCAGCAGGGCTATTTCAAGTGGGTCTTTGACCCGCCGCGAAAGAAACCCATGCCCACGCTGAACGACATCCGCTCCACCTTTCTGAATTACTTTGAAAAACAAGGGCATAGCGTTGTGGCCTCAAGCCCGCTTGTGCCGCGCAACGATCCCACCTTGATGTTCGCCAACTCAGGAATGGTGCAGTTCAAGAACCTTTTCACAGGTGTCGAGCACCGTGATTACACACGGGCGACGACAGCGCAGAAATGCGTACGCGCTGGTGGCAAGCACAATGACCTTGATAATGTCGGCTACACGATGCGGCATCACACGTTTTTCGAGATGATGGGCAACTTTTCGTTTGGTGATTACTTCAAGACCGAAGCAATCCCGTTCGCGTGGGACGTGATCACCAAAGAGCTTGATATTCCAAAAGATAAATTGGTCGTCACCGTCTATCATGACGACGATGAAGCCGCGGATATCTGGAAAAAGGTTGCCGGTTTCAGCGATGACCGGATCATTCGGATCGCAACGGATGACAACTTTTGGATGATGGGCCCGACGGGACCGTGCGGGCCCTCATCAGAGATTTTCTTTGACCATGGGGATCATATCTGGGGCGGCCCTCCTGGCTCTCCGGAAGAAGATGGCGACCGGTTCGTCGAAATCTGGAATCTTGTGTTCATGCAATACGAGCAGTTTGAGGACGGCAGCCGCGAACCTCTTCCAAATCAGTCGATCGACACCGGCATGGGGATCGAACGGGTCGCAGCTCTTTTGCAAGGCACGAACGACAATTACGCGACCGATCTGATGCGTAGCTTGATCGAGGCGTCAGCCAACGCTTCGTCCACCGATCCGGACGGACCCGGCAAAACCCATCACCGTGTGATTGCCGATCACCTGCGATCTACATCCTTTCTGCTTGCGGACGGTGTGATGCCCAGCAACGACGGGCGCGGTTACGTGCTGCGCCGGATCATGCGGCGCGCGATGCGCCACGCACATTTGTTGGGTGTCAAAGACCCGCTGATGCACCGTTTGGTACCAGCTTTGGTTCAACAAATGGGCGCTGCCTATCCGGAATTGGGGCAGGCTCAGGCGTTGATCGAAGAGACGTTGAAGTTGGAAGAAACGCGGTTCAAGCAGACGCTAGAGCGTGGTTTGCGTCTTTTGGACGACGAGTTACAAAACCTTCCAGAGGATGCGGCATTGCCTGGCGCGGCGGCGTTTAAGCTATATGACACGTACGGCTTCCCGCTTGATCTGACGCAGGATGCTTTGCGCGAGAAGGGCCGCACCGTCGACACGGACGGCTTTGATGCCGCTATGGCAGAGCAGAAAGCCAAAGCGCGCGCGGCCTGGTCTGGTTCTGGTGAGACAGCTGATGCGTCGGTCTGGTTTGATATTGCGGATCAATCGGGAACGACCGATTTTCTGGGTTATGACACAGAAGTGGCCGAAGGGCAGGTCATGGCGTTGGTGCGCGACGGGGCGCAAGTTGATAGGGCCACGTCAGGCGATGCTATTCAGGTCGTGTTGAATCAGACGCCGTTTTATGCCGAAAGCGGTGGTCAGGTCGGTGACAGTGGTGTGCTGAAAACAGAAACCGGTCAGATGCGTGTAGATGACACGCGCAAAGTGGCTGGCGTATTTTTGCATATCGGCACAGTGATCGAAGGTGAGATCAGCAAGGCCCAAGGCGCGGAATTGGAAGTTGACCACAGTCGCCGCACGGCAATCCGGGCGAATCACTCAGCCACGCATCTGTTGCATGAGGCGCTGCGAAAAGCGCTTGGCGACCATGTCTCGCAGCGCGGCTCTTTGAATGCGCAGGATCGTCTGCGGTTTGATTTCAGCCACGGAAAAGCGTTGACCGCGGCAGAGTTGAAGGGTGTCGAGCAAGAGGTGAATGCCTACATTCGGCAGAACGCGCCCGTTGAGACGCGTATTATGACGCCGGATGATGCACGCGAGTTGGGCGCACAGGCGCTTTTCGGCGAAAAGTACGGCGACGAAGTGCGTGTGGTGTCGATGGGCCGTGATGCTGGATCGGGCAAAGGGAGCGATGGAGAGACCTATTCGCTTGAGCTTTGTGGCGGCACGCATGTGCGCCAGACGGGCGACATTGGCGTTTTCGTGACACTTGGCGATAGCGCGTCCAGTGCGGGCGTCCGGCGCATCGAAGCTCTGACTGGCGCAGATGCTTTCCGCTATCTAAGCGCGCAGGATCATCGTTTGACCGACGTGGCCTCTGCGCTGAAAGCGCGACCGGAAGAAGTCGGAGACCGCGTTAAGGCTTTGATGGATGAGCGCAAGGCGCTGGCCAACGAAGTGGCGCAGTTGCGCCGTGAGCTGGCTATGTCCGGCGGTGGTCAGGCCGAAGTGAAAGCCAAAGATATCAATGGGGTACCGTTCATAGCCCAAGTGCTTTCAGGTGTGACTGGCAAAGATTTGCCTGCCCTCGTGGACGAGCATAAAGCGCAATTGAACAGCGGCGCAGTGCTGTTGATTGCGGATGCCGACGGGAAAGCCGCTGTGGCCGCTGGCGTGACAAAAGATTTGACGGGAACGCTGTCTGCGGTCGATCTGGTCAAGGCGGCTGTCATTGAGTTGGGCGGCAAGGGCGGCGGCGGGCGGCCTGACATGGCGCAGGGTGGTGGCAAGGATGCTGCCAACGCAGATGCGGCTATCAAAGCGGCGGAAGCCGTGATCGGAGGGTAAGATGGGTGCTTTGTGGATTGCGCATGTGACTGTGACCGACGAGGCGGCGTATAGCGAGTACGCCAAACGCGCAACGGTCGCGATTGCCGAGCATGGCGGTGTCTTTTTGGCGCGTGGCGGCAAGTATGAGCAGCTAGAGGGCAGGGACCGTCCGCGCAATGTCGTAGCGCGGTTTGAAAGCCTGCAAGCGGCTCATGACTGCTACAATTCCGACGCCTATCAAGACGCGTTGAGTTACGCCAAAGGTGCGTCGGGACGCGATTTGATGATCCTTGAAGAAATCGAATAGTAAAAAAGGCGCCCGCGGGCGCCTTTTCGCTAACCTGCTGCGCGCGACTGGCGCTTGCGCTCGTGCGGATCGAGATAGCGCTTGCGCAGACGGATCGCGTTCGGCGTCACCTCGACCAGCTCATCATCGTCGATATAGGCAATCGCCTCTTCGAGTGACATCTTGACGGGCGTTGTCAGGCGCACGTTTTCATCGGTGCCGGAGGCCCGCACGTTGGTCAGTTTCTTGCCCTTGAGTGGGTTCACCTCAAGGTCGTTTTCACGGCTGTGCTCGCCAATGATCATGCCCTGATAGACGTCTTCCTGCGCGCCGATGAAGAACTTGCCGCGGTCTTCGAGGTTGAAGATCGCATACGCGACAGAGGTGCCATTCTCCATCGAAATCAGAACACCCGCACGGCGTCCCGGAATGGGGCCTTTATGGGGCGACCAGTCTTGGAACACCCGGTTCAGCACGCCTGTGCCGCGCGTGTCGGTCAGGAATTCACCATGGTATCCGATCAAGCCGCGCGAGGGCACATGGGCAATGATGCGGGTTTTGCCTGCACCGGCTTGCTTCATCTCGACCAGATCGCCGCGCCGTGCGCCTGTGATTTTCTCGATCACGGTGCCGGAATATTCGTCGTCCACGTCGATCGTGACTTCCTCAATCGGCTCGTGGCGCTGGCCGTCGATCTCTTGAAACAGCACCTGCGGGCGCGAAATTGACAGCTCAAACCCCTCACGGCGCATGTTTTCGATCAGGACGCCCATCTGCAATTCGCCACGGCCTGCGACCTCGAACGCTTCGCCACCGGGTGTGTCGGTCACGCGGATGGCGACGTTGGATTCGGCTTCCTTCATCAGGCGTTCGCGGATCACGCG
>ERZ1740067.2554-NODE-2554-length-10978-cov-5.037627_pt1 | contig 10978 bp, 5 predicted proteins | sample MGYA00581736_ERZ1740067 | MGnify/ENA primary metagenome ERZ1740067 (study PRJEB43018, sample SAMN04849236) | marine metagenome | isolation source: floating plastic debris | place: Pacific Ocean | collected 2008-08-27 | study: EMG produced TPA metagenomics... | reverse complement strand
AAGGGTCGGTGTACGGCGCATCATAATCGAATACATTCTCCCGCCCCCCCTCGCGATGAAGCAGAATGTCCGGTTGCCCCTGCGTCGTTAAGAACGCGGTTTTCGCCGTTGTACCGGTAATAATAGCGTTGATCGAGCGAGTCGTTCCGTGAATGAATAAATCACCGCGACCAAGCAACGAGCTTAGCGGCTCACCAAAGGCCTCAGCGGCGACGTTTAAACTATCAATGACGCCATTGATCGGATCATCCGGCGTTGTCGGCGCCTTAAACATGAAGGCGCGCCCGTCATCATCCTCCACAACGAGATCCGTGAAGGTACCACCCGTATCAACAGCAAAACGCATCTATGTCGTGCTCCACTGTGTTATGCTGAGGTTTGTGATGCTCAGATGTTGGTTTCGACCTCTTCGCAAAGCCATGTTTTCACGATCCCACTTTATAGCAAACACGGCAAGTTAGGCAGTGCCGCCGTCCGACCGCACCACACGCCGATGCGAGACTATTCGCCTTCATCCAAGCGCGAGAATTCGGTTATGGACTATTTTTTTCACTTTTCAATAACAAAATAAATATGGTACTATTTTGTACATTTTGAAATTGTACCAGATCCGCCTAACGTCGCATCTCGCAGGAAAGGAAAAGTCGCTTGACGTTAAAAGCCACAGACTTTGCCGTGGATACGCCGAGTTTTGAAATCGATCTCAACACAGTGCGACGCCAGTTCACAGCGCATGTAGAGCTTTTTTCGTTCGCTAGGGTCTACTTCGCGGCAAAAGCGAACGCTCACCGCGCGGTTCTCGCAACGCTTGCTGATCTTGGGTGCGGCTTCGACGTTTACTCTGCCCACGCAGCGCATATTTGTTTAAAGGCGGGTGGTGATCCTTCGATCATATATTATGATCGCTTGGATGCTCCCATTGATGACGTGGCACAAGCTTACGAAGCTGGCGTACGCCGGTTTTCCGTTGGCTCACTGGCTTATCTCAAGGCGATCGCGCCAATTATTCCTGAGGCGGAAATCCTATGCCGGATTCGGTATCCGTTTCCTTCAGAACCTTATAAACGTTGGCAAACGCTTGGCGCGCTCCCCGACGAAATCGCAGAGATTGCCGCAACCGCCAGTACGAACGGCCTCAGATTTCGGGGCATTAATACGCACCTTGGCACGCAGCAACTCGATCTCGGGGTTTGGGAGTTCGCCATTGCACACATAAAGCGAACCCTTGATGCCGTTCGCCCCCATATTGAGGACCGCCCCATAATCAACCTCGGCGGCTCCCTTCCCATCAGCTACTGCACCCAAGCGCCCTCCCCAACCCTGGTGGCCACGGCTATCAAAGGTGCCTTATGGCGGCACTTCGGAGAGATTGACCCGAACCACGGCCCGATTATCGAGATTGAGCCAGGTCGAGCGCTTGCTGGACCCGCAGGGACGATTTGGTCCCCCGTGGAAGAGATAATTGAAGGCGACCCAAGCCTTATCCGCCTGCCTGATAATGTTGCCCAGGCTGTGTTCTATCAGATGCTGGACTATGGCATACACTACCCCGTCGACACGACCTATTCCCGTACAGAGGAAAAAAAGAACTATGTTCTTACCGGCTGTGATCACCGGGGAAATAAGGTAACGCTGCACGATTATCCGTATAGGCTACCTATCGATATTAAAGTTGGCGATGTACTGAAGATTCAACAAACCGGTGCCTATTGCAACTTTGATCATATGACCCAGGACGAACACGAATATATGACAACGGTTCTCCTGGACGACTAACGATACTCACCCCGAAGATTGGATTGATAATGCCAGGACCCAACCACTATGACGCCGTTATTATTGGAGGCGGCCACAACGGATTAACGTGTGGATATTATCTCGCCAGCGGGGGGATGCGCGTTAAAGTGATTGAACGGCGCGGTATCGTCGGCGGCGCCGCGATAACAGAGGAATTTCATCCCGGGTTTCGAAATTCGGTAGCCAGCTACTCAGTGAGCCTTCTCAATCCTAAAGTGATTGAGGATATGGATCTGGCACGACACGGGCTTGAGCTTAAGATCAGGCCACTGCCTTATTTCCAACCACTCGATAGTCAAAATTATCTCATCATCGATCGAGATGCTGAGCGCACCCGCAACGAAATTGCCAAGTTTTCAGCAAAAGACGCGGAAGCATATGCAGAATTTCATGAGCGCCTGGAACAGGTTTGTGACTTTTTGCGTACAATGCTGCTCAAGACGCCGCCAAACTTTGGCGGCGGGTGGCGCGATCTTTTGGCCATGGCGGTTGCCGCCAATGAAGCGCGCAAAACCGGCAACGTCACGCAGCAGGATATATATGATCTGTTCACCAAAAGTGCGGGCGATCTCCTTGACAGTTGGTTCGAAAGCGCGCCCATCAAAGGCCTTCTTGGATTTGATGCCATCATTGGCAACTACGCCAGTCCCTACACTCCTGGATCCGCATACGTTCTTCTTCATCATGTTTTTGGCGAAGTGAACGGCGTCAAAGGTGCCTGGGGACATGCGGTCGGCGGCATGGGGGCGATCACCCAGGCGATGGCGAAGGCGTGCGAGGAAGTCGGTGTCGATGTCATGCTTGACGCACCGGTCGCAAAGGTCCTGACCGAGAATGGTCACGCTGTGGGCGTCAGATTAGAGAATGGAGAGGAGATAAGGAGCGATATCGTCGTGTCGAACCTTAACCCGAAACTCCTTTATACAAAGCTCATTGACGAAGATGATCTTCAAGATGACTTTCTACGACGGATGAAGGGTTGGCGGTGCGGGTCCGGAACATTTCGGATGAATGTCGCCTTATCAGAACTGCCCAATTTTACCAGCCTGCCGGCGCACGACCCGGGGGAGCATCATGCGTCAAGCATCATTATTGCGCCATCTCTTGATTATATCGATAAAGCGTATCACGAGGCGCGCCTCTCGGGCTGGGCGTCTAAGCCTGCCATTGAAATGCATATTCCCAGCGTTATTGACGATACGTTAGCGCCGCCAGGCCAGCATGTGGCCAGCCTATTCTGCCAACAGTTCGCGCCGCACCTGCCTAACGGCGATCCTTGGGCCGATCATCGCGAAGAGGTCGCGGATCTCATCATTGATACGGTAACCGAGTACGCACCAAACTTTAAAGATGCCGTCCTTGGACGAATGGTATTGTCGCCCGAGGATTTGGAAAGCAAGCTCGGCTTGGTGGATGGAGACATCTTCCACGGTGCCTTAACGCTAAATCAAATTTACAGTGCACGACCGACCCTCGGATACGCAGACTATCGTGGTCCCTTAACGGGCTTGTACATGTGTGGATCAGGTACACACCCCGGCGGCGGCGTCACAGGTGCCCCAGGTCACAACGCAGCCCGTGAAATTTTGAAAGATCGAAAACGCGGTGTCCGCCGGACGACTCCGCCCCTCGCAAGAAAGGCAAACGCATGACTTATGACAACTTCCCATTGATTGATCATCACTGCCATGGTGCCGTGAAAAAACCTGTCGATACTGATAGTTTTGCCCGGCTGATGAGTGAGAGCTTCCGTCCTGCTCCAGAGGGTACCGATCCATTCTTGAAGCCGTTGGGTCTTGCTGTGCGCAAACACTGCGCGCCCCTCTTAGATGTGGACCCTCTAGCGCCAATGAGCGCATATTTAGAGAAACGTGACGCGGTTGGCCCTGAAGAGGTTAATCGCAGGTTCCTTAAAGCTGCAAATGTTACGTCGTTTCTGGTTGATACTGGGCATTGTACAGATGAGTTGCTATCGCCGGCGGAAATAGAGTCATTGTCTGGCGTCCCCTCCTTTGAAGTGGTCCGCATTGAAGCGGTGATGGAGACCGTAGCCGGTCAAGCCTCAAGCGCCGCTGACTTTCGTCAAAAGTTTGAAGCGCTTTTGTTCGAACGATGCAAAAACGCCGTTGGCCTCAAAAGCGTCGTTGCCTATCGGTGCACATTCGCCATCGATCAAACGCGACCGTCGCAGTCGGACGTCGATGCCGCATTTGATGTATGGCGCTCCCAGACACCGGAGGGAAAAAGCTTCCGTGTCGAAGATCCCATTCTCGTGCGATACGGCCTTTGGGTGGGAGCAGATTTAGCGCGTCCAAGGCGATTGCCCATTCAGCTTCATGTGGGCATTGGCGACCCAGACGTTTACATGCACGCATGCGATCCCACACATTTCACAGATTTTTTGCGGGATATGGAAGCATGGGAAATTCCAATCACGCTATTACACAACTACCCCTTTGTGCGTGAAGCCGCTTGGTTATCTGAGATATTCCAGAATGTTTATTACGACGTAGGCGTCATCTTACACTTTACCGGCGCGTCGGCCCAACGGCAAATGGATGAAGCTTTAGAGCTAGCGCCCTTTTCGAAGCATATGTTCAGCTCCGATGCGTTTGGACTGCCGGAGTTCCACTATCTTGGCGCTCTGTTCTTCCGGCGTACATTAGCGCACAGACTTGAGTCATGGGTTCGTGACGGTGCATGCACAATTAATGATGCAGAACAGATCGCGAAAGCCATAAGCGCCGACAATGCTCGCCGCATTTACCAACTCGAGGTTTAGCGCGCCCCCAGAGCAAACCGCGTTAGACTTGCTTCCGAGGTTTGCTCTAGGTTCTCTGTTTTGTCGTACCGCGCAATGCCAAAACCGATTTCTAGCGCCGAGCGACCGCATTGTGGATCAAAGAAATTTTAGTCCACGTGCGAAAAGCAAAAAGACTTAGTAGTAGTGTAGTAGCATCGAACAGATTGGGTCAGAACACCCGTGAGGCTACGAGCGTTTACCCTTCGTCCCCAAAAACTCGTCCAATCCTCCACCACCGAAGGTGGAGCTTTTTTGACCATACAAAAAGACGGCGCCCGTTAAGGCGCCGCCAGAGTTTAAGCATCGATACGGTATCAGGATAGTGAGCTTGGTACCACTAAGATACGTATCGATACTTTATTTTCCACCGAATGATTTCCGCCAAACAACACGCACCGTTGCACCCTGCGCCGGAATATAACCCGATGAAGAAAATCGGTTGAACGCGCCAGCTTGAGAATCGACTGGGAAATAAAGCTCATTGAAGAGGTTCTCTATCCCAATATCAAACTGACCAGCTTCCTCAAGGTCGAATGTCCCAAAGAGGTCCGCCACAAAGAAGCCATCGACAGCTGTATCATTCACCTCTGCCTCGTCATAATCGAATATGTTCGTTGCAGAGAACCGTCCACGGAACCAAGATGTCGGCTCATATTCAATGTAGGCCGTCAGTTTTGGTGGCGACACGACGTCAGCAGCAAAATCGATGAAATCACCTGTGTTATTGGCGTCGACTTGCCCTCGTTGCCAGGTAAAGTTCCCCCCCGCAGTAACAGTATTTGTAAGGATAGCATCTAACGTCGCTTCGACCCCCCAATACTCCTCAGGTCGCTGAACAGAATCCGTTTCGCCTGTTAACAAATTGACTGTTGTCAACCGAGACCCGAGGTCGGATTCGTTGAAGAACGCTGACAGTGTCGCTTTCAAACGATCCCCTGAATATCGAATACCGATTTCATAATTGTCTACGACCTGGGCCTTGGCATCCAGCTCCTCAAGCGATGTTGTTTGGACGGACGGTCCAAACGGATTAATCCCTCCTGACAAAGACCTGATAACGCGTCCAAGCTCTTGCACGTTGAAGCCTTGCGAGAAATTCAGGAAGAACTGCACCTGATCGGTTACGTCGACGACCGCACCGGCGTTGAATACGGTTTCGTTAAAGTCAACCTCGCCGCCGGTGACGACCCTCGTGAACAACGAACTTGCCGGGCATGGCCGCACAAGCGACGCGCACAATTGCCGACTGATCGTATCCTGAGAAAGGGTGGCCGCCTCATGCCTCACCCCTGCGCGTAGCGTTAGGGTATCATTCACCGGGAACTCAAACTGTGCAAACCCAGCATAAGACTTCTGATCGATATCGACAATCGGAGAGTTAAGGGACGTACTGTCGAAGGGCGAAAAACTAATCAGTGGATTAACAAACGCCTGAGTGAAAAGCTGATTATTATAATCAAAGCCCCACAGCACGCTCGCGTCTGAAAGTATGAAATCGAGCGGAGATTCGATATCAATGCGCACCCCACGGTTCTCAACTTCGGTGAAAACATTTGAGGCCGCAGTGGTCGCTGGAAGATAACGTTCTGTATCGGATACGAAACCGAGTATACTGAGTGAACTTCCGAATATATCATCATTTCCGTAAGCAAGACTTACGTTGAGCGCTTGTTGTTGGCGATCCCGAACGCCATCCACGGCGCAATCGTCTAGATTACCATCTCCGTCAGCATCACATATGATATCTTCCTCGGTACCTGGGAAAGTAGCAAAGTCCGTAAACGTATGGGATCCATCACCCCAACCCGCATCCCCGCGCGTGAAGATAACACCGGTTGGCTTTTGACCGCCCTCACCCCCTACAGGAAATGCGCCACCAGTGGGGAGACGGTATTCCTGTTTCGCTTTTTCAACATAGGTAAAGTCGAGATCAATCCGCTGGGTATCGTCAATATTATACCGTAAATCGGTGAGGAAATTGTAAGAGTTCTCATTTGTATCGCGTCCTTGGGAGAAAGGACGATCCGGCACCACATCACCGTCTGCATCGAAATCATCGTTGGTAAAGCGGAAGCCGCCGCCAACACGATATTGCACTTTCCCGATAGAGCCTGATCCAAATAGAGAAGCATCTTGCGCAATACCGCTTCCCGAAAATTCCACCAAAGAACTCTCAATACCAACAGTTGCATCGAACCTTAGAGGCCCTTCACCAGGCCCTTTGGTAATGATGTTGACGATCCCGCCAACGCCGCCAAATCCATAGACCGCATTCGATCCGCGGATAACTTCAATACGGCTGATCTGATCAGGTGATATATTACCCAACTGAAAATCTTGAGCAGATAGCAAGGATTGCTGTTGCGGCACACCGTCGATCAGTAATAGGCCCTGGCGCCCCCGGATCTGAAACCCCTGGTCACTTTGGGATTCGGTCGTCACATTTACGCCTGGTACGTTGGAAAAAAGCACTTTACTGAAATCATTCGAGATCGAAAAAGCTTGTTCCAGAAACTCTTCGTTTAAAACCGTGACTGATTGAGAGAGGGCGCCGACCGGTCGCTCAGAACGCGTCGCTGTAACGACTATTTCGTCTTCAAACTTGCGATCCTCCGCAACTTGCGCATTCGCAGTACCTGTGAGCGCGGACAGCGCTGCCCCACACAGTAGTATTTTTTTCTTCATTTTCGTTCCCCTGTTGATTTTTGTCTGGACAGGCGGCGACGCCACAAATTCCCGTTTGAAAGCCGCCTGACCAAAATTGAAAATTGGTTTTTCTGCGTCAGTATCTCACGCTACCATATTTTTTGTATAAAAAAATACATTCAATCAACAATATTACTTTTTGTTGATTTTATACCACACAGATACGCCCCACGGCAGCCGCGACTGCGACCGCAATTGCAACTCATTATCTTATACTTTTGGATAGGATCACTTCGTCATTCTAAGGAGTGATTATGTGGGATCGAACAACGAAAACCGAGGCTGCGCCACTATAACGGTTCGCGATTCCTAAGGAATGCAAACCGTTGCACCCGCCACTAAGAACTCCATGGCACCCGACGAGACGATAAAACAGAGCATTGATGCTTTATATGCACCAAGTGTTGATACGCACCATGAACTGATTACTCACAATCGCCCTTAATGGGGCGAAAGGTCATCAAACACTAAGCGCATTCACAGGCGGAACAGCATTGTGCCAATTTTTGGCTTCCTCTAACTGCAATGCCAGAGCGAATAAGAGCTCATCATCACCATATTTTCCGGAGAACATTGAGCCAATGGGTAAACCTGACCGCGATACACCCAAAGGAACCGACATGCTTGCCGCCCCGGCAACATTGTTGGGGGTCGTAAAGGCGACATATTTTCGTACACGATCATAAAGGGTGTCAAACTCAATCGTCGGAGCCAGCTCACCAATAGTCTTCGCCGGTGTCGCCATGGCGGGTGATAAAATCAGATCAAACGCATTTACATCCGTTTCGTATGCATGCTGAAAATTCTGAAGTCTCTCAAAGGCTTGCGGAAAATCTGCCTGATGATCAGAATAATGCTTCGTGAGATCGAGCGTCCAGGGCTCAAGAATATCTTCACTTGGCTCCTTTCCCGTAAACTCACTGGCGGCATTGACACTCCTCGTCGCACCCGCCCCCCACAGCAAGGTGAAATCTTCTGAGAGCTGTTCATAATCAAGGGAATAACGGAAGGGCTCAACCGTATGCCCCAGATCTTCACAAAGCTTCGCCGTCTTCTCAATTTCTGCGACCACATCAGGATCTACGGGTGTCCCCAGCGGTGCATCGGTCATCAATCCGATACGGATCGGCCGGTTTAGCGGTGCTAAGTTACCAAGACGCCCAAGGGGGAAGTCCCCCTCCGCAATCTGAAACAGAGCTATCGAATCCCGAACAGTGATCGTTTCTGCGTGTTCTACAACGATGCTAAAGTCTCGTGGAGGGCCCGGTCGTATCGGTAAACGTTCGCGTGAAGGCTTGAACCCAAAAACCCCACAAGTCGCAGCGGGTGCGCGAATTGATCCGCCTCCGTCGCTACCATGGGCAAAGGGAACGACACGAGCGGCCACAAGGGCAGCTGCCCCGCTTGAGGACCCCCCGGCATCCCTCGATAAATCCCACGGGTTCCGCGTTGCACCTGAGGAAAGAGGCTGCGCTGATGGTAAAAGCCCAAATTCGGGGCTCGAAGACTTACCGAGGCTGATGACACCAGCCGCCCGCCAAGACGCAGGCAGCCTGTCATCCTTCTCCTCCGGCTTTGCTGTCGCATACCCAACACTGCCCTTTTGGGTGACATGCCCCTTCCAGTCGGAGAGATCTTTTATGAAGGTCGGAACTCCTGCGAAGGGGCCGTTGGCAAAGGTACCCTGCTGGGCTACTTCCCGCGCTTCATCAAAGTAGGAATAGACAATAGCGTTGAGTTGCGGAGCAACAGCTTCTGCACGTTTAATCGCCCCGTCAATGACCTCAACCGCACTGATCTTACCCGACCGGATCGCATGGGCGGTGCCAACGCCATCCATTCCGTCTGGTAGGCCATTGGAAACGGACGGCGTCTTCGCGGTACCCGAAACATCTCCGGCGCCACCACAAGCCGTTGCTAAAATACTGGCAGAACTCAGAGTAATGAATTTACGCTTAGACAGCATCATGATAGAGGTAACTCCTTAAGCAAACAAACTGACACTTCTATACTGAGATTTGCTTATTTATAGCGGTGCCAACATGTTTTCATTTTCCCGCTTGCAAGTGCGGGTATCTAAAATCTCGCCCCATCATTCCGAAGCAGCACGCCGTTTAAGGGCAGCTCGGTCAATTTTACCATTGGGCAGCATCGGGAACTCATCAACAATCTCAAAAGACTTCGGGACTTTATAGTTGGCGAGTTGCTCGCGCAAGAAGGCGTTCAGCTGGTCAATGTCCACCTTCTTCCCTCCAGCAACATCGAGATAAGCATGTCCAACTTCTTGGAACCTGGGATCCGGTTTCGCAATAACAACAGCAGCAAATATGTCTTCATGCTGAATGAGGACCTGCTCTATCTCAAGGGGGAAAACATTATAGCCACCGGATTTAAACATCTCTTTCGACCGTCCGGCGAAGGCGATCAGCCCGTCATCTTGCACCGCACCAAGATCACCGCTGCGGAAATACCCGTCAGGGGTGAAGGCCTCTTTGGTGGCTTCAGGATTATTGAAATATTCGGACATACAGACCGGGCCAAACACCTGAATTTCACCGACCTCACCTGGGGGCAACGGGTTGCCAGCTTCATCACCAACGCGAACGCTGACGCCCGCAATGGGTTCGCCAATACGACCAGCCGTTATCTCCACCGAGGCGCCCTCAGGGGTATGCGTGACAAGACCGCATGTTTCCGTCTGCCCATAAATTGTCACCAACCGGGCTGTTGTTTCTTGAAAACGGTTGAGGATCGTTTCGGGTGTTGCCCCCCCTCCCAACATCACAAGCTGGTAGATATCCAACACCTTTGGGGACGCATTAGGCACTTTTGACAACATATCCAAAACCGTCGCCATCAGTGTCGCGATCGACGCCTTATGCTCGAATGCCAGCGCCATCACGACCGGAAGATCAATCCGTTCATGGAATACGATTTTGCCGCCATAGACAAACGTCATCAATGTAATGACATTTAGCCCGCCGACATGGTTGATAGGGGCGTATGAGAGTGTGCATTTGAGCGCGTCCCCGATCCACTCCGCATTTGCGCAAGCCGACCAACAGACGGCGCGGTGGGATAGCACAGCCCCTTTCGGCTGGCCCGTAGATCCGGATGTATAAACGATAGCTGCCGGGTCGTCCGGCGCCAGAGCATCACGAACTTCATTGAGCTGAGCGTCAGAGACGGCCTCCCCCCCATTGGAAAATTCAGATGGAACCTCAGCACCACTGTCCGACGACTCCATTGGCACAACATGGCAGTGTTGCGGTGCCAGACGCTTCATTTCTTCAGCATAGTTCCGATCATCGAACGGAGATTGAACAAAAAGAACAGTTGGGTCTGCATCGTCAATAACGCGACTATATTCTTTTTCCGTATATTTGGGGTTCAACCCAAACCATACCGCTCCAATTGAAGTCGCTGCCAAATATATTTCAAAGAAGGCGATTCCTGGCGGCGCCAAGACCCCCACTCGATCCCCCTTTTGAATACCTGTAGACAGAAGAGCCTTAGCAATGACGTCAACACGATCAACAGCTTGTTGATACGTAAACGTCCTACTCCCCTCTACAAAGGCGATCTCGTCCGGTCGCTTCGATAAGTGACTCGCGATAATAGAGTTTATTGTTGTAGGGTAAGCAGCAGAATGGTTGGACAGTTGCGACATTG
>ERZ1740067.2553-NODE-2553-length-10979-cov-36.116990_pt1 | contig 10979 bp, 9 predicted proteins | sample MGYA00581736_ERZ1740067 | MGnify/ENA primary metagenome ERZ1740067 (study PRJEB43018, sample SAMN04849236) | marine metagenome | isolation source: floating plastic debris | place: Pacific Ocean | collected 2008-08-27 | study: EMG produced TPA metagenomics... | reverse complement strand
TAGCTAAATTAACATTTTGTTGCAAAATATTTTATCTCGATGCTAACTGTATATTGTCTGTTTAGATAAAGGTTTGGAGTTACATTTTTGGCGCATTTTTTTGTTATTTTTACCACTTGCGTTGCATGTAATTTCACAAAGCCTGTGCAGTTATTTTGTTTGGTCAATAAATTTTGTGTAATTGTCTGTCACAGTCACAATTTGTAGATATTATTAGTTAGGTTGTTGGTAGTGTAACTTTATTGTTATTTGCAAGTAAGCATTGGGTATAGAAAAAAAATAAGTAAGTAAAATAGAAGACTTTATAGAGAGTTAAAATTACTAGCTATTTGTTTTTTTATAAATGGAAAATCAATAATTTGGCTATCTTCAAAACCACTGTATCGTTGTTTAAAAAACATAAAGATGAATGCATCATTAGCGGCTGTGTCACCATTATCATTTAAAAAACTAATAATCTGATCAGGAGACAAACCCCGAGCTATATGGAGAAGGAAGAAGATGCAATATTGACCACAAACTGTGGTTAGTAAGCTTTGAAGCTGAACGTCATTGTATTGCCATTCTTTTGTTGTATCTAGAACTGTGGCAACCTCTGGAAAGTTAGCTGGAGACATGCCATAGGAGTCGAAATAGTATCCAACATTTTTTGAGGATTTTACTAATGCTATCCAGTGTTCCCCTTCGCTTGATATCGGTTTGGTGTTGACTACCAAGCTGCATGGATAGCTGAGAGCTGATATTGGTATTAGATCCGAAGGAAATACTCCCAAAAAGTTAATATTTTTGGTGAACTCATCTTGCTTGAGTATGGAGTAGATTTCGCTAGAGTTCATATTGTCTGCCTTGTTTATACGAAGTAGTCCATAAGCACTGCCCTGTTTTTGTCAATACTTATCTTTGAATCGAATTCTGAGTAGACGATCACGTTGACAGGGGCTGCTAGTCCCGCGGAGAACTTGAGCTCCAGCCTGATGTTTCCCTTTTTTATAAGGTGGTAGCATCCTGTATCTTCAAGGTCAGGTGAGAGGTCAAATGCTAACAGTGCATAACCCTGATTGTATTCTGTTCTGGTTATGTCTAGTCCACTATCTTGGAATGACTTTCCAGTTGACTCTAGGAGCGTAAAGTAGTTTCTCAGTGTAAGTCCGTTAGTGAAGTCTGAGATCAACGGTTTTTGAGGTAACATTTTTCCATTCACGTACAAGCAGCAGTATTTTAATCCAAAGTGTTTAAAGTTGAAGGGATTTTTTTCGTATTTGCCTTCAAATGACGAAGAATCTACTATCCCGATAACTATCCTTTTTGGCATTTGGCCAGAGAATAGATTTTCTTCGGTGAGTGATAGAGATCCTACTGGCACTGTCAGACTCTTCATCATTACCCGTCGAATGGGATACAGAGCTGGTTGCAGTTGAGTGTCCATCTTTTCTATATGCTTTTCTTTGATGCCTTTGTTGAGAGAGACTTTTCTTACGAAGAATGAAGCGTTGGTGATTTTTATTTTGAATGCTGCATCTGCAGCGGCCATGAGCACCAACTCGTCTGTATTTCTAATCAATTTCAGCTTTAGTGTTACTCCATTGACAATATATCTATGCTGGTAAAAAATATCGCTGTGAGGTCTGCCAATGACCTGTACAGTTTTGCTCTCGGTGAAGTGGTTCCGACGCTCAACGAGACCTGTGTTGTCAGCAGCAATGTTTTCCATTTTGTTTGGGGTGTCTTTGGAAAATAGTGACATTGAAAGCTGTTTTCTTCCTTCATCTGATGTATAGCTCAGGAGTGTCTCAAAAAGAGCTCGATAGTGATACAAATTTGAAGAATCGCTAATCAGTGTATCATTTAAACTGACATCAATTTGTTTAAAAAGAGTCTGCCCAATAAGATTTATTGGACCGACAACATCATCATTTGCTAAGTTTGAACCATCTGCTTTGGTTATTTTGAGTTCTAATAAAAGGTAGCTATTTAATAAATCAATATAATCGCTGCCAACTCCGCTGACCTCAAACTTAATAGGTCCATCATCTGATAAATTACTACGTGGAAGATATTCTGTCGTGTAACCATTTTCAACAGCTGCTTGAGTGGGAAGATCATCAAACAGCTGTAATTCAGGTTTGGCTGCGAGACAGCTATGTTCAAAAATAAATGAGTCGGACATATTAATTAAAAATATCTCGAGGTGCTCTGCCTTTAACCGAATTATTTTGTCTGATGGTTGTGTATGATGTTCTCTTTCTTTTATTCTTTTTAGATTTTGTTGGCGCTCTTTTTCGCTTTCTTTGATTGGTTGAATTGGTTAAAGTGTTGTTAATCAAGTCTGAGCCAGCTTGTGTTAAATTTCGGATAGCTGACTGTTTTAGGTTTTTTCCATCTAAACCTTCGCTTAAAATATTGAATCCTGTTTTTAGCGCTGTTTTACCTAAACGTTTAGCACCGCTTTTTAACATTGGAAGTGCAGTGCTTTTCAAAACTGGCAAAACAGATTTGAATAGCCCTCCAATTATACTGCCGATACCATACCCTTTTTGGTATGATGGTCCTCTAAATACTGGTATTGGACCACCGCCTTTTTGATTGTAAAATTCTTTATATTGTTTGCTTGCCACATCTTCATTGAATGGAACTACTCTCATTTTAAACCAAAACCATGGGCTTTACTCTGCGGAAACCAAGTGTTACTATGGTTCGACCTGTTGTAAATGGAACAATATCGCCTGTATCACTCCTTAAATATATACTTATCTGTCTGAATCTGTTTTTACTAACTGGTACGTATTGAATTTTTTGATATTCTACATATTGAGTTGTCCAATGTTTAGAGTTGTTGACTGGAACGATTCTCAGCAAAGGAGCTTCGATCTCACCAACCCGTGAATTCTGTACTATATCTGAGTACACGTAGATGCTTTTGACAGGATTCATGTTTGGAAACTGGCTAACTTTAGAAGTATATACTTTTGGTCTCTTGTCATCATAGTTTACAAAATTTCTAAATATTGTTCTTTCTCTACCTTTAGCTATCCCTAACATTTCTCCAAGATCTTCGTCAACTGCTATATTAATTCCATAAGACCTGAATGTAATTGTGACTCTACCGCTTATATCATCGACACCGAACTCTACTTTCATCGGTTCATCTCCGTAATAAACTTTTAGTTGTTGATTGATAGCGTTGCATATATCGAGTGGTGAGGGGTAATAACCAACCTTGAAGTCAATAGTCACAAATTTAGGTGGAGTACCTGTCTCTATGATCATTATTTTACCATCTTGTAGGTTGTACCAACTTTTTTCAAATTGCATTTCTAATAGTCCAACCTCCCATTGTCCAGGCGGTAAGATGATCTCTTCTGAAAACTGGACGGTATAGCTTGTTAGAGAATTGTTTGGGAAATGTTGCATTGAAGCGTTGCTTGGCAGCACAACCCTCATCATGTCAAATGATTGTTTGATTAGATGTGACTAGTTTTTATAATTGTCTAGAATATCCGCTTCGTCTACATAAGAGTTAAAGGAGTCAGGATATCCGCTCCACTTCACCAAATATTGTATTTTTCCTCTCACTTTACGCTTGCCTAATATGGCTTCAATTCTGTATATGTTGTCACTTTTTACTTTTTGTAGTTCTTTTTCATACCATGTACCCTTTAAGTCGTCTCCAGCCTGATCTTTGAGTGAATAAACAGGTGGGATAGTGTGATGACGATCAGCTACCACAAAAATTTCATCACTCCATAGCGGTAAATATCCTTTTTTGAAGACTGTACTGTATTTTGAGATTCGAACTGTATCACCTTCGTTAAACCTAAATCTAGCTGTTGCTGATTCAGCTCTCATGAGGCGATCATTGTATAGGTGCTGCCAAACATTTTCTTGATTGCGATAATTTACATCGCTTGGTCTCATATTCAATGAAGAATGAAAGCTATTGTTGTAGGATGATATGATGTCTTGAAGGACATCAACCCATCTGTAAGTCCCAGTGTAGGTAAAGTAGCGAAACATAGAACTTTTAATAGTTTTTTGTAACCTTTCTACTATTGAGGCTTTTGTTTCCTGATTTTCAGTTGAGTAAAGCTTGATACCATATTTGGCTAGAAAAGCTTGAAATTCTTTGTTAAAAAACTCTTTCCCCTTGTCGGTATGGAGGTAGCGACAAATTCTGTTGTCATGGTCAAAGATAGACTGAAAGGCTGCCACCATATCTTTTCCTGACTTGGTTTTTAGTGGTCTTGCCCAAGCATATTTTGAAAAAACATCGACACAAAATAGTATATATCGATTGCCATCATTTTCTTGTGTGAATTGTACCAAATCTGTGAGATCTGCTTGAAATGTACTATCGATACCACTGACTACAAATTTTCTTCGTTTAAAAGTTTTTATTGCTGGACGGTGTAGTGTGTATGCATCTTTGCTACTCAACCAGTTGTTTATTTTATCAATGGAAATTTTTTTAACCGACCTCTTTAACTTTTTTTTACCTCCAAAACTGCCAGGATTTTTGGCAGTAAAATAAGTTTCAGTCAAAACCTTTTGTTGACTAGATGATACGTCACCACTGTTTGATTTTCTTTTGTTAGTCTTCATTTTATGGTTGGGCCCAACCTTTAGGCAGGCTGGTTACTGACCCAGGAGTGTAAGGTTTACGTTTTCTCTTGTTTCGCTTTGACGTTTTAGGTGTGGTGTACACGTCTTTTGGTGTATTAAATTGAGACTGAGGTGAACTGAAAGGCTCAACATCATTTATAGTTAACGCTACATTTCTAGCAAGTAAAGATTTTGGAACGTTGTTTTCCCTCAAAAACTGTTGAAACTCATGCCATCCTGTTGTATACTCGCCTACAGCCTTAGAGTTAACAGCAGCATTTAATAAGTCTGATATATTGCTATTCTTTACCGTTTTTCCATTGATGATCACTTCACCTGCTTTAGAATAGGTGATTGGGAGTTTCTTGAGGTATGTGTATAAAGAGTTTGCCTTATTTTTAAATGTTTTAGGTATGGGAAGCAAATGGTCATCATCGGCTGGATTGATTTTTGGTTTTGTTACTGTTTGATTGTTTTGAGGTTTAGCTAATGGTCTGCTAGCTAGAGAACGGTGAGTCAGAAAGTTATTTAAATGTTTTTCATACATATCGACCCTCTCATCAGCGGATAAAGTTTGATCTTGAGCAACCTCAGCCATCATTTTATCAAGATTATTTACTTCTCGCTTTAATGGTGAGAGAAGCCTTTGAGATGATTTATTTGAATTATTTTCTAGTATTCTGGAAATTTGGTTAGCATTGTTAGCATCGATCAGCAGATATTTTTTGGCTTCACTCATGATTATCTGCTAAGGAGACCACCCACAAGGGTTGGTAGTAGTGTCTTTACAAGAGGTAAAATAAGTGGAAGAAATCCACCCTTCTGGATATGATTTCTACGCGATGAGGCCTTTGTTGATTTTTTGGCGATAGCTCTAATTGTCTTTTTATGTTTTGCTAATTTCTTTTTGTATGCAGGTGAAAGGTTGATATTTCCGTTAAGTACGTTGTAACAAATTTCTGTAAAACAATTAACCAAATCAGGCCTTGCTGTCTTGATGATAGCCTTAGCTGTAGCGTGATCTGTTTCAGTCAAAAACTTCAAAGTTTTAGCTTGTTTTTTGATTTTACTGCTCATGCTTGTTGACAGTTTCAAGTTTGGAGGGCAAATGAATGGTTTTGGATTTGGGAAGGTATACATAGCATAACTCACTTGGAAAAATACCAGTGCGCAATCGCATCCATTCCTCTGTGTCTTGTTTAAGATCGACAAATAGGTAACCGTAAGGTTTTGCTACAGCATCGTTGTATGCACTAAGCATAAACTTCCATTTATTAGGGTACATTTGTCTGGCTAAATAGCTAATCTGTGTTCTATCACGAGGATTCTTAAACAACATTTGATAATGGCTGTTTAGTTGACAATTTCTCATATGAACCCCTCTCTCAAACATATTTTGTGTTATTAAAACCACGCTTAAGTTCTTGTGGTGAGAGTGTTTGGTAAAAAGTTCAGATATCATGAGACCTTCTTTTTTTCCGAGAATTGTCATCAAGTCATCAATGATTAACAAATTAGTGACTGAGGTGTCAATTTGTTCTAATTCAATCATACCTTGGACAAAATTAACACCAGAAAAGGCACCAGACTCATATAGCGGTTGCCACTCGCTATAACAAAAGTATACCCTCTGCGGTGGAGGGTATATGATTTTGTCTTTAAACTTAATTAGTTCCGCTACACGAAAGGATTTACCAGCACCAGAGGGGCCAGAAACAATCATACTGAAGGGGTGTAGGAGTGAAAGAGTCATTATCTTATGAAGTGTAAAGTCAAAGTGACTTAAGGTTTAGTAAGCTATAGAATTTATTTGGTAAGATAAGAAAATAAAATACACTGTAAAAAAGATATGTACATGTATAAAAAAGTAAATAGTATTTTTATAAATTATACAACACTAAGTATTATGATGACCAAACCGTGAGAATTGACTTTGACTGGTAAATATCATAAAAAAACAAGTATCAAAGATAATAATTAATAAAAATCAGTTATTATAGTGATGTCGGTCTTGTGGTAACATGGTCTGACATTACTGGTCGTTTACCATACATGTAGTTTAACCCTTTTCTGTTTTGGGTGTATGTGTATATTGAATGGTCTCTAACCCTGAAACCTTTGTTTATACCTTGTTTTATTTCCTGTGTAAATAATACATCCTTATAGTTGTCAGCTGTGAGATTGTTGTGTACTTTACTAATACCTTTTGAGCTAAGCTTTGATTCTTTTCCTATACAGTAGTAGCTTTTGCTACACAAAGCTACTAAACCATCACCTTTAAACTCTACATGAAATTTTCCTGGAGTTCTGTTGTCAAAAACCTTGACTTTTTCGCAGCATGGGTGAGGATACCATTCTTTACCATTGAAACATGTCTCAAAAAACTCCTCTTGGTGAGTCTCACAGTATTCTACCGCAAACCAAGAGCTGTATTCCGCTTTAAATTTTGCTTTAAGTTCAGGTTTGACTGCTTCAAACAGAGTTTTTGTAGACAGGGCAAAATACAAAGAGTCAGTATCAGTCTGAACCAGACAAAAGTCTCTATCAGAAATGTACTGTAATAAGAAGTCATAGTAGAATCGCAGCATCAGTAACTTTGAATATTCCAAGACAAAGAATCCAACTTGAATGGGTATGTCAATCTTTACACTCTTTTTCATCATCTCAATCTCAATCACGTCATCATTTATTTCTTCACAGTGACTAAAGCGTTTTTCATTGATCAGACTATGAATTTCAGAACCTTCAGCCTTGTGATAGGAAACATCCCTATATTTTTCGACATTTTTCAGACAATTACCATATGCCGAGTTACCCATTAGTTTACTTGAGTCTGACACTACTTTAGTGGCTGGATTTGTGTCACCTTCACGACGGGCATCTACTACAGTTTGACCAAACTTTTCAAAGCACTTTTCAGGTGAAAACTGTATGGTTTGATGGATTTTGGTCACTATCAAACCTTTTGATAAATACCACTGAAGAAGAGGAGTAGCTAAAAGAATCCGATCAGCAAAGTAGCTACACAGTAGCGTCTTAGTAGGTTTTTTGAGTAGACCGTTTTCAACAGCAAACTTTTTCATATGTTCTCCGATGGAGTCTCTATCTAACATAGCTTGTTTTACTATAGGTTGAAACTCTTCAAAATAAGGCTTCAGTTCTTCTGGTGTTTTGATGTCACACTCAACCATACCAAAAAATGACCCATCCTGGACTCCTTTGATAATTTGGCTTTCAGTTAGCTTGTGTCTATTGTCTACTTCTATGTTCAAACTTTTACAAAATATGCGTAGATCTTCATTATTTTTGAGCTCCTGGTCAAACTCACATTCCCATTTTATTACTACTTCATATCCTAGATCTTTTAGGTATTGGACATTGCTCATAGTATGTTCTCTGCATGTTTCTGGATTATCTGAGCGGCCAGTAGGGCACGCACTACAGTTGTGGCAATGAAAGTAACATCCCAAAAACTGCAACACTAAACCTCTACTATTTTTGCTTGGCGCAAAACCATCTACAGGTAAATTTCTACCACCTAGCCTCACTTCACCACCGTTATACATGTGCTGAAAACTGATGCCAAGCTGATGTCCATACCACTCTATCCATTGTGCTGCTTTTACCCCATAGGCGTAGCATCTCTCAATCTTGAAATCATTAATGGATTTTCTACGAACGTAGGCACCACAAGGCATAGCCATGTTTGTGAGGTTGTTGAGATATAATGCAGAAACATCCAACCCAAGAACAGATTGAGTAGGTCGAGCATCCTGTTTATAATACTCTTTTTTGATATGTGTTTTATTTACTTCCTGGTACCGTGAAAATACCATGCTCAATCCACCCCTGATATTTGCTCTAATCAAATAATATAAATCTTTGTTTTCATCACCAAATAGCATTATAGAGGATTTCTCTTTTTTGAGATTGAAGAGATGGCGTATTGACAAGCCTGGGACAGAGATAGCTGTCTTGATGTCTAATCCTATGCTTCTAAAGAACTGCATTTGTCTAGATAGGGCATCTACAAATGGGACACAGTCACAGTTGTTATAATATATCAGCATATCTTTCAAGGTTTTCATTTTACGGTCATCCCAAACTGATTTAGCATAGCTGTATTCATCCGGAGTGATATTCTTTTGTTTCAATGAGCTATAAAACTCCCAGTGCTCTGGAAAACTGGTTCTGTCTAAAACATCTAACGATGTAAACTGCTCATGAATCCAAAAAAATTTGGTTTCTTTTACTTCAAATGCTTTAAGATAATCAGAATAAGAAAATCCTGGAGCTATGAAATTACATACATCAAGAAATTTTAGTTTTCCCAGTGATAATGTCTGATAACTTGTGCCTTTTTTTACAACGTAACCACACTTATTTTCACCAGCTATGTGAGTTCCTATCAACATGGGAGCGATCAGAGGAAGATCATATCTAGAACTGTTGAAACCAAAAACCATCAACTCAGAAATGTAGTTGTCTAACTCTTTGATCAGCATGTCATATTTCTTTTTAGCATTTTTTATTGATTCCATTAGGTGCATCTGCTCTGATATACCAGCTTTGACTTCTAGAATGATTGCGTCTCTACGTTTTTCTTCAAGCTTTCTGAAAACTTTATGGTACCGTTCATATCTGAGCTTTTGATAGCAATGATCCGCCAAATAGTTGAGGTAGGTAAGCATTTCTTGTACGATATCATTTTCTGTAGCTTCTTTAGTCCTAACGAAGCATACAGGATCGGTAAAACCTGCAACATTGCTAGCCACACTGATTGATGCAAGGTTATGTTTAGATTCCCAACACATTGTTTTGCTCTGTGACGGTAAATCAGACTTGTGTTTACCAAAATACACCTCACAATCAAAGACAGAATAATAAGGATGATATCGCAGCTGTTCTGGAACAAAGATACCTTCGGCGTCTAATTTTTCAAATATTGTTTTTGGTGGCGAATATTCACCATATGGAAAGAAATGTTTTGTTGTCGTAGATAAACATCTAGATGAGTGAACCCTCAAATCATATGCAGTGGTCAGCAGTTTGTCACAACGAGAACACCTGTAAGATTTGGTATATAGTTTGAGGTTTTGTATGAAACAGAAGTGATTACCCTCGAGATGTAGATTGACTTTGTGAGGATAACATGTCATAGGCCTAGAAACTAAATTGGCTACAAATCCTAGATTGTCACATTTTTGTAACTTGTAGACAGCTATTGAGACTTTTAGCAGCGTTTCAATAAAAGGTATATCACTTAAAAGTATACCTCGGAAATCTGAGATCTGCATTTTTTTTGCAGCTAAATATTTGTCTCGATAGGCCTTGGTAGAAGCCTGAAGGGTACTTTGCTGTCCTGCAGAATAAGCAATGGCACGAAACAAACAGAGATTGTCAGTGTAGATTTCACCGTTGGTGTTTTTGTCTAAGGTGATTATAGCTTTACTGTTTTTGATGTGGGTTGGTATCCTACCGGCACAACCAATTGGATGGTTTACTATTGGGTACACAAAAATGTTGATGTTTGTGATGATATGTAAAGCCCAGGATGTATCAGGCCTTGACCGAGTAGAATACTCAACTAGATCCACAGCTAACAACTTATCTACAAATGTATCAAAATCCTCAGCGTTTGTGATCAAAACTGGTTTTTCAAACAGCCTATCTTTACCAGCGCTGGGATGAAAATATCTCAAGCTTTCATCTTCGTTATTGATCAATATTGACCCTATGGATACATTGACTTTAAATTTGTTAATCTGTTCATTTAAAATTCTCTTCAGGTCAAAGTTGCGTAGAGAAGAGGAAACGTCATTGTCTCTGATGGTTACATTATAAAGTGAAGAAAACTTCCACTTCTTACGGTAAGTGTGAATTGCTGACCAGTTTTTTTGGATGACGTTTTTTGTTTTTTCTTCATGAGCCCCTCGGTAGACGAATGTTCTCTCTCCTTCCAACTCGTAAAAGTGATCTAAATCCTCTGTCAATGTGTCAGCAGGCTCGTCTGTAGATGAAACATCTGGCATAGGTGGCTAAAATAAATTATAATAATGATATTTAATGAAAGCACATAAAACAAAAATAAAAACCTACAAAAAGAAAATTGTCAACACTGTCCGCTTACTTTACATGAGTAGATAGCTGCCAAAATAATATTTTATTGAAAATTATGTTGTCTGTTGGTAGAGTTGTCTCCTTATTTTACATGAGAACACGACTTTCAATTATTACCCTCGCATTCACATAAACAACAGTTACTGCTGTATTGCTGGTTATAAATCAGTTAAAAAATTTGTAAGCTATCCTCGGTATGTTTTGTACACCTCCTGTCTTACCTCTTGATCCATTTGGCATGTATGAGACTGCACTTCTGA
>ERZ1740067.2551-NODE-2551-length-10988-cov-8.220891_pt1 | contig 10988 bp, 12 predicted proteins | sample MGYA00581736_ERZ1740067 | MGnify/ENA primary metagenome ERZ1740067 (study PRJEB43018, sample SAMN04849236) | marine metagenome | isolation source: floating plastic debris | place: Pacific Ocean | collected 2008-08-27 | study: EMG produced TPA metagenomics... | reverse complement strand
GTCGCTGGCATCGTGCAAAGTGACGGCAGTGAGGTGCGCGCCAGAACGGTCGTCCTCACAACCGGGACCTTTCTGCGGGGTATGATCCATATCGGCGACCGCAGCTATAGCGGCGGGCGTATGGGGGATGATGCGGCCACGCGGCTTGCGGAACGTATCGACAGCTTTGACCTGCCGCTCGGCCGGCTCAAGACCGGCACGCCGCCGCGTCTCGACAGCCGCACAATTGCCTGGGAGGGTCTTGATCTGCAGGACGCGGACGCGGACCCGACGCTGTTTTCGTTCCTGTCGGACAAGGCCCCGCTGAAACAGATCGCTTGCGGCATCACCCACACGAATGCGCAAACCCATGAGATCATTCGCGCAAATCTCGAGCGTTCGGCGATGTATGGCGGGCATATTGACGGCGTCGGGCCACGGTATTGCCCATCGATCGAGGACAAGATCGTTCGCTTCGCGGACAAGGACTCACATCAGATTTTTCTTGAACCGGAAGGGTTGACCAGCCACGTGGTGTACCCCAACGGAATTTCGACGTCGCTGCCGGAGGATGTGCAGGATGCGTATGTGCGCTCGATCAAGGGGTTGGAGGCTGTCACGATCCTGCAGCCCGGCTATGCGATTGAGTACGATTACGTCGATCCACGTGCGTTGAATGCCGATCTGAGCGTGCCGCACGTGCCGGGCTTGTACTTTGCCGGGCAGATAAACGGGACGACGGGGTACGAAGAGGCGGCGGCGCAGGGGCTTGTGGCCGGTCTGAACGCAGCGCTGAACTTCCGGGGGCAGGAGCCTGTGATATTTCGGCGCGATCAAAGCTATATTGGCGTGATGATTGACGATCTGACGACGCGCGGCGTCACGGAGCCCTACCGCATGTTTACCTCGCGCGCGGAATTCCGTCTGTCGTTGCGCGCTGACAACGCCGATCAGCGTTTGACCGGGCTTGGTGTAGAGTTGGGCTGTGTTGGGCCAGAGCGGGCTGATGTCTTTGCCACCAAGATGGACGCGTTGGCGTCGGGTCGCGCGGCGCTTGAGCAAGCTCAGTTTACGCCAAAGCAAATTCAGGGCGCCGGTATACGTGTGAACCAGGACGGGACCAAGCGGACGCTGTTTCAGTTGCTGGCCTTTCCTGACGTGTCCTTTGCCGATCTGTTGCCTTTGTCCGAAGATCTGGAAGGCGTTGATGCGGAAACGCGTGCTCAGTTGGAGCGGGATGCGCTCTATGCGAATTACGTGGATCGGCAAAGGCAGGATGTGGATCGGCTGCGGAAGGATGAAAAGCACGGTATTCCAGGCGATTTCGACTACGACGCGGTTGTTGGCCTGTCGAATGAGCTGAAATCCAAGCTCGAACGGGTGCGGCCGCACGATTTGGCGCAGGCGGGGCGGATTGACGGGATGACTCCGGCAGCGCTTGCGTTGATCCTCGGTCGGCTTCGGTATCTCGAGAAGAAACAGGCATGATGTCTGCGCCCGGCTGGTACAGGCGCGATGTTTCACGTGAAACACTCGACGCGCTGACCGAATATGCCGCATTGATCGAGAAATGGACACGAAAGATCAACTTGATTGCCCCCAGCACGATTCCCGATTTGGCGGAGCGCCACATCTGGGACAGCGCGCAGATTTTTCAGGGCCAGAACGGCACTTGGGTCGACCTTGGGTCAGGGGGTGGCCTGCCGGGGATCGTTATCGCCATTCTGCGCAAGGGCGAAGGTGCCACTGATCAGACTGTCATGATCGAAAGTGATCAGCGCAAGGCAACGTTCCTTAGAACATGCATTCGCGCGCTGGACCTCAATGCGCGCGTCGTGGCCAACAGGATTGAAAACGCCGAACCAGAGAAGGCGCAGACCGTATCCGCCCGTGCGTTGATCAATCTGCCAGAGCTTCTCCCACTGGCGTTGCGGCACATGGCGCCTGGCGGCTCGTGTGTATTGCTCAAAGGGGCGAAGTGGTCGGAAGAAATCGCACAGGCAGAGCAGGCTTGGCGGTTCTCTTACAGCGCAACACCAAGTAAAACGAATGCAGAAGCAGCAGTACTAGACATAAGGGACATTGAACGTGTCTGACCCAACGCGCCCCCGCGGCGCCAAGATTATCTCGGTCACGAATCAAAAAGGTGGGGTCGGGAAAACCACGACGGCGATCAATCTTGCGGCAGCGTTGGTCGAGGCGGGGCGGAAAGTGCTGGTGGTTGACCTTGATCCACAGGGGAATGCGTCCACTGGGCTGGGGATCGAACTCGAAGACCGCGAATTCACGACCTATGAGCTCTTGTTGGAAGATATCGACCTGCATGACGTCATCCTGCCCACGCAGATGGATGGGCTGTCGATTGTACCGGCGACTGTTGATCTGAGTTCAGCGGATATCGAGCTGGTGTCGAACGAAAAGCGGAGCTTTTTGCTGCATGACGCGCTGCGGCAGACCGCGATGGATCAGTTTGGCTTTGACTACATCCTGATTGATTGTCCGCCATCGCTGAACCTGCTGACGGTGAATGCGCTGATTGCATCCCATTCGGTGCTGGTCCCACTGCAAAGCGAGTTTTTCGCGCTTGAAGGGTTGTCGCAGCTGATGCTGACCATTCGCGAGGTGCGGCAGACGGGTAATCCGGACCTGCGGCTCGAAGGGGTGGTGCTGACCATGTTCGATGTGCGCAACAACCTGTCGCAACTGGTGGAACAGGATGCGCGCAGCAATCTGGGCAATGTGGTGTTCAAAACGCGGATACCGCGCAACGTGCGGCTGAGCGAGGCGCCGTCCTTTGCGTTGCCGGTGCTGCAATACGATACGCAGTCCAAGGGGGCGGTGGCCTATCGGGCGTTGGCGTCGGAACTGATACAGAACAATGCGGGGCGAGAGGGGTAAGTCATGGCGAGCAAAGACAAAAAGCGGGGACTGGGGCGCGGGCTGTCGGCCCTGATGGCGGATGTGGGTGAGGCGGAGGCGCAGGCACCCATGGTCGGGCGCACGCCGGATCAGCTGATCCCCATCGAGCAGATCCGCCCGAACCCGGACCAGCCCCGCAAGCAGTTTGACCAAGCGCAGTTGGACGATCTGGTTGCGTCGATCAAGGAAAAGGGCATCTTGCAGCCACTGATCGTGCGGCGGGTTGACCAGGACTATGAAATTGTGGCCGGTGAACGCCGCTGGCGCGCGGCGCAGGCGGCGCAGCTGCATGAGCTGCCGGTGCTGGTGCGTGATTTCTCTGACGAAGAAGTCCTCGAAGTTGCGATCATCGAGAACATTCAGCGTGCGGACCTGAACGCGATCGAAGAGGCGGCGGGCTATCGGCAATTGATGGATCGGTTTGGGCATACGCAGGAAAAGATGGCGGATGCGCTGGGCAAGAGCCGGAGCCATATCGCGAACCTGTTGCGGTTGCTGCAACTGCCAGCGGGTGTGCAGGCCTATGTGATCGATGGACGGCTGAGCGCGGGGCACGCACGAGCGCTGATCACGTCGGACGATCCCGAGGCGCTGGCGAAGCAGGTGGTGGCCAAGGGGCTGTCGGTGCGTGCGACGGAGGCGTTGGTCAAGAAGAGCGCGGGGTCGGACGACAACATCTTTAAGGGTGATGCTGCGCCCAAGCCGGCGAAAGATGCGGATACCCGCGCGTTGGAGGATGACCTGTCAGCTGCAACGGGTGTGAAGGTGGTGTTGAACCACAAGGCGAACGGTGAAGGCGGGCAATTGGTCTTGAGTTACGACAATCTGGATCAGTTGGACGAGCTGTGCCGCAAGCTGAGCGCGCCCTAGGACAGGATTTGTCTGAGGATCTCGTTCAACACCATAAAGCCTTGTTCTTGAACGATTAATTTACGGTTCTGTACCGTGACAAACCCGCTTTCGGAGAGTTCGGACAGTACGGAGCCGGACACTTCAGTACCAGCCAGCGCCTCATAGCGGTCGAGGTCGATTCCTTCGGCGAGGCGCAGGCCCATCAGCATGTATTCGGTAGCGGCATCCTGTGAAGTCAGCGGCTGCCGTGTCTCGCGGTTTTGACCGTCAAGCCAGGCCTTGGGCATGCGCGCCTGTTCGGTTGAGAAGCGCGTGCCGTCGAGGGTCAGGCGACCATGCGCGCCGGGGCCGATCCCGATATAGTCGCCATAGCGCCAGTAGATCAGGTTGTGCCGCGACTCCGCGCCGTCGCGGGCGTGGTTGGAAACCTCGTAGCGGCGCAGGCCAGCATCGGCCGTCAACTCTTGCGTCAGGGCATAGAGATCGGCGGAAAGATCATCGGATGGCAGGCCCGGCAGTTTGCCCGCGTCGTAGCGGTCGCCAAAGGCGGTGCCAGGCTCAACGGTCAGTTGATAAAGCGACAGGTGATCAAGGTCGAGTGCCAGCGCGCGGGACAGCTCCGCTTCCCATTCCGCCAGCGATTGGTTCTGCCGCCCGTACATCAGGTCAAAGCTGACCCGATCAAAAGTTTGCCGTGCGATGTCGAAGGCCGCCAGACCCTCCGCTGCCGTATGGAGCCTGCCGAGCGCGTGCAGATCTGCGTCATTCAGGGCTTGAATGCCCATCGACACGCGATTGACGCCTGCGGTGTGGAAATCGGCAAAGCGGGCGGCCTCGACCGAGGTCGGGTTTGCCTCGAGCGTGACTTCCATATCGTTGGCGATGGGCCATGTGCGGTGGATGGTGTCCATGATCGCGCCGACAACGCGTGGTTCCATCAGGCTGGGGGTGCCGCCCCCGAAAAACACGGACCGCAGGACCCGGCCGGATGTTTCAGCGCCGAGGCGTTCGATTTCGGACAGGTAAGCGGCGCACCAAGCGTCATGGTCGATGAATCGCGACACGTGGCTGTTGAAGTCGCAATAGGGGCACTTGGCCGCGCAAAAGGGCCAGTGGATGTAGAGGCCAAAGCCTCCGGCCTCCCAATCCTCAGCCAAAGCAACCTGCGATCAGTTTCTTGAACGAGTCCGCGCGGTGGCTGATTGCGTTTTTCTCGTCAAAGGTCATTTCGGCAAAGGTGCGGTCGTGGCCGATGGGTTGGAACATCGGGTCATAGCCGTGGCCCTGTTGGCCGCGCATGGGCCAGACGAGCGTGCCTTCGGCGGTGCCTTCGAACACTTCGTCATGGGCATCGGGCCAGGCCAGCACGAGGGTGGAGCAAAAGCGGGCGGTCCAGGGTTGCGGAGCGTCGCGGGCGATCAATGCGTCATGGGTGCGCGTCATCGCCATGATGAAATCGCGACCCTTCGGTGTTTCGGCCCAATCGGCGGTGTAGACGCCCGGCGCGCCATCCAGACCGTCGACCTGAATACCAGAATCGTCGGCAAGCGCGGGCAGGCCGGTGGCCTCGACTGCGGCGTGCGCCTTGATCCGGGCGTTGCCGACGAATGTGGTTTCGGTTTCTTCGGGTTCGGGCAGGCTCATCTCTGCCGCGCCGACCACTGCGACGCCGAATGGGGCAAAGAGCTGCTCCATCTCTTCGAGCTTGCCGGCGTTGTGGGTGGCGATCAGGATGCGGTCGCCCTCGAACCGTCGAGTCATGTGCTGGCGGCCAGTTGTGCGGCGGCCAGTTCGCCGACGCCCTTTTCGGCGAGGTCCATCAGGGCATTCATCTGGTCGCGGGAATAGGTGGAACCTTCGGCGCTCATCTGCACCTCGATCAATTGCTTGTCGCCGGTCATGATAAAGTTGCCGTCCACGCCTGCCTCGCTGTCCTCGGGGTAATCGAGGTCGAGCACGGGTTGCCCCGCATAGATGCCACAGGAGATTGCGGCAACGGGGGACATCAGCGGGTCGGTGATTACGTCGCCGGCCTTCATCAGCTTGTTGACCGCCAGACGCAGCGCAACCCATCCACCGGTGATCGATGCACAGCGGGTGCCGCCATCGGCTTGCAGCACGTCGCAATCCACGGTGATCTGACGCTCGCCCAAGGCGACACGGTCCACGCCTGCGCGCAACGACCGCCCGATCAGACGCTGGATTTCCACGGTGCGCCCGCCTTGCTTGCCCGATGACGCCTCGCGCCGCATCCGGGTGTTGGTGGCGCGGGGCAGCATGCCGTATTCGGCTGTGACCCAACCCAGGCCGGATCCCTTGATGAAGGGCGGCACACGATCCTCGATCGTGGCGGTACAAAGGACATGGGTATCCCCCATTTTCATCAGAACGGACCCTTCGGCATGTTTGGTAAATCCGGTCTCGATCACGACGGACCGCATTTCATTCAACTCTCTTCCCGAGGGGCGCATCTTGCATTCCTTTTTCTGATCCTTCCGACCTAGCGTCCGGGCCCCCGGGTGCGCAACCCCGATTGACCTTTGATTTCCGCGACCTTTAATTGAGCGGTGATGACAGATGCGCGCACATTGCTGGACGAAATGAACGACCGCTCGCGCGAGGTGTTCCGCCGCGTGGTCGAAGGGTATCTGGACAGCGGCGACCCGGTGGGCTCCCGCACGCTGACCCGTGATTTCAGCGAAAAGGTGAGTGCCGCGACGATCCGCAACGTGATGCAGGATCTGGAGTTCATGGGGCTGCTCGACAGCCCGCATGTCAGTGCGGGGCGCATCCCGACACAAGCCGGGCTGCGGATGTTTGTCGACGGGTTGCTCGAGGTTGGTGTTCCGGACGACGGTGACCGGGAAAAGATCGAAGCGACGCTGGGCACGAATGAGGGGGACGTAACCGGGCTCTTGGACCGTGTCGGCTCGGCCTTGTCCGGTGTGACGCAAGGGGCGTCGCTGGTGCTGACCCCAAAGCAGGAAGCGCCGATCAAGCATCTGGAGTTTGTGCCGATCAGTGCCGAACAGGCGTTGGTTGTGCTGGTCTTTGCCGATGGGCATGTGGAAAACCGTCTGTTTCAGCCACCCGCCGGGCAAACGCCCAGTTCCATGCGGGAAGCGGCGAATTTCCTCAACGCGATGATCGAAGGGCGCACCCTGTCGGAGGTGCAAACCACCGTCCAGGCCCAGATCGCCGCGCGCCGGCAAGAGCTGGACGCACTGTCCCGCGAGATGGTGGAAAGCGGGTTGGCCACCTGGGAAGGCGAAGGCGAAACGCCCGAACGGCTGATCGTTCGGGGCCGGTCCAATCTGCTGAGCGATTCGACCGAAGCCGAGGAACTGGAGCGCATTCGCAGCCTCTTTGACGACCTCGAACGCAAGCGTGACATTGCCGAGTTCCTCGATCTGGCGCAGGACGGGGACGGCGTGCGCATTTTTATCGGTTCGGAGAACAAACTTTTCTCACTTTCGGGTTCCTCTTTGGTGGTTTCCCCATATATGAACGCGGATCGTAAGATTATCGGTGCGGTTGGGGTCATCGGACCCACGCGGCTCAATTATGGGCGGATCGTGCCGATCGTGGATTACACAGCGCAGTTGGTCGGGCGGATGCTGTCGGACCGCGGTGAAAGGTGACAAATGGCTGAGCCGAAGAACGAAGACTTTCTCGACGATATCGATATGGCGGAAGAAGAAGAGTACGCCGAAGAGATGGCCGAGATTGACGACGAGGCGCTTGAGCTGGACCAGCTGCGCGCCGAGCGCGATGAGCTGAAGGACCGGTTCATGCGGGCGCTGGCGGATGCCGAAAACGCACGCAAGCGGTCGGATAAGGATCGGCGCGAGGCCGAGAATTACGGCGGCTCAAAACTGGCCCGTGACATGCTGCCTGTCTACGACAACATGAAGCGCGCGCTTGAGGCGGCGACGGATGAACAACGCGAGGTGTCCGGTGCCCTGCTCGAAGGGGTGGAGCTGACGATGCGCGAGTTGCTGAACGTGTTCAAGAAACACGGGATCGAGCGGATTTCGCCAGAGGTGGGGGATGTGTTTGATCCCCAGCACCATCAAGCCATGTTCGAGGCTCCGGTGCCGGGGACCAAGGCAGGCGAGATCATACAGGTCAGCGCAGAGGGTTTTATGCTGCATGACCGCCTGTTGAGACCGGCGCAGGTGGGGGTCAGCTCCACGCCGGCGAGCTGATCAATAATCAGCGAGTGCGTTAAAGAATTGGTCGTAGTTCATCGGCATGTTGCCGAGCGCGTTGACCTTGTTGAAATAACCTTCTGCAAATCTCTTCATGCCTTGCCCATGGGCGTGGTTTTTGCTGATCAGATATGCTGAAACCAACGCGTATTTCAGGGCAAGCGGGAAAAACTGGTGGTTGAGCACGTTTGAATGGCGGCTCATGCTTAGGCCAAGCTCCATGTGAACGCCTGCTTTGTTGCGCTCGTAGATCGATAGCAACTTGGCTTCGACGAATTTGGGGTAATGGTGGCTTTTGGTGAAATCTTCGAAAAAGTGGTTTGTTACTTCGTACGTCAAAGCCTCGGTTTCACAGTCACGATAGTATCCCTGCCATGTCGCGATGCTCCAATCATTGGCCAAGACCGATTCACCCACTTCGTCAAAAAACGCAGCTGACACATTGAGCGTCCAGTTCTTTGTCACCTTTTTCCTTGTTCTGTTGGCGTTGAAGCCCATCTGCAAATGCTCAACATCGCCAAAGCCAAGATCAGCCAGAGTTGATTTTGGTGACAAATTGTCGTTGGGGTGGCGTGTCCCGATGCCGGTATCGCGCATCAGATAGCGAAAGTAGAACTGCTGGGGCGGGATTTCGTTTCGCGCGTCATCGCACATGTCCATCCATGTCTCCAGATGGCGGCTTTTGAGATATGCGCGGTAAATGTGTTTTGCATTGCTGTTATCGGCGGCGGCCTCGACGATGTTCTCGGGCACTTTCATCTGGTCATATTCACGTGGCATTTTTTCGTCCCTCTGTTGCTGTCTGCATGAGGAAAAGGCCTGAGGCCGCGCTTTTATTCGGTCCGGAATTCCTTACCTTTCCTGCCCCAGTGACGGCGAAGCTGCCCGACTGGAGATAAAAAGACCCCGGCACTGCCGGTTTCAATAAACCGAAGCGCCGGGGGCTGACGCAGGTGCGATCACACGGTTTGGTACAGAGGGTTAAAGGCCATGTGATGCCCTGCGTTGACCGATGCGGCTGGGGACAGGCGCCGCACCGGACTTTGAATGGTTTGAGCTCAGCTCATGCGTTCCAAACGATCCGCTCAAGCTGTGCAAAGCTTTCGTTCAACCCGTCCTGTTCACGCAAAACATTGAGAACCTGATTGGCCAGTGACATCATGGCAGTGGCCTTGGGGTTTGAGACGTCGCGGAGGTGGATTGCGGCCTTGCCATATCGGACAAAGGCCAGTGTCTGACCCTTCTGGCTCATGACGGCAGGGCTTGCCACGTTGCAGGACATGGCAAAGCGCGTGGCTTGCGCGTCAGTGACGCCCGGCATGATCAGCCGTTCAAACAGTTTAAAATACTCGTCGGATTTTTGTAACTTACTCATTACGTCATTTGACTGGAGCATGTAGTAGCATTCGCCCACGGCGGTATCCAAATGGGGTTGCCAAGCGGCACGGTTCCAGTTGTTCGCAGCAGCCAGTTGCAGCATGTTCTTGCGCGTCGCGGATGTTGATTGTTGTGCCGCCGTTAACCCGGATGTGCCGCGGGTTTTCCATGAATATTTTCTTGGGTCGATCCCCATGTGGAAAGTAGCGGTTTGCGCCATGGGCAAGATCCCCGCCACCACCGACGGAACCCCTTTGCGGGATGATGAACCGCATATACAGTTGCTGGACAGAAGTTTTCCGCTTTTCAGCGATGATGAAATCACCGTTCTCGGTTTGGTAGTTCAGCTTCATCTGGCGGCGGAACGCGAGGCCAAATTCGCCCCCGTCCATTAGAAATTCCATCTCTGTTTCCGGTAGGTTGTTCCTGCCAAACCTGATCATTTTCCATCCCCTTAACTTGGTTGTGTGGGGATAACGCGCGAGCATCGGGTCTTATTCGGATCAGGAACTCCTGACCCTGCGCGCCACTATGTGTTGTGGGCGATGTCCGACAGGGTTCGGAAGTCTTGCGCGATGTGAAACAGTTGCTTCAATCGGTCATGGACTTGCCTGGCGGTCGCCTCCATGCCTGGCCCCACGGGATTGTTGTGGTGTTTGAGAACACGCGCGCCCTTGGCGAACTTGTAAAAGTCGGTCCACGCGCGTTCGGTGATCAGGCCGGGCACATCTTGCAAATCCGCATTTACCGCAAATCGCCGACCGATACCGTTCGCCGCCGGGAACATGTGCCGTTCCATGAGTTGGACATATTCCGGCGACCGGTGAAGCGTGTCCAGGACGGTGCCAAATTCCAACATCATATAGCATTCGTTGTAAGCCTCGGTCAGGAACTCGTCCCATTCCGACCAACGCCAGTCCTGAGCCATGGCTAAATCCCGCATGTCCTGCAACAGTGTTCCGCGGACGTTGATCGTGGTGCCAAAGGAGATCTTGTGCCGCTTGCCAGGGCGGCTGAATGGGCTGTTATCCCCCGGACCACCCATGATGAACCTGGAATAGATGGAGTGGAGGTTGGCCTTGCGGTCAATCGCTTCGACAAAGTCCAGATTCTCGGTCGACAATTCATGTGCGAGCATGCGCCGGAGGAGCAGATAAAAGTCCCCTCGGTCGTCAATGTATTCCTGCAATGTGTCGGGAAAGGATTTCGTTCCAAAGGTAAGCATGTCATGGCCCCCTGCCATGTGGCAGCCCGGCTGGATGCCACTTCGACGGGAAAACGCCTCACGTGCTGGTTTTATTCGGTCAGGGATTCCTGACCTTCAGTCTTTGACTGCCGCCTTGAGCCGGTAGAGAGCGTTGAGCGCGTCGCGGGGGGTCATTTCGTCCGGGTGGATGTCGTCGAGCAGGTCAAGCGCGGGGGAGTCTTTGGTGACGACCGGCGGGGGCGGTGGTGCAGCGGCAAAGAGCGGCAGGTCGTCGATGATCGCCTTTTGGCTGCCGCCCTCACGCTCGCCTTTTTCCAGCGCGTCCAGCACGACGCGGGCGCGGGCGATGACGGCGGGGGGCAGGCCCGCCAATTGCGCGACCTGCACGCCATAGCTGCGGTCGGCGGCGCCCTTGTGCACCTCGTGGAGGAAGACAACCTCCC
>ERZ1740067.2550-NODE-2550-length-10989-cov-4.290379_pt1 | contig 10989 bp, 14 predicted proteins | sample MGYA00581736_ERZ1740067 | MGnify/ENA primary metagenome ERZ1740067 (study PRJEB43018, sample SAMN04849236) | marine metagenome | isolation source: floating plastic debris | place: Pacific Ocean | collected 2008-08-27 | study: EMG produced TPA metagenomics... | reverse complement strand
GCCAACGGGCTGTTGCGCCACGGCTTTCTTCTTGCGCCCGCCTTGGCGCGTATGACAGCAGATCTTGTCTTGAATGGCACCCCAGCGGAGGATTGGTATGAAGATCATCGTTAACGGATCCTCTTTCGAAACCTCGGCCACAACGCTTGACGCGTTATTGATCGAGTTGGGCAAAGCGCATGCAAAAGTCGCAACAGCGGGCAACGAGGCCTTTGTCCCTGCAAGCCTGCGCGCAGACTGCATGTTGGCCGATGGTGATCGGGTCGAAATTGTTGCCCCACGGCAAGGAGGCTGAGATGCCTAGCTTTTATGGCAAAGATATCGCCTCGCGCCTGATGCTGGGCACGTCGCAATACCCCTCTCCGGCGATCCTGGCAGACGCGTTCGAACGCTCGCGCGCTGGAATCGCAACTGTATCGGTACGCCGTGAGGCCGGAGGCGACAGCGCCGGGCAGGATTTTTGGTCCTTGATCGAAGGCTTGGGGGTCGCCGTGCTGCCCAACACGGCTGGGTGCCATTCCGTCAAAGAAGCGGTGACCACCGCGCATATGGCGCGCGAGTTGTTTGACACAGCTTGGATCAAACTTGAGGTGATCGGCCATGGCGACACGTTGCAGCCGGATCCTTTTGCGCTGCTAGAGGCGGCGCGCATCCTCACGCAAGACGGGTTTAACGTGTTTCCTTATTGTACCGAAGATCTGGTGTTGTGTGAACGCTTACTGGATGCGGGCTGCGAAGTCCTGATGCCGTGGGGTGCGCCAATTGGCACCGGGCTTGGGTTGAACAACATTTATGGGCTGCGTTCCTTGCGGGCCCACTTCCCGGATGTTCCAATGGTCATCGACGCTGGGCTTGGGCTTCCCAGTCAGGCCGCCCATGCCATGGAGCTGGGATTTGACTCCGTGCTGTTAAACACCGCCGTCGCCAAAGCGGGACGCCCCGCGGTTATGGCAGAAGCCTTTGCAAAAGCAGTGGAAGCCGGTGCGCTGGCGCAAGAAGCGGATCCGATGGAGCCGCGCGATATGGCCGCGCCTTCGACACCCGTTCTGGGAATGCCGTAACTATGACATTACACGGATTTTATCCCATATTCGATGATGTCGCATGGTTACGGCGGATGCTTCCGCTCGGGGTCAAGCTGGTGCAATTGCGCATCAAGGATCAGCCAGACGCAAGGGTGCGCGCACAGATCAGCGAGGCGCGCGATCTCGCCCAGCGATATGATGCGGTTCTGGTCGTAAACGACTATTGGCAAGCCGCGATTGATTTAGGCTGTGACTGGGTTCATCTGGGTCAGGAGGATCTGGACGAGGCGGATGTTGATGCAATCCATGCCGCAGGTTTGAACCTCGGGCTTTCCACGCATGACGAGGCTGAATTGGACCGCGCGCTCGGCTTTTCTCCGAATTATGTGGCGTTGGGGCCAGTCTATCCAACCATCCTGAAAAAGATGAAATGGCATGAGCAAGGCGTTGAAAAGCTGACCGATTGGAAAGCCCGTGTTGGCGCGGTGCCCTTGGTAGCGATTGGTGGTATGTCCGTTGAACGCGCGCCCGGCGCACTTGCTGCGGGGGCCGATATTGTGTCCGCCGTGACAGACATCACCCTGAACGCAGATCCGGAAGCACGCGTGCGTGCTTGGCTGGAGCTGTTTGAATGACGCGCTATGACCGCCAGATCGCTGTCGCAGGCTTTGGTCCACAAGGGCAAGACCGATTGCGCGCGGCTCAGGTCTTGGTGATTGGCGCAGGTGGGCTTGCCGCGCCGGTGTTGCAATACCTAGTCGGAGCCGGAATTGGCAGAATACGGTTGGTCGACCCAGACGTGGTCGAGATGTCGAACCTGCATCGCCAAACGCTGTTCCGCATGTCGGATATTGAACAGTCAAAGGCTAAAGCCGCCGCGCAGCACATGCGGGCGTTAAATCCAGAAACAGATCTTGAACCCATCCAAGAGCGTTTTGACCCAGCGAACGCGGCGCGTATGGCAGAAGGGACCGACCTGATACTCGATTGTGCGGACAGTTTTGCCGCAAGCTACATTGCATCCGACTTTTGCCGAGCCGCGAGATTGCCCCTGATCAGCGCAAGCATTGTTGGCCGCGATGGCTATGTCGGGGGCTTTTGCGGCGGCGTGGCACCCGGTTTACGTGCGGTGTTTCCCGATCTTCCTGACCAGCTTGGCTCTTGCGCAACCGATGGGGTTTTAGGCCCATCCGTTGGGGTCATTGGTGCGCTGCAGGCTGAAATGGCTATAGCGGCGATCCTTGGCAAAGCGCCTTCGCCCCTCGGTAAACTTGTAACCTATGACGCGGATACGCTGCGCTTTGCAGGTTTCCGTTTTGATGCTGCGCCGGACCCGGAAGACGGCCCCGCATTCATATCCGCGACAGATATTGCGCCAGATGATTTTCTGGTTGATTTGCGCGCCCAGGATGAAGCGGGCCCTGCCCTGCCATCACATGCGGTGCGCAAAACGGCTTCTGCGTTTGGCCCGAAATGACCAAAGCCCAACCCTACGCAACGCGCAGTATTTGCTTGTCGCTCGGGCTTACGAGCGTGGCGCGCTGCCGCACAGCTTTCACAAATTTGGGACGGCGAGATCAAGCTCGTCGCACTCGGGGATATCTAGGAGGATACCATGAAACATCTCATCACAGCCGCCGCGCTGTTTGCAGCCACACCTGCAATTGCGCAAGACAATATGACCCTTTTGCTGGATTGGTTTGTAAATCCCGATCACGGTCCGATCATTGTCGCGCAGGAAAAAGGGTACTTTGCGGATCAGGACTTGTCGGTTGAAATCATTCCACCCGCAGACCCATCCGCGCCACCAAAACTCGTCGCGGCGGGTCAGGGTGACCTGGCTGTCAGCTATCAACCCAGCCAGCATCTGCAAGTGGCCGAGGGTCTGCCGCTGATCCGTGTTGGCACGCTGGTCGCCACACCGCTCAACTGTCTGCTGGTCGCCAAAGATGGCCCGATCCAGGAAATCGCGGATCTTAAAGGTGGCAAAATCGGTTTCTCTGTTGCGGGCGTCGAAGAGGCTGTGCTGACAGCGATGCTGGGCCGTCATGGGGTCAGCCTTGATGACGTCGAACTGGTGAACGTGAACTTTTCGCTTGGCCCCTCGGTCATGTCTGGGCAAGTGGATGCCGTTATCGGCGCCTATCGCAACTTTGAACTGAACCAGATGGAAATCGAAGGGGTTGAGGGACGTTGTTTCTATGTCGAAGAAGAAGGTGTGCCTACCTATGATGAGCTGATCTATGTGGCCAACCCGGATCGTATGGACACCGGCATGCTGCGCCGTTTTCTGCGCGCGACGGAACTGGCCACACAGTACATCGTCAACAACCCGGATGCGGCATGGGAGATTTTCAAAAGCTATTCGCCAGAGCTTGACGATGAACTCAATGCCAAGGCTTGGGTAGACACTCTGCCCCGTTTTGCCCTGCGCCCCGAAGCGCTGGATGAAGGGCGCTATGCGCGTTTTGAACAGTTTCTCGCAGATAGCGGGTTGATTGAAGGAACGCGGCCAGTATCCGCCCTTGCCATCGATCTGGGCGCGAAATGAGGTACGGGAACACGTTTGCGGCCTGGCGCGCGGGGTCTGGAGACATCTGGGATGCCTACGCAAAGCATTCTTTTGTCACCGGGTTAGGGGATGGCAACCTGCCAAGGGCAGCCTTCCTGCATTACCTGGTGCAAGACTATGTCTTTCTGATCCACTTTTCGCGCGCTTGGGCGCTGGCGGTGACTAAGGCGGACACGGTTGAAGAAATGCGCCTTGCCGCGGCCACAGTGAACGGACTGATCAACGATGAGATCGCACTGCATATCTCTATTTGCGCTGAGGCGGGGATTGATGAGGCCGCATTGTTTTCCGCACAGGAAAGGCCCGAAAACCTCGCCTATACGCGGTATGTGCTTGATGCGGGGCACACAGGTGACTTTCTCGATCTGCTTGCAGCGCTGGCGCCTTGCGTGATGGGATATGGTGAGATTGGCGCGCGGCTGAGCACCGAAGCGACATCTGACGCCTATGCAGATTGGATCAACACCTATGCCGGAGCTGAATATCAGGATCTTTGTATCAATGTCGGGCGTTTGATCGACAGCGCGGTCACCCGCCGGATTGGCGCAGAACCCGAAGACAGCCCGCGCTGGTCTGCCTTGCAGGCCCGGTTTGATACAGCAACCCGATTGGAAGCCGGGTTTTGGGACATGGGTCTTAATCCGTGATACCTGCGCCAACTTTGCGTCTGGATGGCAGTGTCGCCATACATGGGCAGCCCGTCTTCCGCGATCTGTCGCTTGAAGTGCGGCCAGGGCAATGGACTGCACTTCTGGGCGCAAGCGGCGTTGGCAAGTCGACCGTGTTGCGGTTGTTTGCTGGGCTGACAGACGGGATCACTCTGGACGGCGATATCACCGATGTCGCCGATCAAGTGGCTTTGATGGCGCAAGACGATCTGTTGATGCCATGGCTGAGCGTGCTTGATAATGTGCTGATCGGTGCGCGCTTGCGTGGCGAAACGGTCAACAGGGACCTCGCGGTTGAAAGGCTTGCTCAGGTCGGCCTGACGGACAAAGCCAATGCCAAGCCGCGCGCCTTGTCGGGCGGGCAACGCCAGCGGGTCGCTTTGGCGCGCACGCTGATGGAAGATCGCCCTGTGGTTTTATTGGATGAGCCGTTTTCAGCGCTTGATGCGCTGACACGTGCGCAAATGCAGGATCTGAGCGCTGAGCTTTTGCAAGGGCGCAGCGTGTTGCTTGTCACCCACGACCCAAATGAAGCGGCGCGTCTTGGCCACCAAATCCTTGTAATGACGCGACATGGCCTGACGCCGATGGACGTACCATCAGGCAATGTCCCCCGCCCCATCGATGCGCCCGATGTCCTGTCGGCGCAAGCCACCCTTCTAAAAGCATTGCGAGACCCAGTTCAATGACACCGACCCAACATCTGAAAGCCCAGGTTGCGGCGGACTGGAGCGCAGCGACAACCCATGCCTTTACCAACGCACTTGCGGCCGGCAAGATCGATCGCGAGATCATGGCAGGCTATTTACAACAGGATTATCTGTTCATTGATGAGTTCGTCCGCCTATTGGCATCGGCCATTGCACATGCGCCAACCTTGGCAGACAGCGTTCCAGCCGCGCAGTTTCTTGCGGTGATCACAGGGCCGGAAAACACATACTTCCTGCGCAGTTTTGAAGCTCTTGGGATTGAACCCACCGCCCCACCAGCCCCGGAAACAGAAGCCTTTCAAGCGTTGATGCGACGCGCGCGCGTGTCGGGACGATATGAACAGATGATCGCCGTTCTGGTTGTTGCAGAATGGATTTACCTTGATTGGGCAACACCGCATGAACAACGGGCAGACGATCTGCCATTTTGGCTGGGGGAATGGATTACGCTGCATTCTGGGCCCGGTTTTGCTGGGGTTGTCGCCTACTTGCGTGGTCAGTTGGACACGCTTTGGCCCCAACTTGACTCAACTGCGCGAAGCGCCATGCAAGATACATTTGCTGAAGCCGTCAGGCTGGAACGCGCATTTTTTGACGCGGCTTGGCGTGGTTTTGAGGTCGCAGGTTGAAGCGTGCTGTGCCCAAAGCACTCAGTGGATGGCGCGCGGGCCTTGCCTCACTCGTTGTCGCCTTAGTTGCGTGGCAGGCGTTGGTCACGCTCGCAGCCTTGCCGCGATTTATCCTGCCCGGTCCAATGCTTGTGGCGGAAACGATCTGGACCAGTCGCCGAAGTGTTGATCGGTCTGATCCTGGGCGCTGTCCTGGGAGGGGTGTCCGCCATCGGACTTGCCGCTTCGCCAGTCGCACAAGCGCTATTGCGGCCCATCCTGGTGTTCAGTCAGGCAATTCCTGTTTTCGCACTGGCCCCGATCCTGACACTGTGGCTTGGATTTGGGTTGGGGTCCAAGATCGCGATGGCACTGATTATCATTTACTTTCCTGTTACCTCTTCCTTTTTTGATGCGTTGATGCGCACCAACCCCGACTGGTTGGGGCGGGCCCGCGTGATGGGGTCAAGCCCGGCGCGCATCATGTGGCACATCCGTATACCAGCCGCGCTGCCGGGTCTTGGCTCTGGCTTGCGGCTGGCGTCGGTTTATGCCCCGATTGGGGCCGTGATTGGCGAGTGGGTCGGGGCCTCAAAAGGTCTTGGCTATTTGATGCTGCTGGCGAACGGACGGGCAAAAACCGATTTGATGTTTGCGGCCTTGATCGTTCTGGCGGTGTTTACGATCCTGTTGCATGCCGGGGTGAACCGGCTTTGCGCGCGGTATCTGGACCGCGCGGATGCATGACAAGTTCGCGTAAGCCGGGGTCACACTACCCGCAATTCTGTTGGCCTGTCACTGGACAAGCGTCCCAAACCCCGTAAAACCGCGTGAACGATCCAAACGGGGGCCTGATGGCGACCACCCATTTCATCAACGCACGACTGATTGATCCAGATAGCGGATCAGATGCCCCCGGCGCGTTGACCATGTCTGCGGGCGTTATTACTGCGCGCTTTGGGCCTGCGACCCTAGCAGAGACCGGCGCGGAAACGCGCGATGACACAGTCGTCGATTGCGCCGGCAAATGCCTTGCACCTGGCATTGTGGATATCGGCGTCAAGGTGTGTGAGCCCGGTGAACGGCACAAAGAAAGCTATGCGACTGCCGGACGTGCCGCCGCAGCAGGCGGGGTCACCACGATGGTCACGCGACCAGATACAGACCCCACAATCGACACGCCGGAAATACTTGAATTCGTTGCAAAACGCGCTCAGGCCGACAGCATTGTGCGGGTGTTGCCAATGGCCGCTCTGACCAAAGGGCGCGCTGGGGCTGAGATGACCGAAATCGGCTTTCTCAAGGATGCAGGCGCCGTTGCCTTTACGGATTGCGACCATGTGGTGCGCAACCCCAAGGTTTTTTCACGCGCACTCAGCTATGCCCGCGCAACAGATGCTTTGGTCATCGCCCATATCCAAGAGCCAACATTGTCTGACGGAGCCTGCGCAACATCTGGAAAATTCGCCTCTTTGCGCGGTCTTCCTGCTGTGTCACCAATGGCAGAACAGATGGGCCTTGAACGCGATCTGGCGCTGGTCGAGTTGACAGGCGCGCGATACCACGCGGATCAGATCACAACTGAAAAAGGGCTGAACGTCCTGGCGCGGGGGAAACAGGCAGGATTGGCGATCACGGCAGGCACATCAATCCATCACCTGACGCTCAACGCGTTTGATGTCGCAGATTACCGGACCTTTTTCAAACTCAAACCACCGCTGCGTGATGAAACGGACCGCAGCGCCATGGTTGAAGCCCTGGCATCTGGCCTGATCGATATCGTGTCTTCAATGCACACACCGCAAGATGAAGAAAGCAAGCGCCTGCCTTTTGAAGAGGCGGCCTCTGGTGCTGTGGCACTGGAAACATTGCTGCCTGCCGCGATGCGGTTGGTGCACGGCGGGCACATTGATTTGCCCACGCTTTGGCGCGCGCTCAGCCTGAACCCCGCCAAGCTGCTGGGTTTGGCGCAGGGCCGATTGGAGGTTGGCGCACCAGCGGATCTGGTGTTGTTTGATCCGGATGCTCCGTTCCAGCTTAACCGGTTTGAGCTGCGATCAAAGTCCAAGAACACGCCATTCGATGATGCCCGCCTGCAGGGTAAAGTACTAGGTACGTGGATCGGCGGTGAACGCGTGTTTGGAGATCACTGATGCCGCTTCTTGAAACGAGTCTTGTCGGGCTGATCCTTTGGGCGCTGATTGGTTATCTCGCCGGGTCGATCCCGTTTGGGATGCTTTTGGCCAACTGGATGAATTTGGGCAATCTGCGCGACATTGGGTCTGGATCCATTGGGGCAACAAACGTACTGCGCACCGGGTCAAAGGCAGGCGCTGCGGCGACGCTCATTCTTGACGCGGCCAAAGGTGCGGTGGTGGTTTTGTTGGCCCGGGCCATAACCGGCGAAGATACTGCGCAACTGGCGGGTTTGGCGGCGATGATTGGCCATTGTTACCCTGTCTGGCTGCGCTTTAAGGGCGGCAAAGGCGTCGCAACCTTTTTGGGTCTTATGCTCGCTTTGAGTTGGCCCGTGGGTGTGGGATGCTGTCTGGTCTGGTTGCTAGGGGCGGGTTTGTTCCGCACCTCTTCCATGGCGTCATTAATGTCCGCATCTGCATCCAGCTTCCTTGCGGTTTTCGTATCTGATGTTCCTTTGCTGATTTTCTCCGTGCTACTGACCTTGCTAATCTTTTGGCGCCATCGCTCCAATATTGCGCGGATCCGCGCGGGTACCGAGCCGAAGATTGGCAAAACATAGCGGCGTTATCGCAGGTTTTTGGACGTCTCTAGAAACTCCGCGATCGCGCTGGTGACAGCTTGAGGTTGCTCGATCGTTGCCGAATGACCCGCTTTATCGATCAGTTTAAAGATCGCACCGGGAATTGCCGCAGCAATTTTGCGCCCCTTTTCAGGTGGTGTGGCGACATCCTCTTCCCCGGTTAAAACCAAGGTCGGTGTATCAATTTGGACGAGATTTTCCGCGACGCCATCACGGTCTATCAAAGCTTTCAGCGCGCGCAGTATTCCCGCTTTGTCATGGTCAGTTACATGGGTGCGCCATGCAGTGCGCGCAGAGGCCTGCGCCGGGTCTGATAAATAGGACGTACCAAACAGCGTGTTCATCGCAGGCCCAGCCACCGAACGCAGACCAAACACACGCGCAACCAACCCCAATGCGCTATACTTCATCTTGTTGGTTTCCGGATCGGCACTGGTGTCGAGCAAAATCAGTGAGCGGATAAGATCGGGACGTTTCAGGGCGAGACGCATACCCACAAAGCCGCCCATCGACAGTCCGACAAAGTGACAAGGCCCAAGGTCAAGTGCACCAATCACGGCCTCTGCATCCTCTGTCAGGCTGTCCAGGTCATAGCCGGTTTTGGTCACCTCACTTCCTGCTTGGCCGCGATGATCATACGCAACGCATCGATATCGCGGTTTAAGTGCTTCGATCTGGGGGGCAAACAGCGCCTGAGACATCAGAAAGCCGTGCGAAAACAGGATCGTTTCGTCCCCAGCCTGTGTGTCGACGTAATTCAGATTTGCCCCACGGACACGAACGAATGGCATGTTGAAAACCCCTTTCGGTCAAGCCTTGCATGAGGCATCGGGATAGAACAAGATTGACTTACCAGGAGTTTCTGTTATTTCTCTCATTACAGAAATTACGAGATTCGCAAAATGAACCTGACACCAGCCATGCAGAACTTTATCCTCCACTGGGGCGAGATGGGCACCAAATGGGGTGTGAACCGGTCGGTCGCGCAAATCCATGCGCTGCTGCATATCTCGCCTGATCCGATGACAGCGGATGAGATTTGCGAGACCCTGAACCTTGCGCGATCCAACGTGTCCAACGCATTGAAAGAGTTACAAGCCTGGAAACTGGTCAAGGCGCAGCGTGAATTGGGCGACCGGCGCGATCATTTCACGTCCGTACGCGATATGTTCGATCTCGTTACTGTTGTGGTTGAGGGCCGCCGCGAGCGGGAGTTTTCACCCACACTCGAAGCCCTGCGCGATGTGGAGGCGGACGCCAAAGACGATGGCACCCCCGTCGCCGTACAGGCCCGGATGACCGAAACGCTTAAGACCATGCAGATGTTTGACGATTGGTACATGGAAATTGCCCGTCTGCCCCGATCTGTACATCTCGCACTGGTGAAACTGGGCAGCAAAGTGGTGCGGTTTATTCCCAAATCCAAAGGGTAAGCCGCCAAAAAAATTTGGCTTCAAATTTCTGTTTTAACAGAAAATACGAAAAAGACAGGATGAAAGGTAAGACGTTATGAATATCCCTGCAGATCACGCTTTGGTCCCGGTGGACGGACCGAAACCGAAAGACCAAAAGATAAACTGGATCGCATTTTTTGCGGCCTTCATTTTGGCGCCGCTGGTGCCTGCTTTGCTTACTCTGCCAACATTGGCCACTGGCCCCGGTGCGCTGATCTTTGCGATTGCAGCGGGCTCTGTCGTGTTCGGGGCGCTTCCTTACTTGGTGATCGGTATGAGCTGTCTGATCGACATACTGCAAGAACACGGCAACGACTCGCGCCGCATTGTCAAAACTGCGTTCAAGGCCACCGCGATCATCGGGCTGCTGATTGGCGCGTTGATGGCCGTCACCGGCAATCTTGACCTGGGCGGGGCCGCGTTTTTTGGCACTTGCGCGCTTGTGTTTGGTCCGCTGTGGGCATCGATCTTTTCGGCCCTCTATGCGCGCTTTGACCGGGCCGCCGACAACAAGGGTGTGTGAATATGTGCCAACACGAACACCAACCCCGCAATGTCGACTGGAAAGATTTGTTACCCGTTGATCGTGCAATGACCTTATCCGAGTTAACAATCCCCCTGCCCTGGCTGCTTGGGTCTTGGCTGCTGTATTCCAGCCGTTGGCCCATCCTTGGCCTGATCGCGAGCTTCATGTTCTTCCTGTGCGCTTTGCGGCTGAACCACGAGGCAATTCACAACAACCTCGGGCTGCCCCGCTGGGGCGATCATTGGGTCATGCATGGGCTGTCCGCGCTGATGATGGGGGCGAACAATGCCCAGGCCTATGCCCATATGATGCATCACCGCCATTCCGGCGGCCCCGAGGATCATGAGGGCAAATGCAGCCATATGCGTTGGTATCAAGTACTTGTTTACGGGCCGAAATTCCCGATTGATGTGAATATCGCGGCCTGGCGCGATGGGGGGCGCAAATGGCGGCGGCGCATGGTAATCGACTGGGTGTGTATTGTCAGCGTAATCGGCGTCTTTGCGATCGTTGGCCACGCATGGATGTGGATGCATCTTGGTGCAATGGTCATCGCCCAAAGCCTTGCCGCCTTCTTTGCGGTGTGGATCACCCATCAAGGCACCGGCGAACACCTTGCTGCGCGCTCGCAACGCGGGATTGCGGCC
>ERZ1740067.2549-NODE-2549-length-10992-cov-11.035567_pt1 | contig 10992 bp, 10 predicted proteins | sample MGYA00581736_ERZ1740067 | MGnify/ENA primary metagenome ERZ1740067 (study PRJEB43018, sample SAMN04849236) | marine metagenome | isolation source: floating plastic debris | place: Pacific Ocean | collected 2008-08-27 | study: EMG produced TPA metagenomics... | reverse complement strand
TGACCCGTGAAGAAACGACCGAAGTTATTGCCCGCTTCGATAACAGCCCGGTATCCCGCAATGTTGGCCATGGACGACAAAGCGTCCATCTTCTGCGCACGGCTGATGCGCGGCACCATTTCCATGGCGATGACGTTGGCACCCTTCTTCTTGGCGGCTTCCATGCCTTCGTCATTGGCGGCCGGGTTGAAGAAAGAGATCAGCGTCTGGCCTTCGCGCAAACGCTTGAGTTCCGCGCTGTCGGGCTGGCGGACTTTGGCGACGATGTCGGCCTCTTTCCACAGCGCAGCGGCGGTTTTGATCACTGTAACGCCTGCATCTTCAAACGTTGCGTCAGAGAAGCCCGCATTGGCCCCCGCGCCGCTTTCGATCAAACAGTCATATCCGAGTTTTTGGAGCTGTCGGGCGCTGTCGGGCGTCATCGCCACGCGGTTTTCGCCCTCGAACACTTCCTTTGGTGTTCCGATTTTCACCTGAGCTGTCCCCCTTTTGCGTCATTCATGGTGCCGTAACGGCAAGTCCAGCGGCGATGGGTCTACATTGCTGACCTATTCGACACAATCCACCGTCCGTGCGAACCGCTCATCTAGAACAGTTGGTCGCAGGCGGCTAGAGCCAACGTCGCGTTTGTTTCTCATACCGGGCAAAATCCGCACGAAAATTTCGCCGAAGACGTTTTTCTTCTGCGATTATGAAGTGTCTCTCGATCCACCAGACAAAGATCGGGATCAATGGGAGCGATAACACAGCATCCCAATACAAGATCATGCCGGCCAAAATGAGCGAATCAGCAAGGTAGATCGGATTTCGACTGCGCTTGAAAACGCCGGACGTGATCAGGTTCGAGGCTTCTTGATGTGGAATAATCGTGGTGCGATGGCGGCGAAACTCAAAGGCGGCCAGGGCGATCAGCACAAAACCGGCACCCACCATCAACCCGCCAAGCAGGTCAGGCCATACTGGGCCAAAGGTCAAAGCATAATCGAGGTATGTCTTTTGCAGCCACGCGAGCAGAAGCGCGACGCAAAGCCAGACAGGGGGAATGTCCAGAAACTTGAGCATGGTGCGGGTATAGCAAGCACCCGAGAAAGGCACGACCCGCGTAGAAAGGACAAATGGACGCCGCCCAAACGGGCAGCGACAGTCTTACATTTTTACGCAGCCAAGAACTTCATTCTTAGGAATGCGAGCAACCATCACGCCGCCGCTGACGCGTTTGACGTGAAAGCCATAGCCACGCATGCGGAATTTCCATTCGGCATCAGACAGTGTCTTCTCGCGTTCAGCGACCAGGAAATGGCGCAAGCTGTTTAGATCCGATGCGGATGTGGTTTCAGCGAACATGGGTTTACTCCTCGTAAATCAACTAGGGGTAAGTTGGTCGAGGAATTGGGCTGAACTTGGATAGAAACAGGGTTTTTTGCCGGTTTGGAAACAATGAATTGGGCAGAAATCTGACGTTAGGTCAGCCTTTGGTCTCATTCACGGTCGGTGTGATCCGCGCCTTCCGCAGCACCGCTTCGCGCCATGTGATAAAGGCAACCGAACTCATGATAACAAGGCCACCTAGGATCACCCATGGGTCCGCTGGTTCGGCAAAAAACACGACACCCAACAGTACGGACCAGACGAGTTGAAGAAACGTCACCGGTTGTGTGACGGTCACGGGTGCCGCTGCGAACGCAAGTGTCATAGTATAGTGACCCGCTGTTGCAAAACAGGCCACCAGCGCGATGATGCCCAGATCCCACCAGCTTGGCCAAACCCAGACGGCGATGGCAAACGGGGCAAGCCCAATCGTGACGGAAATAGACAAAAGCGCCACCACCATAGCGGCGCTCACTTCGCCCGACATGATTTTGGCAATCAGATAGCTGACCGCGAAGAACAGCGCGGTGCCCAGCATCGCAATGTGACCCAAGTCGAGTTCACGAAACCCCGGGCGCAGAATGATCAGCGCGCCGATAAGCGCGGCCATCACCGCCAAGGCACGCCGCAACGCAAGCTTTTCGCCGAGCACGAACACGGCCAAGATCGTCACGTAGACCGGATTGAGGTAATTCATGGCTGTGACTTCCGCGATGGGGATGCGGGCCATGGCAAAAAACCACAACATAACGCCCAACGAATGCACAAACCCGCGTACGGCAAACAACCCTTTTTGCCGCCGCGTCAGACGCACAGCCATCAACTCTTTCCAGACGGGTATCAAAAACACGAGGCCAATCACGTAGCGCAAAAACGCGGATTCAGCCGCAGGCACCCGCCCATCAAGGAGCTTGACCAAAGCGGTGACCGCGACAAAGCACAGTCCGGTGGTGATCATCCACAGGATGCCGGTGACAGGTCTGTTGGGAGCGCTCGTCATGCGCGCACTGGACCGGATGTGCGCAGTCTTGGCAAGCGGTTAGCACACAGTTCCGCAGTGTTCTCGTGGCATTTGTCGTTCGACCTCGCGTCATCGCTCGTGCGAATGTGCCAGCATGGGATTCGACGCCGATTATGAACTTATTCGCAACATCGCACTGCACCGCGATCCGGCTTTTGATGCGGTTAACAAGGCGGATTTGGAAGCATCGTTGCGGGCACTCGAAGCGCTGACGACAACGAATAACAAAGACCACTTCATTTTGAGCGCGATGAAGGTGCTGGCATTGGCCGGCAATGGCCATACGCGGATCATACCCAACACAGCACTCTCAGTTGTCCCATATCGCTTTGTTGCGCTTGGACCCCACGTGTTCCTAACGGACGCGCCCGAAATCCACAGTGCGCATGTGGACAGTCAGGTTTTGGCAATCAACGGAGCATCTGTCGAAATTATCTTTCGCGCAGCCCTTCCCTACCTCGCTGGAACACACGCAAGACATCGTGTGATTTTTCCAATCATGCTTGCCTGGCCCGATGCCTTATCCAAGCTGGGTTTTTCATCGGTGCAACAAGACCTCGCGTTTGCGATTAAAACGCCATCGGGAGATCTTGATGAGTTCACTGTTCCCATCCGAGAGACCATCCCCGCAGTCTCGCTATATCCAACCAGTGAACATGGATGGCCAAGCGCCAACGCCAGCCCGGAGTACGTCACGTGGCGTCGCCCAAAATCGGGCGTGCAAGTTGTCGCGCTGAAAAGCTTCTTTGATCCCGAGGGCAAAAAACTTGCTGCTCAAATAAACGAGGCCTCGACCCGTGTCGCCCAACATCCAGAGGACAATCTCATCCTGGATCTGCGCGGAAACACAGGTGGTGACTTCACCAAATCGCTCCCCCTGCTCGACATGTTGCAAACCAAATGGCGCGGCACCCATTGCATTGCCTTGGTCGACAAGTTCACCTTTTCAGCGGCCATCGTGTGTGTCGCCCTGCTTTCGCACAATCTGAAGGACTGTCTGACGCTGATGGGTGAAGAGATGGGCGACAGTCTCTGCTTTCATGCCGAAGGCGACACAATACGCCTTCCGGACAGTGGCGCGCTTTTGCGGTATTCGGACGCGTTTCACGATTGGGAAAACGGCACATCAGACCAAACAACGCCCGCAAACATCAAAGACCACCTGGTGAAAGCAGGCCCGCTGCCGCACATTCAATCGATCAATATTTCAGCCAAAGAGCGTCGACACGGGCCAGACCCCTGCATGGAAGCCGCTATGGCAATCCTAGCCAACGTGTAAGGCGCTTCACATCAGCAACAGCTTTGCGGCAAGTGCGAGCATGGTCAAGCCGACGATGACATCCAGCACTTGCCACGCCCGCGGTTTGGCAAAAAGCGGCGCCAGCAACCGCGCGCCATACCCCAGCGCAAAGAAGTACAGGAAACTGGCCAGCGCTGCCCCACCGCCAAAAGCAACCTTGTGTTCGTATTGCGCTGAGACGGCCCCGAGCAGGACAACCGTATCCAGATAAACGTGTGGGTTTAGCCACGTCAGTGCGAGGCACGTGAGAACTGCGGCCTTCAAAGACCCGGCAGCTTGCGCGGTTTCCATCGACTGCCCACCACGCCACGCGGCCAGCAAAGTGCGAATACCGTACCAAATCAGAAAAGCCGCCCCGAAAAGGCGCATCCCGAACTCCAATCCGGGCGCCGCTGTCGCCAAAGCGCCAAATCCAGCGACACCAGCGATGATGAGCAAGAGATCGGACACAGAACAAATAAAGCACACCGTAAACACGTGAGACTTCAGCAAGCCCTGCCGAAGGACAAACGCGTTCTGCGCGCCAACCGCCAGGATCAGCGAAAACCCAAGGGCAAAGCCCGCGATAGCGTCCGTCATGAAAGCGCGCGCCAGCCGATGTCGCTGCGGAAAAAGCCCTCGGGCCAATCGACCGCATCGGCCATCGCATAGGCCCGGTCACGCGCCTGTTGCAGCGTCGCCCCCCGCGCGGTTGCGTTCAACACGCGTCCGCCGGCAGCTTTGAACTGCCCGTCCGGCCGCGACGTGCCCGCGTGAAACATCATATGAAAGCTGTCGGACGTCAGGTCGTCCAAGCCACCGATCACCGTGTCTTTTTTGTACGACCCGGGATACCCATCTGCTGCAAGAACCACCGTCATGGCATGGTCATCCGCCCAATTGACCCGCGCGTCGCTCAACCGCCCCTCGGCACAGGCGTGCATCAAATCCATCGCCTGCGCGCCGAGCCGCATCATCAGCACCTGACATTCCGGATCGCCAAACCGCACGTTGTATTCAACTAAACGTGGCTGTTCGTCTTCGATCATGAGCCCGACATAGAGGATGCCTTGATACGGCGTGCCGCGTTTGGCCATCTCGCCCATGGTGGGCTTTACGATCTCGTCCAGCGCCTTCTGGGCGATCTCATCCGTTAAGACCGGCGCAGGGGAATAGGCCCCCATACCGCCTGTGTTCAGCCCGGTATCGCCATCGCCCACGCGCTTGTGGTCTTGCGCCGTCCCCATGGGCAGGACGTCCGTTCCATCGCACAGCACAAAGAACGATGCCTCTTCGCCTTGCATGAACTCTTCAATCACAACTTCTGCACCAGCGCCGCCGAACGCACCGCCGAACATGTCATCGATGGCGGCTTCGGCCTCGGCCAGTGTCTCTGCAATGATCACGCCCTTGCCAGCAGCCAGACCATCCGCTTTCACGACAATCGGCGCGCCTTGCGTTTGGACATACGCTTTGGCGCTGTCAGCATCCGTGAAATGCCCATATGCGGCCGTCGGCGCATGCGCGGCATCACAGATCTCCTTGGTGAAACTCTTGGATGCTTCAAGACGCGCAGCCGCCGCAGATGGCCCGAAGACCAAAAGCCCCGCATCCCGCAAACGGTTTGCCACGCCAGCCGCTAGCGGCGCTTCCGGACCAACAATGACGAAGTCGATGGAGTTTTCTTCGGCAAAGGTCACCACCGCGCCGCCATCGAGGATATCAAGCGCCGCGCAATCAGCGATCTGCGCGATGCCCGCATTACCCGGGGCCACGATCAGCTTGTCGCATTTCGGGTTTTGCATCACCGCCCAGGCCAACGCATGTTCACGCCCGCCGCCACCAAGGATGAGAATATTCATGGCCGCGGCCTCCAATGCTTCACCTTCTGTGCGCGCGGTTCTAGGGTCGGGCGCAGACAAGCGCAAGCGAGGCACCATGTCCGACCTGATAGACGACCCACGCCCAGGACAGAACATGCCGGAATACACAGTGTCCGAAGTGTCCGGCGCGGTGAAGAAAACACTGGAAAACACGTTTGGTCGCATCAAAGTGCGCGGCGAAGTGGGCCGGGTCTTCACAGCGCGATCCGGGCATCTTTACTATGACGTCAAAGACGACAAGAACGTGCTGGCTTGCACCACATGGAAAGGTCAGGTCTCCCAGCTTTCGGTTGTGCCCGAAGAAGGGCTGGAGGTTGTCGTCACCGGGCGCATGACGTCGTTCGGCGGTCAGTCAAAGTATAACCTCAATGTTGATGAGGTGGCCGTCGCGGGCGAAGGCGCGTTGATGGCCATGCTCGAAAAGCGCAAGAAAGCGTTAGCGGCCGAAGGGCTGTTTGACCCAGCGCGCAAGAAAGAGCTGCCCTATCTGCCGGACATCATTGGCGTCATCACCTCCCCCTCCGGGGCGGTGATCCGCGATATCCTGCACCGATTGCGGGACCGGTTTCCGCGCAAGGTGCTGATTTGGCCCGTGGCTGTGCAAGGTGCCAATTGCGCACCCGAGGTGGCGCGCGCCATTGCCGGTTTCAATGCGTTGACCTCGGGAGGCGCCTTGCCCCGGCCCGACCTGCTGATCGTGGCGCGCGGCGGTGGCAGCATCGAAGACCTTTGGGGCTTCAACGAAGAGGTTGTTGCGCGCGCAGCCGCAGCATCCGACATCCCCCTCATCTCTGCTGTGGGCCACGAGACCGACACGACGCTCATCGACTTCGTCTCTGATCAACGCGCCCCAACCCCAACAGCGGCTGCCGAAATTGCAGTCCCCGTACGCCTGGAGCTTTTGGCGTGGGTCGGCGATCAACAGGCCCGCATGTCGCGCACGATGTCGCAGCGGACAGAGACACGCGGCCAGCGCTTGCGCGACTTGGCCCGCGCTTTGCCGCGCCCGGATGGCTTGCTGTCCGGGCCGACCCAACGTCTTGACCTCATGTCTGACCGCTTGCCCCGCGCTTTGACCCGATCCGTGGAACTGCGGCGCGGTCGACTAATCGAAGCATCCGCGTCTTTGCGCCCATCGCTGCTGTCGCGCGCATTGGCAGAACAACACCGCCGTTTCGCTTCTCAAGCGGCGCGGCTCACACCAGCTTTGACACGGGTCGCCGACCAAAAACGGGAAGCGTTGGCGCGGCGGTCAGACAGGCTGTCTCTTGCGCCGATCAAACGTGATCTAGCTGCGAAAAAAGATCGGCTTGAAGCCATAACACGGCGATTGTCGGCTGCTGGCCAAAGCCAGATCAAGGATTGGCGTACCCGGCTGGATGGGTTGGACCGGCTGCGCGAGACACTTGGATACAAAGAAACCCTTAAACGAGGCTACGCCGTTGTGCGAGGGGACGGTGATGTCGTCACCAGCCAAGCAGTTGCAAAAAAGGCCACAGCGCTTGAGATCGAATTTGCCGATGGTCGCATGACTGTCGGCGCGTCCGCATCAAAAGCCAGCACCAAACCCAAGCGCAAACCGCCCGAGCAAGGCTCGCTCTTCTAGACCAAACGCGTCGACGCCTCTTACCGCGCCCGTTTGCCTTTGACGCTTTGCTTTCACGCGTCAGCACACTACTGCTGAAATTATGAGAACACTTTTCCTCGGCGACGTCATGGGCCGCGCTGGCCGCAACGCAATCACCACGCGGCTGTCAGATTTGCGCACTCGGCTCAAGGTCGATTTCTGCGTCGTCAATGCAGAGAACGCCTCCAGCGGGGTCGGTTTGTCCGGTGCACATGCCAAGACGCTCCTTGATGCCGGGGTGGATTGCCTGACCCTTGGCGATCATGCGTTTGATCAAAAGGACATGCTCAGCTTTATCGAGTCTGAGCCGCGTATCCTGCGCCCGCTTAATTTTGCCAAACAAGCGCCCGGGCGCGGGCATCGTCTATTTACCGATGCAAGAGGGCGCAAAATCCTTGTCCTGCAAGTGCTCGGTCAGGTGTTCATGAAACGTGCGTTTGACGATCCGTTTTCGACTGTCGATGCCGTTCTGCGGTCGCACCCTTTGGGCGGTCAAGCCCAGATGATCCTGCTTGATGTGCATTGCGAAGCGACGTCGGAAAAGATGGGCATGGGCCATTTCTGCGACGGGCGCGCGAGCCTTGTCGTGGGCACCCACACCCATGTGCCCACAGGCGACACGCAAATCCTTCCGGGTGGCACCGCGTACATGACGGACGCAGGTATGTGCGGTGACTACAATTCCGTCATCGGGATGGAGAAAACCGAACCCATGCGCCGCTTTGTGACCGGCATGAGCAAGGGACGGTTCCAGCCTGCCTTGGATGAGGCGACGTTGTCAGGCGTGTTGGTGGAAACCGACGACAACACAGGCAAAGCGACATCAGTTCATATGATCCGTGACGGCGGACGACTGCAACCCAGCGCGCCATGACAGACCGGTTGCTTTTGATCGCAGTTCTGTTGCTGGCCGGCGCTGCCTGGGGCGGGACTCAACCTTTGGCCAAGATCGCCGTGAGCGAAGGCTACCGTCCTCTGGGTATCGTGTTTTGGCAGATGACGATTGGCGCGGTCGCGCTGGGTCTGATTTGTCGGGCCCGGGGCAAAGGCTTGTCGTTACATCCACGCGACATCGCATTCTACACATTCATTGCCCTGATCGGCACAATACTGCCCGGATTTGCGTCTTACAGCGCAGCCGTGCACCTGCCAGCAGGTGTGCTGTCTATCCTTCTTAGCACTGTTCCAATGCTGGCGTTTCCTGTGGCGCTTGCGATGCGGCACGAGACCTTTGGGTGGCGCAGGCTTGCCGGTCTTACCCTTGGCTTTTGCGGGATCAGCCTTTTGGTGCTGCCCGATACGAGCCTTCCAGCAGGGATTGCAACAGCCTGGATCTTTATCGCGTTGCTTGCATCGCTTTGCTACGCTGTTGAAGGCAACGTGGTTGCCAAAGTTGGGACCAATGGCCTTGATCCTGTGCAGGTGCTGTACGGCGCGTCGCTGGTCGGAATGGCGGTCTCACTGCCGCTTGCTGTAACCGCCGGGCAGTTCATCAATCCACTGAGCAGCTGGGGCGCGCCAAACAGCGCCATTGTTGCGTCTTCATTGATGCATGCAGGGGCCTACACGGCGTATGTTTGGCTGGTGGGTCGCGCCGGGCCGGTCTTTGCGGTTCAGATCAGCTATCTGGTCACACTCTTTGGCGTCACGTGGGCCATGCTGTTTCTTGGCGAAAGCTATTCGCCCTATTTCTGGGCTGCATTGGTGGTCATGCTGGCGGGCCTAAGCCTTGTCCAACCACGGCCCAAAGCGACGCTTGTGTCACCAGGCCAAGGCGGCCACAGTGAACCGACCTGACGCCCCAAAAGGCCGATCTACGTGCTGACACCGATCTTTGACATCAGCCAGACCGCGCAAGCCATGATCGCGCTTGGCACCGTAGTGGTGATGTTTGTCTTGTTTGTACGCGAAACCTATCCCACCGAAGTGGTGGCCATTGGAGGCGTCGGGTTTCTGCTGGCCTCAGGCGTTTTACCGTACAACGACGCCTTAACAGTGCTGTCGAACCCGGCCCCTTGGACGATTGCCGCGATGTTTCTTGTGATGGGGGCCTTGGTGCGCACCGGCGCTTTGGCTGCGTTCACCACCGCGGCGCAATCAGCGGCTGAAAAGAGCCCGAAACGCGCCATGGTGGGCATTCTGGCTGTGGTAATTGTCGCCTCGGCCTTCATGAACAACACGCCTGTGGTGGTCGTAATGCTCCCGCTCTTTGTGCAACTGGCAAAGACCTTGGGGGTCCAACCGTCAAAACTGCTGATCCCGCTCAGCTATGCGGCCATCCTGGGCGGCACGCTGACGCTGATTGGCACGTCCACCAACTTGCTGGTGGACGGCGTCGCCCGCGCCCAAGGGTTAGAGCCGTTCACCATCTTTGAGGTCACACCGCTCGCGGTCGTTCTGATTGCATGGGGGATGCTGTATCTCTGGCTCTTCGGGCGCTACCTGCTGCCCGAACGCACCAGCATGGCGGGCATGTTGACGGACCGGTCAAAGATGAAGTTCTTTTCCGAGGCGGTGATCCCCCCCGACAGCAACCTCATTGGGCGCGAGGTGCTTGGAGTCCAGCTTTTCAAACGCGAAAGTGTGCGACTGATCGATGTGGTCCGCGGCGACGCCTCACTTCGGCGCAATCTCGATGGTGTCACTCTGCAGGTCGGGGATCGCGTTGTTCTGCGGACAGAAATGACCGAGCTTCTGAGCCTGCAACGCAACAAGGAATTGCGCCGCGTCGATCAGGTGTCTTCGGTGGCCACCACGACGGTTGAGGTGCTCATCACACCCGTGTGCAAAATGGTCGGGCGTCGTCTGGGCGCAATGCGTTTGCGTCGCCGCTATGGCGTGTACCCATTGGCGGTGCACCGCAGAAACCAGAACATCGGTCGGCAACTGGACGATCTGGTTGTCCGGGTTGGCGACACGCTGCTGCTCGAAGGCGCACCAGAAGACATCCAGCGTCTGGCCGATGAACTGAACCTCGTGGATGTGGCCAAACCGTCAGCCCGCGCCTACCGCCGCAGCCATGCGCCCATCGCCATCGCTGCGCTTGCCGGTCTGGTCATTCTCGCAGCACTTGGGGTTGCACCGATCCTGGCACTGGCTGTCATAGCCGTTGCCGTCGTGCTGCTTGCCAAATGCGTGGACTCCGACGAAGCGTTTTCGTTCATCGAAGGCCAACTTCTGGCCCTGATCTTTGCCATGCTCGCCATCGGCGCAGCCTTGGAGGCATCCGGCGCGGTCTCTTTGATCGTTGAAACGCTGGCACCCTACCTTATGAACCTGCCGCCCTGGGCCCTTGTCTGGTCGATCTACCTTCTGACCAGCGTGCTAACCGAACTGGTCAGCAACAATGCGGTGGCCGTGGTTGTGACACCCATCGCCATCGGCTTGGCCCAGGCGATGGGGTTTGATCCACGCCCTTTGGTTGTGGCCGTGATGGTGGCTGCGTCCTGCGCGTTTGCAACGCCGATTGGCTACCAGACCAACACGCTGGTCTACGGCCCTGGGGGTTACGCGTTCTCTGATTTCCTGAAGGTGGGCGTGCCGTTGAACCTGACGGTCGGTATGCTCGCCTCTGCCCTTATTCCCTTTATTTGGCCACTCTGAACTAGCGGCAAGATGCTTTTACGCATCTTGCGATTCCTGTCAAACACGATGCGCGCCTAAGGGCTGCGGTAACGCGCGACAAACCGGCGAAGGATTTCGACCGGAACCGTCACATCCGCAGATTGGCAGGCGGCGATCAGGTCTTCGGCGGCCTCAGGCGCAAAATACCCGCGATGCTTGTAGATGTTGATGCGCGCCTCAAACACATCGC
>ERZ1740067.2548-NODE-2548-length-10994-cov-5.354237_pt1 | contig 10994 bp, 22 predicted proteins | sample MGYA00581736_ERZ1740067 | MGnify/ENA primary metagenome ERZ1740067 (study PRJEB43018, sample SAMN04849236) | marine metagenome | isolation source: floating plastic debris | place: Pacific Ocean | collected 2008-08-27 | study: EMG produced TPA metagenomics... | reverse complement strand
GTCTACTCCTGCTAATCTAGCCATTACCCTTGTCGTTGTTTAAACCTCGGATTCTTTTTATTAATCACGTAAACCTTGCCCTTGCGTCGGATAATCTTGCAATCGGCGCTACGCTTCTTTACAGATGCTTTAACTTTCATATCTCTATCTATTTATATCGATATACTATGCGCCCTTTGGTCAAATCATAAGGCGACATTTCTAGCTTTACTTTATCTCCTGGTAAAATCTTGATATAATTCATTCTCATTTTACCAGAAATATGGGCGATAACCTCGTGGCCATTTTGCAACTCAACACGAAACATCGCGTTAGAAAGGGCTTCGGTTATTGTACCGTCTTGTTCTATGGATGGTTGTTTTGCCATTATTATATCTTGAAGACTTCTTCTATATATTCAAATGTTGTTAGAACATCAGCCTCACCATTTTTTATTGCCACCGTATGCTCGTAATGAGCAGAGGGGCTATGGTCAGACGTTTTGATGGTCCAGCCATCTTTACTTTGAACTACATTCCGTTTACCCAGATTTACCATTGGTTCAATGGCAATCACCAACCCTTCCTTGAGTTTTGCGCCTCGCCCTCTTTTCCCATAATTGGGAACCTCGGGAGATTCGTGTAAAGAGCGGCCCACTCCGTGGCCAACCAACTCTCTGATTACAGAAAAGCCATTCTTTTCTACGTGTTTTTGAATAGAAGAGCTTACGTCTCCCACCCTAGAACCTGAAATGGCATGCTTGATACCAATTTCCAAGGACTCTTTGGTAACCCTCAATAATTTTTTTACTTCGGGGCTTACCTCTCCGATGGGGTAAGTATAAGCACTATCACTGTGAAAGCCGTTCAGAAAAACACCACAATCAATTGATATAATATCTCCTTCTTGCAATTCGTATTGGCTAGGAATGCCATGTACCACAGCATCATTGACTGAAATACACAAAGATGCAGGAAACGAATTATAACCTTTGAATGATGGTTCTCCTTTATGGTCTCTAATAAATTCTTCTGCTCTTTTATCTAATGCGGAAGTAGTGACTCCAGGTTCAATCATTTTAGCTACTTCGGCATGTGCTTTTCCTAAGATTTGGGCACTTTGCCTAATTAGCTCGATTTCTTCTTGTGTCTTGTATACTATCATTATTGAACAACCGCAATATTTTGAGAGCGACCTTGGCCTTTCACGTCACCAGACTTCATATAGCCATCGTATCTTCTCATCAACAAGTAACTATTGATTTGTTGTAAGGTATTCAGAATTACCCCAACCATAATCAAAAGTGACGTACCTCCATAGAACTGAGCAAATCCTTCTTTCACTCCAAATATTACCGCAATGGCTGGCATAATCGCTACAATTGCTAACCAGATAGATCCTGTTTAAGTAATTTTAGACATGATGTTATCTATATTCTCAGAGGTGTTACTTCCTGGTTTTACCCCAGCAATAAATCCACCGTTTCGTTTCAAATCGTCGGCAATTTGCTTTGGATTCACCGAAATAGCGGTGTAAAAGTAAGTGAAGATGATGATCAACAGGCCAAATACTAAGTTGTATTGCCAGGTGGTGAATTTAGAGAAGGCTGATACACTTGACCCTCCAATATAGGGTGCAATTAATGCAGGAACAAACATCAAAGCTTGGGCAAAGATGATAGGCATTACTCCTGCCGCATTTACTTTCAATGGTAAATATTGACGTTGGCCGCCGTATACTCGGTTACCCACTACTTGCTTTGCATATTGAATAGGTATACGTCGAACTGCTTCGGTCAACATTACTACGCTCATCACTACAAAGAACAACACTATCATTTCAAGGATGAGAACCAAAATTCCATCGCCATTGATTCTCGAAGTAGCTTCTTGAATTAACATCAAAGGCAAACGAGAAATGATACCAATCATGATCAATAGAGAAATTCCTTGTCCAATACCACGATCGTCAATTTTCTCTCCCAACCACATCGTAAAGATAGTACCTGCGGTAAGGATAATGACAGTAGAGACGATGAAGAACAACTGAGGTACCATAATGGCATTGCTAGGAATAGTTGCCTGGATATAACCAATCGCTTGAGCTGCTGTAATTGCAATGGTTAGATAACGCGTAATTTGAGTTTTCTTTTTGAATCCAGACTCGCCTTCCTTTTTCAACTTTTGGAAGTAAGGAACAGCGACCTCCATCAATTGAATCACAATTGAAGCTGAAATGTAGGGCATAATACCAAGGGCAAAAATAGAGGCTTTACTAAATGCTCCTCCTAAGAAGACATCAAGCATACCAAATATTCCACCTTTGGGTGCCTGAGCTTGTAGTACAGCAGAGTTTACTCCAGGCACAACAATAAAGGAACCTAAACGAAAGACTACCAACAACCAAAAAGTGTTGATAAGTCTGGTTCGCAATTCCTTTATTGCATAAATGTTCTTAAGTGTAGTGATGAACTTTTTCATAACTTACAGTTTAGTTGCTTTTCCACCAGCTTTCTCTATGGCTTCAATGGCAGATTTGGAAAAGTTGTTGGCTTGTATTTCTACAGCTGCTTTCAACTCTCCTCTTCCTAATACTTTAATTAAATCATTCTTAGAAGCCAAGCCATTCTTTTTCAAGAATTCAATTGTGATTTCAGTAGCACTTGTTTTCTCTACTAATTCCTGGATGGTGTCTAAGTTTATTGCTTTGTAAGATACTCGGTGTACGTTGTTAAAACCAAATTTTGGCAAACGACGCTGCAAAGGCATTTGTCCACCCTCAAAACCACTCTTTCTGCTATAGCCCGATCTTGACTGAGCACCTTTATGTCCACGAGTAGATGTACCCCCTCTTCCAGATCCTTGACCTCTACCTACTCTCTTTTTATTTTTTACGGAACCTTTTGCAGGTTTTAATGTATGCAATTTCATTGTAATAATCAAATTAAGTTAAACCAGCTACCAGCACTAAATATACAAGTCTAAGATATTGATTATTATCCTAGTTCTTCTACAACTATCAAATGTTGTACTGCACGGATCATACCTGCGATTTGAGGGGTGTTTTCTTTTTCAACGCTTCGGTTGATTTTCCCTAATCCCAACGCTTGAATAGTAGCTTTCTGTCTCTTAGGACGATTGATAGTGCTTCTTACCTGCGTAATTTTTACTTTCGCCATTGTTCTATTCTTTAAAATCCCTTAAAACATTAACCTTTAAAGACTTTTTCAAGCGATATTCCTCTTTGATGCGCCACCTGGTGAGGTGCTTTCATTTTTTTCAATGCATCAAAAGTAGCTTTTACTACGTTGTGAGGATTTGATGATCCCTTAGACTTGGCCAATACATCTTTGATACCGGCACTTTCTAAAACAGCACGCATCGCACCACCAGCAATTACCCCTGTACCAGGAGAAGCAGGTTTCAAAAGTACAAAGCCGCCGCTGTATTTCCCTTCCATTGAATGAGGAATTGTATTTTTAAGAATTGGCACTTTCACCAAGTTCTTTTTAGCATCTTCTACCCCTTTGGTAATCGCATCAGTTACCTCGTTTGCTTTACCCAGTCCGTATCCCACAGTTCCGTTTCCATCTCCTACTACTACGATTGCTGAGAAGCTAAAGCGTCTACCACCTTTTACAACTTTTGCTACACGATTTATTGCTACAACCTTTTCTTTCAGGTCGGTTTCGCTTGCTTTAATTGGTTTTTTTCTTTGCTGCATGGTTCTAATGCTTAAAATTCAAGTCCTCCTTCGCGGGCACCATCCGCCAAGGCTTTTACTCTGCCGTGGTAAAGGTATCCGTTACGATCAAATATTACTTTTTTAACTCCGTTGGTTTGTGCTTTTTCAGCCAATAGTTTACCAACAGCCCCAGCACTCTCTTTGTTGTTTTTGTTCTCCCCAATTTCAAGAGAAGAAGCACTGGCGAGAGTTTTACCCTGAACATCATCAATTATTTGAGCGTAGATTCGCTTGTTTGAACGAAAAATACTCAATCGGGGGCGGCTCTCAGTACCAGAAACCTTTTTTCTGATACTTCGCTTAATTCTTTGCCGTCTTTGTTCTTTTTTTGTAGCCATCTCTCAGTTATTATTTCTTAGCAGCAGTTTTACCAGCTTTCTTTCTCAAATCAACTCCAAGTACCTGCCCTTTCAAACGAACCCCTTTACCTTTGTAAGGTTCTACTTTTCTAAGAGATTTAATCTTAGCAGCTACCTGACCAATTAATTGCTTATCAATACTCTCAAGAGTAATAGAAGGATTGGTTCCTTTCTTTGTCTCCGCAGCCCCTTTCACCTCTGGTGGTAGTGCAAAGAGAATATTGTGAGAATATCCTAGGTTCAAATCAAGTACGTTGTTTGTACAAGCGGCCTTGAAACCTACCCCAACAAGTTCTAATTCAATTTTGTAGCCTTCAGAAACACCTATCACCATGTTGTTGATCAGGCTTCGGTAAAGCCCATGCAGTGCTTTATGTTGTTTCTGGTCAGAGGGGCGTTCAACCAATACTTCTCCCCCTTCTACTTTTACATTCAATTCTGGATTTACATGTTGAACGAGCTCTCCTTTGGAGCCTTTCACTTTTACCAGATTGTTGTCGACGGTCACCGTTACTCCACTAGGAATAGCGACAGGTTTTTTACCAATTCGAGACATCTTATTGTCAATCTTTTAATATACGTAACACAAAACTTCTCCACCCACGTTCAAATTTCTAGCTTCTTTGTCAGTGATCACACCTTTAGAAGTAGAAAGAATCGCGATACCTAGCCCATTCAAAACTCTTGGAAGTTCTGTGGCTGGTACATACTTACGCAAACCAGGCTTACTTACACGTTGCAATTTAATGATTGCAGCGTCTTTTGATACAGGGTTATACTTCAAAGCGATTTTGATGGTACCTTGTACGGAATTATCATCAAATTTATAGCTTTGGATATAGCCTTTGTCATACAATACCTTTGTGATCTCCTTCTTGATGTTAGAGGCAGGTATTTCTACAATTCTATGCTTAGCTTTTATAGCGTTTCTAACTCTCGTTAAATAATCGGCAATTGGGTCCGTATTCATTCTTAACTCACAGTTTTGATTTGCTCCCGAAAAAACGGGATTGCAAAATTAACACAATTCGTACAAAAACAAAAGAGAAAATTACCAACTGGACTTAGTTACTCCAGGAATCTTCCCTTCAGAAGCCATTTCACGGAACACATTACGGCAAATACCGAACTTGCGCATATACCCTTTTGGTCTGCCAGTTACTTTACAACGGTTGTGTAAACGTATTGGAGAAGCGTTTTTTGGCAATTTATCCAATTGTACATAAAATTCAGTTGGATCTTCGTCTGCCTTGATCGCTTCTTTGATTTTCAACTTCAACTCTTCTCTTTTCTGAGTGTATTTAGCTACAGTACGCTCTCTTTTGCGCTCTCTAGCTTTTATTGATTCTCTTGCCATGGGAATATTTTATTTTTTCAAATTTGCAAATGGCATACCGAGCAACTTCAACAATTCGAATCCCTCTTCGTCGGAAGGTGCAGTGGTTACAAATGTAATATCCATTCCAGTGATTTTATTCACCTTCTCGATGCTAATCTCAGGGAAAATAATTTGCTCTTTTACTCCTAAGGTATAGTTACCACGACCATCGAAGCCTTTTTCGTTTACTCCTTTGAAGTCACGTACCCGAGGAAGGGCTACAGCAAACAATCTGTCAATGAATTCGTACATACGATCACCTCGCAAGGTTACTTTTGCCCCAATAGGCATCCCTTCACGAAGCTTAAAATTCGCAACAGATTTTTTAGCATAAGTTGGTACGGCTTTTTGGCCAGCAATCAAAGCCAACTCCTCCAAGCCAACATCTACTAATTTCTTATCGGCAACTGCGGCACCAATACCTTTGTTAATCACCACCTTGGTAACTTTTGGTACCTGCATCACTGACTTGTACTGAAACTTGTCTTGTAATCCTTTGACAACTTCGTTCAAGTACTTTTCTTTGATTCTTGGTGTTCCAGCCATCTTTACTTATCTTTCTTTACGGAAGTATGTTCCTTGAAATACCTTTGGAGCTTATTGTTGTTGTCAAGTTTACGCCCCGTTCTTCTAGGTTCGCCCGATGAAGGATCAATCACCATCAAGTTACTGATATGAATTGTTCCTTCGATTTCCTGGATAGAACCCTGAGGGTTGTTTGCAGAAGGCTTCAAATGTTTTTTAATCATATTGACCCCTTCTACTATTGCTCTTTGCTTTTCTATCAACACCTCAAGTACTTCTCCTTCTTTGCCACGAGAGTTTCCAGCAATTACTCTCACTTTATCGCCTTTCTTAAGGTGTAATTTTGGCTGCTTGTTCTTTTTACGTTCCATTGTCTTGTTTTCAGCGTCTTATCTTCTGTTAATTAGCCTTACAATACCTCAGGAGCCAAAGAAACAATTTTCATGAACTGCTTCTCACGTAACTCACGGGCAACAGGTCCAAAAATACGTGTTCCTCTTGGTTCGTCATTGTTAGTCAACAATACCGCAGCATTGTCTTCAAAACGAATGTAAGAACCATCTTTACGACGTACTTCTTTTTTGGTTCGTACAATTACCGCTTTAGAAACGGTACCTTTTTTAAGGCTACTTGAAGAAATCGCAGATTTTACAGTCACAACGATTTTATCGCCTACTGATGCATATCTCTTCTTTGTACCTCCCAATACACGAATACAAAGTACTTCTTTAGCGCCACTGTTGTCGGCCACGCTAAGTCTTGATTCTTGTTGTATCATGGTTTAAATCCGTTAAATCAAATGTTTACAATAATAATTGTGCTTGGACTTCCACCCCTACTTAGCACGCTCGATGATATTGATCAATCTCCAGCGCTTTCTTTTGCTCAACGGACGGCATTCCATAATTCTAACAGTATCTCCAATGTTGCACTCATTGTTTTCGTCGTGAGCTACAAACTTTTTGGACTTATTCACAAACTTACCATAGATAGGGTGCTTCACTTTGCCTTCTACTAGTACTGTAATAGATTTGGTCATCTTATTACTTACTACTTTCCCTACTCTCTCTTTGCGTGCGTTTCTTTGCTTTGCTTCCGCTTGGGCAGTTTCTTGTTCAGCTTGCATAATTCTTCAGATTTTAATTTTTTTCCGCAAGTTCACGTGCTTTCAACTCCGTATTTAACCGGGCAATAATCTTACGTGAAACCCTGATCTTCATCGGGTTCTCAATAGGAGAAATCGCGTGGGCAAATCTTAACTTCTGCAATACATCTCGTTCAGCAATGATTCGCTCTCTTAGTTCTTCAACGGTCAAAGACCTAATTTCCTCGTTATTCATAACTTCTACTCTACGTAATCTCTACGTACAACAAATTTAGTACTTACAGGAAGTTTATAGGCGGCTAATTGCAATGCGCGGGCCGCTAATTCTTTACTCACCCCATCAATTTCAAACATGATGGTACCAGGCTTTACTTTAGCTACCCAGTATTCAGGAGCACCTTTACCCTTACCCATCCGAACCTCGGCAGGCTTCTTGGTAATAGGCTTATCAGGGAAAATTCTGATCCATATCTTACCCTCTCTCTTTAGTGTTCGAGAAATGGTAATACGACAGGCTTCTATTTGACGAGAAGTAATTCGGCCTCTTTCCAGTGATTTTAGACCAAAAGAACCGAAAGCAATTGTATGGCCTCTACCAGCAATCCCTCTGATTCTCCCCTTCTGCTTTTTTCTAAACTTTACTCTTTTTGGTTGTAACATGATTTCTTAAATAGTAATTGTCACATTGCTTCATTGTTCAGTTGCTCAATAACCAGATCGTTGCAACTGAACTTTTCTACCAAATCTTTTTCTAATTACGCTTTTTTCGGCGTTGATCTCCACCTCGGTTACGACGGCGAGGTTGACCTTGACGGTCGTTGCTTGCTCCTTGGTTTGGAGACAAATCAGGCTTGCCGTAGATTTCTTTCTTGAAAATCCATACTTTGATACCAATTTTACCGTAAACGGTATTGGCCTCAGAGATAGCGTAATCGATTTCAGCTCTCAAGGTATGCAAAGGAATACGTCCTTCTTTGTACTGCTCAGAACGGGCCATTTCAGCACCACCTAAACGACCAGCACATTTGATTTTAATACCTTGGGCTCCTACTCTCATAGCAGCAGCAATGGCTTGTTTCATTGCACGACGATAAGAAATACGAGCTTCTAATTGCTGGGCAATAGATTCTCCTACCAATTTGGCATCCAATTCAGGACGCTTTACTTCAAAAATGTTGATTTGAACATCTTTGCTGGTAAGTTTCTTAAGCTCTTCTTTGATTTTATCTACTTCTGCACCTCCACGACCGATCACAACACCAGGGCGGGCAGTATGAATCGTAAGGGTGATGCGCTTCAAAGTACGCTCAATTACAATTCTAGAAATACCACCTTTGGGGATACGTATGTGGATATATCTGCGAATCTTCTCGTCTTCTAATAATTTGTTGGAGTAGTCTTTTCCTCCATACCAGTTAGACTCCCATCCTTTGATGATGCCTAATCTTAGACCGTTTGGATTAACCTTTTGTCCCATCCTTAGTTATCGTTTTCAGGGTTATCATTCTCCGAAGTAGTATCTTCCTCGTTTGACTCTACCGGATTCAAACTATCAATCACAATGGTAATGTGGTTTGAGCGCTTGCGGATACGGTGTCCTCGTCCTTGAGGTGCCGGGCGCAAACGTTTCAACATACGACCACCATCTATAAAGATTTCTTTGATGTACAAATCGGCATCTTCAACTTTACGGTCTTCGTTTTCGTTTTCCCAGTTAGAAATCGCAGATAGTAGTAATTTTTCAATGTATGAGGATCCTACTTTTGCTTCAAATCTAAGGATGTTTAGTGCGCGATCTACTTTTTGACCACGTACCAAATCTGCCACTAAACGCATTTTGCGAGGAGAGGTAGGAACATTTTTCAGATGAGCTTTTACGGCACCACGGAATCCGGCCATCTGCTCTCGTCGTTCTCTCTTCTCTTCTTTCATTTGTGCGATTCGAACAGACTTCTTCACCTTCCTTTTATTAGACTCAGGAGAAGCTTCTTGTGTTTTTTCTAAAGTCTCTTGTTCAGCCATGATTCCTTATCGCTTTTTCTTATCTTTTTTGGCAATGTGTCCTCTAAAGTTACGTGTAGGTGCAAATTCACCTAAACGGTGCCCTACCATGTTTTCTGTTACAAATACTGGAATAAATTTGTTTCCATTGTGAACAGCAAAGGTAAGCCCAACAAAATCGGGAGAAATCATAGATCTGCGTGACCAAGTTTTTACTACCGATTTCTTGTTTGATTCGTTCATCGCTTCTACCTTCTTTTGAAGGTGATGCTCTATATATGGTCCTTTTTTAAGTGAACGTGCCATTATTTTCTCTTCTTAACAATTAGACGATCTGAATATTTGTTCTTTCTTCTGGTCTTTTTACCTTTTGCATATAGACCAGTACGAGAACGTGGATGACCACCAGAAGCACGGCCTTCACCACCACCCATTGGGTGATCTACCGGGTTCATAGCTACCCCACGAGTACGAGGACGACGTCCCTTCCAACGTTTACGTCCAGCTTTACCCAATCGAACGTTCATATGGTCACCGTTAGAAACAGTACCAATAGTAGCCAAACAGGCTTGCAAGACCATTCGCATCTCACCAGAAGGCATTTTTAAGGTAACATATTTGCCTTCACGTGCCACAATCTGAGCATAAGTACCTGCGCTGCGTACCAATACGGCACCCTTGCCGGGTCTAAGCTCTAAGTTGTGTACCAAAGAACCCAAAGGAATTTTTCCTAATGGAAGTGCGTTTCCTACTTCAGGAGCCACCTCTTCACCAGAAATAATCGTTTGGTCTACCTTTAGTCCTTCAGGAGCAATGATGTATCTTTTCTCGCCATCTGCATAGTAAAGCAATGCAATACGAGCCGTACGAGCTGGATCGTATTCGATTGATTTTACAGTAGCGGGAATGTTGAATTTATCTCTTTTAAAATCTATGCTACGGTAGCGTTGCTTGTGTCCACCACCCATGTAGCGCATTGTCATTCGACCTTTGTTATTACGTCCACCTGACTTTTTGCGAGGCTTGATCAAAGACTTTTCAGGCTTACCTTTACGAGCAACCTCTTTGTCTTTGATGGTAATGGTACCGAAACTCAACTCTTCAAAAGAAGGCGCCAAACGGTAACGCTGTCCGGGAGTAATTGGTCTTAGTTTTTTTACTGCCATTGTACCTTCAAATTAGATGTTGTCATAAAAATCAATAATCTCTCTCTCTCCGTCTTCTCCTTTGGCAGTAGTGATTACTGCTTTCTTGTAGTTAGGAGTGTGACCACTAATCACCTTTGATTTGGTGTATCGGGTTTTTGGTTTACCTGAGTAATTCATGGTATTTACCGATTCCACAGTCACATTGTACATTTTCTCTATGGCCTTTCTGATTTCAATCTTATTGGCCTGAGCATTTACTATAAAAGTGTACTGCCCTTGTTCTTCGCTTATTTTAGAAGACTTTTCCGTAATCAAAGGCTTCTTCAATATTATTTTCCCGTCCATTGTTAATTGAATGATTTTTCAATTTTCTCTACTGAACTCTCAAAAATCAACACCTTGTCTGCATTAAGCAACTCAAAAGTGTTTACTTCATTGAAAGGAAGCACTTTTGCTTTTGGCAGATTACGACTTGACAAGTGCAAGTTTTGGTTGTAATCAGGCAGTATTAATAAGGTCTTGCTATTGGTTACCTCCAGGTTATTCAAAAACTTTTGGTAATCTTTGGTTTTGGCTGCTTCAAGGTTGAAGTCTTCCAAAATGGTGATGTTGTTCTCCTTGGCTTTGTAGGTCAATGCAGACTTACGGGCTAAAGCCTTCACTTTACGATTGAGTTTAAAGTGATAATCACGGGGACGAGGTCCAAAAATACGTCCTCCACCGCGAAATACCGGAGACTTGATGCTTCCCGCACG
>ERZ1740067.2547-NODE-2547-length-10997-cov-6.715865_pt1 | contig 10997 bp, 8 predicted proteins | sample MGYA00581736_ERZ1740067 | MGnify/ENA primary metagenome ERZ1740067 (study PRJEB43018, sample SAMN04849236) | marine metagenome | isolation source: floating plastic debris | place: Pacific Ocean | collected 2008-08-27 | study: EMG produced TPA metagenomics... | reverse complement strand
GAGGAACAACCAATTTATATACTAGAATCAGGTTACAGCCTTTTCAAAAGAAAGAACAACGATTTTCAATCATCAGGTGATTGACCGTGCCCAGCTTTGGTAGCGATTATCTAGAATGGTTTGTTTGGCGATTGCCCAGTTCTGTCTGACTTGCCGATACCGTAAGCCGCTGGTGCCTTTGGGCAGGCCCGCTCTATGTAGGATGGCCGCATCAGGTAAAAAGCCCATACGCTTAACAATGCAGTTATACCGTGGAGAAATCGTCTCAAATCCGTACTGGTGCCGGGCTACTTGCGAGTAAGCGAATTTGTAGCTGATTTGGTCCCGTTCAAAATAACCGTCACAAATATCTAGCAGCAGGGACCACCATCGTAGCCATGCTTGGGCCAAGGCTTCCATAAATTTGCGATCGCCTGCAATGACCCCTGAGTTCCACTCCTGCCTGTAATCTGTTCCGCCTGGACAAAACGTTTCTAGACCTTCTTTTTTCAGCAGAGGCCAGAGTCGTTGCTGCCAACGTCGATTTACCAGCCAATTCATTTGCTGAGGTAGTAAAGCCCGCTGTGTTTGCCAGGGCTCTTTCATAGAACCATTAATTTCAGTGATTCTACTGGGATTGACTAACAATGTGTCAGCATCTAGATACACTAGCCGTTCGTAGCCTGACGGCGCGTTGAGAATGGCCTCTATCTTGAGTCTTTTAATTCTCTCTTCTTCAGGATTAAGTTTGATGGTAGACGCTGGGACAGACTTTGATAACTGAGTATTGACAGGCACTTTCGATACTCGCGATGGATCTGTGGTGACAGCGTGAATTTCAATGCCGTGATGCTGGGCGGTTGTTCGCAAATCCTGATATAGCTGCTCATATTCAGGATTGGACATAATCGTAAACCAGTAGGTTTTCATGTCTTTTTTCGGTTGTGAGCAATCACGTCTTGGAAGAGACTCTCGTATTCGTGTGTAATTTTAGCTGCATCAAAATCCTGCGCTCTTTTTGCCGCGTTCTTCACCAGATTTGCTGCTTGAATTGGGTTTGTGATGATGTGCGCGATCGCCTGCGCTAATGCCTCGGCATCCTGAGGTTGCACCAGTATACCCGTAGCCTTGTTATCAATAATTTCCTGTGGGCCATAGTCACAGGCTGTTGCTACAACTGGCACATTGCAGGCCATAGCCTCGACTACAACATGGGCAAAACACTCCCATAGCGAGGACAGGACAAACGCCTCAGCCGCCTGAATATATCGCCATGGGTTTTCCACAAAGCCTGCTAGAGTCACATGCTCGTGGAGTTGTAATGTTTGGATCTGTTGCTCTAACTGAGGGCGGAGATTGCCCTCGCCTAAAATAATTAGATTTAGGTCATCTAAGCCATGCTGATGGTGGCAGATGTGCAGTGCTTTCAACAAGTACTTGAACCCTTTCTGAGGCTGAAGACGGCCTACCGCTACGATATACTTGCCGTCATTTGATAAGAGTAATGGCTGTGTGTGATTCTTTGATTTTGTCTGGTGCGATCGCTGAATCTGAGAAAGATTCACAGGGTTATAAATGTGAGCAACCTGATGAGGTGGCAGCTTAAATAGCTGTATGACTTCCGTGCGACTTCCCTGAGAGATTGTCAAAATCCTATCGGTTTGTCGATAGCTTATCTGAATCATCTTCAGCACAAGCGTCCTCAGTCCTGAATGTTTAACGAGTCGCTCAAGATTGACCCTAAAGTTATTGCCTTCACGGGCAATCCATCGGATGCTTCTTTTTGTTTGCAATTTTAATGCGATCGCGGTCAATACGTTCAGCCCGGTCATACTGCTTAGCACAATATCAGGATCTAGCTGAGTGACTAAAGCTCGAATCTGATAAATCGAAGCAGGGACTCTTAGCAGCCTTGGCAATAGTGATTGTAGCTGCAAAGTATGAACAGAATTACTTGGCATGTTTGCCGAGTGGCTTAGCCATTTCGGTAATTCTATGATTGTGATGTCGTTTGGGGGAATGAGCTTAAGATATTCACCCGTTGCGGATAAAAGACCCAAATAGGGAAGAAAGCGATCGCGATCAATATGCTGCAATATATTGATAATCGTACGTTCCGCGCCGCCCCCTGATAAATCAGGCAAAATGAACAGCACTGATATTTTGGCCGCATTACTGACTGTTTTATTGGCTATTTCTCTGGCTGTTTTACTGGCTATTTTACTGGCCGCATCTCTGCTCATCACTGACGCTGAAAACCGACTAGGCTGCACAAGGCTTTACAGTATCAGATATGACGTACCCACTCTCCAGCTTAATAACGCGATCAGCAACATCGTAGTAAGCTTCATCATGGCTGATGACAAGGACGAGCTTACCTTTGGCTTTTAACTCCGGTAATATCTGGTAGTAGAAAAACTTCTTGAAGGTAAAATCCTGGTTTGCTGCCCACTCATCAAAAATATAGATGTGGGGATTTTCCATTAATGCAACTAAGAGGGAGAGCCTTTTTTTCTGTCCTACAGACAATTGAACCGTTGAAAATTGCCCGTTTTCAATCCTGACCTTGTCGCTGAGCCCTAAAATGTTCAGGTAATGATTCCACTTTGATACGTTAGCCGTTGTGTCAGCATCTTGTTTGCTCAGCAAGTCCTTGAACAGGAAACCATCGGCAAACAGGACAGAAAAGCACTGCCGGTAGGCATCTTGGTTCGCTTCCGTGATTGCTTGCCCATTAAAGCTTATCTGCCCAGCACTCGGAGAGTACAGTCCGCAGAGGAGTTTAACTAATGTACTCTTGCCACTGCCATTGCCCCCCGTGATAAAAACAATTTCTGGCATCCAGAACTCTAAGGAAACAGGCCCCAAAGTGAAGGCGTGATCGCGCTCTCGGTAGTCGTAGCCTAGCTGAGTCAAACTAAGGGTTTGAAACTTGTCAGTCAGCATTTGAGTGGACGGAGCCTTTTGAGGGTTGGCTCCTTCTTGGCCTAAGCTGACCGATAAATCTAACGCTTCTATCTGTTTTAGCGATACCTTAACCGTCCGAAAGGCGTTCGAAAAGGTGAGCGTTGTTTTCAATGAGGGAGAGGCAAACAAAAAGAGTAGTAAGAATTTCTCAATCTCTTGAAACGAGGCATACCCTAGGTTAGGCAAAATTAAAATAGCCAGCCCCAAAGCTAAGAGTAAAATTAAATCTACCAGTCGAGACATCAAATTCTCGATTAAGTTAACGTATATCGTTTGCTCTTTTTGGCGTCGACAAGCAGGATATAGTTTCTCATATAGGAAAATATTTTTCTTAGTGGTGTTTAGCAGCAGCTCCTTGATACCTTGATTTAGCTCATGGATATATCTAAAGATAATATTCCACTCTTTGCGAACCTCTTCGCGGTAGCGCCTCGCCTTCTGAAGTGGGCGAATAAAGCAGAGGCAAAAAGCCGTCATTAGGATGGCAATAAAGCAGAAGAGAATAGGAGATGTGGAGAGATAAAAAATAGAACAGAATAATACAATTGCAAATGCTGACAACGCACCTGGGGCCTTTTCTAGCGCATGTGCAAGGGCATTAATGTCTTCTGTTAGCACAGCCAAGACCTGCGTGCCCATTTTCTCCACTTTAGCTAGCGGACAGGTTAAGATTTTCTCGGTTAGCCCCGTTCTGAGATCAAGAACAAGCTGTTGAGAAAGCTGCCGGATACAGTGACTAGAGACGACCGCAAAAAAACCATACCCGACCCAAGTTACGACAAACTTTAGACAGATTAACTCCGGATGAGCTAGGTGGGTGTCAATCGCTTCTGAAATGGTTGACACCAGACCCGAAAAGCAGACGCCTGAAAGAATACCGGCAATAACTGATATAAAAACTTCAAATTTATACCGCCTTAAAATAGGAATAAATACAGTCATTCAATAATCGCTACGTCAGCCCTCTGTGGGTGTAATCTGCGGGTATAAACAGCCTAAAAAGACCGCATTCAGTATGCCCTAAAAAGTTGGTATTGATAGATACCAAGAACGCTTCTACAGGGTGGCGTGGTGTTTGGTTGTCAAATGGGAAAACTAGAGTTGATGTATCCTCTGGCTTAATTTTTTGCACCTGTATAGGATGCTCTATGCAGATATTCTCCAAAATTCCGCTCGCTTGGCTACAGCTAACGCGAAACAAAATTCGCCTAGTTGTTGCTGTCATGGGAATTACGTTTGCGGCCGTCCTCATCTTTATGCAGTTGGCTTTTTTAGATTCTCTCTACGAAAGCCAAACCGCCCTGCATAGGAGTCTTAGGGCCGACCTCATAGTGGTCAATGCCGAAATGAAGACCCTGGCAAATACCACGGTTTTCCCTCGTCAATATTTATACCGTGCGCTGAACTTTGATGAGGTTTCCTCGGTCAACTATGTGTACCACGGCCAGAAGTCACTGAAATACAAGGCCAGTGCTGGAGGAAAAGGCATCATCATCATTGGCATCAATCCAGAGCAGCCGCCGTTTAAGAATCCTCAAGTAGACCAGTTTGCGGGCAAGCTAAGGGCTGTTGGCAGCGTTTTATTTGATCGCAATTCCGATTTAAAGGAATACGGTACCATCGTCGATGATTTAGCCTTGGGAACTCCGGTATTTGCGGAGTTGGGGCGGCAAAAAATTCAGATTGAGCGCGCGGTTGACTTTGTTGGCGCCTCTTTTGCTGACGATGGGAATCTGTTGGCTAGTAGTACAACCTTTACCAAAATTCTGTCTGGCCGAAAAGCAGACCACATTACCATTGGCCTTATCCGGCTCAAGCCTGGCGCTAGCAAACAACAAGTGAAGGCTAAAATAGCAGCTCAGATGCCCTCTAGCGTTCAGATTATGACGCTACAGGAATTTGTAGACCATGAAAAAAACTATTGGGCAACCAGTGCGCCCATCGGATTTATTTTTGGCATGGGTGTTCTCGTAGGGTACTTTGTCGGTGTTGTGATTGTTTACCAAATTTTGTATACCGAAGTTGCCGAGCACCTGCCAGACTATGCAGTCCTTAAGGCGAGAGGCTATCAACATCGCTACTTTTTGGGTGTACTTTTTCAAGAAGCGCTGTTGCTAGCTGTTCTGGGCTACATTCCTGGGTTTGCCATTTCTTTAGGGCTTTATGAGGTTACCAAAGATGCTACTGCTCTGCCGATTCATATGACGCTACCAAGGGCCGGACTCGTTTTAGTACTGACTATTATGATGTGTTTTATGTCTGGTGCAATTAGTATGCGCAAGCTGAAAGAGGCCGATCCCGCAGAACTCTTTTAGAAGGCTAGAATTGATGAACAAAAGTGTTGTTGCTATTGAGGGCTTGAGTCACTTTTTCGGAGAGAATAGCCTCCGGAAGCAGGTGCTGTTTGATATTAACCTCGAAATTCACCCTCAGGAATTCGTCATTTTAACTGGGCCTTCTGGGTCAGGAAAAAGCACCTTGTTGAGCCTGGTTGGCTGCCTTCGCTCTGTTCAAGACGGGAGTCTTAGCGTTTTGGGGCAAGCGCTGAAGGGCGCTACCAAGAGAGAACTCACTCGTATCCGGCGGCAGTTTGGCTACATCACTCAGTCTAGTAATCTGTTGCATTTCTTGACAGCGCAGCAGAATGTGCAAATGTCACTGGAGCTGCATTCGGAACTCACGAAGCAACAGCGGCGCGATCACGCTAAAGCAATCCTCGAATCGGTTGGTTTAGGCGAGCACACAAACTACCTTCCCGATAACCTCTCCGGTGGCCAGCGTCAGCGAGTAGCGATCGCCAGTGCCCTAGTCACCAATCCAAAACTCATCCTCGCCGACGAACCTACTGCTGCCCTCGATCGCAAATCGGGTCGCAATGTAGTGGCCCTGATGCATCGCCTTGCCAAAGAACACGGCAGTGCTGTCTTGATGGTCACACACGACAATCGTATTCTTGATCTGGCTGATCGCATCATTAATGTTGAAGATGGCAAACTCGGTCTTGCCGTTAGCCAGGAACTCTCTTTTGCGTTCCCAGGATTTGACACCTCTTTGTTAGAGAATGTGGCTACTCAGCCCACTGTGCTGACCTACGCTGCTGGTGAAACGATTGTGCGGCAGGGCGATCGCGCCAATAAGTTCTATGTCATCCTAGAAGGCAATATTGAGATTTTGTCAGAAGCGCCTCATCAGCAACCCAAGCTATTGCGCCAGATGGGCCGAGGCGAGTACTTCGGTGAAATTGGCCTGCTTCAGGGCGGCAAGCGAACTGCGACTGTGCGGGTCGCTGCTGACTCAGAAGCCAAGGTGATGGCCATTGACGAATCGCTGTTTAGAGCCATTTTAAAGGACTCTGATCTCACTAATATAGACATTGCCCACCAGCTGCACCGGCGTATTATGACCAGCCATCTGGCTAGGGTCCTGCCAAACCTCAGTGCGGCTCGGCTGGCCCAAGCGATCGCCGAAGTGAATGTAGTCCACTATGGCCCTAACTCCGTTATTGTGCAGCAAGGGGAGCTGGCAGATAAGTTCTATCTCATTGCTAAGGGAACCGTTGCCATTCTAAAAACAGATGAAAACGGTGAAGAGGTGACCGAGCGCATTCTCCAAACCGGTGAGTATTTTGGTGAGCGGGAGGTCGTTAGCTCCAGCCCTCATCCAAACACGATTCGGGTACTGCCAGAGGCGGTGGCGGAAGTGATGGTGGTCGAGCGTAAATCTTTCTGCAGTTTGCTCCTTGAAGCCAATGCTACCCAGGGAGAGGTGGCTTCAGTGCTCTGCAACCGACTGCTAGACGGTGTCGAAAGTCAGCGCATAGAACATCGTGACACAGAAAATCAGGAAGCTGACATCTCAGCGATGACAGGCTCCAGCCATCATGCCGCTCACGGTGGACTTGTGGGCACCCTGTAGCTATATCCTCGGTGTCAAACCCGCAATGCAGCCTAGACTTTTACACAACAACAATAAAAAAATATGGGCTGCGCTCTTGGCCCTGGGAATAGGTACTATTTCAATCAGCGCGGCAGCTTTTTTTCTGCAATCAGGCAGTACTCAGCGGTCAGAGGACGCTTTCGCTGTCGCCAACGAATCTTCCCTTTCGACCATTACTGCTTTAGGCCGACTAGAACCCGAAGGGGAAATAACACGCCTCTCTCCTCCTGCTGCTAGCCAGCGATTAGCCGAAGTCCTGGTAGCAGAAGGCGAGCAGGTGACAGCGGGGCAGGTGATTGCCATTAGCGATAGTTTAGAAACCCGCCAGGCAGCACTCGCCGAAGCCGAAGCTAAGGTACAGTCGGCCCAGGCCCGCTTGGCAACGGTACGCGCAGGTAGGCCCGCAGGCGAGATCAGTGCGCAGGATAACAAGGTAGCCATGGTAGACGCGCAGTGGACGGGTGATAGGGCGGCGCAAACATACAAGATTTCTAGCTTGGAAGCTGAGCTCCTCAGCGCTGATTCGGAGTATGAACGGTATCGAGGTTTGTACGAGGAAGGGGCCGTGTCGGCGTCTGAGCTAGAAACTAAAAGTGTTGCAGTCGCTACCCTGAAAGAACAGATTTTAAGTGAGCAGGCTGTATTAGAGAGAATTGTACAAGCCGGTCAAGCACAGGCACAGGCAGAGAAAGATACGCTGGAGAACATCTCGGCAGTGCGTTCGGTTGATGTTTTTGAAGCGGAGACCAAGGTATCTGAGGCTCTGGCCTTGCTCGATAAGGCGGCAGCAGACTTGGAGCTGGCCTACGTGCGATCGCCCATCGATGGCCAAGTGCTAGCTCTGCATGCAAAGGCTGGCGAGACCGTTGGCCCACAGGGGATCGCAGACATTGGCAAAACCCAACAAATGTATGCGGTTGCCGAAGTCTACGAAACCGATATCCGTCATGTAAAAATTGGCCAGCAAGCGACATTAATCAGTGAGTATGGCGGCTTTGCAGGCGAGTTAGCCGGTACGGTGGAGCACATTGGCCTACAAATCGACAAGCCGGGGACTGCCAATAATGACCCTAGCACCGCATCTGATGTGAGAGTGATTGAAGTGAAGATTCGTCTTGACCCAGAAGAGAGCGAACAGGTTAAACATCTTAATCAGCTACAGGTGAGAGCCTCCATAAAGATTTAAGCGAGCAAAACACGATATCTTCTGGGCGATGGCTATCGCTTTGGCCACTGCTTTGATCATTGCTTTGGCCAGTGTTTTGTATTTGTGCTGTTCCTCTGTTGCTCTTAAAAAGACCGAGCGGTCTTTAGATCTCGAAAGCTCAGAAAACAAAGCTGCACATTGTAGAGCAGGCTTCGGTGGTGTTTTGTCAGCGAAGCTATACGGGCACGTCTGTGTGGATGCTTGACCGGTACAGAAGTTCATCTGGAACTTGCCGGATGTATATCAGTCATTTCTGATGGCGCCCCAAATGTATTGAACCGGGGTGCTATCAACTGTTTTGGACGCTCATACCCATGGAAAATTGGACGGCACTGCCTGCCACGCTTGTAGTGGATACCTTGGTCGACGAAAGCGATAGCAACTTGGCAGCTGGGGACGTTTCCCTGCGGGAGGCGTTGGCGGCTGTTGGGGCGGGTGGCACGATTACGTTTGCCGAGGCGCTGGCTAGTCAAGACGTTGGGTTTGGGCTCGGTGTATTGGGGCTTACGCTTGGGGAGTTGGTGGTTGACAAAAGTCTGACGATTGAGGGGTTGGGGGCAGATGCGCTGACGATTAGCGGCCTGGGCCAGTCGAGGGTGTTTTGGCTGGATGATGGCGATCGCACCACAAGTAGCGACATCACCATGACAGGTCTGGCCATCACGAACGGAGTAGGCGAGCAGGCGGGCGGCTTTTTAACAGTGGGTGAAAACCTGACGTTCGAGCAGGGCAATTTGGCAGAAAACACCGGAGGCATTGCCACTGCATTAAGTGCGACGGGTGAAGGCGAAATTGCAGATATCTTGATCAAAAGCAGCCTTCTCTTCGCTAATCAAGAGGTGGCCCTCTCTACCCAGGGCAAACTTCAGCTTACCGATAGCCGTATTATCAACACCGCAGGCGTTGGTATTCGCCATATGGGGGAACTCACGTTACAAAACAGCGGCGTTAGCGACAGCCAAGGACGCGGCATTGTCAGCACAGGCACGCTACAGCTTTTCAGCAGTCAGGTAGAAAGCAATATCGGTGACGGCATTCGGCATACGGGCGACCTAATCGCCACAAATGCCAGTATTAGCAACAACCAAGGCGATGGCGTTATCTCTGTAGGAGACTTTCAGCTCACCAACAGCCAGATTGTAGAAAATGCGCTGTCTGGTGTGGTCATCAATGACACGATGACCCTGGCAGAGAGCAGCATTTCTAGCAATGGCGCGGTGGGTATAGCCGCTTTTACTGATAACTCAGACGCACGCATTTTTGTGACCGATAGCTTTATCACGGAGAATACAGCAGGTAATATTGACTCGTCAGTGTGCGTATTTATTAATGCACTGCCTGCTGTGGAACCGGTATCTCCCGCGCCGGATGAGCCGCGTGGCAAGATTGGAGGAACTAAGGAGAGCGATCGCATACAGGGCAGTGCTGAGAGTGACGTTATTCGCGCTTGGGGCGGTGACGATCGCATACAAGGCGGCAGTGGCAATGATTATATCGAAGGTGGCAGTGGCGATGACCACATCTTTGGTGGGGGTGGCGAAGATGTGCTTGGCGGTGGCCGAGGGCATGACCGGTTGAGCGGTGGACTGGGGCGCGATCGCTTTGTCTACAGCAAGCTCAGTGATGGCAATGACATTATCGTAGATTTCCAGATAGGAGAAGATGTTATTGATTTATCGGCACTCTTCAGCGATGAGAGATACAGCAGTGCGAGACCGTTTGAAGATTATGTTCGCATAGGGGAAACGAGCCACGGCACTCAGATCTCTGTAGGTGATATTAGTCGCTCGCAGCCGGACAGAATTGTTTATCAGGAGATTGTGCTGCTGAGTGATGTTAGGGCAGATGGCATCGATGCTTCTAGCTTTTTGCTTTAGTTTTCAAGGAGATAATCGTTGAGAGATGAAACACATTGAAGGACTTTGATTCTAACTGGATTATCCGTTCTTTTGATCCGATATAGGCATCTAGCTGTTCTAGCGTTGCGGTTATCCAAGAGCACGATCCAGAAATGCAATCCAGAAATGCAATCCAAAACAAAAAGAGCGTTCAGAGGAATCTGAACGCTCTGGTAACGACTTATGCTTCAACAGTTTTGTATCACTTAGTTATAGCAATCGATGAATAAAAAGCTTAGGCGAGAGGCTTAGTTGAGCTGAGCCATTACTTCTACAGCTGTGGTCTCCTCAGTCAATTCATTGATGCCTAGTTTGGGTTCATTATTGATGACGTTTTTGACTGGGTTCGTCTCTGTTGTTGTTTCTTGGCTAGTCGTAGAGCGACGACGTACACTCTGGCGAGCACCTCTGACGCGGTCGTATTCGCTGCTATCTTTGCCGTAGCGCATGCCAACGCCAGCGAGTAGCTTGGAATATAGAGCAGTTAGTTCAGCTTCAGCGGCGAGCACTTCTTTGTAGGTGGCATCTATGCCTGAGAGCTTGTCGTTGTAGGTTTCTAAGATGTCACGAAACTGTTTGATTTTTCCTTCTAGTGCAGCTACTGAGATGCCGTTCCCAAAGTTGAGTTTGGGGTCAACAGATTTAAGGCCGGAAAGTCTTTTTTCTGAATCGGGTAAAATGCGGGGCGCTTTTTTGGCTCGTGCCATGATGCACTCTCCTGGATATTTAATGAAGAACAAAGTAGCAGGTGTCCGCACCCTGGCGGGTTAGCGCCTTGTCTTGGACTATGCTGCTATAACAACAGTGCCCGTAGGCCAGGACAAAAAAGACAGGCTTTTCTCCGTAGAGGTACGAGAGTTTTGTAGTCATTTACTTTGATGGACGGGTGGTTTTTCGTAGCTTGTGCCGGTAACAGAGCACAATTTTTGATTGGTAGAACTGTTTTATCGCTGACCAGAGCACAATTTTTGATTGGTAGAACTGTTTTATCGCTGACCAGAGCACAATTT
>ERZ1740067.2546-NODE-2546-length-10997-cov-7.284957_pt1 | contig 10997 bp, 10 predicted proteins | sample MGYA00581736_ERZ1740067 | MGnify/ENA primary metagenome ERZ1740067 (study PRJEB43018, sample SAMN04849236) | marine metagenome | isolation source: floating plastic debris | place: Pacific Ocean | collected 2008-08-27 | study: EMG produced TPA metagenomics... | reverse complement strand
TCTACGCCGACTACGACTTCAAAGTATTCAATCGTAGTACCTCTATGAAAAGTGCCGTACTCAACAAAATCTACGCGGATCTGCGTACAGCGATTCGTAGACGAACCCACAACCATCCAATTCACAAAGTACTCAGCCAGCTGAGACTTTGGTTTGACCCTATTTACCTACGCCTGAACGCTCAGAAAATGGAAGAAGTTGTCGTCCCACCGGGCATCAAAGCTCAGTTAGAAAACTACTATCAGGAAGATGTAGAGCAGCTGGAAAAAATGCTAGGTCGACCTTCACCGTGGAATAATGAAATAGCCACGGCTAAAAAAGTCCGCTAGGCCATTACTGAGGCAGTATTCGAAAAAGATACTTCAAGAATCTGTATATCAGTAATAACAGCCTTCGCAAAATACTCCTTTTCATGAAAGTAGTGCAAAGGCATTTATCCAAAGCATAGAACGGTGTGTCCGTTGCGATAGCATTTCTTTAGATTTCTGTTCAAGAGAACGTCAACCTATTCTAGGAATCTGTCACTCTCACAACTAAGCAGCATCTTTAGTAGTTTGCTGCTACGAGCTTACTAATTTCGTCTGCATAGTCAGCGGCAGTCTCTGTCCAAGATTGCAAATTCACAGTCGGCGGCGCACCCTGGCTCAAGGCACGAATCACTTGGACGGCAGCCTCTTTGGGCTGATCAGCATCTACTGTAATGAGTGCATCGCTTCCAGCTTCAGTACTCGCCGCGTTTTTGTGACTCACAATCGCCCAGCGATTGAAGGAAGCAGCTTCGGCAATCGGGAAGCCAAAGCCTTCATTATCAGATAGAAATACGACTGCCATCGTATGGCGATACCACTCAGCCAGTACAGCATCGTCTACATGCCCATGATAAAAAGCCCATGGCAATGGCTTAATCGTCTCTAGGAAAGCTTCACCCGATTCTTGGGTAGAAGCATTCATCCCACCAACCAGATGCAGCTCCCAAGCAGTGGTATCTAGCTCTCTCATAGCAGCCACAAGACGAATAGCTTCCGGCAAACGCTTAGACGCAGGGTCAATCCGCCCCACCGAAAGAATAAAGGGATGTCTTGGATATGGAATTTTAACAGCCGGCATTCCCTTTAGCTGTGAATCAGCGCCATTCACAATTACCCTTATTTTTTCTCTCAAGGAGGGCTTATCGCGAAAATACAACAAATCACGCTCAGTCGCCTGACTCACAACAACAATTTTCTTAGCGTAGTTTAAAGAAGCATCCAGATATACAAAAGAACGCAGCATCGTTTTCAAGCGACTGCCATATTTTTCCCCAGCTTTCCACTCATTCACGTCATGTAGAACAGCAATCGTTGGGGGATGCCACGGCATTACGATAGGGTTAGACAGCCAAATAACCTCGTCAATACCCAGTTGTCTACAGTAACGAGCAAAGCGCGCTGCGAACCAAAGATATCTTTTTGCAGGAGAATAATCCAGTTGAGGCACCACTCGTACAATATCGCTCAATCTTTGCAATGATGGCGTCTGTTGAACCGCATTAGGAGAACCTAAAATGAGAACATCAACAGATTTGCTCCTGAGCTCTTTAACCAGAGGTTGAATAAGTTGATCAATATATTGGCCAATCCCTAGCTTGGGACCCAGATAATTGGCAATGATGGCAACTGTCATAGCGGATACAAATACAAGAGAAATGAAAGGAAATCGCCCACTCACCCAATCCCTTTAGAAATCACCCATGATGATTCCGAAACCTAGCGCAGTAATCCAGAGTGTAGTGGCTTGGTACAGAGCTACTCTAGCAGCTGGTGACATCCCGTTCTGGATTGTGTTTGTGATTGCGGTCTATACACCCTTCGAAGAATTCCTGATCAAGTGGATGCCTTCAGCCATTGGCGGTCTTATTCGATTCTTTCCTGAGGTCGTTCTGTACGGGCTTATGATACAGGTATTGAGCACTCGTTTCTTTAAGACTCGTGAGCTCAAAGCAACTCCTATTGACCTACTACTGTCGTTATTTTTTGTCTCTGCACTGATTTCGGTGATTATCAACGGCAGCCGGTTATCGGCATCGTTGATAAATATGCGATCACTCTGGCGTTATCTGTCTGTGTTCTACATTGTTGTTAACATCAACATCTCTAACAGTCAACTCAAGTCGATTATTAAAGGGGTAAAAATTGCTGGGATAGTCGAGGCTGGCATCGCCACTATCCAGTATTTTCTACCCAGTAGCTTGCTCAAAATATTTGCACCAAGAGAGATTAGTATCGGAGGATTTGAAAGAGTATCTCAGGCAGAAACTGGTGATATCAAAGTAGGCTCCGTATTCGGCACTTTTGCTTCGCCAGCTGTACTCTCTGCATTTTTATTGCTGACCTTCATTATTTGTATGGTCGGATTCTTTATGACCCCTGATATTCTTGCTGCCAAGATAAAATCGCTCCCCAGCATGGGTATGATTCTCTTTGGGCTTTTTGCCTCTAAAAAAAGGGCCTCATGGCTCATTGCGGTTCTAATCCCGCTAGTTGTGCTGTACTTCCGCAGGCGCTCAAAGGGACTGGCTAAAACAATTTGGCTTTACACCTTTCTGCTACTGGTGTTACTGGGTGTCACTAGTTTTTTAGGCAGTAGCTTTGATACCTCCTTCGCAGGCACAGAAGCAAGGGAAAGAAGCATTGACATAGGCTCTTACATACTTCAAGTTTTCTCTCCTAGCTACTGGGAGCAGTCATCTGAAAACTCTCGTGGATGGGCAGTCATTACTATCGTCAGCACACTCTTTAAATCGGGTAGCTGGTTTGGATTTGGACCAGATATCGAGAATGTGCGCAATATCATGTACGACATGCTGGTAGACGGTGGTGATCGCTACAAAATTTTGGAGCTTGATCCGCTCGAAGATACCTATTGGTTCGCGCTAATGGCTTACTTTGGGGTGATTGGGCTCAGTCTCTTTATCATGATAATTTGGCGACTGTTTAGAGCAGGAAGATGGCTATCTAAATATTCTCCTAATCCAGAGTACAGACGTCTAGGTACAATGTTTTGCACCATCGTCGTGCTCACTATTCTATACGCCTTTGTCGAGCGTATCTTTAAGTTTAGAGCCTTCAGCTTTTACTTTTGGATGTTTGCAGGCCTGGTTGTGAACGCTTACAACAAGCGTGAGATTCAAAGCACACAGAAAATCCCCAAAGAAAGGATGCCAATATCTCCTGCACTCAACTCATGAGAACCTATCACATCCAAAGCGGATAACGCCTAACATGGCTACATCACAAGTACGCAACAGTCATCACCTCATACGAACCTTTGCAATCTTGTATCCCCCTCGAAAAAATCCAAGGAGCAACCCATTGACTGAAACACGACTCCCTAACCTAGTCATCGCTGGGATTGTAAAAGGCGGAACGACCTCTCTATATAGCTATCTATCAGAGCACCCGGACATTTGCTGCTCTAGCGTGAAAGAAACCTGCTATTTTTCTATGTATCGTTATGGTCAGCTCGATTCGAGATATCAAGGGTCTGATGATCCTTTCGCACAATTTCAGGGGTATTTTTGTCACTGTAAAGATCAAAAGTACGTTATGGAGGCAACACCTGGATATTTTGAAGGTGGCGCTAGAGTCGCTACCGAAATAAAGAAAACCCTAGGAGGAACTACTAAAATACTCATTGTTTTAAGGAATCCAGTCGATCGACTCGTTTCTTTTTGGAAATACAAGAAGAGTATGCTGCAAATTGATAGTACCCTCACGCTTGCAGGTTATATTGACCTTTGCCAGTCAATGCCTCAACAGGAAAGACTCAAGCAAGAAAATGATCGCTATTGGGGAATTGAAGGAGGGTACTACGCCAACTATTTAGAAGATTGGTTGGAGATATTCGGGACCTCTTTGAAAGTTCTATTTTTTGATGACTTAAAGCAAGACTCCACAGCATTCCTCAAAGAAACTTGTGAGTGGTTAGGAATTGACGATGCTTTTATTGAAACACTTGATCTGGACGTTCAAAACAAGAGCGTAGGATACAAAAATGCGTGGCTACAACAGCTGGCACTATCAATAAACGATAGGGCAGAAAAATTTTGGCGAGCCAATCAAGGCATTAAAAATTTCCTGAGAACTGTATACTACGCTATCAATGGCCAACCTCATCAGGGCGGCACTGATGAACAGACATTGACTCAAATCCAGACTATCTATCAGCCGTACAATCAACGTCTCGCTTTACAGCTGCGATCACATGGATACAACAAACTACCCAACTGGTTACAAAACACTTAAATGACCTTTTCACAATCCCCATTGACCCCCCCTACAGTAGTAGACATGAGCGACACTATCGAGGAAGAAAAGTTCTGTCCAATTTTTGTAGTGGGAAATAGCCGCAGCGGCACCACACTAATGGGAACTATTCTAGGTCGACACGCCTCTGTTTTCAGATTTGAAGAGCTTCACTTCTTTGAAGAACTATGGAGCGCGACTGATAGTGACACTAACTGCTCAGCTGAAGAGGCTGCTAGTTTGGCAGCCAAGCTGTTCGATATTCAGCGTAATGGATACTTAACGAGAGGGAATTGGAAAGATTATCTTGAGGAGTCTCAAACACTTGTAGACAACATTACGCCCCCACTGTCGCCTGACAAGATATTTTCGGCTTTTCTCGGCTACGAAACTAAACGCCAAAACAAAAGCATAGGGTGCGATCAAACACCTCAAAATATTTTATATATTGGCGAAATTTTAAAGCATTATCCCCATGCCTCTATTGTTCATATGATTCGTGATCCTCGTGCGACTCTCCTTTCTCAAAAAAACAGATGGCGACGTCCTTTTCTATCAGACAACATTCCGAAAAAGGAAGCTATCCGGTACTGGGTCAACTACCATCCCATTACAATGACCCAGCTATGGAAAGCCAATGTTCGCACAGTCGACCAGTTCTTGGACAATGAGCGCGTCTACACACTGAAATACGAAGACCTGCTCACAGAACCAGAAAAGGAGGTTGAAAAAGTTTGCCAATTTGCAAATATTACGTTCTCACCAGATATGCTGCAGGTGCCCCAAGTTAACTCTTCTAGCCAACGAGATCAACCTCAGCAATCAGGCATAAACAAAGGACGAGCAGACAGTTGGAAAAAAGGGGGGTTGAGTTCTACAGAGATATTTCTGTGCCAGAAAATTAGTCGCTCTCTCATGAATACTCATCACTATGAGGCTCTTTCAGTTTTCCCAAACCCTGTTTTTTTAGTCTTGAGTGTATTGTTCTTCCCCATAAAGCTTTTTCTCGCAGTACTGCTGAGCTTAAAGCGTATGCGCAACTTAGGAGAAGCTATTAAGCGGAGAATCAAGTAAACTTAGCCAAAAGCGGCGTATGGCAGTTTCCACACACCGCTTCTCTCAGGTTTATTCTCGCCAACAATGAAATCTACAGGCTTAGAAAGACACTACGATCATCGCTTAGACGTGGTTACCAAGGGCTTAGCGGCACTAACCTTCTTTTTTTCGCCAACTAGACCAAACTCTTCTATTGTAGAAATAAATAAGTCTTCGTAGGCAAACAGCTCTTGGTCGGCAGAGAATGCTTCGTGATATCGCTGCAAACTGTAACGTCCCATAGCTGCCAAAGTCGCAGTATTGTTTAAGAGGTGATCAAACTGGTCACTGCAGCTTTGGATATCGGAGAAGAAGCGAGCTTCTTTCCCGGCGACCCAGCGGGTAAAGCTATTGTCATGCGCTAAAATTGGCGAGCTAGCTGCCATCGCCTCTACCAAAGAAGGATTGGTGCCACCTACAGCATGTCCATGAATGTATAGCTGAGCGTAGGTTCTTAATGCCTCTACAACAGGCTGCTCGTATATGCCGCCAGTAAAAATCACTTCATCACTCGCCGCCGCAAGCACCCGGCGATGATAGTCGTTTTTACTAGGGTAATAGTTACCTAAGACAACTAGTTTTATCCCCCGGTGGCGGACGGAAAAAGCAGAAACAATTTCAAGAATATTGTTCTCAGGTTCAGGTCTAGCGATCACAATTGCATATTCATTTTGACTAAGACCATAAGGCTGAATCAAAGCAGCATCTACTACTTTAATGGGATCTGCACCATAGGGAATCATTGTAATCTTGGTGCGTGGAACTCGGGTAGCTAGATGGTCTGCAATGACAGGGTGATCTGCAATCAGATGATCACCAAACCAACATCCCAGCCGCTCGTTGAGATACAACCACGCTCGCTGAGCAAAGTTCCACTTCTGCCGCTTCCACTCCAAGCCGTCCATATTAATCAGATTTGGAATGCCTTTCAGGCGGTAAAGAAAGCTGAAAATCGCGGTATTATAACCAAGCGTGAGTATCAGCGTATTTTCTCTTGCTGCATGCAAAGTCGACTTCCAATCAAACAATATTGTTGACTTGGCACTAGAATGAGAAACTGGGATGTGGACTAAACGAACACCTTTCCAAGTCTCCTCGTATATATCAGGGTGCTCATAGTTTTCACAGTACACAGTAATCTCCCAGTCTCTTTCCACGAGAGAAAGGGCTAAGCGCTGGGCAAAGGTTTCAAACCCACCATGGTTGCCTGGAATTCCTCGGCATCCAAGGATGGATAGTTTTTTTTGGATCAGCATATCTAATTATTTTTCTGCGTTTGTGGCTCAAAACAAGCGTTTATTAGAATTAAGTGCTTTATCAGCAACACTGAGTCAGACAACTTACAGTAAAGGCAGACCCAAGGGTACAGCAAATATAGCAGTGACCGTGCCGACCCTAAATAACAAACAACAAGACCATCCCATCAAGCGGGCAGATTCAGTTGCAGAGTGCTCTTAAGAGCACATCTATCGAAAAATGAGGCAACACTCTTAGTGGATCGTCGAGAAACTCTAGGGGCAATATAATGCTAAGAACCCTACCCTATTAGCTAAGAGCATTGGTTGCGATAGACGACACACTCGAAGAAGCTTAGCCGAGTGGACATAGCTCAAATCAACCCGATTGGGCACAAGGGTTCAGTGGTGTCGCTACAACAAAGTAACAAAATTACTAAGATGTCCCTGCACAGAAAGTCAAATTTTACGTATATTTACACAAGTCTTCACAGAGTCAATTAGATTCAAGAATATCAGCACTAGAGTTTGACAATAACTACATGCTTATGAATCTATTTTACGGATATTTTTTTCTAGTTTTTGCTTTTAACTATTACGAACTTTCTTCTCTTAACCATCAGGTGAGAAACAAAGCTAACACTAGCCCAGACATTACAGCATTAACTAGTGTTCAAACCAGATAAAACCTAACTCTAACTAGCGAGGCTGTATCTCCAGCAGCAGACTACTAATCTTAAAGCTAGTGACCCGAGTAAGATGCACCCTAACGATAGGGATATGAAAGGGCGAACGACGGGGATCGAACCCGCGAATGGTGGAATCACAATCCACTGCCTTAACCGCTTGGCTACGCTCGCCATAAGCCAGTATCGATTATAGCATTGCTTTTCATCAAAAAACTTGCTGACTTTTATGAGACAGATACGGTGCTGACATAGCATGCACAAGAAATCTATGCAAAGCGCATCAAAGGAGAACAATTATTATTCGGTGACACATTCGCAAGAAACCCAACAAAAAACAAAAATCAACTTAACCAGACTCTAAAATGCCATCCCTGATACATCGATTTGTAAATTAAATATTGAATAATCAATACTATTCACGCCAGCTGGCGTCAAATTCGATATCAATTTAAAGGTAGGTTGTCTAGGATTTGCATCACGAGGTCTTTTTGGAACCGGTAGCCGCTTCAACTGCATACTTACTGATTTCGCATGGAAGTCGAGATCCTCGCCCACAGGAAGCGATGAATCATCTAGCAGAGCTAGTAAGACAGCGTCTAAGTAAACCTTCTCAGGCTGAATTTGAGGGAGGAGAATCCGATTCGCTGAGGAATGGGCGCAGTCAGCTTTCTTCTCTACATGCTACCGAGTCTCTACACGTCCCTGCAGCATATGAGGCGGCTCAGGGCGGCTCAACAGTCGCATCGCTCTTGTCTTCTAATCAAAAAACGTGGATCTTATCTAGACCACAAACCAATCTTCACAAAGCACGGAAGCCCTTCCCAGAAAGGGTGCCACAGGCTGCTGACTCGATTGTCTCTGGAGCAAGCGTCATCGTGGGGACAGCTTGTTTGGAACTATCGGTGCTGCCTTTAAGGGAACAGATTTACGAATTTGGCTGCCGGCTAATCGCGGCCGGGATAGGAGAACTTAAGCTACTACCTGTTTTTTTGATGGCAGGAGTGCACGTTATGGAAGACATTCCAGCAGAAGTAGAAGCAGCTCGACAACGACTGGGCAATGATATTAAACTCACAGTCTGCGAACATTTGGGTAGCCATCCTAGTCTGTTAACTGTATTGGAAAAACGGCTAGCGTCCGTACCAGCAGAGAGTGCAATCCTAGTGGCACATGGTAGTCGGCGACTGAAAGGAAATAAAGGTGTCGAAAAGCTGGCTAGGTTACTCAATACGCAGGTCGCATACTGGGCTGTGCCGCCAGATATCGAGACTCAAGTCATTGAGCTCATGCAGCAAGGATGCCAGAAGCTAACGATACTTCCTTACTTTTTATTTGCAGGCGGCATTACGGACGCCATTGCTCATCGTACAGAGGAACTAGCGGAGCGCTTTCCAAAAGTTCAGTTTCGTCTGCTACCAACCCTTGGTGCAGCGGCTGAAATAGCCAAGATCAGCGCGAAGATAATCCAGTCTGTCTAGATGCCAGCTAGGTTGAAGAGGCGCAAACTAGGCTCCCCGAGGGCATAGCTCGCTGACATATAAATTTCTGATACCAGTTGTAGAGTAGACAATCGTAGCTTTTGCGTTATACATCGACATCTTGAACAGCATCGTATCAGAGGTAGCAAAAGCTCGGTGGCGACTTTGGTTGAATAATACAGCGAAGCCAGGATGCATCGCAGCCCCCTCTAGAACGGATTCACAATTTGGATATTGCAGCACCATCTAACCAACACAACGTCGCTAAGGACCTTACAAAGACCTGTGGCAAGGTCTATTTAGTAGGGGCAGGACCTGGAGATCCGGGTCTCATGACTGTGAAGGCGAAAACGCTGATCGAGTCGGCTGACGTCGTGGTGTTTGACGCGCTAGTCAGCGATCCAATACTGAACTGGATTGGGCCACAAGCGGAGAAGATTCATGCGGGCAAACGTCGAGGACGTCACTCCCTTTCCCAAGCAGAAATTACTCAGTTACTTTTTGCCAAGGCCCAAGAGCATGCTGTTGTCGTACGGTTGAAAGGCGGTGACCCGTTTGTGTTTGGCCGGGGTGGAGAAGAGATGACGGATTTAATGGCAGCTGGGGTTCCCGTAGAGGTCGTTCCCGGAATTACAGCGGGGATTGCTGCGCCCGCCTACGCCGGAATTCCGGTAACACATCGAGGCTATAGCTCTTCGGTGACATTTGTCACAGGGCACGAGTCTACTGGCAAGTATCGACCACAGGTAAATTGGCGCGCGATCGCACAAGCATCCGAAACCATCGTGGTCTATATGGGCGTGCATAATCTCCCCAATATAACCCAGGCACTGATCACTGCTGGCTTAGATACACAGACACCTGTTGCACTCATTCGCTGGGGGACGCGTCCTGATCAAACTGAACTGGTTGGAAAGTTGGGCAATATCGTACAGCAGGTAGAGCGCACAGGCTTTCAGGCGCCTGCGATCGCAGTTATTGGCAACGTCGTCAATCTTCACACCCACCTATCACCTGCCTCGCCCATTCACAACGAGCACTGGATTACCACACAAACGGGCATCAGCCATCAGAATTAAGCGGCATCAGAGTAAGCCATAATAAGCATAGTAAGCAGGCAGACTGCCTACTTAGCGTCTATTTAAGGTGAGCACTATTTCTGACGAGTTTCTGCAAACAACTGTCGAGACCGATGTGGCAGTTCGCCTGGATCGTTGGCTATCAGAAAATGTTGAATCGCTCTCACGCAACCGTATACAGAAGCTAATAAAACAGGGAAAAGTAACCGTCAATGGTAAGGTGTGCGATCGCAAGAAAGAGTTTGTGAATCAAGGAGATCGTATTGAACTCACTATCCCGGCAGCCACCCCCTACGAACTTATTCCTGAAACCGTTCCACTCGACATCCTTTACGAAGACGATCAGCTTCTCATCATTAACAAGCCCGCTGGCATGGTAGTGCATCCAGCGCCGGGGAACGCCACCGGAACACTAGTACATGCGCTACTGGGTTACTGTGGCGAGCAGCTAACAGGTGTAGGAGGCGTTCAGAGACCCGGCATCGTCCATCGGCTCGACAAAAATACTACCGGAGCCATTGTCGTCGCCAAAACGGAACTGGCTTTACACAATTTACAGGAACAGATCCAGACCAAAACCGCTAAACGAGAATATTTGGGCTTAGTCAATGGCGCACCCAAAGTACCCCAAGGAACCATTAACCAACCCATCGGACGCCACCCCAAACACCGCAAAAAAATGGCCATCGTCCCTATTGAGTCCGGTGGACGAACAGCCATACCCCATTGGAAAGTGCTCGAACGACTCGGCAACTATACGCTGATGCACTTTCAGCTAGAAACGGGACGCACCCATCAAATTCGGGTTCACAGCACATCTCTCAATCTGCCAATACTGGGGGATGATGCCTATGGCTCTACCCGCTCACCCGGCGTCAAACTCCCGGGACAAGCCCTCCATGCTTTTCGACTGACCTTAGAGCACCCGCTCACGCAGAAACCTATTTCAGCTGAGGCTCCGCTGCCCCAACACTGGAAAAAACTAATGGTCCAGCTCAGAGCAAGGATGCAATAGCCCACAGTCAAGAACACAAATTATCTAACAATCACCCAAAGAGGTTCCTGTAGTATTAAACCAACAGTATTAAAAAAGTCGAGGCGGATAAACCACCTCGACAGATAACCTTTTGAGGAAAGA
>ERZ1740067.2543-NODE-2543-length-11007-cov-5.932980_pt1 | contig 11007 bp, 7 predicted proteins | sample MGYA00581736_ERZ1740067 | MGnify/ENA primary metagenome ERZ1740067 (study PRJEB43018, sample SAMN04849236) | marine metagenome | isolation source: floating plastic debris | place: Pacific Ocean | collected 2008-08-27 | study: EMG produced TPA metagenomics... | reverse complement strand
CGCACTATAAAAGAAGTAAAGGAACGAATCGGCTTGGTTTGTCAACAGAACCGTAAAGCCAATGATTTGTCCCGTGATGAACTGGCAAAGGCCTTGGATGTTTCCCCTACTACAATACAAAATATTGAGAACGGTAAAAATGCAACGCTCGATAACATCTTAAAAATAGCCAATCATTTTGGCTTATTGACTGCCATCTATAACGCCCTTGATCAGTTCACAACAACTGACGATACTACATCATTATACTAATTATGGCAATAGACAAAGTCATCAATGTGCTAGCATTTGGAACCGAGTTGGGAAAACTTGGGTATGATTTGGATAGTCAAAAATCGTTCTTTCAATACAACCCTGATTTTTTGGACTCTGGTCAATATTCCAAAATGTTTCCTTTTATTTTCAAACGAACGAAATCAGTGCAAGTTTTTAAGGAATATCAAGGTGATACTTTTCAAGGTTTGCCTCCCATGATAGCCGATTCCCTCCCTGATGCTTTTGGAAATATCATTTTTCAAGAGTGGCTGGATGCAAGGGGAATAAAAAAAATCACCCCTTTAGAGCAACTCGCCTATGTGGCCGACCGCGGCATGGGAGCTTTGGAATACCAACCCGTAAAGGAACTGCCAAAGTCTTCACAAATCAATTTGGATGAAGTGATTGGAGTACTGGAAAAAGTACTCAAACTAAAAGAGGATACTACAGGTGAAAATCTTAGTGAACTGGCTTTGCTCAACGTTTTTAAAATTGGCACATCGGCGGGAGGTGCACGACCCAAAATAATGATTTCAGAGCATAAGGAGACGGGAAAAAACACAGCAGGGGATAGCGTTATTGGAGATGACTATAACCAATATTTGGTGAAGCTTCATTTGGATGATAGTGAAGGTTACAATAGAGAAGTCGTGGAATATGCCTATTATCTATTAGCCCAAGAAGCAGGCATTGATATGATGCCCTCAAAACTGATTGAAAACAAACACTTTGCAACGCTTCGTTATGACCGACAAAACGGAGAAAAACAACATGCACTTACCGTCACAGGACTAACGGGCTGGAATTTTAAGAGTCAATCCGAAAATTCGTCTTATGAAAATGTCTTTAAGGTAGCACTAAGTCTGGGTGTACCTCATAAAGATATACAGCAACTTTTTCGGCGTATGGTATTCAACTTGATTTTTCAGAATATAGATGACCACCTGAAGAACCATAGTTTCATATATGATAAGTCAGCCGATAGTTGGTCATTGGGACCAGCTTATGACATAACCTATGCGCTGAATCCATTAGTAACTTTTAAAGCAACCTCAAGGGCGCTTTCCATTAATGAAAAGCGAATTGAAATTACCATGAAAGATGTATTTACCGTTGCGGAAGAATTTGCGATTAAGAACCCAAAGGGAATTGTAGAAGATGTTCAAAAATTGATTCCTAGATGGTTAGGGATTGCCACAGAATTGGACATGCCACAAAACATTATCAAGAGAATAAACAAGGATTTGATAATGCTTTGAGGAATTCAGGCCAACTATAGAGGTTGTCAAAAAAGGACTGTTTTGGGTCATTGAATAGGCCTTTCTATGAACTTTTGAATAACCTGCCAAAGTATAAAAACCTAAATTAAAACATCCAATTTGTGGCAAGGGAGTGACTCACACAAAAGAATCCCAAGGCATCCTAGAAATACCTTTGGAATTCAATCTTTTACCATCAGATTCCCTGAACAACAAACCTTTTAGTACTATAAAGAATGTAATAATTCACTTCCTAGTTATTGATACTAAAAAGACTTGATAAGTTGATAGTTTTTTAAAGGCTTATAGATATAATCGGATTTTGTCCAGATGCAAAGTATTTACGGACATCACCGCTAAGCTTTATACCAAATTTCCATTCCATGAGATAAAATTGAGCCACCCCAAATGTTTTTACCGCATGGTTACGTGACTATGGAGAAATGGGCGCGCCAGAAGAAATTATTGATGAGCTTATGGGTCATAAGAAATCAGGTGTTTTTTATGAAAGGGCCATAAATTAGAAACAAAACAAAGACTGTTGACAAAGATTGCTTTTGAAGTCCTTTAAATTAACTTCCCAGCTTCCAGCAGTCTCAAACACTTAGGAAGTCCTTTGACTATTCTTGGAATACTCATCATAGAAATCACTTACAAAACGGGAGATTTGAGTTTGTATCTCTTTATCTTCAGATTTAGGAATATAACTCTGCACAAAGGTTTTCTTGCTCAATGTCCTATTTTGAAAAACCCATTCCCATAATCCATGTAGATTGGTGAAATAGGTGCGTGTGTCATCTTCCCCTATGGATTCCGAAAATTCAATAGAATCCATTTCGGAAATGTCTTCTGCCAATAGCTTACACAAAAGACGTGGAAATGGTTTATAGAAATCGAGTTGATTGGAGCTATGTATGTTCATTCCAGAATAAATCGTCTTGTACATAGAAGTAACGTTTAATGCCCGATTCACAATTTTGATATTATCAAAAAAAGCATTTGTAAAATTACAAGAACGAACATCGAACTCATCAAAAATTGTTTCTTTGAATTTGCAGCCTGAAAAATCAATCATGAGCCCATCAAAATCCTTAAATTGCGCATGGGATAAATCAATATTTGAAAAATCAAAATGGGACAAGTATGTGGTTTCGTTATCATTGGATCCTATCTTCATCCCTATGAATAGGGAATTTCCCCAAAGCCTTAAATTATTGCTGTTGAATCTAGCCATTCGAATCAATTTAAAGGCCATCTTATCGTTAATTTTTGCAGCAAAGAACCGTTTCTTTGATGCATCATTGTATAGATAGTTTCCCGTGACCAAACAAATCCACTTATGCTCTTGACCCATTGTACTGGATAAGCTTTCCCTCAACTCTACCAACTCATTAAACCTTGAACTGGTTTTTGAAACAACATCATTGCTCGTCATCGCCCTAAGATTAATTCTTTTTTCACACAATTGAATGATTGAGTCGATTATTTCTTGTGTGATCGGCCAATCTTGAAGAACTTCGATTGGAGGGTATTTGACCGCTTTTTCGAAATGATCGATATTCTTTCTGGTTCGCCAGATACTATCAAGCGTTTCGCTATATAGCTGATTGGGTTCGGGAATGGAAATACTGGTAATTAAAGGGGACAGCAATCTTCTGGCTTCAATACTCTCGGAATTGTCGCCATTTTCAACAATGGATTTTTTTAGAAGGTTTAAAAGCTCTCGATAAAAGGTTAGACTCACTTTTGTTGGCCTGCCTATAGATAGGTAATTATCCAAGGCGTTTTCATCCCTTTTGTCAAAAACAAATACCAAAAAAACCTTGATATAATATTCAGCAAGAAGAATTTCAGCAAATGACTGATGTTTGAAATTGAAGTTTTCGTCCCGCAAACCAAAGTAGGAATTTGATAGATATGCAACAAGGACCTTGGCCATATTCCTCTTTCCTTGGGCACCATCTCTGGTCAATAGTATATCTTCCAAACAGGCTTTGTTCATTTGGACCTTATTTTCATTAAAGGCCGAAGTGCCCAAACCAGATTTGTTCATTGACCAAAGAACAGCCATTCCGTGAAGTATAGAGCGGAAGATAGCCTGCTGATGAAATGAATGCATTTCTTGTTGTTTACTTATCCTTACATTTTGAATATCGGGGTCGCCGATATATTTAGCTTCAATAGTTAAGAGGTTGATGAAGGAGAGATAAATGGATATTTTGGCAGGATTAGGGGATATTGCTCCACTCTGTATTGCCTTGAAGAGTATGTAATTCAATAAGGGGCGTCTGAGCTCATCGAGTTTTAGAACCTTTTTTTCTATCAGTTTGCGGTAGGTTTCAAAATATTGCTCACCTAGTGCTTGGTAAAATTTTTCAATTTGGTCTTCCTTAAATCCAAACACATGAATGAACATAGGGGTTTGGTCCATTATCTTTGGACTCAAATTCAATTGTTGAAAGTGGTTTAATCTTGAATTTTTTAAAATATGTTCTAGAGAAGGAATAGGCCTAGAAGCAATCAGGAATCTAAATGTTGAGTTTATGTTTCCTTTCAGTTCCAGAACAGGAAGAATATCTTCTATAATGGATGTCAAAGAAATTTGAGGGTTCATCTCATCCAAAGAATCCAATAAAAAGGTTATACTTTCAAAATCTCTGAGATCTTCAATTTTGAAATTTTCGTAGCGCTTGCAATACGTCTCAATGATTCCGGCTTCCCTGGATAGGCAATCCGATGCCAACCTAAGGTTGATATGGATTGGAAAAGTGCATTTTGAAGAATACTCTGAGGAAACAAGAGTTTTTGCATAGCTGGATGCGAGTTGATTCATCAATACTGATTTTCCCTTGCCGAAATCAGCAATCAGAAATGTAAAGGAATATTGATGGTTCTGCTGTTTGGTCGCTTCAAAATGATCTTCGAGTAAATCCCGAATGGGCTTTAACTTTTCCTCACTATTGATGTCTAAACGCTCATCTTCATAAAAATGCTCATCCTCGACCCGATTGGCTTCTATGGTTTGATATACGGCGTAGTCCGCTGAAGAATACCATTTGCCAAAAGCTTCTTGAAATTCGATTTTTTCATCTTTATCAAATCCAATTTTATTTTTGTCGATAAGCTTATTAAGATAAGATGAAATAATCGCATTATCTGAGAAAGAAATAGGCTTTGACCCAGGGCTAGAGATAGATTTATCTCCTTTTGCTATTTTATATTCAAACCAAGATTTAATTTCTCCCTTTGTGACATAGTAGGCAACGGCATTGACTAGTTTTTTATCTGCGCTAAAAGGCAATGTCCCTTTTGACAATTCTGTGCCGTAGTCATAAAACTGCCTACCTTCCCCAATATGATATTCGACCGTTTTTTTAGTGTCGGAGATGTTCTGTAGTATTCCTTCTTCCTTTAGTTCTTGCCGAACCTTGGCCTGCAAGTTCAATGCATCATCTCTTGATAAGTTTTGGAAAGCTCTCTTTAGTCCACTAAACGAAACCAGTTCATTAAAAAGTTGACGTAGGATTTCAGTCTCTTCTTCATTCAATTGCATAGGCTAAAAAATTAAGTGTCGTAAAAACATTGGAAAAATCTCGGAAATGTTATGCTAACAGGTGTTTGCGATATGTCTGTAATGTTGCAATGACAATCGCATAAGGCCTAATGCAATTTAAAAAGAGTGAGATGGAAACCAAAGATTATGTATCAATATTAGCTTTTCATAACAAAGAACGGAAAATCAAGAGTGTTGAAGTAACAGAAAATAAAGCCGTAATCATTTGTCGAAAAGCACATCATCAATCGATGGGGTTCCATAAAATGATCTGTAAACGGATAATGACCGATTTTTCCTGTACTGTTGGGTTAAGGCCAGAAATGGACTATGGCTGGAACGACAGTATTGATGTCCTAATCAATAGTCTGCGCAGACGCTTTTATCATCAAGAATATCCATCTGGAGATGAAGAATTTAAAAGCGTCAATTTTTGGTTGCGTGCTGATGGCATGTTTCTGGAGTTGCGATAAATCTGATTCTGTTGAGGCGTATGAGGAGTTGATACCCGTTGTTACCACTGAGGAGGAAGAGATTCCTACCAAGGAGGATGCGGTCAATGCCACTACGGCTTCCACAGAAGAGGAAGAGATTCCAACAAAAGAAGAGTAAAAAGTAAGAGCTCGTCAGAAATGATGGGCTCTCTTGATTTTATGTGCATCTTTGGGAAGCGCATTGATTGAATCGATAAATTTATCATCCTGGAAATTCTCAATTTTGGAACTTTTTCGAAAAGCTTGCTTCCTAATCTTGTCCCTTTCGGTTTGCCTGGTTTACGCACAGGAGCAAACAAAAGGTGATAGTCTTTCCGATTTAGCGGATGGATATTATAGAAAGAATGAATTTAGGAAAGCAATAGGTCAAGAGCGTTTGGCTTTGTTGTGGCACCAAAAATTAGGGGAAGCACCCAAAATATCAAGTAAACTTAACAACATAGGGCTATACCATTATATGTTGGCCCAGTACGATAGCAGCCTGTATTATTATAAGCAGTCGCTAAAAATCGATTTGGACCTTAGCGACCAAAGGCGCGTGATCAGTCGATACAAGAACATTGGCATTACATATAAAAAAATGGGGGATTTTAATACATCCATTGAATATTACCTAAAGGCTTTGAACATATCCCATAACACAAAAAATAGAAAGGAATTGGGTTCTATTTACAATAGCGTTGCTAACATTTTATTGATGCAGGAAAAACCCAAAGAAGCCATACAATACTTAAAAAATGCCTCAAAGGAACTCCTTGTTCAAAAAGATACATCAGGATATTCCAAAGCAATCAACAACCTGGGGAGTGCACATTTTAAATTGGCCCAATACGATAGTGCCATGTACTATTACAAAAGGGCTATTACATTGAAAAGGGTCTCGTCCAAAACGACCAGTGTCGCGGCTAACTTGAACAATATAGGAGAAGTTTTTCTTGCCATGAAGCAAGTTGATAGCGCCTTGACTTATTTTAACCAAGCTCTGGATTTGAAATTAATTGAAAAAAATGCACAAAGTATAGTACTTACATCCAATAATATTGCCAAGGTGTACTTGGACCAATCTAAAGCTCGGGGAGCTTCCAAATACTTGGATATTAGCGAAACAAATCTCAAAAGTACCGATAGTAAAAATTTATTGGCTGAATTCCATTATTTAAAATCAAGATGGAATGAACTTACAGGCAATACTATTTTGGCATTGGACCATTACAAAAAATGGAAAAGCCTTCAGGACCAAATCTTTCAAACGGAACAGCTTGAAGTAGCTGAAAAATTAAATCAATACGAAAGGAGCCTTATTGAGGGGGAAAAAAAGAAAGCCCAGGAACAAGTATCATGGCAATTAAAATTAAATCGGCAACAAAACATCATCATATGGGTAATCGCCGTAGCCTTGGTAATCGGCGCAATATTACTTTTCATCATAGGTCGATCCAGGGAAAAGTTGAAAAATTTGAACCATCAATTAGAGGATAAAAACAGAATTGTTGAAAAACTAAATACCGATTTGAGCATACTTGTTGAGGAAGTTAAACATCGTAAGCAAAATGACTTTAATAGGCTTATGGGAACGATTGAACAAATTGAAGAGCATAATGTGGGACTAATCGGGTTATTTAGCCCATTGTATAGTACCATAATCTCCACCTCAGATATTGATGATTTTTTAGAAAACTCTGATGATGGCCATATCATAGATATACATGAATTCTTTGCTGTACTGGTACATAAACTTAGTGCTGTACACAGACTTGAAGAAAAAACCATAACATTTGATTATCAAATAACATCCAGAAAAATTCCCGCAAACATAGCCTCAATTCTCGCGTTCATTACCTGCGAACTTGTAAATAACTCTATCAAATACGGTGTTTCTAAGATAAAGAGTCCAAAATTTGGATTAAGCATTTCATTCGAAAAGGAAGAGTGCCAGTTTTGCTATTTTGATAATGGCGACAATGAACATTTCAAAGAAAATCTTACCAACAGTAGAAACCTTGGATGGTCTATAGTAAACCGATTGATTGCCTCGGTAAATGGTAATCCAAAACTATCAAGAGAAGGCGGGCAGAGCCTTGTAGCATTTACGTTTGATGTAAAACATAAAATATGAAAATACTCGTATTGGAAGATGATTTGTTGGAAGCGGAAAGAATAACCAAAATGGCAAACAACTATTTCAATGGGCAATGTGAGATTGTTGGACCATTTACAGAATTCAGGATGGCAGTAAATTCTATTAAAACCATCAGACCAGATTTCGCAATTGTGGATATAAAGTTGGGCAAAGACCGATATGGTGGTGTGAACTTTGCTGAAGTACTCCATCAACTTTATGGCGTTCCCTTGATTTTCATTTCAGGGATTACCGATAATCACCTTTTGCGACAAACGGACCAAATCGAGTTTTGTGATTTTCTCAAAAAGCCCTGGCAACATGCTGGTTTCCGAAAAGCGCTGGAAAAAGCTGTGCACTTGGCAAAATCTAAAAAAAAATCAATTCACCGTACCACCATTTTGCCAAGTGCAAAGGCTCGTTTTTGGGCCAAGTTGAATAAAGGCGAATATCAGGCGATACCCTACGAAGATATAATATTGATAAAATCGGTAAGACATTACAATGAAATTCTAATCCGAAACCGAAAGCAATATTTACTTGTCAAGGGTAACTTGCAAAGCGAGTTGTTTGATACCCATTTTCGTTTTTATGACAATTTCTTTTTAATGGGTAGAAGTATTGTCTTTAACCGTGATTATGTCCAAAGGGTAAGGGGAAGTCAATTGTTTTTTGGCATCAATCATTTAGAAACGTTTCCTATAGCCATTCCTAGAAATTGGAAACCCAAATTGCTTGAATGGCTTGAAATAAATGAAACCTAAAGCCCTTAAACTCTAATCAATACTGCGTTTGGGGTACCAAGACCTGCGATTTGAGAGTTTTTTTTCGATAACCATTGGATTTTTGAGATCATTGGGTTAACAAAATGATATTCCCATGATAAGAACAGCAGAACATGTATCCAATGGTCATCCCGATAAGTTTTGTGATCAGGTAGCCGACCATATTCTGGATTCCGTACTTAAACTTACGAAAGATCCTAATGAGAAAAAGTCTGTCAGAACTGCAATCGAATGTTTGGCTAAGGACAATCTGTTGATTGTTTCCGGTGAAATAAAGATCAGCGACGCTGTTAGGGCTCAAATTAGCATTGAAGAACTTGCACGAGAAGTTTGGCGTAAAGTAGGCTACTCTGATCATGGAGTGCTTACCGTTATAGACTACGTTAAGCCACAATCATTGGACATACGGGCAGGTAGTAGCTTACATAATGGCAACTCATTTACTGGCACCGATAACTTTGGAGCAGGTGATCAGGGTATTATGATAGGATATGCAACCGACGAAACTGAGGATATGTTACCTCTGGAATATGTCGTGGCAAGAGATTTATGTAAAAAAGTCAAGGAGCTTAGACAACAAGGAAAATTACTCTATCTAAAATCTGATTGTAAAACACAGGTCACCCTTGACTTGATGAACAACAAGGTAACTAGTATTATTATTGCCGTACAACACTCGGAAGAAGTTGGGACTGACCAAATCAAACAGGATATGATCCAATATGCGCTCTTACCCATATTGGATAAGTATCAACTCAACACCAGTGCTGCTATTCAAGATATTGCTAAGGTAAATGGCACGGGCACCTTCGTAATTGGAGGAACCATAGGTGATGCGGGGGTAGTCGGTCGTAAAATAGTTATTGACGCCTATGGTCCTAGGATACCTGTTGGTGGAGGAGCGTATAGTGGCAAGGACTTTACCAAAGTTGATCGGTCTGCAGCTTATATGGCCAGGCATATAGCAAAACATATCGTAGCGCACAAAATACAAGGAGCAAAAGCGTGCACAGTTAACTTGGCGTATGGAATAGGACAGAAGCAATCAGAAATGGTTACAGCTGTAACCGATACGGGGCAAGATTTGTCCAAATATGTCCTTGAGAAATTCAAAGACTTATCTCCAGAATTTATTATTGATTTCCTCAGTCTTTCAAACCCACAATCCTTGTTGGATGAATCTGGCTGGAATTATTTCAAAACAGCTTCTTTTGGTCATTATGGGAAACCATACTTACCATGGGAGAAAGTTAACTAAGCATTTTTAACAAATTAATTGTAATAGTATAAGATGGGGGAAGTTAAACGATACTTGATTACCTCGGCATTACCGTATGCCAATGGTCCTCTACATGTAGGTCATTTGGCAGGTGCTTACGTGCCGGCCGATATATACGTAAGATATTTAAGGTTATTAAAACATGACGTAAAATTCATTTGTGGCTCAGACGAGCATGGAGCCGCAATTACAATGCGTGCTAAAGCCATCAATTCCACACCTAAGGAAATCGTTGAAAAATATCATAATATCAACAAACAGAGCTTCAAGGAATTTGGTATTTCATTTGATATCTACCATAGAACTTCAGCTCCTCTGCACCATAAGGTCTCCCAGGACTTTTTTCAAAAATTAAACAGTAAAAATGTTTTCCGCACCAAGGTGGTCGAACAATATTATGATGAGAAGGAAGAACAGTTTCTTGCCGACAGATACATTCAAGGACAGTGTCCGAAATGTAACTATCAAGAAGCCTTTGGTGACCAATGTGAAAGTTGTGGAAGTGATTTGAGTCCATCTGACCTGATCGATCCGCGATCGACCTTAAGTGGAAACGCCCCAGTCATGAGGAAAACCAAACATTGGTTTCTTCCTATGCAGGAATACCAGCAATGGGTCTCTGAATGGATACAGAACTGCCAAAAAAAGGAGCCTTGGAAAAAACATGTATTGGGACAATGTGAATCATGGATCAAACAGGGCCTTCGCGAGAGGGCCATGACACGGGACCTGGAATGGGGAGTCAAGGTGCCATTAGAGGATGCAAAGGGTAAAGTATTGTATGTGTGGTTGGATGCTCCCATTGGATACATTTCTGCTACACAGGCTTTAACAAATGAATGGGAGAAATATTGGAAAGATAAGGATACAAAACTGGTTCATTTTATAGGCAAGGACAATATTGTTTTTCACTGCATAATCTTTCCTATTCTACTACACGCTCACGGTGAATATACCCTTCCTATAAATATTCCTGCAAACCAATTCATGAATTTGGAAAAATCAAAAATATCAACTTCCAGGAACCATGCCGTATGGCTTACCGATTATATGAAACGCTTTCCGGAAAAGCAGGATGCCCTTAGATACTATTTGACAGTCAACATGCCGGAGAACAAAGATTCCGATTTTGCTTGGAAAGAATTTCAAGCCAAAGTGGACAGTGATCTTGTTGGTGTTTTAGGAGGTTTTTTTAACAGGACATTTTCCCTGATTAACAAAAATTTTAATGGGAGGCTAAAATTTCCCAAGGATGTTTTGGAT
>ERZ1740067.2542-NODE-2542-length-11017-cov-6.197683_pt1 | contig 11017 bp, 9 predicted proteins | sample MGYA00581736_ERZ1740067 | MGnify/ENA primary metagenome ERZ1740067 (study PRJEB43018, sample SAMN04849236) | marine metagenome | isolation source: floating plastic debris | place: Pacific Ocean | collected 2008-08-27 | study: EMG produced TPA metagenomics... | reverse complement strand
AGCGCGGCCGCGAGTGTTCACATCTGTTCGCTGAGAGCGGTCTCGCTCATCCGGCGAGCAACTTGTCTGCCTTGGCAAAGAAGTCTTCTGCGCCAAAGTTGCCGGATTTCAGCGCGATCACCAAGTCGGGGCCGGCGCGTAACGCGGGTACGCCGGCGTCGATTTCGGGGCCGATCTGCAATTCGCTGAGGCCAAGGCCCTCGACTACGGCTCCGGAGGTTTCGCCCCCGGCGGTGATAAGGCGCGTGACGCCCTCTGCCACGGCAAGGCGGGCGAGCTCAGCGAAGAATGCCTCAATTGCCCCGGCCGCGACCTCTTGCCCGAACCGGTCCTGTACTGCCTTGACGACATTCGGATCGGCAGAACTGTAGATGAGCGGCAGGCCGTCCTGCTCAAGCGCCCATTGAAGAATGGACTGCGGTGTAGTCTGCCCCTCGATCACGTTTTCGGCCAGTATCTCGTGCACTGGATTGGCTTGGGAGTGACGGACAACCTGACCGCGCGTGGCCACCGAACAAGACCCAGACAGCGCCAGAGCGCGTCCGGGTTGGCCTTGCCAATCGGGCGTCCGCGGCGTGGAGCCGAAATTGCCGGGAAGCCCAAGCGCCACGCCGGAGCCGCCCGTAACAAGCGGAAGGTCAACCGCGGCGGAGCCGATACAGCGCAAATCCTCGTCGCGGATAGCATCTACGATGATATGGCGCTTGCCTGCAGCTTGTTCCCCCGTGAGCGCGCTCCGAATGGCGTCTGAGCCCTGAAAGACGACGCTCGCAGGGACATGTCCGACTTGGTACCGCGTCTGTGGCGCGAGCCAGCGGCGCAGGTCCGCGTCCGTCATGGGCGTCAGCGGATGGTTCTGCATCCCGCTTTCGTTCAGGAGCCGATCGTTCACGAAAAGGTGCCCCTGATAGACTGAACGCCCGGTTCCAGGGAAGGCGGGACAGATAATCACCTGCTCGGCGGCCAGTGCTTCTGCCAAGGCATCCGCAACCGGACCGATGTTGCCCTCGGGCGTAGAATCGAAGGTAGAGCAGTACTTGAAGAATATCTGGGAACAGCCCTGGGCCTTCAACCACGCGAGGGCATCCAAAGATTGCTTGACCGCATCCGCAGAAGCAATCGAACGGGACTTCAGAGCGACGACGCCCGCCTCGACTTCAGGTCCGGCAGGGCCGTCCGGAACGCCGGTATATTGCACGACGCGCATGCCTTCTTTCGCCAACGTGTTGGCAAGATCGCTGGAGCCAGTGAAGTCGTCGCCAATGCAGCCGAGTTTCACGTGTTCTCGCCCGGCAATGTGAGACCGCTGTCGCGGGCGTAAACCTTCGCCACAGCTGCATCATCCTCGGCGCCGAGACCCATATTGACCGCCTTGCGGTACTGTCCCAAAGCCGCCTGGGTGATCGGTGCGTCAAAGCCCGTTGTCCCGGCGGTGTCCAGCACGATCCCGAGGTCCTTCGGCCAGATGTTCACCTGTGAATGGGGTGTGTAATCGCCCTCGACGATATGAGGTGCGCGGTTCTCCAGCATCCAGGACGTTCCGGCGCATTTCGAGATGACGTCGAGAAAGCGTCGCGGTGTGACGCCTTGCGTCATGCCAAAGGTCATGGCTTCGGCCATTGCGGCGATATGCACACCGGCCAGAAGCTGGTTCACGGCCTTCATGGCCGACCCCGCACCTGCTGCGTCGCCAAGGCGAAACACTGTTTCGGCGGTGGCGTCCAGGACGGGCTCTGCCGCAGCAAATGCCTCAGGCGTTCCGGACGCCATGACGCTGAGCTTTCCCGCGGCAGCTTTGACCGACCCGCCCGAAATCGGGGCGTCGAGGTAGTGCACGCGATGCTCGGCACAGCGCCGCTCCATCTCGCGTGCGAAGTCGGGCGGAACCGTTGCGCAACCGATCACCACGGCGCCTTTGCGGAGACTGGGCACAACGCCATTCGGTCCGAAAAGCACGCTTTCGGTCTGTGCGGCGTTCAAAACGACGACCAAAACGGCATCCGCATCGTCCATTGGTCCATCCAGTCCGCCCTCCGTGACGAACTGTGCGACGCGATCCCAAGCCACGTCTTGGCCCAAAACCGCGTGACCTGCCCGTAGGCAGGAGAGCGCCATGCCGTAGCCCATGGAGCCGAGGCCGATCACGGTGACGTTCTGGGTCATGTCGTTTTCCTTTCGTTGCGCCTGAGCACATGAGCCGCGTCACGGCGGCGGCTTTGGACCCGGTAGACCTTGTCCGAAGACGTGATGAACATGGTCTGTCCGTCGTCCCCTCCGAAACAGATGTTCGAGGTTTGCTGGGGCAGCCAGACCTTCCCGATCAGTGCGCCATCCGGCGACAGGCAATGGATACCATCCAGCGCGGACGTCCAGACAAAGCCATCGTGATCCACGCGCAAACCGTCCGGCACGCCGGGAGCGACGACGGCAAAGACCTTTCCGTTTGTCAGGCGTGTTCCGTCCACATCGAAGACTCGGATGTGGTGGGGCAGTTCGTAGTCGATGCCCGGAAAACTCGCACCGCGGATCGCGCCAGAGTCGGCTATATAAAGTTTGCTCTCGTCAGGCGAAAACGCCAGGCCATTTGGCTTGTCGAAATCCGTTGCCACCGCGTGCACGGTCCCATCCAGCATCGCGCAATAGACGTTATGGGAGCCGATCTCACTCTCTGCCGGATAGCCCTCCACATCTGAATTGATTCCGTAGGGTGGGTCCGTGAACCAGACGGTTCCATCTGAGCGCACCACCACGTCATTGGGCGAGTTGAGACGTTGGCCCTCGAAGCGATCTGCAATTACCTCGACGGACTCGGCGTCTTCTGGGTGGATGCGCCGGATGACCCGCCGCCCGCCGTGTTCGCAGGACACCATATTTCCATCAAGGTCGAGTGTGTTGCCGTTGGCGAATTCGCTGTTGGCGAGCGCGACCGACACGCCATCAGTTTCCGTCCATCGCATCATCCGCTTGTTGGGGATGTCGTTGAAGTACAGGGCACCGTTCAACCAAACAGGCCCTTCGGTCCAAACGCAGGCATCCGCGATTTGTTCCGGCGGACGAGAGGTGTCGACGAATGCGTCGAAACGTGGATCGATGGTGATGAAGTGAGGCGTCGTCATTGCGCAGCTCCTTTCCGCAAGGTCTGAAACAGCAGCATGGCCAAAATGATGACCCCGAAGATGATGTTGCGCCATGCATCTCCGATCTGCATGACCGACAGGATTGAGGTAAGCAATGTAATGAAGAGCGCACCGCCAATGGTGCCGAAAAGCCCGCCGCGACCACCGAGGATAGACGTGCCGCCAATGACCACTGCTGCGATAGTCGGCAACAGAAACGGATCTCCCATGCTCTGGTAGGCCTGGTTCGCGTAGCCCGCGAGCATCACGCCTCCAAGCGCCGAGCACATGCCGGCGATTGCGAAGGCGGCGCAGACCACGGAAGGGGTTGAGACGCCTGACAGAAACGCAGCCTTTTCATTGAAACCGATCGATCGAAGGTATCGACCAAACGGCGTGCGAACCAGAACCCATGTCAACCCGCTGCAGACCGCGATCCAGATCAGAAAGCTGAAGGGCAAACCCAGAAAGTCGCCGGACGCCATGGCGACCATCAGCGGGCTCGACTCGCCCCTTGGGTTGAAGCCGCCGGTATTCAGGACCGCGAGCCCGAGCAGCATGGAGTTGACTGCCAGTGTCCAGACCATCGACGGTATCCGCAGGACCGCAACGCCCAAGCCGTTGATGAGGCCAATGAGCGCGCCGAAGGCCAGTGCGGCAGGTACGGCCAGGGCGGAGAGCATGGGATTGCCGGTGCCGACCAGCGCAGTCGACAGGATCGCGGCGCCCGTCAGAACCCATGGCACTGACAGGTCGATGTGACCGAGAAGGATCACGATTGTCGCTCCTGTCGCAAGGAGGCCGAGGAAAGCTGCGATCTGAAGTTGCTGGGTCAGGTAGTCGACGCTTAGGATCTGCGGGAAAAAGAAGCTCCCCGCGATGATCAGTGCGATGACGCCAAAGTAGGGCACTAGGCTGTCGAACGTCACGGCGCGGGTGCTGGTGCGGGTTATCATTTGAACACCTCCAGCTTGTTGCGCGCGCGCAAGACATCCGCCCCGCCGATTGCGATGGCTCCGGCGAGGATCAGCCCCTCAAACAAGGGCTGGGCAAGCGATGGGATGCCCGAGAAAAACATGAGCGACGCGATGGTCTTCAGGATGAACGCGCCCGCCAGAGCGCCGACCAGAGAACCGACACCGCCCCGCAGCAGCACGCCACCCAGAACGACCGCGGCAATGGAATTGAGCGTGAAGCCCGGCCCGATGCCCGCGTCGCCGGTTGTGGTTACAAAGCTGTAGAACAGACCCGCCAACCCGGCGAAGACACCCGCGAGTGTGAATGCCGCCAGACGGACAAGGCGCGTATCAATTCCGGACTGGAACGCGGCCTGCTCGGACGATCCGAGCGCATAGAGGCCGAGGCCCAGCCCCGTGCGCCGGAACGGCAGCCAGAACGCAAAAACGACCACTGCCGTGATGACAAGGGCCGTCGGAATGCCCAGAACGTCGAGTGTCATGGCGTCGGCGAGATCATAGTTCACCGCACCTCCCGGTGTGGGCCGAAGGAGAAGCGCGAGTCCGACGAAAACCGATGCCGTCGCCAGTGTCACGACAATGGGCTGAATGCGGCCGAAGACGACGATCACGCCGTTCAGCAATCCGCAAAGTGCCCCTGCACCGACAACGGCAACCATACCCATCGCAATCCCCGCCGGAGAGCCGTCGAGGAGGTAGGAGGCGATGGTGTTCGTCAGCGCCATCACAGCGCCGACCGAAAGGTCGATGCCGCGCACGACGACAGCGAAGAACTGCGCGCAGGCCGCAAGCCCGAGGATCAGACACTGGTTGGCCCAGATCGTCATCACATAGGTCGACGCGCCTCGTGGGTGGGTGCCGAGGTAGATCGTCAGCAGAACAATCAGGACGGCTGCCGCGATCACTTCGCGCCGGTTGGATTTTGCATAGTCAAGCATGTGCCGCGTCCCTGGTGGCAGAGACATTCAGCGCGGCGGCGATGATGTTTTGCGGTGTGAGGTCGTCGCCGCTGAGCGAAGCGACGATCTCGCCGTTAAAGAACACGTGAGCCTCGTCGCAAAGCTGGATCAGCTCTTCGTAGTCGGTGCTCAGCAGGATCACGCTGGCCCCCTGATCCGCCAGCTTTCTGAGGATGCTGTAGATCTGGGTTTTCGTCTTTACGTCGATGCCGCGCGTCGGATCGGCAAGGAGCAGGCAGCGCGGGGCAAGCGCCAGCCACTTCGCCAGCACGACCTTTTGCTGGTTACCGCCCGAGAGTGATGAAACAGGCAGGTCCAGGCCGCCATGCTTCAGCGCAAGCTGTTCGAGCGAATTCGCGTAGAGCGCGGGGTCCCCTGCGTCGAGGTCGCCGCGGCCAAGTGCAGCCAATTCGAGGTTCTGTTCGATGCTCTGATCCAGGATCAGTCCTTCGGTTTTCCGGTCTTCGGGGATGTAGGCCAGGCCGACATCAGGCTGTTTTGCCGCCTTTGGTCCGCTGATCGTGGTCGTTGTGCCTTCCAGAGCGGTCTTTCCTTCTGTCTTTCGCAGCAAACCAAAGAGGCCCATCATGAACGCGCCTTGCCCCTGACCATCCAGCCCGCCGAGCCCGACGATCTGACCTCGTAGGACTGTCAAATTGACGTCTTTGACACGATCTTCCCATGTGAGACCCTCGACATGCAGAACGACCTCCGCTTCAGGGTTCACTGGCGGCTTTGGCGGGAAGAGTTCTTCGATTTTCTGGCCCACCATCATGTTGATGATCGCACCGTAATCATGCGCGCCTTTGGCGAAGGTTTCGACGCGCTGACCATTGCGGAAGACGGAGATCGTGTCGGCAAGTGCTTCGATTTCGTGGAAACGGTGGGAGATGAACAGAACCGCCGTTCCGCTATCGCGTTCCTCGCGGACCAGATCGAAGACTTTTTCGACCACCGAAGCGCTGAGCGCGGATGTGGCCTCATCAAGGATCAGAAGGCGTGGTTTCTTCATGATGGCTTTTGCGATCTCGACCTGTTGACGCTGCGGCAAGGTCAGATCAGCCACGCGGGCGCCGAAAGAGATGTCTTCACCGCCGATGCGAGCCAACACGTCTCTGGCCGCTTCGAGGCCGTTGCCCCGCAACCAACCGAGGCCCGAGTCGCGTGCTCCGAGGAGGAGGTTTTCCCGGACCGTGAGGTCGGGCACCAACGATAATTCCTGGAACATGCAGACGAGACCATGGCGAAGGGCCGCCTTCGGGCTCGATAGGCTCACACGCTCGCCATCGACTTGGATGTCGCCGCTTGTGGGTTGCAGCACGCCCGCGATCAGTTTCATCAGCGTGGATTTTCCGGCACCGTTTTCGCCGAGAACTGCGTGAACTTCAACGGCATTGCATAGGAAGTCGACGCCATCCAGCGCCTTCGTCGCGCCAAAGTGCATAGAGATGCCCCGCATCTCCAAAAGCGGCTTGTTCACGTTTGTCATTTTTGGACCCTGGCGCGATGGCACGCAAATCGCGCCATCGCAATTGGTAGGCGCCGGTCAGGTATTGTCCGGCGACTGGCCCAACAATTCCTCAGGCGTGAACGGCGCAAAGCAATCGACAAAGCCGGTCCCGGTGTTGAAGGATTTCGGCAGGTCGGGGAAGTAGTTCACACCCGGCTCCAAGTCGTCGGCCATGACCGACGGAATGGGAAGGAAGACCGTCTGGGGCAGTGCGTTGCCTTCGAGTAGTGCGACAGCCGCTTCCAGTGCAACCGCCGACATTGCCGGGGCCTGGCTTGCGGATACGCCCGGAATATCCAGTTCGTCCATCAGCATACGCACGCCATTCTCACCATCGACGCCCATCGGAACAATCGGATGACCAGCGGCCTGCATCGCGTTGATCGACCCGGCAGAGCCATGCTGGGAGACAACGGCGTCGAATTCACCGTGGGTCGCGAGGGCGTCGGCGACGACTTTCTGGCTGGTGCCGGTGTCCCAGTTGCCAACGACTTCGACGATCTCGAGACCTTCCACGTTTTCGAGGACGCTCATCATCCCCAAACGGCGGTCGCGGTCGGTCGCGTTGCCCGGAAGGCCGTTCACCATGAGGATCTTGTCGGCGTCACCGCCGAGGATGTCCATGACGGTCTGGGCCTTGAGCGTTCCGAGCGAGAGCTGGCTTTCGTTGATTTGGACGACCTTGTCGGTGTCGAGCACGTTGTCGAAGGGAACAAGAATGGTGCCGGCGCGTTCGGCGCGGCGAATGACCGGCTCAAAGGCGGTCGGATTCACGGCGATGAAGGTGATTGCATCGTAGCCCGCGGCGATAAAGTTGTCGATTGCGGCGATCTGTGCGGCGCTGTCGTTGCCTACGGAAACGACTGTGAATTCATCGATCTTGGCGGCGTTTTCGGGCCGCGCGGCCCACGCCTTGGCCGATTGGATCGCCTGGATGCGCCAGTCGTTCCCGGCGAAACCGTTGACAAAGGCCACCTTGTATGGGCCTTCCTTGGCATCATATTGGATGGTCGACGTTCCGGGTGCGGGTGCAAAGCATTCCGGACGATAGGAATCCGCGAAGGCAACGCCCGCCGTGGCGAATGCAACCACCGAGCTCATCAGAAGTGTTTTCATGTTTCCTCCCCGGCGGCAGGGCCGCCTATTTCGATTGGCTGTGCAACGCATGTTTACGTAAACACATTGCGTAGAAGTTAGATGTTTACATAAACATACGTCAAGAAATGAATCCGTAGGCGACATACCGATGGCCAAAAGGCGCCCCGCAAGTGACGTGAAATCGCAACCGACGATGCATGATGTCGCGCGCATCGCCGGCGTCAGCCAGATGACCGTATCGCGGGTGATGCGGGGCACTGGTTACATCTCGAAAGATGTTCAAAAAGAGGTGGTTAGCGTCGCGCGCGAGATAGGATACGTGCACAATCGCCTCGCCGGGGGAAATGCGAATTACGACAACCCGATCGTTGGCGTGGTGGTGCCAACCTTGCAAAACCGGGTATTCACAGAGGTCCTGTCGGGCATCAATGCCACCCTGGATACAAGTGGGCTCCGGCCGGTCTTTGGTGTTTCGGAGTATTCGCTCGAAACCGAAGAAGATCTCGTTTTTGACCTGCTGTCTTGGCGTCCACGCGGCTTGATTCTGCCTGGTTTGGAACATACCGACCAACTTCGAAAGATCGTCGCCAAGACAGGTGTCAAAGTCGCCGAAATCATGGACACAGACGGCGACCCGATGTCGGCCTGTTTCGGTTTTTCTCATACCAAGGTTGGCGCAGAAATGGCGCAGCATATGATCGCGCGGGGCTACCGGCGTTTCGGCTACATCGGCAGTTTGGGTGAACTGGACTTGCGGGCCGCAAAGCGGTTTGAAGCCTTTGTCAAGGTCGTCAAGGAGGCTGGTGGAATTCTCGTCTCGGTCGAAAAAACCCAAGATGCATCGTCGATGGAATCCGGGCGGCTCATGACATGTCGCATGCTGGAGCAAATCGACCGTCCTCAGGCCATCTATTACGCCAACGACGATCTCGCGGCAGGCGGGTTGATGCACTGCCTGGCCGAAGGCCTGAGCGTCCCTGACGATGTTGCACTGGCGGGTTTCAACGGCCTGGGTTTCCTGTCGGCCTTGCCCAAACGCATGACGACAACTGTGACCCCGCGATACGACATCGGAGCGGCAGCGGCGCATTGGCTCCTGCAACCCCAAGAACAAGAAACGCCACACAGTGTTGAGCTAATAGCCACCCTCAGTGTCGGGGAAACGACCTAACTACGGACGACACGGTCACTGAGGTATAGTGGAGCAGCCAGTGGCTTACCGTCGCGCGAAGGACAAACACCCACTTGGGAATGGCGCAGGGTAAGACCGTTCGCCACCACGGCTCAATATCGATAGGCTCCGCGATGCAGAGGGCCTCTTCAAGTTCAACGCCGAGGTCGCGTACCGTACTGTCGACCTTCGTGTGTCCCAGCAGCAGTTGCACGGCGCGCAGGTTGCCAGTTTTTCGGTAGATTCGCGCTGCCCTTGTCCGGCGGAGCGAATGGGTGCCTTGTCCGCTTGGCTCTAGCCCAATCGAAATTACCCACTCGCGAACAAGTCGGCCGTACTGGCGTGTTGAGATGTGAGCCCTGTCGTGGAACCAGCTCGGGAAAATGAACCTACCTGCAAACATCTCGGGTCAATTGACTCAGGACATGAACGTTTCGCGCGTATTTTCCGTTAATTCAAATTGAACTGGTCGCTTGGTCTTGCTCTGAATAACCGAAACGCGTTTTCGCACTTGATCATCTTTCACCAAGTCAGAAACGGTGAGTTTGATCAGATCACATCCACGCAGCTTGCTGTCGATGGCGACGTTGAACAAAGCCAAATCGCCCAGATGGCCCGCCAGTTCCAGACGCGTCCTGATCGGCCAAACCTGTTTGGGCGACAAGGGCCGTTTTAGACCAATGATCCGCCGTTTGTTCCAGGCTTTGTGTTTCGGGTTATTTCAGGAAGTTGACCTCTTGGCATGGTTAGCCCTCCGATCCACCTTCCAACCCTAATCATCAGAACCATTCTGGCAGTTGGATTGAACCTTCCCACGCAAAGGTGGATTTCGAATTTTGATCAACAGAGCGAAAGCCCGTTTCGTTTGCGTCATGGTTCTCGATCAAAGACTTCCCGCTGCAAGATGCACGAACGGTAGGTTTTCGCGCCACATGGCAAAACCGCGCCTTGGACACTTGCAACAACTGTCGTGCCGCGAGCGCGCGCAGCAAAAAACAATCTCACCATTTGGTCTCAATCCGGACACCTGCCGCACAGCAAGCATCCCGCCCAAAGTTGCCCCGCGCCTAGCTGCCCCGATACGTGGAATAGCCGTAGGGCGATAGCAGCAGTGGCACGTGGTAATGCGCGTCGGCGTCCGCCATGCCAAAGCGGATGGGAATCTGGTCGAGAAACTTGAGATCACCTGTCGCCAGACCAGCCTCCGCCAGGTAGTCGCCGCAAAAGAAGATCAGTTCGTACTGGCCCGGAGTGAATGTTTCAGCGGGCAGGATGGGGCTGTCAGTGCGTCCGTCGGCATTGGTCACGGACTCGGCGATCTTGCGGTGGGAATTGCCCGACACACGGTAAAGCGCGATCCTGATGCCCGCCGCAGGCACACCGCGGGCCGTGTCCAGAACATGGGTCGTCAGATAACCGGCCGCCATTGCATCCCGCCTTGTTTGCGCTCAGATTGGGCGCATCTCACTCTGATTGCTAGGGCAAGTCCATGGCGAATGCGCCACCACGGTATCCGCGCGACTTTCACGGGCATGGGGCCGACCGGCCAGATGCGGCGTGGCCCGGTGGGGCACGTATCGCGGTATCCTTTGTCCTGAACTACGAGGAAGGCGGCGAGAACTGTCTGCTGCATGGCGATGCGGCCTCGGAGGCGTTCCTGTCCGAAATCGTGGGGGCGGCGCCCTGGCCGGGGCAGCGGCACTGGAACATGGAATCGATCTATGATTACGGCGCGCGGGCCGGGTTCTGGCGCTTGCACCGGCTGTTCACGGGCGCGCGCGTGCCGGTGACGGTGTACGGTGTGGCGACGGCGCTTGCCCGCGCGCCGGGCCAGGTCGAGGCGATGCAGGACGCCGATTGGGAAATTGCAAGCCACGGCCTGAAATGGATCGACTACAAGGACCATTCGGAGGCGGACGAGGCAGCGGACATGGACGCGGCCATCGCCCTGCACGAAGCGGTGACAGGCGCACGGCCCATGGGCTGGTATACCGGGCGCTGTTCGGTGAACACGGTGGCGCTGGCGGCTGCGCGCGGGTTCGACTGGATCAGCGACACCTATGACGACGATTTGCCCTACTGGGCCGAGATCGGCGACCGGGATCAGCTGATCCTGCCCTACACGCTCGACTGCAACGACATGCGCTTTGCCACGCCGCAGGGGTTCAACGCGGGCGACCAGTTCT
>ERZ1740067.2541-NODE-2541-length-11017-cov-6.519066_pt1 | contig 11017 bp, 10 predicted proteins | sample MGYA00581736_ERZ1740067 | MGnify/ENA primary metagenome ERZ1740067 (study PRJEB43018, sample SAMN04849236) | marine metagenome | isolation source: floating plastic debris | place: Pacific Ocean | collected 2008-08-27 | study: EMG produced TPA metagenomics... | reverse complement strand
CTGCACTTTGGCACATTCGGTGCCGGTGGAGCAGGAGCCACCCACCTCATCCGGTATGGGCCGGAGTTGGTCATTTTGCCGCGTTCATCGCTGCCTCTGACTTCGACATCCAACCAATGTCTTGGATGCAACATCTTAGTCGAAAGGCGTCTGTCGGCTAATTGAATATGACGCGCCACCCGAAACGAGTGGCGCGTCAAGTTTCCTGTTCTTCTGGGTCTTCAGCTGTCCGTGCCGGATACCGTCTGGAAATGTGCGGCAACCGTGTCGGCAGCACGTGCGACGTCCTCGGGATTGTCGTAGAAGTCGAACTGCGTCACTTCTTCTAGCATCTGAAGCGTTGCATCGCCTGTAAACCCTTCCAGGAAGGTTCGCACGCCCTGTGGGATCGCAGCCGATTCCGAGTGGACGATAGCGAGCGGCTGCGTCAGACGATCGGGATTGTCGGCAGGGTGATAGGTAAGCCAGCCTTCCCAGCCCGCGTTGTTCCACTGGTTGTCGTAGGCTGGAATCGCACCGCGGTCTGCCTCGACATAGTAGCCGTCAAAGGGCATCAGCACACCTTCGGTGCCCGTCGGTCCTGCAGCCGGGATGATCTGACCTCCTGCGGCTTCAGCTTCACGCGACATTGCGATCAGGCCCTGCACACCTTCTTCGCCGCCATAGACTGCATTCACGATCTCTGCGTTCTGCAGCCACGGGGCAACAAGTCCAATGCGGTTCACCAGATCGTTGCCTGCAACGGCATCCACCATGTAACCAGCTGAGGCACAGATGCCGAGGCCATTTATTTGCGTTGGGTCCACCTCGGGAAGGGTCGCCACAAACTCGATTGCGGCGCGGATGTCAGATGTTTTTGCTTCAGGGCTTTCGATGAAGCGGACGTTCTGCGGTAGATCCCCGGATTTGCCCCAACCGCGGAAATCGAATGTGAAGGCGGCAAAGCCGCGCTCTACCATCTCTTCTGCATAAACGGCGGGCATCTGCTCTTCGACAGTTGTCCATGCGCCAGTCACAACGACCGTGGGCAATGCCGAGCCGTCGTGGCCTTCAGGCAGATAAAGCGTACCGGATAGGGTGGCGCCTTCGTTTTCAAATGTGACCGCGCGGGTTTCGACCTGTGCGAAGGCTGCTGTAGAAGCCATCAGGAAGGCTGCGGTGGTGAGAGTGAAGGTTTTCATTTTGGTATCTCCTGTTTTCGAGTTTGATGGTTTGGGTGATTTTGAAAGTCGGCTCACGAGCCGGGTGTGTTGCGTACGAATGGGTTGCCGCGCTCGGCTGTTGCGGTGAACGTCATCGCGTTGACCTTCCAGCCGCCATCAGTGCGCTCAAAGCCGTGCTCATAGGTGCCCCAGACTTCCCAGAGTGCCTCGCCGCCGTTTTCTGGCTGCGCTCCGCGCTCCATCTGGTTCCAGGCATAGCCGTGCGACAGCATTGTTGCGCTGTCGGCCGAGTGGAACGTCACGCGGTGGTTGCCGCGCAGATGAAAGGAGGTCTTCTCTTCGGTCAGGTTGCCAGACCAGCCAGCGATCAGGCCGTCGGCCGGGATTGTTGCAGGCTCTCCCCCGACGAGAGAGGTGAGATCGACCGTGATTTCATCAGTGAAATAGCTGCGTGTCAGTGCCCAATCCTTGGCATCGACGCCGGCGTCGATCGCATCGGCGATGCGGATCATTTCGGCCTGGCCCAAAAGGGTGTCCTGCGTTAGAGCGCTTCCGCCAAGGGTTGCCGTGTCGGCGAAGGCTGGAGCAATCGAACATGCAAGAACGGCTGTTGCTACTGCGCGAGTAAGAGTTTTCATTTCGGTATCTCCGTTGTCATTTGCTGTGGGCGTCTTGCCCGATGACAAAAGAAATACGGCGACCGCGCCCCGATTAATTGAACCGCACCACTTGGTTTTTGAAAGATCCTGCTTGGGCGTTAGGCGGCGCGGAATTGCCGGGGGGTTTGCCCAGTGATTTGTTTGAAGCTGCGTGAAAAATGCGCTTGATCGGCAAAGCCGCAATCAAGCGCGATATCGCCCAGAGGCAAGGCAGGGTCTTTCATCTTGGCCATCGCCTGTTCCACACGGTAGGCCAGAACGTACTGCATGGGTGTCTCGCCCACGGTTTCTTTGAAGGCACGGGAGAAATGCGACGGGCTCATGCCCGCCTCCCGCGCCAGATCTTCAACGGACATCGTGCGGTCCAGATTTGAGCGGATGAACGCAAGAACGCGCTGGTAGTGAGCCGAGGTGAACCGTTTTGACAGAGCAAGGTCTTCTGCGCGCTGTTGTCCGTACTTCTGCAAAAGCTTCACAAGGAACACACGGCTCATGGCCTCGAACATCACGCCCGAGGTCAGATTGTCGCTTTCTAATGCATCGCGCAGCATGACCCCCGCCGAACACAGGTCGCCGTCACTAAAAAGAGGTAAATCGGTAAGCTGTTGCGGCTCCAGAACAAGGCCCAGCTCAACCTGGGCAAATCGCTCAACCCGTACCGGGTCAAGGGTGACGATGATCACGTCTGATTTGCCAAACCACCGCCAGCCAGATCGCATTCCGGCAGGGGTGACAATGATATCGTCCTTCTCGATGGTGAAGTCACGCATCTCGCCGTCCCGGCGGTTTTGCACGCGGTGAGGCGTGTCGCATAGGTTCAACAACACATGGTGCTCGAAGAAGACCTCTTCCGGCATGGTGTCCGGTTCAGCTTGGAAGTACCTCACGGACATCAGGGCAGCGGCCGAAACATGCTCCATCTCGTCGCTGTTCAGCAGCGGCAGAGAAGGGTAGATTTCGGCGTAACGTCTGGGCAAGAATTGCGTCCCTAGCTTGATCGGGTTCGGATACAGTTTCCTGTCGCGGAGCCTAGCCTGCCTTCTCAAAAATTCCAGAAGCTGGCTCTCATGTTTGGTCGATGAGTGTCCGTTCCCGTCTCGGGTCTGAGAGTTCAACAGCCACGAGCCAAGTCGGCGCATCGAATGTCCGCAATGCGGGCTGCAACCGCAGCATTGCGATCATTGGATCAATTTCGGCTTTGGGCCGAAAGAACCTCTAAGAAAAGTGTTTGGGCCTATTGTTACCAAGTCTTCGCTTCAGCGTATCTTAACAGAAAGGGGTTGGGGGTATTATTGGGGGTGGCGTATTTTCTAGATAATGAGATAATGACATATAACAAATAAATAGTATTCTAATGTGGGTATGTGTGGGCACCATTTTTTATCGCAATTGCAACAACCGGGCGTTTACCTTGCGCGATGCTTTCGAGAAAGCCCGCTGGCGTATTGGGTGCCGACTTAGGGTGTAGTTGTCCAATGAGGCTCCGTTAACCTACCTCTGCGCACTTGATCGACAATCAGCGTGACCGAGGTTGATGGCTTTGCGCCTTGTTTAGCCACACAACCTGACGATCGCTTGGACAAGATATCGCATGAGCATGGGTCTGATCAGCCCAGACCGGTCAGCCATCTTTAAATACGTTTCGAGAGGATCTCATCTGGCCAGTGGCTTTCACGTTATCCGTCAGAGATCTGTTTCGCCTTTTCGACCATGACCTCCGCCTGCCGGATTGAGGCATAGTCGATGAGCCGTCCGTCAAGGCTGCCTGCGCCTTTGCCTGCGGCTTCTGCCTCGACCATCGCCTCAAGGATGCGCTTGGACTTGGTGATTTCCTCTTCAGACGGGCTCATCACTTCGTTGGCCAAGGCGATTTGGCTGGGATGGATGGCCCATTTGCCCTCGCACCCCAGAACAGCGGCCCGATAGGCAGCGGCCTTATAGCCGTCGGGGTCTTGAAAATCGCCGAACGGTCCATCGACGGGGCGCAGGCCGTTGGCCCGTGCGGCGACCACCATCCGGGCCAGTGCATAGTGCCACATGTCGCCCCAGTGGGTTTGTCGGCTCCCCTCCGCATCGGGGTCTGTCAGCACCGCGTAATCCTTGTTCACGCCGCCGATAATCGTGGTGCGTGCGCGGGTTGAAGCCGCGTAGTCCGCCACGCCGAAATGCAGGCTTTCGTTGCGCTTGGAGGCGCCTGCGATCTCGGTGATGTTCTGCATGCCAAGAGCCGTCTCGATGATGTGTTCAAAGCCGATGCGTTTCGAGTGGCCTTTCGCGTCTTCGATCTGGGTCACCATCATGTCAACGGCATAGACATCCGCGGCTGTTCCGACCTTGGGGACCATGATCAGATCGAGCCGTTCACCGGCCTGTTCAACGACATCCACAACGTCGCGATACATGTAATGCGTGTCCAGGCCGTTGATCCGAACCGACATGGACTTCGTGCCCCAGTCGATCTCGTTCAGGCCCTTGATGATGTTCTTGCGTGCCTGCTCTTTTTCGTCTGGCGCGACTGCATCCTCGAGGTCAAGAAAGATGACGTCAGCGTCAGATTGCGCTGCTTTTTCAAACATTTGCGGCTGGCTTCCGGGAACGGCAAGTTCAGAACGGTTAAGCCGGGCAGGGGCTTGCTCGATCGGGTGAAACGACATGGGAAAGACCTTTCTTCGAGTCACAAAATTGCGCCACAAAGGCCTATTGCGCAGTATTGTGTCAAGAAATTGTTCGGTCTACTTCGGTATGCCGTCCGGCTCGTGGGGTTCCGCGACCAGTCGGGATGAATAGTAAAAAGCAATCGCCTGAGCGCGGTTTTTGACGCTCAGTTTGTCGTAGAGGTTGGACAGGTGAAACTTCACCGTGTTGATCGTGATATCCAGATCGTGGGACAGTTCGCGGTTTGTCAAACCCTTCGACAACGCCTCGAGCATCACGCGTTCTTTGCGCGACAACTGATGGATTGGGTCGCTTTGCAGATCGCGCACATCTAGGAAGGGAAACACCATCTTTCCCGCCGCAACATCGACGCAGGTCGTCAGAAGCGTGTCGACATCGCTTGATCTTGGGGCAAACGCGGCGGCGCCTGCGGTCATGGCAAGGCGCGGCAGGTCACCGATATCTTCGGCATAGACGACAATGCGCGGGGCATTCGCCTGATCGCGCAAAACCTCAATCAGCTTCGCGCCGCCCAGAGCCGGCAGGTTCCAGTCGATAACGCCGACTTTGACCGGAACCCGCATCACAGTGCCCAGAAAGCCTTCGGCAGTGGCGGATGTCGCAACAAGTGAGAACCTTGGATCGCGGTCAATAATCTCGGATAGGGCCGACAGGACCAGCGGATTGCTATCGGCCAGCATAATCTCAATAGGAGGATGGGTTTCGGTAACTGTCTGATTCATCGTGTATAATCGTTATAAACCACCCGTTTGAGCGGGCTTTAGAACAGTATACTATGGTATTTTTATACTTTCGGGTAGGTTTTTTACCATCCTTTTAGATACCCATAAGTAGGACTAAGGAGCGTTCCGCATCGCTGCAACAACATTATCAATCAATTCAGCACAACGCATTGAAAGATTACTTCGCACTTGCAGCACATCGGAGCCTACATGACGATCGCAGTTTTCCCCCAGCTTGAAATTCCCGAGACAATCGCCGCTGGCCCGGGTCCGGGTAACACGGACGCGCGGGTGCTGGCCCGCTATGCCGGGGCTGGCCTTGCGGATCACATGCACGGCGACGTCCTTCGCGGTATGACCGAGTGCAAGCAGATGCTGCGCGCCGTCATGGGGACCACAAATATACACACCTTCGGCGTGGCCGGCACTGGTTGGAGCGGGCTGGACATGATGTTTGCACCTGTCATGCCTGGCGACAAGGTCGTGATGTTTGTGAACGGCACGTTCTCAGGCATCGACGGGCTGACTGTGCGAATGAAGGCCGCAACGGCAGAGGAGCTTGCCACAGATCCCCTGAACCCGCAGCCTGCAAGTGTCACGATCATCAATGTGCCCCATGGCGACAGCATTACTGGCGAAATCGTCGAGCATGCGCTGGCCATCCACAAGCCGAAATGGGCTGCGATGGCTCATTGGGAAACCGGCTCGGGCCGTGTGAACGACATTCAGGGCTTCAGCGACGCGTGCGAGAAGCACTCGGCGATGGGGCTGGTCGACGCGGTGTCCAGCCTTGGTGTCGGCGACTTCGCGATTGATGACTATCCAGGCGTACATGGCTGGGCGTCCTGTCCGCAAAAGGGCATTTGCTGCTTGCCGCTGACCTATGCGCCGGTGTCTTTCACCGACACCTATATCGAAGCATTGCGTAAAACCGGCACCCGGACCTTTTGTCACCATCCCATTCTGGAGGCGCGCCACTGGGGCATCATCGACGGTCAGGATGTCGACAAGGGAACCTATCACCGGACCCATTCTGCCTACGCGGTGTCAGCTTTCCACGAGGCATTGCGCATCTGTCTGCAACAAACGATTGCCCAACGGGCTGCTGACTACACGTTCCACGAAGCCGCCTTGCGCCGCGCCGTTGAGTCTATGGGCTGCATCGTGACTTCTAACATGCCATCGCTGGTGGTGCTGAACCTGCCCGGTGCGCTTTCGGGCCGCGAGATGGAGCTGGTGCAGCATTGCCGCGCACAGAACTTCGGGATTTGGCCGACGTTGTCAGAGCCGGTTCAGGTACGGATCGGGATCCTCAATTTGCTGAACGAAACCGCGATCACTGATATCGTGATGCGCTTTGGTGCAGCGATGCGAGCGTTGGGTGCGGAGGTTGACCAGGCGCGGGTCGATGCCGCGCTTCAAGAACACTACCGCGCTGCGATAGCGGCTGAATAAAGCCGCTACCACTCGGGAGGAGGACCCAATGGACATCCATGAATATCAGGCCAAAGAGGTGCTTGCAGGCTTCGGCGTTGCCGTGCCGGACGGCGCGCTTGCCTATAGTCCGGAACAGGCCGCCTACCGGTCGCGCGAATTGGGTGGTGAGCGTTGGGTGGTCAAAGCACAGGTCCATGCGGGCGGTCGTGGCAAAGCCGGTGGTGTCAAGATATGCGACAGCGACACGGCCATCCATGACGCCAGCGAAGCAATGTTCGGGATGAAGCTGGTCACGCATCAAACCGGTCCGGAAGGCAAAGGCGTCTACCGCGTCTATGTCGAGACGGCAGTTCCTATCCACCGCGAGATTTACCTTGGGTTCGTACTGGACCGCACCACGCAACGCGTGATGATCGTTGCGTCAGCCGAAGGCGGGATGGAGATCGAAGACATCTCGGCCAACAAGCCCGAAAGCATCGTGCGCGCGACCGTCGAACCCGCTGTTGGCCTGCGCAATTTCCAATGCCGCCAGATCGCCTTCAAGCTGGGCATTGCATCCAGTCTGATACAGCAAATGGTGCGCACACTTCGCGGCTGTTACCGCGCGTTCACCGAACTTGATGCGACCATGGTCGAGATCAATCCGCTGGTGATCACCGAAGACAACCGGGTGATCGCGTTGGACGCAAAGATGACCTTTGATGACAACGCGCTTTTCCGGCATCCGCAAATCTGCGAGCTGCGCGATAAAAGCCAGGAGGACCCGCGCGAAAGCCGTGCGGCGGATCGCGGGCTGAACTACGTCGGGCTTGACGGGAATATCGGCTGCATCGTCAACGGTGCGGGTCTTGCGATGGCGACCATGGACACGATCAAACTGGCCGGAGGTGAGCCTGCGAATTTCCTTGATATTGGTGGTGGAGCAACGCCTGATCGCGTGGCCAAAGCGTTTCGTCTGGTTCTGTCGGACGCCAATGTGCAGGCCATTCTTGTGAATATCTTCGCTGGTATCAATCGCTGTGATTGGGTGGCAGAGGGCGTTGTGCAAGCGCTCAAAGAGGTCGAGGTGGACGTACCTGTGATCGTGCGGCTGGCCGGAACCAATGTTGAGCAGGGCCAGAAGATTCTTGCTCAATCCGGGCTGCCAATCATTCGGGCGACATCATTGAACGAAGCTGCGGAACGCGCAGTTGGTGCTTGGAAAAATGACCTCTCTCAAGGTGTTAAAATGAGGGCCGCGTCATGAGTATTCTCCTGGACAAACAAAGCCGCGTCATCGTGCAGGGCATCACCGGTAAAATGGCGCGCTTTCACACCAAAGATATGCTGAGCTATGGCACCAACATCGTCGGTGGCGTGGTCCCCGGCAAAGGCGGCGAAACGGTCGAAGGTGTACCGGTCTTTGACACGGTCGAAGATGCAGTGGCCGCCACCGGCGCAGATGCGTCGCTTGTCTTTGTCCCGCCCCCCTTTGCCGCAGACAGCATCATGGAAGCCGCTGATGGCGGCATCCGCTATTGCGTTTGCATCACTGACGGTATCCCCGCGCAGGACATGATCCGTGTGAAGCGCTATATGTACCGCTATCCCAAAGAAAGACGTATGGTCCTGACCGGCCCGAATTGCGCGGGCACCATCAGTCCGGGCAAGGCGCTGCTGGGCATCATGCCTGGTCATATCTACATACCGGGCCATGTCGGGATCGGCGGACGCGCTGGCACGCTTGGATTCGAGGCGGCCAGCCAGCGGAAGGATCGTGGTATCGGGGTTTCAACCTCGGTCGGGATTGGTGGCGATCCGATCAACGGCTCGTCGTTCCGCGATATTCTGGAGCGGTTCGAGAAGGATGAAGATACCCATGTCATAGCCCTGATCGGAGAGATCGGTGGCCCGCAGGAAGCCGAAGCGGCGGCCTATATTCGCGATCACATCAGCAAGCCTGTCGTCGCTTACGTGGCGGGCCTGACGGCGCCCAAGGGGCGCACTATGGGTCATGCCGGCGCGATCATTTCGGCCTTTGGGGAAAGCGCCTCTGAAAAGGTGGAAATTCTATCGGCCGCGGGTGTGACCGTGGCTGAAAACCCAGCGGTGATCGGTCAAACGATCGCTGGTGTGATGGAGGCTGCGTGATGTTGAAACCAACCGTACTTGTCACCCGCCGTTGGCCCGAGGCCGTAGAGGCGCGTCTGGCCAACGACTACGATGTTGAATTCAACCGCAGTGATCGACCCCTGACGCCTGCACAATTTCGCGAGGCGCTGACGAAGTATGACGCGCTATTGCCGACAGTCACAGACAAGATCGGGCCAGAGGCGCTTGATGTGCCCAAGGCGCAGACCAAAATCCTTGCCAATTACGGTGTTGGCTACACGCATATCGACGTGGAAAAGGCCAAGACCCACGGCATCGCGATCACCAACACCCCTGACGTTTTGTCCGAATGTACTGCTGATCTGGCGATGACGCTGATGTTGATGGTCGCCCGCCGGGCGGGTGAAGGGGAGCGCGAGCTGCGCGCTGGTGCGTGGGATGGCTGGCGGCCAACCCACCTGGTCGGCACAAAGGTCTCGGGCAAGGTACTGGGGATCGTCGGTTTTGGCCGCATCGGTCAGGAATTGGCCAAGCGCGCGCATTTCGGCTTTGACATGCAGATCGTCGTCTTCAATCGGTCGCCCGTCGCGCCCGAACTTCTGGCCCGCTACAATGCGCGCCAGATCGCAACGCTCGATGATCTGTTGCCGCTGTGCGATTTCGTCTCGCTGCACTGCCCCGGTGGGGCGGGTAATGCCAAGATGATCAACAGCCGCAGGCTCGATCTGATGAAGCCTGACGCTTATCTGATCAACACCGCCCGTGGCGAGGTGATCGACGAGTTTGCCCTGACCCAGGCGCTGATGTTTGAGACAATCGGCGGCGCGGCTCTTGATGTGTTCGAACGCGAGCCGTCCATCAACCCGATGCTGGCGCAATGCGACAACCTTGTGATGTTGCCCCATCTGGGCAGTGCGACCACCGAGGCGCGTGAGGCGATGGGGTTTCGGGTGCTTGACAACCTGAGCGACTTTTTCGATGGCAAAGCCCCGCGCGACCGGGTGGCCTAGCAGCCAGCTTAAAGAAACAGATACTTGCCGAATTTCGAGCCGTCTTGTGGCTGATTACTGACACCTCAGTGTTACTTTCGGGAACTACTTGGACGGGATGAATTCCCTAAAGGAGATCCCGATGATCAAGAATTTCTTGGGCGCAGTTGCCGCGATTGCAATGGCGAGTGCTGCCGCTGCTGATGTGTCTGGCAAACTTGTTGTCTACACTTCTCAGCCCAACGCGGATGCGCAACAGACCGTTGATGCGTTCACAGCCAAGTATCCCGACGTTGAGGTCGAGTGGATCCGCGACGGCACCACCAAAGTCATGGCGAAATTGCGCGCCGAGTTTGCGGCAGGCGCCCCGCAGCCTGACGTTTTGCTGATCGCCGATATGGTGACGATGGAAGGGCTGGAGGCAGAAGGGCACCTGATGCCGCACACAGATGCGGATATTTCCGCCTATGATCCCGCACTCATGGACCCTGAGGGTCACTATTTCTCGACCAAGTTGATCACAACCGGCATTGTTTACAACACCAACGCGCCGATGGTGCCGACGTCTTATTCCGACCTTCTCAAGGAAGAGGCGAAGGACAAACTGGCGATGCCGTCACCGCTGACGTCCGGTGCGGCGACGATCCATATGGCTGCGATTACGGATCACCCTGATCTGGGATGGGCGTTTTACGAAGGACTCGCCGATCAGGGCGCCAACCCGCAAGGCGGCAATGGCGGCACGTATAAGGCCGTTGCCGGGGGTGAAAAACTTTATGGCTTCGTCGTCGATTTCCTGCCGATCCGCAACAAGCTGGACGGTGCACCGGTCGAGTTTGTATTCCCCGAAGAGGGCGTGTCTGCGGTGACCGAACCCGCAGCGATCCTGTCCACGACACAGAACCCCGATGCGGCGAAAGCCTTCATTGATTTTCTGATTTCCCCAGAAGGTCAGCAACTGGCGGCCGACATGGGTTACCTGCCTGCGCATCCAGCGATCACCCCGCCCGAAGGTTTCCCGCTTTTGTCCGAGATCAAGTTGCTCGACTTTGATCCTGCAAAAGCGCTGGCGGACGATCAGGCCAACAAAGAGCGCTTTGTGGATATCTTCGGCGGCTGATGCGAAGCCGTTTTCCGCGCGGCGAGGGGTTGACCCTCGCCGCGCATGCCCATTTAGCCGGTAATAATTTTATAATTACGCTCGGGCGTTTAGGACGTGTGGCAGTCGGGGTCGGGATCGGGACGATGCATGACGAGCTCGACCGCCGGTACATGACGCG
>ERZ1740067.2540-NODE-2540-length-11019-cov-4.230299_pt1 | contig 11019 bp, 11 predicted proteins | sample MGYA00581736_ERZ1740067 | MGnify/ENA primary metagenome ERZ1740067 (study PRJEB43018, sample SAMN04849236) | marine metagenome | isolation source: floating plastic debris | place: Pacific Ocean | collected 2008-08-27 | study: EMG produced TPA metagenomics... | reverse complement strand
CGCCGACGACATCACCGCCTGCGCCCCCTCCTCGATCGAGGCGGATGTGGACGATGTGTTACTGGTCGTGGCCGATGGCAACACAGGCGCCATCGGTCCGGTGATGCAGCGCCTGCAGGCGCAGGGGGTGAACCCCGTGACACTGTGCATCGGTGCGATGCGCCATTTCCGCGCTTTGCATCGCGCGGCGTGCGACAGTTCGGGGCGGCCGCAAATCTGGGGCCCAAACCGCGACCGCATGCTGGCACAAGCGCGAAAGTGGGGACCTGCCAAGCTGGAAACCGCGCTGACGGTACTGACCGACACGGACCTGACCCTGCGCAGTGCGGGCCAAAACGCCCCAGCGCTTGCGCTGGTCGAGCGTGCATTCATCCGGCTTGCCATGTTGGCTGGGCGGTAGACAGGGGAGATATGCCATGTACACGCTGATCGGCGGCGCCAGAAACCGCGGCTTTCGCGTCATCTGGATGCTTGAGGAATTGGGATTGGACTATACGGTCACCGACGCCGCGCCGCGGTCGGACGACATCATGCGGTACAATCCCTTGGGCAAGTTACCTGCGTTGCTTGATGGCGACGCAGTTTTGACGGATTCGATGGCGATCGTGACCTATCTTGCCGACAAGCACAACGCATTCACCGCTGCGCCCGGCACCATCGAGCGTGCGCAGCAGGATGCGATGACCTTGTGGCTGATCGACGAGATGGACGCGCTGTTGTGGACCGCGGCCAAGCACAGCTTTATCCTGCCCGAGAGTTTGCGGGTGAAGGAAATCAAACCGACCGTGAAAGCCGAGTTCGCGCGCAACGCAGAGATCCTGCAGGGGCGCATTGCCGGGGAATTCCTGATGGGCGACGCGCTGACGATCCCGGACATTCTCGCAGTGCACTGCTTGGGCTGGTCGATTGTGGCCGGCTTTGATCCGCTGCCCGATGGGCTGAAAGCGTATTCCAAACGCTTGCGTGATCGCCCAGCCTACTGCGCGGCGGCAGCGGCGAGGTAGGCGACGGCGCCGCGCCCCGCTGCGCGTCCAGTGGCCAGGCAGGCCGTCAGAAGGTAACCGCCTGTCGGCGCTTCCCAATCCAGCATCTCGCCAGCGCAAAAAACACCGGGGCGCGCGTGCAGCATGATATCTCTGTCGAGAGCATCCAGGCGGACGCCCCCGGCGGTCGAGATAGCCTCGTCCATTGGACGCAGGCCCGCGTGGGAGACGCGCAGTTTCTTGATCCGTCGGGCAAGCGGCAAAGGTTCTGACGGCAGGGGACGGCCCCATTCCTGCAAAAGCGCTGTTTTGACCGGGTCAAGGCGCAAAGCCTTGCGCAGATGATTGGCGAAGCTGGCCTTGCCGCGGGGTCTCTTCAGCCGCTTCGCAACCTCATCGACAGAGAGGTCCGGCAACAGATCTACGTAGAGCGGCGCGCCATCGCGCACCCCGCGTGACACAGAATAGACCCCGCCGCCTTCGAGCCCGCGCGCAGACAACACCGCCTCGCCCCGCGAGCGCTGCGTGCCCACGCGCCACGCGACTCCTTTGACCGGACAGCCCAAATGGCGGGCCATGTGATCGGACCAGTCCACGGCCAACCCCGCATTGGCCGGTGCAAAAGGGGCGATGGAAATATCCGCGGGTTTCGCGCCATCCCAGCCGATCCAGCGATGGCGCGGGCGCATGTCCACCCCAAGACCGTCAAGCCGCGTCAGCCAAGCGCGCAACAACGGAGATGCCTTCATCGCACGCGGAAAGACCCGGCCCGACGAGCCTGTGAACATCTCTTGGCCCAGCGCTTCGGCCCATTGCAAGATGGCTGCATTGTCAAAGGCGCCGATGGCGGGCGCCAAGCTGTCCTCCGCTTCGGCGTATCGCCGCAGGAGATCGTCCAATGGTTCAGCATGGGTGAGGTTCAAACCTGATTTGCCCGCCATCAGGAACTTGCGCCCAAGACTGGGCTTTGCCTCGAACACGGTCACAGAAAGTCCGGCCTGCGCGGCCACCTCGGCTGCTGCAAGGCCCGCCGGACCGCCACCGATCACGGCAACGTCGATCATCCGAACACCTGTTCAGGAACATTGCCGCGTTGCATCATCATCCCCTTGCCGCGCCCGTTGAAAGCGCCACTTGTCACATGCTCCAACTCATTTGCAAGCCATGCCCGATCCCGTTTGTCCCCTGTGCGACCGCCCCATCCCGCCCGACGCACCACAAAGCCTGCATCACCTGATCCCCAAGCTGAAAGGCGGCAAGGGCGGGCCCGTGGTGCTGCTGCACCACATTTGCCATCGCGAAATCCATGCAACGTTGACCGAAGCCGAACTGGCACGCGACTACAACACGCCCGCGGCTTTGCGCGCGCATCCACGGCTGGCGAAATTCTTCGAATGGGTGGGCAAGCGGCCACCGGGTTTTGCATCGAAAGTGCCCGGCAAGCGCCGCAAACGCTAGGGCCGCCGCGGCCTGCGCGGGACGGCGTTTTGACGGGCATCAATATTGCGAGCAACGTCCTGGAGCACGCGGCGGGCAATAGCCTCCAACTGCTCTTCGCGCGTCGGCGGCGCGGGCTTTGGACGCGGAGCATGCTTGGGGCGAATGATGTAGTTATCGCGTGCCACAGCAAACCTTTCTCGATCCACGATAACATGGAATCGAAATATGATCTATCGCGGGCTTTGGAAAAACGCCTTGATTGCGCGCGCATGCGCCGAGGCAGCGGCCAGGGTGTCTGCGGACAGATCGCGAGCGCGCGCCAGAACGTCACCATGGGTCACGATTTCATCAATCAGACCAAATCCATGCGCCTCTTCCACAGTCACTTTCTGCCCGCCCATCAGGATCAGTTTGGCGCGTGCCGGGCCGATCAACTGTGCCAAACGCATGGGATCGCTGGGTTGCGGCAAGAATCCGAGTTTCATCACCGGATAGAATACCTTGGCGCCCGGCACGCTTATCCGAAGATCGCAGGCCAACACCATGCCCATCGCGCCCCCGGCAACGGTCCCGTTCAGCGCCGCGATACTGAGCCCGGGAAAGGCAGCGAGTGCACCAGATAATCGTTCCCACACTGGCGAAGTGGCCAGTCCGGATTTCGCAGCCTCAAGGTCCATACCAGCGCTGAACACTTTGCCCGCGCCAGTCAGGATCAGAGCCTGTGCGTCTTGCGCGTCTTCGACCGCATCCGCCAGGTCCTGAAGCATTTGAGCATTGAGCGCATTGGCCTTGTCCGCCCGGTTCAGAGTGATCACGGTCAACGCACCGTCTGTCATTACGTCAATCATCGCAGCCTCTTTTGCGGTCCGACCTGCTGCATCCGCCAATCCAACGGGCGAAGTCAAGGATGTGCCTTGACCCCCGGGCCTGCCTGTCCGACCATGATCCCCATAGATTTCTCCAAAGGATTACGCGCATGCCCCGCTTTTTTCTCACTGCATCTGCCCTGGCGCTGATCTCGTCTCCTGTGCTGGCCGATGTGACGGCGGAACAGGTCTGGGACGACTGGCAGGCTTACGCAGCGGCTTCCGGTTATGACATCACGGCGTCGGTCGAAACATCCGGCGGTGGATTGACATTGAACGATATCAAGCTGGCAATTGATCTGGGTGACGGCGGGGCGATGAATATCGACTATGGCGGTTACGAAGTGGTCATGAAAAATCAGAGCGATGGGACCGTTGCGATCGCTTTGAGCGAAAGCAACACCATGACTTTCGACATAAATGATCCCGAAGACGGGCCGGTGTCGATTACGCTGGATATTGCACAAAGTAATCCGTCGATGACCGCAACGGGTGATCCAGGCGCGATCACGTATGACTACGCGACTGAAAAACTGAACCTGACACTCGCCGGGATCGAGACGGACGGTGTAATCCTGACCGATGCCGTGGCGCGCTTTACCGCCGATGTATCAAATTTCGCCTACACAACGACCAGCGCCACGGGCGACATGCGCAGTCTGCAGCAGAACATGTCCATTGATAGCGTTGCCTACGACATGGCATTCAACGCGCCGGAGAGTGATGAAGCGTTCTCTCTCAAAGGTCAGATGAACGGCCTGAGCCTTGCAGGGTCTGGCGATTTGCCGTTGGACGGCGATGGCAATGACGTGAACGCGTTGTTGTCCGACGGCCTCAACTTCGATGGTACGTTCAAAACGACGGGCGGCGATTACACCGCGTCATTCAACGGCCCCGATGGCGGTGGCACATTCAACACCACGTCTTCGGGCGGTGCCGAACTGCGGATAGCCATGGATGCCAGTGGTCTCGTTTATGAGATTGCGCAACGGGCGCTGACAGTTAATGCACTGTTGACCGACCTTCCGATCCCGCTGTCATTTTCGATGGATGAGGCGCAGACCGCGTTTCAGGTGCCGGTTCAAAAATCGGAAACGCCGCAGGATTTCGCAATGCAGATCAAACTGGGCGGCTTCAAGATGTCGGATATGCTTTGGGGCATGTTCGATGCCGGTGGTCAGCTGCCGCGTGATGCCGCCAACATCAATCTCGACCTGACTGGCAAAGCCAAGCTGCTGTTCGACTATCTTGACCCGGCGCAGGCCGCGGTTCTGGAGCAGGCTGATGCGGCGCCGGGTGAGTTGAATGCGCTGACCCTGAACGCGGTTGAGGTCGACATGGTGGGTGCCAAGTTGACCGGAACCGGGGACTTCACGTTTGACAACAGCGACCTGGTAACCTTTGACGGCATGCCACGCCCGCAAGGTGCGATGGATCTGAAACTGGTTGGGGGCAATGGTCTGCTGGATAAGCTTGTGACAATGGGATTTGTCCCGCAGGAACAGGCCATGGGCGCACGGATGATGATGGGGCTCTTTGCTGTCCCGGGTGAAGGTGCCGATACGCTGAACTCGCGGATCGAGGTGAACGAAGAGGGGCAGGTGCTCGCCAACGGTCAGCGCCTGCGATAAATCAGGCTCCCTTGCAGAGGCCCCTACCGGGGGCTACGTCATGCGCAGCAATCGGAGCCTGTGCATGACAACAACCGCCCTAAATGACATCTCGGAACAGCTTTTGGCCGCGGCGCGCGCGCCCGGGGCCGAGGCCGCTGACGTGCTTGTGGCGCGCAGCAGGTCAGTGACCATAGACATCCGCGAGGGCACTTTGGAGCAAGCGGAGCGCGCGGAGTCGCTGAACCTTGGGCTTCGGGTGATGATCGGGCAACGTCAGGCGAGCGTGTCGACGTCGGATGCTTCGGCCAATACTGTCGACGAGATGGCGATGCGCGCGGTGGCCATGGCACGCGAAGCGCCGGAAGACCCCGATGCGGGCCTGGCCGACGCCGCGCATTTGTCCGAAGTCCGAACCGCAGACGGTCTGGAACTGGCAGATCCGTCACCGGAACCCAGCGCCGAAATGTTGCAAGCAGACGCGGAAACAGCCGAGGCGTCAGCCCGCTCTGTTGAAGGCGTGACGCAGGTCCAGACAAGCTCGGCCACCTATTCTCATGCCGACCTCTGGCTTGCCACATCGAACGGATTTGCAGCCGGCTATGAAAGGACCGGGCGGTCTCTTGGCTGCGTGGCGATCAGCGGCACGGGCACCGGGATGGAACGCGACTACAGCGGTGACAGCCGCACCTTTCAGTCTGACTTGCGCGCGGCCAGCGAGATCGGCAGGGAAGCGGGTGAACGGGCCGTGGAACGGCACGGTGCCCGCAAGCCGCCTACTGGCACCTACCCCGTCCTTTTTGACGAACGCATCGCCGCCAGCCTGATCGGGCATCTGTTGTCAGCCTCGAACGGTGCAGCGGTTGCGCGCGGGGCCACTTGGTTACGCGATCGCTTGGGCGCGCGAGTTTTGCCTGAAGGGCTGGACCTTGTCGAAGATCCGCACCGCCCGCGCGCCGCCGCCTCGCGTCCTTTCGACGGCGAAGGGCTGCGCACGGCACCGCGCAAGATCGTGGAAGGCGGGCGTTTGACCGGCTGGACCCTTGATCTGGCCACCGCCCGCAAACTGGGTATGACATCAACAGCCAACGCTGTGCGCGGTACTTCGGGTGGCCCATCGCCGTCGGTCTCGAACGTGGCGTTGACCCAAGGCACTGCCAGCCGTTCCGACCTGATCCGAGACATGGGCACGGGACTGCTTGTCACGTCGATGCTCGGCTCCACGATCAACCCAAACACCGGCGACTATTCACGTGGCGCGTCGGGTCACTGGATCGAAAATGGCGAAATCGCCTATCCGGTCAATGAATGCACTATCGCAGGTAACTTGCTGGACATGCTCGCCCATATTGTTCCCGCGAACGATGCGCGTCCCTACCTGAGCCGCGTTGTCCCATCGCTTTTGGTTTCCGGTCTCACCCTTGCCGGCAGTTGATCTGCCATTGCTGATCGACGCGGCGCGATGTGCGTCGCGCATTGCCACCAGCTTTGCCGGGCCAACAGCCACGCGCTGGGACAAGGCCGATGGTGCGGGCCCGGTCACCGAAGCCGACCTGGCCGTTGATACCTATCTGCGCGAGACTCTGCTGTTGGCGCGTCCGGACTATGGCTGGCTGAGCGAAGAAACAGAAGACGGCGCAGCCCGGCTGGATCGGGACATGGTGTTCATTGTCGATCCGATTGATGGCACGCGGAACTTTGTCGAAGGCGGGCAAACGTGGGCCATCTCGATGGCAATTGCACGCAAGGGACAGGTGACGGCAGGTGTGATTGCCCTGCCCTTGCGCAACAAGCTTTTTGCCGCGGGCATTGGCTGCGGCGCCACGCTGAACGGCGCGCCGATCAACGTGCGCGAGATGGAGATCCCGCCGCGCGTTTTATGTGCAAGACCCATCATTGACGACCACCACTGGCCCGGCGGTCGCCCGCACTTCAGCCGCCACTACCGTCCCTCACTTGCGTACCGTCTCGCCCTTGTGGGACAGGGAAGGTTCGAAGGCATGGTGACCCTGCGCCGGTCGTGGGAGTGGGATATTGCCGCGGGTGCCTTGATCATTTCCGAAGCTGGAGGCGTTGTCAGTGACAGGCACGGGGCGCCCCTGCGCTTCAACTCACCCGATGGCCACCTGCCCGGTGTCGTCGCAGCCGAACCTGCACTGCACGCGCGTCTGATCGCAGGGCTTTCTTGACGCATCCGCACGGATGCGACATCACATTGGGACGCGCCAGCTTTGCAAGAGGGATCAATGTCATGGCTCAGCGATCGGTCATCCTGCGCGGCATGATCCCCGGGGCAAGCTGACCTTGCCTGCGCGCGGCTCTCTTGGTCTTACCGCATACCGGACCCTGTCCGCCCGCCGTACAGCCCCTGCATTCGAAGACGGTCCAAGGCGGCCGGAAGGTGCGCTGATCTGGCTGCACGCTGCCGAAACCGGCAATCTGACCGCAATCGCTGATCTGGCACGTGCAATCGTTATCGCCCTGCCGCATGTGCATGTGCTTTTGACCAGCAGTGAGCTGGCTGTGATGACACATGCCGACGACGGGATCATCACCCAGGTCTTGGCCACCGATCATCCGATCTACGCAGAGGCTTTTGTCGCGCACTGGCGGCCCAATGTGCTGATCTGGACCTGGGGTGGATTGATGCCGAATCTGGTGATTGCGGCGCGGGAAGCGGGCGCACACATGATCTTGACCGATGCCGCTCGCGACGGTTTCGAAAGCCGCAAGGACCGTTGGCTGCCAGAGGTGCCACGCCGTCTGTTGTCGCATTTCGACACGGTAATCGCGCGATCCAAGCCCGCTTTTCACCGCCTAGCGCAGCTTGGCCATCCCCCGGCGCGTATCGAACATGGGCAGCCAATGCGCCCGCAAGGCACCACGCTGAGCGCCGCAGACAGCGATGTGTCCGAAGTCACCTCCGCGCTGGGCGGCCGGCCTTGCTGGCTGGCGGCGATGGTGCATGGGGCTGAGTTGATCACCGTACTCGCCGCGCATCGACAGGCCCTCAAGGCGTCCTATCGATTGCTGCTGATCCTTCTGATCAAAGACCCTTCTGACGGTGATCGCGCACGCGCAGCGGCACGTGAACGCGGCCTCAACGTGGCACTCTGGACCGAAGGCGAGATGCCTCAGGACAGCGCGCAGGTGCTGTTGGCCGATGCCACCGATGAACTGGGACTTTGGCTTCGGCTGGCGCCGGTGGTGTTTGCAGGCGGTTCACTGCAACCCGACACCCCCGACATGGACCCACACACGATCGCAGCGCACGGTGTCGCGCTGATCTATGGGCCGTATGTGCAAAGTCATGGTGCAGGTTACAAACGGCTGCTGGATGCAGGAGCCGCGCGGATTGTCAGTGATCAAAGCTCTTTGGGATTGGCCGTAACGCAGATGATCGTACCGGACAGGGCGGCCGCAATGGCAATGGCAGGCTGGAATGTTCTGACCGAAGGCGCTGCTGCCACCGATCGGCTGGTGTCAGAACTGACCGCGTATCTGCCCGCCACGAAACAGGCCGACTGATGCGCGCGCCTGCGTATTGGAACAACAAGAACGATTTGCGGGCGCAACTGCTGCGACCGTTAGGCGCCCTTTATGCGTTTGGAACGGCCCGACGATTGCGACGAGGGCCGCACGCGCGCATGGGTGTCCCGGTGATCTGTGTCGGCAATCTTTCGGCTGGCGGTACCGGCAAGACACCAACTGTGATCGCGCTCGCCGAGCGCCTGCGGGATCGGCATTTGACCCCGCATATCGTCAGCCGTGGTTATGGCGGGTCAGAGCAAGGACCGATCGAGGTGGACCCAAGTCGCCATTCGGCAGCGCGCGTTGGGGACGCACCACTTCTTTTATCGGCCTTTGCCCGGACGTGGGTGGCACACGACAGGCAGGCAGGAGCACAGGCAGCAGTTGCGGAAGGCGCAAACGTCATCATCCTCGACGATGGATTCCAGAACCCGCAATTGGCCAAGGATTTGTCGATCATCGTTGTAGATGCGCAGGTGGGGTTCGGGAACGGGTATTGCATACCTGCAGGTCCCTTGCGCGAACCGGTTGCACGCGGTCTGGCACGGGCGGACATGGTGCTGAGCATCGGATCGTCGCGACCTGATCATCTCGACACCCACGGGCTGCCACATTTGCACGGTGTCCTGACACCGCTCCAAACCGGCATGGATTGGAACAGCGGACGTTATATGGCGTTTGCCGGGATTGGGCGGCCGGAAAAATTCTTTGAAACGCTCCGCAGTTTAGGGGCCAACCTGGTCCGGACCGAGGCGCTTGCCGATCATCAACCGCTGTCACCGGCGCTGCTGACCCGGCTCGAACGCGAGGCACGTAGCCTCGGCGCGCAACTTGTGACCACGGAAAAGGACGCGGTGCGCATCGCACCGCGTGACCGTCACAAGGTTCTGAGCCTTCCAGTGCGATTGCAGATCGAGGACGACGTCGCCCTCGATCAATCGCTGGACAGGATCACAGCCGTTTAGCTGCCAAGCGCCTCGTCAATCAGGCGCGCAATCTCGGAATAGCCCAGATTGCCGTGCTTGACGCCGTTTATCAGCAATGTCGGTGTCGAACTGACGTCGTCCGCTGCTGCGTTCTGCTGATACCAGGCCACCAGCGTGCGCAGCTTGTCTCCATCCTGCAGGCAGCTTTCAAGAGCCTCATTGCCAAGGCCCGCGATGCGCCCGATCTTGCGCAGTTCCTCCACGATAGCTGCCGGATCGCCACCGCCGGCGCGGGTCCATTCGGACTGAGTTTCATAAACCAGATCACTGCTGCCAAAGAAGCTTTCTGGCGTACCTGCGCAGCGCGCTATGGCCGAGGCCCACAGGCCGAACCGGTCAAAATACACTTCGCGATACACAAAGTTGATCTTTCCCGTATCGATGTAGTTGGTTTTGAGCTGTTTGAACGGCCCCTCGTGGAAGCGCGCACAATGCGGACAGGTATAGCTGGCGTATTCAATCAGTGTCACCGGGGCGTCGGCGTCGCCCAACTGCATCTCCTGGATGCTCGACGTATCGATCTCTTCGGCGGTGGTTTGCGCGTTGGCCGCGCCAAGCAGCTGTTCGGCCTGGGTCGATTGTGGCATGCCTTGGGTACTCGTCCACAGAACATAGCCCCCAAGGGCAAGGCAGGCGGCCACAACTGGCGCGAGGAAACGTTTCATCAGCAAGTGTCCCTTTAGCTGTGTAAAGTCTTGTTCAGGATATGGGTCCCCAAACGTTCAAGTGCCAGCCGCAAATCATCGTCGGCAACCGGAGCAGCCAACCCTTTTGCAACAGGTGTTGGTTCGGGGGGTGTATCGTCTTTGACTGTCTGCGCCATGTCGAAGTCCACTTGCCCTTCGGCAAAGCCAGTGGCGGCGGTTTGCGTAATGCGAATGTGCTTGATCGCTTGGTGGCCGTAGACGCTGTTGACGCGATCTCGAAGCTGCTGCTTCTGCATCTCGAGCATGGGCGCGTGCGCCCCTTTGGTCAGCAAAGTCAGTGTCGCGCCCAACCCGCCGCGGCCATAGCTGACTTCGACAGGACGGGAAATCGCTGCTATTTCGGGTCCCGCGATTTCGGCCCACTGGGTTAACAGGCGGCTCTCGCCAAACCCTCGTTTGGCGCTTGCATCGCGAATCCGCCCAGTCAGCAGATTTGCTGTCCTTTTGAACCCGTTTGTACTGGCGCGGCGCGGTGGCATGGCTATCTTTCAATTACTGCTGCCAGAGCATAACGGAACAACCGCAATGCGCCAGCATCAGAGCAGGGGAGCGTCATAAAAGGTGCGTGATTCAGGAACACATGCGGCAAGCCCATCGGCGGCAGACCTGCTTGACTGGTACGACATCCATGCGCGCAGCATGCCCTGGCGTGTTCCGCCCGCCGAAAAGAAAGCTGGATCGAGGCCCGACCCCTATGCCGTTTGGATGAGTGAGATCATGCTGCAACAAACCACGGTTGCAGCTGTTACAGACTATTTTCGTGCATTTATTTCGCGCTGGCCCACCGTCTCGGATCTTGCGGCAGCCGATGATGCCGACGTGATGGGCGCGTGGGCCGGGCTGGTGTATTATGCCCGGGCGCGCAACCTGCTGAATTGCGCACGTGCCGTTGTTGC
>ERZ1740067.2539-NODE-2539-length-11025-cov-6.613127_pt1 | contig 11025 bp, 2 predicted proteins | sample MGYA00581736_ERZ1740067 | MGnify/ENA primary metagenome ERZ1740067 (study PRJEB43018, sample SAMN04849236) | marine metagenome | isolation source: floating plastic debris | place: Pacific Ocean | collected 2008-08-27 | study: EMG produced TPA metagenomics... | reverse complement strand
CGTTGCAATATCAAAAGCAACCGTCGTTACTGCCAAAAAGGAATCTTCTGAGCCTATGCTGGGTGCTTTTGCCATAGAAGTCAGCAAATTAACTAGGCTCTGGTGTCGAATAGGAACACCTTTGGGCTTGCCGGTGCTGCCGCTGGTGTAGATGATATATGCGAGATCTTGAGGGTTAACCGCAACAGAAAGATTATCGGTAGAGTGCTGATCGATCTCCGCTGCCTGGCTTTTGATGTCTAGTATGGGAATATCGACATCTAGATCTAGTGCTTTCAGCGAGGCATCAGAGTCCAGAATAAGCTTAGCTTGAGAGTCTTTTAGAATGTGGGCTAAACGCAGTGATGGGTGCGTCGGGTCAAGGGGAATATAGATAGCACCAAGCTTGAGCGTGGCAAGAATAGCAATCACTAGGTTGACTGAACGACCAATTGCCAGGGCAATCCGGTCGCCGGGCTGAACACTATTTGCACTCAGATAGTGAGCAAGCTGATTTGCTCTGTTGTTTAATTGCTGGTAGGTCCACGGCTGACCTGTCAAGAAAAACTGAGAGCGGACATTGTCACTGACGATATGGTCTGTAGAGAGTGCGATGGTCTCCGACCGGCCTATGGCCATCGCCTCTGGTGTTTTTGCAGCTTGAGTCTCTATAAGCTGATGGGCGCACTGGCTAGGAATCTCCACTGTCGTTTGATTCCAGCTGTTGAGCTCGTTAAATTCTGCTTCTGAGAGCAAAGGCATTGAGCCGATAGTCGCGTCTGGTGAGGCAACGATGTCTTTTAACAGCGTCTCAAAGTGAGCCGCCATTCGAGCAACTGTACTAGCCTCAAATAAATCGGTACTGTATTCAAAAACGCCCGTTAGCCCTGTGTCGTTTTCATACATATCTAGGCTCAAATCGAACCGAGACGCGTTGTTATTCAGATCTAGTGCAGAGATTGTCAGTGCTGGCAGTGTGAACGTGCTGGTCGGTGTGTTGTGGAGAATAAACATCACCTGAAACAGCGCGTTGTGACTGAGCTGGCGCTCTACTTTGAGGGCGTCTACGACCTGCTCGAAGGGAATATCTTTGTGACTGTAGGCAGCAAGGGCAGTCTCTTTGACCTGCTGTAGAAACTGTTCAAATGTCTGCTCAGCAGTGAGGTTAGACCGGAAGACCAGGTTGTTGACGAAGAGGCCAATTAGGTCTTTTGTTTCGGTGCGATCACGATTACTCACGGTAGAGCCAACCAAGATATCAGTCTGCCCTGAATATCGGTACAGCAGGACTTTGAAGGCAGCTAGTAGCGTCATAAAGACGGTGGCCTGTGATCGCTGCGAAAGTTTCGCGATCGCCTGAGAAAGCTCTGAAGAAAGAGAGAAATTATGCCTTGCACCATTAAAGCTTTGCAGCGCAGGACGAGGGCGATCTGTAGGCAGCTGTAGTACGGCGGGAGGCTCAGCAAGCTGATTAAGCCAGTAGTTGAGCTGGGTTTCTGCGTTATCTTGCTGGGTATGTTGCCATGCGGCGTAGTCACCATACTGAATAGGCAGCTCTGGCAGGGGCGAAGGCTGGCGGCCGACAAAGGCCTGATAGAGCAGTGCTATCTCTTTCATTAGCACCTTGAGCGACCAGTAGTCAGCAACAATGTGGTGAACGGTAACAGCTAAGATATGGTCTTGATCGCTGAGTTTTATGAGATGCGATCTCAGCAATGGCCCACTTTCAAGAGCAAAGGGCTTAGCGATGAGCGTTTGAAGATACGGGCGTAGTTGAGAGATAACAAGCTCGTCACTCTCTGTGCCCTGATCTCTAGAGACCTGATTCTCTGTGGCTGCAGTACCATTCTTTGACGAATTGGACGAACCAGTAGATGAGGCTTCAATAGATGACAGCTCAACAACTGATAATTCAATCTTCTGTGTTGGCAGAATCTTTTGTACTGGATTACCTTCAGCCATGACGAACTGCGTTCGCAAAATCTCGTGACGCGCCACAATCTCATCAAGGCAGCACTGTAGAACGTCTATCTGCAAGTCGCCCTGTAGCCGCAGCACAGCAGGAATGGTGTACACCGTTTGACTAGGCTGAAGCTGGTCAACAAACCACAGCCGCTGCTGTGCAAATGAGAGCGGTGCAGTGTCAGACTTAGTCGGTGGTTTTGCTTGTTTTGTTGCTGTTTCTTGAGCTGCTTTCCGCCGCATCAGCTGTGCCAACAGCTCACGCTTTTGCTCAGCGGTCAGGCTGGAAATATCAGGAGAATTCACGGGACTCATGAGCTTACCTCCTGATTATTTTCTGACTGGCTATTTTCTGACTGGCTATTTTCTGCTAGCAGCTGACCTAGCAAATCATCAACCGCATCATCAGAGAGCGCATCAACATCGGGAATTGACGTTGTCTCATGCCTGCGAGGAATAGATTCCGCAGACTGGCCATTGGCAGACTGGCTATTGTTGGAACTTTGGTCGAACGCTTGCCCAGTCTGTTGGGCCAGATCACGATTTTCGTCATGACTGACATTAGAGACTAATTTAGCCTGTTCAGCCGGTGTGAGCGCTCCAAACAGCTGAGCAATGGTTAACTCTACTGAAAAGCTGTTTTGAAGCTGTGAGAGCAGCTGCATCGCCGTTAAAGAATTTCCACCAACTTCAAAGAAATTGTCGTGAATGCCGACTCTTTCAGTCTCTAGCAGCGTCTGCCACAAATTAGTAATTGTTTTCTCTGCCTGTGTCGTTGGCGCAACGTATTCTGTGCTCGTGTCCAACCTAGCCCCAAAGTTAGGCACAGGTAGCGCCTTGCGGTCTACTTTTCCATTCGCTGTGAGTGGTAAGCTGCCGAGAATTTGGTAGCGAGTTGGCACCATGTAGGCGGGCAGCTTGTCACTTAAATGTTGCTTTAAAGACGCTGTAAGATTCGAGGTTGTTGTTTGAGATGGGCTCGTCATCGCCATCCATTGCTGATTCCAGCTGGGGTCAATGGCACCACCCACTAACGCATGGAGTGGTTGCTGCTGATTGGTTAACGCCAGTGTTTGCTGTAGTACCTCGCTATTAAATCCACCGATGGGACAAAGGCCCAGGTCGTCATCAGGCGCTTTTCCCATCAATAGCTGGCCGATGTAGCCCGTTTCAATAAGGCTAAAGTCTCGGGCTTTGTCACCATAGATAGGCTCAATAGCGTCCATGTTGGCAACGAGGAAAAGGGAAAATGCACTGTCTTGATGGAGCTGCTGATTTGGACCATAAAGATCAGAATCAGAAAGATCAGACGTAAGAGCTGAATAGTCTTCTTGATCAGAAGACATATTGACTAAACAATGCTGAGTGGGATGGTAGTAATACCAACCGGAAGAGACATTTTCAATGCGGTTTGCTTTGATATGTAAGTAAGCTTGTATCGGGTACAGACTGCCCGCAGAGGCATAGCGATACTTCGGCAGCGGCGAGTCAGCAATGGACTGTCCGCTGAGTGTGCTAAGAAACTGGCTAAACGCTTCTAAGCTGATGGGCTGTGTAAGAAACTGGCGATGGCTTTGTCTGCGGAGAACAGATCCCTGAGACGTCTGGGCCTTGGGTAGGGAAAGTACGTTTTCAGTCTTTGCATCGGAAATGTCGCGAATGCCCAGCTGCTGTTGTTTAAAGTCTAGCTTGGCTAGGGGTTGGCTTAGAGAGTTTTCAACTGCGCTTAGCTGGGGAATGATGTAGGCCACGAGTTCTGCTGGAGAACCCACAGGTTCTACAATAGCTGTTTCAATTGCTGGATATTGTTGTAGAGCGCTTTCAATTTCACCTAGTTCAATGCGATAGCCGTTGACTTTTACTTGAAAATCCTCTCTTCCGAGGAATTCAAGGTTGACGTTAGGTAGGTAGCGGCCGAGGTCACCAGTTTTGTAGAGGGGAATGGGGAATGGCTTGCCCTGAGCGGAGTCGAATGGGGAGTGGGGAGTGGGATACTGATAAATCGCTCAGCGGTGAGTTCTGGGCGGTTCCAGTAGCCTTTTGCTAGGCCTGTGCCGCCGATGTATAGGTGACCGGGGACTGAGGGAGGGCAGGGTTGGAGATTTTCGTCTAGGACGTACCATTGTTGATTGTTGAGGGGGCGGCCGTAGGGTATGCTGCGCCAGTTAGGATCAACAGAGTCAACTGGGTAGAAGATTGACCAGATGGAGGTCTCGGTGGCTCCGCCTAGGCTGATGACTTGAATAGCAGGAAAGTGCTGTTTTATTTGAGCGGGGAGTGTGAGGGGAATCCAGTCGCCGCTGATTAGGGCTAGGCGTAGGATGTTGTTTTCATTTGCTTTTGCGGCCGCTAACTCTGTGGTGAGGAGCTGCATGAGGGCCGGAACGCTGTTCCAAATGGTAACGTTGTGTTCGGTGAGAACTTTGCGCCAGTGGGTAGAATTTTTTGTCTGCTGGGCGGCGGGCATAACGATGGTGGCTCCGGCCGCTAGGGTGCCGAAGATATCGTAAACGGAGAGATCGAAGCTGAGGGAGGAGAGAGCGAATACGCGATCACACGGAGTAACCTGGAAGCGTTCGTTGATATCTAGAATCGTATTAACCGCCCCTCGATGGTCGATCATCACGCCTTTTGGGGTGCCGGTAGAACCGGAGGTGTAAATAACATAGGCCAGATCCGTTGGTGCTTGAACAGTTTCGATAGTGAAATCTGTCGCTTGCTTGCTGTCTTCTAATTCTTTTTCACTAATACAAATCTGAGTCAGTCCAGATGGCCAATCGAGAACATTGCCATTGGCGGTAAGCACAATTTCCGCATCAGTATCTTCTATAAGCCTCCAGCGGCGCTCTTGAGGTAAGGCCGGGTCAATGGGGACGTACGCTGCGCCTGCACTTAAGATGCTGAGAACAGCGATGATTTGTTGCCACCCTTTTTCGATAGAAACAGCGATGAGCTGATTTGGTTGAACCGCTAACTGCTTGAGTCTTTTGGCTAGGATTTGCGATCGCGCAGCAACTTCCCTATACGTCAACGTTTTCTCAGGCGTGATAATCGCTGGCTGCGCTGGCTGCTGAGCCGCCTGCCGGAAAAACAATTCGTGAAGCAGTGCGTCACGATCCGCAAACACTTTATCGGTTTGGTTCAGTCCCTGAACATGATTAACTGGGCTCAGCTGAGGTAGGCTCTGCCATACAGTTTCGCTTTCGGCCAGCTGATGTAAAAGCTGGTCGTAGGCGGTGAACATGTCGTCTAATAGATTTTCTGGGAAAAGATCTGCGATCGCATCCCAGTTAAATACCAGTGCCCCACCAATTTCTGACACCTGATGATCCAAGTACACCTGAGACGTTTGGCTCACACTAAAGACGGTCTCGGTCTCCCACTCTCGTGACGTGGTTTGAGGAATGGCCTGATTTAGCGTACTGGTGAAGACAACCGGCATCAATGCGCCTCGACCGTTGCCGCCTCGCGTTTTTGTCAATTCTCTGAGTACCTGCACACCACTCACCGCACGGTGATCTAAGTCTTCCCATAGCTGATTTTGCAGACGCTGCGCCCGCGCCACAAATGTTTCACTATTTGACTCACCGATGCCGTTATCGATTGCCAGCAGCATCGACGCGGTAAAATCACCCACGATTTGGTTGACCTCTGGATGCAGCGGCTGGCGATTAAACAGTGTGAGATTTAGCGTGAACTGAGGTTGGCTACTCCAAGTGGTGAGCACCTCTGAAAATGCTGCGAGAACGACACCAGAAGGGGTCAAAGAAAATTTGTTTGCCAGCTGTTTTACCCACGTCCAGTCTTCGACTGAAAGGCGACCGCTGCGCCGTTCAAATCGAGGATTTTTTACCTGGCTAGGGGCCATGGTGAGGGGAAGCGTGGGGGCAGGAGGTAGGGTGTCTAGGCGGTCTTGCCAGTAGGCGAGTGCTTGCTCGTAAGCAGGTGTGGCCTGAAAGGCTTGCTCTGCCATGACGTAGTCGCGGAAGCTAAGGCTCAGATGAGAGAATGTGCTGCCTTGAATCAGCTGGGCCATTTCTTTGCCGAGCAGCTGGAAGCTCCAGGCATCGCCAATCAGGACATCGAAACTGACAAAAAAGCGAACTTTGTTGTTTGGCAGTAGGGCCGCTTCGATGTGGAAGAGAGGCCACTGGTCTGGGGTAAAGACTTGGTGAGAAAGGCGTTTTCGAAGGGCTAAGAGTGGTTGAACCCGTTCATCTTCTGTTCTTTGACTTAAATCAGCGACCTGAACCTTATACTCAGCGACTTCAGGCAAAATGACCTGCTGCCCATCTTTATTCACCACGGCTCGCAGCATATCGTGGCGTTTAATCAACACATTGAGCGCTTGCTCTATCTGCGTCACCGATAGCCCAGTGACTTCAATCTCACGGTATCCGTGGGTGCCGATGTTCCCGAGTTCAAAGGCTTGCGATCGCCCAATCCAATAAGCGTGCTGGATGTCTGTCAGTGGGAAGGGCTGATATCGCTGTGCTAAGTCCGGCTCAATAACAGAGCGATTGCTTGCTTCCGTGGATGATGCTTCATCGCTGCCATTAAAGAATTGTTCAAAGTACTGGGCCATCCCCAAAATCGAAGGATCTTGGAAAAACGCTCGTAAGGGAATTTTGTGTGTCAGCGCAGTTTCTGCTCTTGTCACAATTTGAATGGCTAAAAGAGAGTGTCCTCCAAGCTCAAAAAAGTTGTCGTGAATGCCGATTTCTTCTTGGTTCAGAACTTCACACCAAATTGCTGCCAGCGTTTTTTCTATGGCTGAGCTGGGGGCTACATATGCCTGACTGGCTTGGATATCTGGTTGAGGCAGACTACGACGGTCAATTTTTCCGTTTGGCAGCTGGGGCAGGCGCTCTAGCTCGACCCAAAGTGTGGGAATTAGATAGGCTGGTAATCGCTGCGCCAAGTCGTGACGCAGCTGTAGGGATAAAGATTCTGTTGTGTCAGAATTTTTAGGGACGAAATAGGCAACTAGCTGCTTATCAGTCTCTCCCTGAGCGACAACGATAGCTTCATGAACGGCCGGATGCTGACGCAGAGCGGTTTCGATTTCACCCGTTTCAATACGGAAACCGCGAATTTTGACTTGGTGATCGAGGCGGCCTAGGAATTGTAGAGAGCCGTCGGGGAGGTGGCGGACGCGATCGCCAGTCTTGTAGAAGATTGGGGAAGCACTGTTTGCTTCCGGTGGACAGTTTAAGGTTGCTTCTTTGGGGATAGGGGATAGGGGATGGGGGATGGGGATGAATTTTTCGGCAGTGAGTTGTGGACGGTTGAGATAGCCTTGGGCGATGCCTGCGCCGCTCAGGTAGAGTTCGCCTGCGATGCCGAGGGGAACGGGTTGGCGATAGCGATCTAGGACGTAGGCTTGGGTGTTGGCGATGGGTTTGCCGATGGGGACGTGGTTGTCTGCTGCTGTGAATGACAGATTGTGGAGCAGGGCGCAGGTGGAGTAGGTGGTGTCTTCAGAAGGCCCGTAGAGATTGTAAATTTTTTGGATGTGTGGGAGCTTTTGCAGCTGTTGGACGAGTGAAGTAGGTAGGGCTTCTCCTGCTAGGTTGACCGTTTGGATGGAGATAGGGAGCTGACTGAGCTTGAGCAGCTGAGTGAGAACGCTGGGAACGGTGTTGAGTAGGGTGACGGGAATAGGAGAGGAGAGGTTTGGTAGAGATAAAGCATTTTCCACAACAACTGCGCAGCCGCCCCAGCTCAGGGGCGCAAAAATCTCAAATACCGAGAGGTCGAAACAGATAGATGTGGATGCTAAAACGCCGGAGAGTTCTGCGGGTGAAAACTGTTCTTTTGCCCAGTGCAGGAGGGTGACGGTGTTGTGATGTGCGATCGCCACCCCTTTTGGCCTGCCTGTGGAACCGGATGTATAGATAACATAGGCTAGGTCTTGCGGTTCAACGCTAGTTTCTAGGTTAGCTGTCGGTAAGTTCTTTGAGGCTTGTTGAATGACTGCTTGAACATCAACCGTCTTGACTTGAGAACTACTCTGGAAAGTCGCAAGTTCTCCTTTTGTCAGTAAGACTGAAATGTTTGCATCTTCTGCGATAAAGGACAGACGCTCAGCGGGATAGGCTGGGTCGAGGGGGACGTAAGTACCGCCTGCTTTAAGCGTAGCAAGCAGCGCGACAATCATCTCGCAGGAGCGCTCCATGCAAATGCCCGCGGTCTGCGTTGTTTTTTGGGTGCCGATACCTAGCTTGCGTAGGTGGTGTGCAAGCTGATTGGCTTGGGCATTAAGCTCGGTGTAAGTGAGAGATGTTTGGTCGTCAGTAGTAGCGATCGCGTCAGGCGTTTTCGCCACCTGTGCTTCAAACAGCTGATGAATGCACTGACCAGTTGGGTAGTTGCGCTCGGTTTGATTCCACTCAATTAGCAGTATCTTCTGTTCTTCAGCGCTGAGAAGCGGCAGCTCAGAGAGCTGACTTTCAGGGGAATCTACAATCCCAGACAACAATATTTCAAAGTGAGCGATCATTCGGGTGATCGTACTTTCATCGAACAAATCGCTGTTGTATTCAACTTGCCCGGCAATACCTTGGGGCGTATCTTGCAAATTTAAACGCAGCTCATATTTCGCTTGGGTCTCTGGTAAAGGATGCCGGGTGATGGTGAGTCCATCTAACGTCATGGGCTTAACGTCTACCTGCTGTAGGTCAAGCTTTACCTGAAACAGCGGCATCATCTGACTGAGATGGCGTTCTGGATTGATAACTTCTACTAGCTTTTCAAAAGGGAGGTCTTTGTGAGCTAGTCCGCTTAAAACGGTTTCCCTGATCTGCTGCAATAAGTCGCAGAAACGAGGATTACTCGATAGGTCGCTGCGAAATACGAGTGTGTTGACCAGTAAGCCGATGAGGCCTTCTGTTTCGGTGCGATCGCGATTTGCAATATCGCTTCCCACCACAATGTCGTCACTGTCTGTATAGCGATGAAGCAACACTTTGAAGGCGGTGAGCAGTAGAGCGAATAGCGTGACTTTGTATTCGCTGCTGAGGGTCTTTAACCTTTGTGAAAGCTCTGGAGAAAGTTTGAGGGGGACTTGACTGCCTTTGTAGGTCGCGACCGCACCATAGGGTCTGTCCACCGGCAGTTCCAAAATAGGCAGCTCGCCAGAAAACTGATCTTTCCAGTAGCGGATTTGCTTTTCTAACTTTTCGCCCTGAATTTGTTGGCGTTGCCAAACGGCCCAGTCTGCATACTGCACCGCCAATGGTTCTAGAGGAGAGGCTAGCCCTTGAGAAAATGCTCGGTATAGCAGCGTCATCTCGCGGAGGAAGACCATGACCGACCAGCGATCACTAATAATATGATGGGTCGTCAGCACCAGCAGGTAGCGACTCTCTCCCACTTTTAACAGAGCCGTTCTAAGCAGAGGCTGAGAGAGATCGAAGGGCTCTTGAGTGAGCGATTGAATTCTTTTTTCGGCGTCTGTCTGAGCACTATCATCCGAACCTGCCCCTAAATCGCTTCCCACATGGGAATCTTCAGATAAATCTTCAATGTTTAGACGAACAGCTTTAGGCACATCGATAATTTGAACCGGCTGTTGCTCACCCTGTTCATTAGTTTGTAGCTCAAAGTGAGTACGGAAAGTTTCGTGCCGTTCTACCAAAGCGTTCAGACTCTTTTCCAATGCAGGAACATTTAGTTCCCCTTCTAGTTCTAGTACGCTAGCAACGTTATAAGCCGTATTCTGAGGGTCGAGCTGCTGAACGAACCACAGGCGCTGCTGAGCAAAAGAGAGGGGGATAGGCCGGTGTTCAGGTCGCATGGGAATAGAGGTGCCTTTCCCCAGCATTTGCAGACCCTTTTCTAAGCCCTTTGCGGCAAGCTTTTTCTCTAAGAGTGCTCTTTGCTCAGGGGTGAGCGTGGCTAACTGTTCATAAAACTGACTCATGCGTCACCTCCTGCTAATTGGGCTTGGACTTCTTCTGTAGAGAGGGTTTGCACCTCAGCGAGTAGGGCAGCCATTTCATCCATTTCGGTTTCCTGCGGTAGCTGCTCCTGTATTACCTCGGCAATCTTAGCTACCGTGGGGGCTTCAAAGAGCAAATTACGCATCTCCACCGCAACAGGGAAAGCCTCTCGCAGACGAGAAATCACCTGAATGGCCAGAAGAGAATGTCCTCCTAGGTCAAAGAAGCTATCATCTACGCCAACTTTTTCCAACCCCAAGAGGTCTTGCCATATTGCTGAAATTTTTTCTTCTACTTCATTTCGAGGTGCGACGTAAGCGGTTGAAAGCTGAGGGCGGCTGTAGCTCTGGCCACCTTGGGCTTCATGTTGTGAGAGACTTTGCAAGCGAGAGTCTGCTTGGGGTGTAGCATGAATCCATTTCTGATAGCGAGCAAACAAATCGCCTTTTGAGACGATGACTTGACCAGGAATCGCCTGGGTGAGGATTCTTTCTGTTGCCAGGCAGACTTCGGTAGGTGTGAGGGCGAAGTCCGTGAGGGTATTGCCCCATGACCCACTATGGGCCGACCCACCCCGGCCTGCGGCCACCCCTCCCAAGAGGGGATCTACTTCAGGCTGGGAGTTTTTATCTACTGATTTGCTCGAAGCCTCACTGCCGATGAAATCCCCTCTGGAGGGGTGCCCCGCAGGGGTGGGGTGGGTGCGATGTTGCTCGTTGTGGCCACTTTCTTCTACTTCAGTGTAGGCATCCCAGTTGATAGCAAACCAAGGAAAGGGAGAATGTTGATTTTGCTGAGTGACAAAGCTGTCGATAAAGTGGTTGGCACTGGCATAGGCAGCTAAGCCGAGACCGCCAATAATAGAAGACAGTGAAGATTGAATACAGCAGAAATCAGGGAGATGAGTTTCTAACGCTGAACTTTGCAGGGCAACTGCTAAATTCTCTAATACTGCTTTTTTCGTCCGGCAGTTATATTCCCAGTGGTGAGTTTGAAGCAGGGCAACAGGTGCAGCTGACTTTTCATTGGTCATGGGGCTACAGACAAAGATGCCATTGATCGAGCCAAACTGTTCTGTTGTTTGCTTCAGCTTTCCTATGAGCGCATCAGCACCTGTTTCTTCAATGACAACAACGTTTGC
>ERZ1740067.2538-NODE-2538-length-11029-cov-7.180700_pt1 | contig 11029 bp, 10 predicted proteins | sample MGYA00581736_ERZ1740067 | MGnify/ENA primary metagenome ERZ1740067 (study PRJEB43018, sample SAMN04849236) | marine metagenome | isolation source: floating plastic debris | place: Pacific Ocean | collected 2008-08-27 | study: EMG produced TPA metagenomics... | reverse complement strand
TTGTTTGATATATTTAGTCTCGCGCTATGTTCCATTATGCTATTGTGTTCTTAGATAGCCATGGCTTGTAGCTTGTCTGTAGGGCTCCGATGGGTTTCGGCCCTGATTTGCTTAAGTTTAGGACGTGCGGCCAAAAGGGTGTCGGCAGATGGTTCCAGATTTTTCTTCTTCTCAGCGAGGCTATCAAGAGGGCTCCCATCTCAGTGGTGGTCCTCCAGACGGGGCGTATCCAGAAAATACCCCAGCGCCTGATGGTGTCGATTTCAATAACTTTATTTTAGAGATTGAACCCGAACCTGCTTCTTCAGATTCAGCATCCGTACAAACCAAGCCAGAAAGTAATCCAAACTTGCAGGTGCAGTTTAAGAGCGAGGGAGGACGCCTCCTGTTGATTTTGCCACCTGCGCCTGAGAAAAGCCGTAATCCGGTTTATTGGGAGGAGCTTAGACGGCAGCTCAAGGAACGTATCAGTGGCGGTGAGCGCTTTTTGCAACCCCATACGCCGGTTCACTTGATTGCGCGTGATCGCCTTCTCGACAGTCAGCAAGTTCAAGAAATTGATTCGCTACTCAGCGATGCCCAGCTTCCCCTCAAGCGCATCTATGCCAGTCGACGGCAAACCGCCGTAGCTGCTGCGACTGCGGGCTACTCTGTAGAGCAACAAACGACGCTAGGTCACTTAGGTCAAGGCCAAGAAGCCTCTCGTCAGGCTATGGATGAGCCTTTGTATCTGCAAACTACCCTCAGATCTGGCGTAGAAATTCGTCACCGGGGAACCGTCATCGTATTGGGTGACGCCAATCCAGGGAGTTCTATCGTGGCTGAAGGCGATATCTTTATTTGGGGGCATTTGAGGGGTGTTGTCCATGCTGGGGCGGGTGGTAACACACAGTGCCGTATTATGGCCCTGCATATGCAGCCCACTCAGCTGCGCATCGCTGACAAAGTGGCTCGCTCGCCCGACGATCCGCCCGCGCAGTACCAGCCTGAGGTCGCCTACATCGGCCCAGACGGTATCCGCATCGCGCTAGCCACCGAGTTTGCCCTAGCTGACCTGACGACACAAGAGAGTCCCTAAGAGATCACATGAGCCGCATCATCGTTATGACCTCCGGTAAAGGAGGCGTTGGTAAGACTACCTGCACCGCAAACCTAGGCATGGCCCTTGCCAAAGCTGGACAACGCGTGGCAGTGGTGGATGCTGACTTTGGTTTGCGTAACCTAGACCTATTACTGGGCCTAGAAAATCGCATCGTCTATACGGCTTTGGATGTACTCGCCGGCGAGTGTCGTCTAGACCAAGCTCTGGTAAAAGATAAGCGCCAGCCAAACTTGGCGCTGCTGCCCGCTGCTCAAAACCGCTCGAAAGAGTCTATTAAGCCAGAACAGATGAAACGCTTAATCAAAGCGTTGACTAAGGTATACAACTTCATCTTGATCGATAGTCCTGCGGGCATTGAAATGGGCTTTCGCAACTCTATTGCAGCGGCTCGTGAGGCGATTATCGTCACCACACCTGAAATTTCAGCTGTACGTGATGCGGATCGAGTGATCGGCTTGCTTGAAGCCAACGATATTAAAGCAGTTCGTCTGGTAATCAACCGCTTACGGCCTGCCATGGTTGCTGCCGAGCAGATGATGTCGGTTAAAGATGTGCAGGGGATTTTGTCAATTCCGCTGCTGGGCGTTATTCCAGATGATGAGCAGGTGATAGTTTCGACCAATAAAGGGGAGCCCTTGGTATTAGAAGAAAAATTATCTAAAGCGGGTATTGCCTTTACAAATGTGTCTCAGCGTTTGCAGGGCGAAAAAGTTCCTCTCATGGACTTAAGTATTCAGCAGGAATCTTTCTTTACTAGGCTTAAAAGGCTGTTTGGTATGTAAACGTCTAAAACGAACTAACAGCGACATCACGGTGATTTACTCTCATGGCAATTCCTCTTATTAGCGACCTTCTCGAACGATTTTTTGGCCCGGCTGAAGACCCCCACAGCCGAGATGACGTAAAGCGTCGACTCAAAATCGTGCTGGCTCACGATCGGCTGGCATTGGATCCGCAGACGCTAGAAATGATGCGTCAAGAGATTATTGCCGTTGTTTCCCGCTACGTGGAGGTAGACTTTGATGCCTTGGAGTTTTCTTTGGCAACCGATCAGCGAGTCACTGCGTTGACGGCAAACTTGCCGATCCGTCGTATTCGTCCGTTGGGTCGTGGGGCCGATCAGCCGATTGCACCGGATGCTGAAGCCCCAAAAATCGAGCTGGCTTCGCAGTCAGAGATTTTGGCAATGGATGCGGAAGATTCAGCAGCGGCGCTAAAACAATTTGACGCTGAAAATCCTGTGTCATCCGATCCCATTCATGCGCCGTTGGATATTGACCGGTCTGGGTTAGATGATGAAGACTCTGATGCAGATGAATCACTCTCAGATGAAGTGCTCTCAGATGAAGCTGAAAGCGATGCGAGTCAGTCAAAGGAAAACGAGCCCGAAAAAGCGGTGAGTCAATCAGTTGCTGAGGGTGCTGATGTAGACGCTTCAGAAGGGGCTGTAAAGGCTGTTGGAACTGCAAAAACTGATGTGACAGAGCCGGGCTAAGTTGGGCAGAGGGCTCTGTTGTGTCAGGAACTGTTGCATGTTTGGCTAGGGATTGGTTAATTTTCCTGTGCATCGCTTATACTTTCTTATAAGTAACTAGGGAAAAGTACACAATTAGCTCATGAACAACGAAATGCAAACCGCCTCCGTGGAGTCCGACCTAGGTTCTGAGGCGCTGAACAGTAAAACTTTAGGTGTGAGTCCTACACGCTACTATCGCCCTGAGCCTCGTATGGGATTTACACCCTATGCTGAGTTGTGGAATGGACGCTTAGCAATGGTCGGCTTTTTATTGGCTTTGGTATTTGAGCTAGTTTCTGCTCACGCGTTTAACTAAGCCGCTTTATGTGGACGTTTTTGGTGTGGAAATCGTGGTGAGGAAAGTGTGACTGAACTTACAGTTTTCTTTGCCTACTGTTTCGCTCAGTGAACAAATATCCCTAGTGCAGCGTCAAGACTAAAAAGTGGGGTAGACGATTTCTAGAAGCCTTGTGAGCAAGTACGTCTAGGAAAGCCTTACCCTAGAATTAATCTTGGACGCTGCACTAGTTCTTGGTCCTGTGTACGGGGCCAGCTGCTTATAAGCGGCTGGCCCTGCTGTATAGGGGATGTGACATAGATGATATGACGGTTCAGAATTAGGGCGTTGTAATGCGTTAATCCTGATAAACGCTTTCCTAGGCGATATCTGGAGGGACTTGGGGCTTCATGCTTTGGGTTAATTGGCTTTGGAAAAGGATTTTGAGATCCGCGCGTCGCACCTCTATAGCCTTGTCTCGTGTATCCGTTTCTAGAAATATGAGGCTGTCTACGGGCTCAATGGACGGTAGCTGAAATAGAAGCTGTGCTACAGGTACTGGTAGCGCCATCAGCCCAGGGTTGCTTTTGGCAAGCTTGTCGTTGCCTGCTGCTGCCAAAGAAGGGTATGCGTAGATCACTCGCTTAGGCTTGGAGGGGGAATCTTTGTGGGCAATGGTGGCCTGTAGCCATTGCCGTGAGATTGACTGCAAAATATAGTATTCTGCGTGCTGAAGCTGACTGGCCACAGTTTTAATCACTGGAGAGACCGTTTTGATGGCGGTTCTTAGATCAGCTTCTTTGGGGGCGCCTTCGATCAAGTCATGAAGCTGTTTGTCAATAGCTGGGCCGATATCCATAGGGTCTGACCTAATAAGAAATAACTGTGAAGCTAAGAGGTTGCGATAGCTGCCTGGCCATAATCTATGGAAAAATTGGCCTGATAGAGACTATTGCTGCGCGGATATCCATAAAGCCGATACGGCGTGGATGTGTAAAGTGAAGGAATTGTACCTATCAACTTTAATACTTCTGTGAATATCTCATGGGAAGTGTTTAGAAGCTGAACTAATCTGTCTATTCTCTAATTGGTGCCTACCCGCTGACGACTGAATTCATCTACATTTTTGTGACGTCTATCTACACGTATCTAACGTATCTAAGGGGTGTGTAGCTCAGGAAGTAAACGCGATGTTCTGGGAAATGCCATATCTGAACACGTGATTGCTAGGGTTGGCATGTCTAGACACTGCCCTCTGTGCTACTGAACGGTTTAACCATCAGGGAATAATTGTAATCAGTTGTGGAAACGCTTCTCGAACGACTGTGCCAAGAACTCAGGCAAAAAACACAGGCTTCAGCTAGAAACTGCCGTGATATCGCTGTCCGTATTCATGATGAAGTACAGCGAATCTGCTCGGAAAGCCAGCGAATTCAAAATTCTGGTGATATAGAAGGCTGGGCAAATAACCTCGCTGACCTTCGCGTGAAGCAGTGTTTGGAGTATCACAATCTAGGATCGACAAAGGGGCGACTAGAGCTACACAGTAGTCTTAGCGCTATTGTCTATCGATATATGACGCCGCCACAGGTGCAGGCAAGTTATCAGGCAAGGGTGACCCTGATTGAAGATTTTTTGCAGAACTTTTACGTCGAGAGTATTAATGCTTTTCGGCGTGAAAATGAGGTTGCTGAAAACTACCGACCTCGTTCATTGCTAGAGCTGTCTGAGTACATGGCGTTTACAGAGCGCTATGCTAAACGGCGAATTCCGCTTTCGCGGGGGCGATCGCAGCAGCTAATTATTTTGCGTACGCAGACCTTTTCCAAGCAGCAGCCGCCTGAAACGGTGATTGACATTCAGCAGGCGATTGAGGGTGGGGATTCTGATCATCCTCGGACAGCGCCTTTGCAGCGGCTGCGAGAAGAGCTGACGACCGAGGAAGATAATATTGATGCTGATAGCACCGTGCGTGCACGCGTGGTGGAGCAGCTGATGGACTACCTGGTAGAAAAAGGCCAGAATGACTGTGCTGACTACTTTAGCCTGAGGTTGATTGATTTACCTACCTCAGAAATTGAGGCGATATTGGGGATTACCCCCCGTGAGCGAGACTATTTGCAGCAGCGGTTTAAGTACCATTTACTGAAATTTTCGTTTGCTCACAACTGGGAGCTAGTTCACGAGTGGCTTGGGGCAGAATTAGGTAAGAATTTGGGTCTGACCCCTCAGCAGTGGGAGTATTTACAAACGAAGATTACTCAAAATCAAGCCAAGATTTTGGATTTGAAGCAGCAAAAGCTGAGTGACCAAGAGGTGTCAAAACGTTTAGACGTGACGCCCACTCAGCTACGTAAGCAGTGGTCCAAGCTGTTGGAGACTGCTTGGGATATTCGGAATTTGTAGCTGAATTTGCTTGTTTTGCCCATTTTTTGTGGGATGAGGGGTTACTCCCCCTGCCCCGAAGGGTGTCACCCTCCACGAATATTGAGATCTGTCCGGACTGGGGTGGGCAAATATGAATAGTGACTTAGTTAGTACTCGGAACTTGCTTCTTTGGCTTCTTCAAAAGTTCGACCCGACATTTTCTATACCATCAGGAAATGGGTCTACATCGGAAGTCAGTTTAAGGGAAGCAGGCTCGTTCGGAGTCGGGTCTGATGCAACGTCTAGTAAGCCCCCAAATCATCAAGGGTCTGGAGCAGATTCTCAGCCAAAGGGTGAGAATCCGGTTCCTAGCCTATCTACATTCCACTCTAGGGTGGTGAGTTTCACCACATACAACCCTAGATTTTCCGTGGCTTCGAGAGTTCTTTCTGATCAAGAAGGTTCTTCTCAGACGGCTCAGTCGTTTAACTTCGGAGAAATCCACGCTGTGCAAGAACGTTTTCATTCTCTATTAAAACAACGTCTCCGCTCGGAGTACGAAAGTAAGCCCCCACTGTTTCCCTGGGAGTCAGAAGTGACTGACTACCCTGCTGAGGTCCCTGAAGCCAAAGGTGCTGGCCTAGTTTCTGCTTCGGTAGACACAGGAGAGGCTCCATGGTGGAGCGCTCACGTAGGTGCCCTTCAGGTGCCTGGGATGCTGCCTCGGCCACTGATTAATGCCTTGTTTGTGCGTTGTCAGGAGCTGGCGTGCAAGCAGATCAAGCAAGGCATTCGCCTTGTACGTGCGGTGGAGGACATGTTCCCTGAGCAGCTCGATTTGCTAGAACCTATTGCCGATATGGTGTTGGTGCCAGCTTATCGTTCTGATAGCGCGACTCAAACTGCGCTTACCCAAGAGTTAGCCAATATTGCTGGTGGCTACGACTTGGCTCGACCGGAGCAGCAAATTGCGCTATCTATGATGGCGGCTCAAGAAATTCTAGGTGCACTGACATTTGAAGTCTCGGCAGCTAAGCCTGAGGATTCACGACAATGGCTAACCCCTCATGGGGCTTTAGACCTGTCGGTGACCTACTCGCCCAGCCAGCTAGCGATAGTGGTGAACTTACCAGAGGGTGGCCAGGTGCGCCTTTGGGATGGCGATATCGAAAAGCGATCGCTGCGATCGCAGCCTGGACTGTTGGATATCGTATTGGCTGAGCCTGGGATTGATAAGACCTACCTGCTGGAGGTTTCTCTGGCGGATAATGATCAACCGCTCAATTTTGCTATCCATCTCGCGAGTGTTTAATGGGTCATAAGTAACATCTACCTTTGCGACATCTACACTACGACCTCTACATTGCGACACATACAATTGCAGCATAGGTCAGTCCTACGGGGCTGGCCTTCTTTTTATTTAGCGATACAATAGTGCTCATTGTGCTAAGTACGTCAATTTACTTCATTACATCTTTATGACTTCCCAAACACTGGTTCCAGAGGTTTTGCCTGAGAAGAATGACGCGGCTTTTCAGCCAGCGGTTTTTGATCAGCATGTGATGGCGACCTATGGTCGTTTCCCGGTTGCGATGGAGCGGGGTGAAGGAACGCGCCTTTGGGATTCCAATGGCCGTGAGTATCTGGATTTTGTGGCGGGAATCGCGACCTGTACACTGGGGCATTGCCATCCGACTATGGTAGAGGCAGCAACCGCGCAGATTCGTAAGCTACAGCACGTCTCAAACCTGTATTACATACCGGAGCAGGGTGAGCTAGCTCAGTGGCTGACAGAGCGCTCCTGCGCGGATCGGGTGTTTTTCTGTAACTCTGGGGCAGAGGCTAATGAAGGAGCGATTAAGCTGGCACGTAAGTATGGACGTACACAGTTAGGCATTGAAGCGCCGATTGTGATTACAGCAAAATCGAGTTTTCATGGCCGGACACTAGCGACGGTGACCGCAACGGGCCAGCCTAAGTATCAGAAAAATTTTAATCCCCTGATGCCGGGATTCCACTATGTGCCTTACAACGATATTGCCGCGCTGAAGGCATCAATTACTGAACTAGACAGCAAACAGCGGCAGGTGGCGGCGATTATGCTAGAGCCGATGCAAGGCGAGGGCGGGGTGTGTCCTGGCAATCCGGTGTACTTCAAGCAGGTGCGTCAGCTGTGTGACGAGCTGGGCATTTTACTGATTCTTGATGAGGTGCAGGTAGGGATGGGCCGTACGGGAAATCTGTGGGGTTATCAGACGATTGGTGTGGAGCCGGATATTTTCACATCGGCAAAGGGCCTGGGTGGCGGTATGCCGATTGGGGCGATCTTGGCCAAAAAACATTGTGATTTGTTCCAGCCGAGTGAGCATGGCAGTACCTTTGGTGGTAACCCGTTTGTGTGTGGAGTTGCACTGGCAGTGTGTAAGACGTTAGAAGCTGACAGTGTGATTGAGAATGTGCGATTACGTGGTCAGCAGCTTAGGGATGGATTGGATTCGCTTGCGCAGAAGTACCCAAAGCTATGTAAAGGCGTCCGTGGCTGGGGTTTGATTAATGGATTGGTCCTGAACCCGGACATCGAAACGGTGGCGCTTGATGTGGTGAAAGCGGCACTATCTGAAGGATTGCTCGTTATTCCAGCCGGTGCCCAGGTAGTTCGGATGGTGCCGCCTTTGATTGTGAGCAAGGCAGATGTGGAAGAAGCTTTGGCGTTGCTCGATCGAGCGTTAGGGGCGCTAGTGTAGTGCCTTAACCAGATTCGGTACTAAGACGCGATTAGTGCACCTTGGTGGACAGTCAGAATCTGCGATTCCTGTAGCCATCGAGCGTCGAAAGAACCTAGGTGTGTGGTTGTAATCAGAGTTTGGAAGCGATCTTCAATCGTTTCCAGTAGTTGATTTTGCCGCTTGAGATCTAGTTCGGCAAGGACATCGTCGAGTAGTAAGAGCGGTGGCTCACCGATGACCGCTTCGATTAGCTCTAGCTCTGCAAGCTTAAGAGCGAGAACAAGGGTGCGCTGCTGTCCCTGTGAGCCGTACTGGCGTGCAGGGGTTTGATTGATAGAAAAGTCGATGTCGTCACGATGAGGTCCGGCTAGCGATGTGCGCTGATGGTATTCGGCAACAGCGCGGGATTTGATTTTTTCGAGAAAGGCGGTTTGGATCGCAGTAGGGTCGTCTATATCAGCCTCGGGTGTGTCAGCATTTTGGGTGAGCGGCACGTTGGGCTGGTAGGTGATGATGAGCTTTTCGGTATCGCCACTGATGGCCTGGTGCCATGACTCGGCCAAGGGAGCAAGACGGGCAAGCCCACGCGATCGCCGACGGATGACCCGAGTGCCTGTGGTGGCGAGCTGGGCATCCCACAGTGCCATCTGAGTTGGATCGAGCGGTCCGGCATCTTCATCGGTAGTATGCTGCTTGATAAAAGCGTTGCGCTGCTTGAGCACTTGGTTGTACTGCTGCAAGATGTACGCGTAGATGGGCTCAAGCTGGGTTAATAGTGTGTCTATCCACACCCGTCGCTCGCCAGGACCGCCTCGCACCAGATCGAGATCTAGACTAGAGAACTGGACGGCATTGAGACTACCTAGGAAATCCTGCTGTCGCTTTAGGGTTTCGCCGTTGCGAATGACGGCGCGGCGCCCGCCGTTGCGGAGCACCATGTTGAGTTCATCCGTGCCGAGGTCTTTTTTGAGCTGGGCCTGAATGTGCCCTGTGGTGAAGCCTTCCTGAACCAAATCGCGATCGCGGCTCGTGCGGTGGGACTTGAGCGTGGCCAATAGCTCGACAGCCTCTAGCAAGTTGGATTTACCTTGAGCGTTGTCTCCCAAAAGAATGGTTTTGGGTGCGCTAAAGGCCACAGACTGGCTCTGATAGTTACGAAAGTTCTGTAGATGGAGGTGCTGGAGAAACATAGCCTTCAGTTTAAGCTAGGCCATGACCGCTTGGAGCTGTGAAAGTTGATGCTAGAGATCGCGTTGGTGGGGTGGATGCTGCATAGGTTAACGCTCGGGGTTGTTTGGATTGGCGATGACTATGATTCGATATCGAGGCTTTTGCGAGATCCTTGGGTTGTCTTATCGATTATTTTGCTGGTGAGCATAGTAGCTATCAGTGACTTTTATCGTCGGTTTTTGCGCTCTATTCGTCAGGCTCCTTACCTAGAGGCGCTCGCAGAAATACCCGATACGCTGCCAACGATTAGCGTGATCATTCCGGCCTACAACGAGGCGGTTAATATTGAGGCTTGTATGAAGGCGGTGTTGGCTAATCGACTACCGAATGCTTCTGTACTTCAGCTGATTGTGGCGGATGACGAGTCGACGGATAAGACAAAAGCACTGGCTGATTCTGTAGCCCAAGAAGATGAGCGGGTGACAGTGATGACAGTGCCCCCGAGGCCGGAAACCCTCTCGTGGCGAGGGAAAAATTGGGCCTGTACCTGCGCGCTTGAGAAGGCAACTGGCGAGTATCTGTTGTTTATTGATGCGGATGTGCGAGTGGCTGAAGATGCGATCGCCCGTGCCCTTAGTGAAGCCAAAAAACATAAGAGCGATCTGCTCAGCTGCGCACCTGCGATTGTGTGTGGCTGTTTTTCGGAATGGATTGTGCAGCCGATTATGGCCAATCTGATTGCTATCGGCTTCGACTTTGAGGCGGTGAACGATGCTGCTCGACCCGATGTTGCCTTGGCTGCCGGGCCCTTCATGCTGTTCCTTCGCGAGGCCTATGACAAAATTGGCGGACACGAGGCGGTTGCAGCTGACCCGGTAGAAGATTTGGCGCTGGCTGCGCTAATTAAAGAACAGGACCTGTCGCTGCGCTACGTGCTGGGGCTGGATGTTTCAACGGTGCGGATGTATCGCTCGTTTGGTGATTTGTGGGAGGGATGGACCAAAAATTACTATCTGGGAGCTGACCGCAATGCGTTGCTAACGGTGGTGTCTGCTGCTGCGGTGTTTTTGATTTTTGTGATGCCTTGGTTAGGATTCTTTGTCGGTATCGTAGCCGTGCTGACAAAGGCAGTAGCGGGCAGCTTAGCTGTGGTCTTACTCGTACTAGCCGCGGTTGCTGTGAGTTTGCAAGTGACGCTACGGCGGATTGCGGCAAACGTGATTGGGCTGCCGGTGCGGTATTTGTGGCTGGGTTGGCTGGGGGGCGCGGTGGTGAGTGGGATTGCGATCGCCTCCATGGTGAAAGTAGAGACAGGATGGGGATGGACTTGGCGCGGGCGCTCCCTAGCAGACTGACTCGCTACTGCCCCGACAAAGTTTTTGCCCCGTTTTCAGACTAAAGTTTCCTTGAGAAAAATAGTCTCAATCTACTTGCCAGAAATCGTGGCACTGGTGCTACAATACCTAAGCGCAAACGATGGGGTGTCGCCAAGTGGTAAGGCAGCGGGTTTTGGTCTCGCCATTCCTAGGTTCGAATCCTAGCACCCCAGCTCTTTGATTTAAGTAAAGAGTTAGCGGTAATTTCAAAAAAGAAAGGGCACTGACTCGCAAGTCAGTGCCCTTTCTTTTTTGATGAGCTGGAAGATTGTGATTGAACTCACCAGTGGTTTGTTCAAACTTGGAACAGCTTGGTCTTTTTGTATGGTTTTGTATCTCTTTATATGGTGCTGCTTTCTTTTCTTTTCCCAGAAAAGTTTCTACCTATTATTGATCGCTGTTGTTTTTTGTAAATACGATTTTTACTCATTTGTCAGAGTCTCGGAGATTGTGCTAGAACGCTTTGGCCACCTTGCTACACGTCGCTTCTTGGGT
>ERZ1740067.2537-NODE-2537-length-11035-cov-5.872495_pt1 | contig 11035 bp, 10 predicted proteins | sample MGYA00581736_ERZ1740067 | MGnify/ENA primary metagenome ERZ1740067 (study PRJEB43018, sample SAMN04849236) | marine metagenome | isolation source: floating plastic debris | place: Pacific Ocean | collected 2008-08-27 | study: EMG produced TPA metagenomics... | reverse complement strand
AATTCAAACATATTGAAGATGCATACGCCCAGTTCATCGATCACCATTGCACCCCCTCGGTATACGTAGTGGGACGCAAGGTAATTGCAAAGCAAGATTTGGGGTCGAATCAAGAGATCACTTTAAATAAAAATGAAATGGCCGATCAACTTCAAAACCCTTTTGTGTGCAAGTGTTGCGGTAAATTGATGCAGGGAAGAAAACACCTATCTATCAGTCAATAGTTTGTCCATCTGATTACGACAGTCAGGATTATTGTTCAATCATTTTGTAAATAAGCATTTTTATTCACAATGATCAACCAAGCCTTATACAATGGTCCTGGCTTTTCACCTTTCTTTTTTTATATTTCCCTCCTTTTTTTACTAAAAAATATAACTTAATAGTTATTTTCTTTGTATGTATAAAAGTGTAACTTTGAAACTTGAAGAACACTTTAATTATACGGCAAAACCATTTCATAATTTAATACATGAAAAACAATAGCTATATATATTATGGTACCAAGTGTAATACGGAGGAACTTGTAAACTTCATTAAACACACTTTGACTACCAATGAAATAGCCGAAAACAACAATAGGTTAAAAACCCCTATTTGTATTTGGGGTGAACACGGTATTGGAAAAACTCAAACTGTAGAAAACTTCGCCAAGAAAAGTGGCTACAAGTTTACTTACATAGCGCCAGCACAATTTGAAGAAATGGGAGACTTGCTGGGTATGCCTGCCATCAACGAAAGTAATGCTTCTGACAAAGATAATTCAACCGTATTTATCCCACCTGATTGGGTACCGCGTGAAGAAGGCCCTGGTATCTTGTTGATTGATGATGTGAACCGTGCCGACGATAGAATTCTACGAGGGATTATGCAACTATTGCAAAATTACGAATTGGTAAGCTGGAAGTTACCCACCAATTGGCACATTATCTTAACTGCTAACCCTGATGGAGGAGACTATTCGGTTACTCCAATGGACTTTGCAATGCTTACTCGAATGATGCACATCACCCTTACTTTTGATGTAAAAAAATGGGCGCTTTGGGCAGAGCAAAACGGGGTAGATCCACGAGGAATTAGTTTTGTACTTACTTATCCAGAAGCGGTAACTGGCGAACGCACTACTCCTAGAACATTGGTGCAGTTTTTTGAAAATATAGCCCACATAAAAGATCTAAAGAAAGAATTGGGACTCGTAAAGATGTTGGCAGATGCTTGTTTGGATAGTTTGACGGGCTCTTCTATTATGGCTTTCTTTAACAATGACTTGTCTAAATTGATTACTCCCGAAGAGATTATCAATACCAAGGGTTTTGAGAAAGAAGTCTATCAGAAAATTAAAGGATTGGTAGATCAAAAAACCAAACGAGTAGACATTCTATCAGTAATCTGCACTCGTTTGATCAATTACCTCACCATTACTGAATCTAAATTCAAGCAAGGTCAGATAGATAACATCAAGAAATTTTTGAAGATGGATTTTCTTCCCAACGACATGCGCCTGATTGCGGCTCAAGACTTGGTAAGTTCAAGCAATCCAAGTCTCAAATCAATTATGGCTGATCCAGAAATTGGACAGTTGCTATTGAAAAAGATGTAATTCAATTGCTTTGAATAATATATTTTAGAACCGAATGATCTCTCTATCATTCGGTTTTTTTATGCCTCAATAAACGGCTCCAAAAAACCAATGAACACTTTGCCGTCTGCTGTCCACCTGGCCCCGTGTCCAGAAGACACCCTTATTTCGTATACCACACGATGTTTATAATGTTCAAATACATTCCACCAAGTATAATGCGCAAATAGTTTTCGGAGGATCGCTTGAGCAAATCTATTTTTATGGTCATCGTTTCCGCTTACTTTCCCCCAAAAATTGTCTCCCGACCGATTGGCATGTTTGCACCAAGCCCTTGCTCCTACACTCAAGGTATGCTTGTGCATGGTATTAAAAGCACCCCAAAGATCCTCTCTCAGAGGAGGTAATCCACCTACATCACTTATACTGGCCGAAGTTTGTCGTTGCCCCATTATAAGCAATACCTCATTGATGGGTGTTCTCTGAAAAACCGCCTGAAAGTTTTTATGCCCATCCACAGTATTGATTTTACCAACCCTAAAGGCAGACACAAAAGGAGCCACAATGTCTTTGAGTAAGGGAGTGCATTCTTCATCATAAAAAGGGGGACGTGGATCAACTCCTGCCTGGTCAAAATACGCTATTTGTTGAGCCAGTTGCAGCAGGTGTTCTTTGTGTTTTAATATGGGTGATAAATGTTTTGGCAATGCTGAAAGTATATCAATTAGGTGGTGCCTTTTATCATCAGGAAGCATCGATAGTAAGATTTAATAAAAACCGTCGAACGAATTTTTTCTAAGTTAATTAGATTTTGGTAAAAATTTTGCAATCATCTTGAAAAGAAATTCTCTGATGAATTTATTCAGGACAATTCTCAGAACAATAAATGCATCATAAAGTATTTGGCCAAATAAATATTATAAGTAATGAAAAAAACAGTATCATTTATATTGCTTGCGCTTTTACTAAATCCGAGTATTTGGGCGCAAAACTGTGCAAAAATTGATAGTTTAAATCGAGTTTGGCGACTTGTCAAAGGCAAAGATATCAAAGCAGAAATCAACACATTGAACGCCTTGGTATATGAGTATACCAAAGATCACCAAGGTAAGGCATCTTTCTTATCTAAAAAAGCCTTGGAGATGGCACAAGATGCCAAACATGAAAAAGGAATCGCGGATGCTTTGATGAACAATGGTTTGATTGAATACCAGGAGCTACACCACGCTGAAATTGCCATTTCTGATTACCAGCGTGCGTTAAAAATCTACAAAAATTTAAACGATGAAAAAAGTGTCGTAAAAGCGCTGGAAGCCATTGCTGACTTTTATTATCGCTTGGCCGACGAAACCAGTTATAAAAATGCTTTGAATACCTACACCCAAGTGCTAGAGTATAAGAGAAAAGCAAATGATATTAGAGGTGTCACAGCCGTTTCTGAAAAACTGGGAGAGCTTTACAGCCATTTGGGACAGTACAAAAAAGGAGAAGAAATTTTGCAAAAAGCAATGGAACATGAAGATTTTCTGGGGGAAAATAGTAACACCGCACGTTTGCTTTTGGGATTGTACGCTCACATGGATCAATTACAAGCCAAAGCAAATGGAGAGTCATCTAAAAGTAGTACTTCTCTTTACATCATTATTGGCCTCAGCGCACTTGCCTTGGTATTGTTGATCACGGTCATTATAGTCATTGGTCAAAAAAATAAATCTCAACAGTTAGCCAAATTACAGGAGCATAGCACCGATGTAGCAAGTTAAAAAAATCAAAAAAATAATTACTTATAATTTAAAAAAGAGCCGGTTTATTGGGCTCTTTTTTTATTCTACTCTCACCAGCCTCTTATCATCTCCCGCCATTTTTCCAGATTTTCTACTCGCCTTTTGTGGTGTTATTTTTGTTTGAGAAAATACTCCTTTACCGACTATGTTGTGTTGATTTGAAACCTCCTATAAATTCATGAATAACTCACAAGCAAACCCTGGCGAAAATCAAAAGGACCTCCTAAAACTTAGTCAGTATGAAAACTGGGCAAAACGAGCTCAAGAAGTAGTGTTTAAAATGCACCGAAGGAACCTACAAGATCTGCTTTCTGACTCCTTCATATTTGAAGTACCTCGTATGAATGCCTCAGGTGACTTTTATTATGTACAGGTTTTACCAAAAAATCGAATTTTAGTCGTTGTAGGCGATGCCCCTGGTTATGGCATTATGGGTGCTTTCCTGCATTTGGTTGTCGATCGGTTGGTGACCGAATGCTTACACCAAGAAGAAATTCAGGAACCAAGTGCCGTATTAGAATACCTGAATGCCCAAATTAATCATAACCTGAACGAAATTGTTCCACTGGAAGACAAAGCCCAGATAAAACTATCGGTATGTGTAGTAGACGAAATGGAAAGACAGGTCACTTTTGCGGGAGCCAAACAACGCATGACCTACATTCAGCAAGGGGTTGTGAAAGAGGCCAAGGGGAGCATGTATGCGGTGGGTACCACGATGATAGCAGAAAAAGAAATTCCTACCCACGTACTCAATCTAGAAGAAGGGATTACTCAAATATACTTGTCTACTGATGGTTTTCAAGATCAATTTGGAGGCAAAGATAGCAAGCGATTTATGCGCAAACGACTCCTGGATCTTTTCAAAACGATTCATCCCAAATCGCAGGAGGATCAAAAAAAACAACTAGAAAAAGCATTCAATGACTGGAAAGGGAAAGAAAACCAGGTAGATGATGTACTGGTATTGGGTTTCAAGATTGATTGACTGTCCGCTTAAAAAATTCTCCTTCCCTATTGGTGATATCCAATGGGGATTTTTTATATGCAAAAACGCTTGAACATCCTGTAGCTTTTGATGTTTTTAGTTATATACCATTCTATACTACTAGACGTTTTGGCTAAAGTGGGCAGTGAAGACACTGCCCATGGTGCGGCCGCCTTCGTTTGTGTCTCCACAAACGAAAAATGTCTAGTAGTATGATATCATTCCTAATATCATTTCTATGAGGTCATATTATTGCATACTTCTGGTGGTTCTCCTCAATGTTGGTTGTAGCCCCAAATCAATCAAAGTAATTAACCGTGCGTCTGTACAAACCCAACCTTTCAAACAAACCATTCCTTACACCACGGTAAAAAGAGTGATGATTGTTAAAATGAAACTGAAAAACAATCGTACTTATCGTTTTTTGTGGGATACTGGTGCCGCAGCGACGGTTATTAATAGAAAAGTAGCCAATGAATTAGGCCTTAAAACAGTATCTAGTATGAAGGTTGTTGACTCTCGTAAAACATCTCGAAGACAAGGCATCGTCAACCTGGGGAAAGTAGAAATTGCCGGGGTAAAGTTTAAGAATATCGCCGCTTTTGTGATCGATTTTCCAGAAGAGTCAGTCATTTCTTGTTATGCCGATGGGGGTATTATTGGGGCCAATATCATCTCTCGATGTAACTGGACTATTGACTACCAAACGCAACAACTTACCTTCACCAACTCACCATTTAACCTCCACACAAATACTCAAGCCATTCCCTTTAAAACTAGTTTTTCGGGTAAAATGTACTTCCAAGCACAATTAATGGGCAAAACAATTCAAAATGTTTTATTCGATTCTGGTTCTAGTGGTGGCCTGGATCTAAGCCTCAAGTTTGGATTAAAAACGGGCTTGTTGCAGCAATTCCCTAGCAATAAATCAATAGATGGTACCACGCAAGGAATTTATGGCACCCGTATAGATACCACTTATTTATCAGTAATTGATTCGCTCAAATTGGGGAAGCAAATGCAATCCAGCATTCCGGTAGAATTTGGTAAACTTTCTAAAACTAAGGTGGGCAACCGCGTATTACAAAATTTCAAAATTCATATTGATTTTGCTCACAAACGTATGCTTCTGGAACCTCGAAATGCGCAACCTTACTTGTGGATAACATTTGGCGTGTTGTTTAAACGTGCATCCAATGGAAAAGTGAGTATTGGCTCATTGTTTCAACCTTCAGATGCTGCTCAAAAAGGGTTGAAGGTTGGAGACGAGGTTGTTGCGATTGATGATCAACCAGTGAAAACGTTTTTTAAGGATAAATGTCATTTTTATGATTGGCAATTTAAGTTAAATCAGCTCGATCAAATCAAGCTTACCCTCAAAAACAAGCAACAGATTGTACTCCAACAAAGGCCACTCGCCCTAAAGTTTTGGCAGCATACCAACGATTAGTAAGAATGGCTTGCCAAATTTCCACTTCTTTTTCCTACTTTTGCATCTTCAAATTTTTCGGGTAATTATTTTTTACTTGAAAAATGAGCCAAGGTATTTGATTAAGGTATATGAAAATATTTATGACAGGGGCTACAGGCTACATTGGTAGGCTTTTGGCCCAGAAACTCGCCGAACAAGGACACACCATTCATGCGCTTTGTCGCTCTACCTCTCAAACTCAGGATTTACAACATCCCAATATTCATTTTTTTGAAGGTGATTTGCTCAAACCTGAAAGCTTGGACAAGGCCATGGCCTCTTGTGAACAAGCCTATCATTTGGCGGCGTTTGCCAAGGTATTTACCAAACGCCCTGAACTACACGATGAGATCAATGTAGAAGGCACCCTAAACGTACTCGCTGCAGCCAAAAAAGCGGGGGTTCAGCGTACCGTGTTTACCTCTACAGGTGGCGTATTTGGGTTCTCGTCTCCAGGCAATCCCGTGGATGAAGATACCCCTCGGAATATTGATTTTTTTAACCATTATGAACGTACCAAAACCGAGGCTGAAGAGAAAATAAGAGCTTTGGCAGCTCAGGGACAAGACATTGTCATTGTAAACCCTACTCGAGTATATGGCCCCGGTTTACTGAGCGAAAGCAATGCCGCTACCCGCTTAATGCAGCTGTACTACAAGGGCAAATGGAAGATGAGCCCTGGTGATGGTACCAAGCTGGGGAACTACGTATTTGTAAATGATGTGGTAAATGGGCACATACTAGCAATGGAAAAGGGCCGTTCTGGTGAACGTTATATCATTGGAGGGGTCAATGCTTCTTACAAAGAACTGTTTGATACCTTGGGTAAGTTTGCCCCAAAAAAATTGAAGCTCATCAATGCTCCAGTGTGGCTGATGCTTACTGTGGCTAATTTTGAGTTGGCCAAAGCCAAACTGTTTGGTATGAAGCCACTCATTACGCCAAAGTATGCTCAAAAATACACGTACCACTGGGGGCTCAGCAGTGCCAAAGCAGAAAAAGAGCTGGGTTATCAGATTACTTCTTTAGACGACGGCATTCGTCAAACTGTGGAGTGGTTGGCTGCTCTGGAAAAGGAAGAGGCTCAAGCTATGAAAGCATAAGGGCAATGGAATATTGTTAAATTGTTCTATTGTTCCGCCTGCGGCTCATTGTTGCATTTTTCTATTGTTACATTGTTCCGCTTCGCTCATTGTTAAATGGTTGCGCAAAGCGTCCACTTTTCATTTTTCATTTTACGTTTTTCATTTAATTGCTACCAACTAAAGAAAACTATGGACTATCGACCGTGGACTATGGACTAAAAAAAATTACCAACTACGGACTACCAACCGCTATGCAATCATATTACCTAAAAACGAATTTATGCAAAAGGAAAAATACACCCTGGTTACTGGTGGCAGTGAAGGAATCGGCCGAGCGCTGGCCGAAGAATGCGCCAAAAGAGGGATGAATATATTATTGGTGGCTTTGCCCCAACCTCAACTAGAACTTGCCGCTCAACATATCAGAGAAACTTTTCAGGTAAGAGCCGAGTATTTTGGGGTGGACCTTACCGAAGAGCAAGCCCCCTACCAGGTACTCGAGTGGGTACAACAAAAGGGGTATCAGGTAGATATGTTGATCAACAATGCTGGATTTGGCTATGCAGGTGCGTTCGAGGCTTATGCATCGCCTCAGTTTTTCGATAAATTGATGCAACTGAACATGCGGGCTTTGGTACTACTCAACCGTTTGTTCATTCCTGAATTGAAGAAAAATCCCAAGGCCTACTTGATGAACCTGGGCAGCATGTCATCGTTCCAACCAGTACCCTACCAAGCGGTGTATGGCGCCTCCAAGGCTTTTATTTACAACTTTACCCGAGCCATTCGGGTAGAATTGGCCGAATCCAATATTTCGGTGATGGCCTTGTGTCCTGGTGGTACCAACACCAACGACATCAACAAGGCACGCAATGCTGATTTGAAGGGATTGGCCAAAAAATCTATTTTAAACCCGGAAGATATTGCTCCTAAAGCCATTGATGCTTTACTCAAAGGAAAAGCCAAATTATTGACTGGACGCATTAACCGGATCATTTTGAGTATCAGCAAGTTGATCCCTTTGAATACGCGTTTGAAGATTGCGGCTAAAAATTTAAAACCTCAGCAAGAGTTCAAGCAAACTCAAGATGCTTCTCAACAAGAAAAAGTAAAAGTTTAACGCATTAAAAAGTAAATTGAATAGCACCCATGGATAAACTTCCAGTAATTATATTTGGCGCCGGTGGTTTAGGAGCCGCGGCTCTAGATGCTTTCCAAAGTAATAACGTAGTGGTATATGGCTTTTTGGATGAAGACGAAGCCCTTCACGGTACCGAAATCAACTACGTGGGCGTACTTGGTGACCCTAACGATGACACTTACCTCAATATCATTGGAAAAACCTGTTCGGCCTTTATTGCTACTGATGATAATGTGATCCGGGAAGAACTGGTAACAACGCTCAAAAAACGTTGCAAAGTCATGCCTGCCAATGCGGTACATCCTCAAGCCATTGTGGCCGAAACGGCTGAGATTGGTTACGGCACTTTCATCCAAATGGGCGCCGCAATCAATAGCCAGGTAAAGGTAGGCAACCATTGTCTCATTCATCCCAATGCCAGCATCAATTACCAGGCAGTTTTGGGAGATTTTGTACAAGTGGGTGCAGGCACCAACATTGGCGCCAATGCCCAAATAGGCGAAAAAGCATTTGTGGGCTCAGGGGTCACCATTGTAGGAGGCATCAAGATTGGAGCCCATGCTCGAATAGGAGCGGGTTCAGTGGTAATAAAAGACGTAGAAGAAGGAGAAACGGTATTTGGCAACCCTGCCCAAGTGATGAAATAAATGCTAGTTTAAATACTCCATTTAGATAAAAATTTTAATTTTGCAGTTGCATTTTTCAAAAGGCACATTTATTGGACAAACCTAACCCAAGTTGGTAAAACGTTGAAGTTGTATGACTACGGAACAAAAACAAGACAAAAGACGCGTAATTTTAGTTGGATTTATTTTGGTATTGGTGCTACTCAATGTGGTGTTGATTTATATGATTTTGCAAAACAAAAATGCCGAAATCAAGGAGCAAAAAGCACTTTTAAAAGTCCAAAAAGAGGGGTATGAAACTCGCCTGAATACGGTGAAACGCCTTCTCAAGCAGGAAATCAATCGCGCCAAACTGGATGGTGAAGAAAACAAACGCTACCAAGACTCACTTACTACCGTGTTGGATAGTGTGATTAAATACCAGGAAAAACTAAAGGGGCTACAAGATTACAGCCGCCAACAAATCCAAGGCTACAAACTCAAAATTGCCGCTTATGAAGAGTTATTGATTCGCAAGGATTCTTTGATGCGGGAAATGAAAGGTACCATCAGGCGACTAGGCGAGCAACTGACAGAACTTCGTAAAAAGAACAATGAAGCGATGGAAAAGGTGGGCAAAACCAATGTAGCACTCAAAGAATACGAAAAAAAGTTTGCCAAAGCTGGAGTACTCAAGGCTGAAAACATTACCATCAATAGCATAGATCGCAGAGGTAAAGAAAGGTCGGGAGGAAGTTATCGTGAACGCAGAATTGAAAAACTCAAGATTCGTTTTTCATTGGCTGATAATAAAGCCGCTAAAATTGGTCAGAAAACCATCTATATGCTGCTAAAAGACGATACTGGCCAAACTCTGCTCCCACAAGTAGGCAGTGGTCGTTTTAAAATTGATGGAACCGAAACTTCTTACACGGCTGCTCAAAGTTTTTTGTTTGACAATTCTCAACAAAGTCTCACCTTCACTTTTCAGAAAGACAGTGAATTAGGCAAGGGTCGTTTCATTGTAGAGTTGTACTCGGAGGATGAAAAAATTGGCATTGGTTCGTTTAAAGTACGGTAAGAAATTATTTAACATATTTCTCCTGAAAAAAGGCAGGGTTTGCACTGAGCAAGCCCTGCCTTTTTCCATTTTTGGGCAGGCATACTCGTATAACACGGTACAACAAACACTTTACACACTATGAATACTTCTGAACAATCAAATAAGTCGACCAATTCATCGTCTAAAAAAAACCTATTGCCAGTTCTTTTGGCGTTGTCAGTCATCGTAAACCTGGTGTTGGTATACGTCATTTTTGAGAAAAAAAATGTAGAAATCGCGCATCAAAAACAAATGAATCAGCGGCAACAGCAAATCAATGCCGAACAAAAATCAAGTTATAGCCAAAGTTTGTCTCGCCTGTCTCAACGGCTGAAACAAGAAATAGCCCATTCTAAAAAGTTTGGTCAGGCACAGCAGCAATACCGCGACTCCTTGACTAAAGTATTGAAGCACGTAGAAGCAGACCGAACCCACTTGCGGCAAACCTTGGTATTGACCCAAAAGCAAATGAAGGCCTATAAACTCAAAATTGCGGCTTATGAAATGCTCTTGATTCGCAAAGATTCGTTGATGACAAACCTCAAAGAAATCAACACGATGCTGGGCGATCAAAATCATCGTTTGAACATTCAGGTAAACCAAGGCATAGAAGCCAAAACCAACCTCGAGAAAGAAAAAGAAAAACTCCAAAGTAAGATCAAACAAGCTGCGGGGCTCAAAGTCAAAGACATTGTCATCAAACGGGTCAATCGACGCGGCAAAAGCAAGGCGGGTAAAGTTTTCCGGGAAAGAAATATATCCAAGCTACAGGTGTACCTTTCATTTGTTGACAATGAGTTGATCGAGATTGGTAATAAATCGGTGGTGATGCTACTCAAAGATGAAATGGGTCAGACACTGGTACCCTCCATAAGCAATGGCACATTTGATTTGGCTGGTCAGCAGACTTCCTACACTGCTGCTCAGCGCTTTATATACGATAAATCCCCCCAAACGATTATGCTCAACTACGATAAGGATAAACCATTGGGCAAAGGAAAATTTTTGGTAGAGCTGTATTCGGGAGGTAAAAAAATTGGGGCTGATTCTTTTAGAGTGAGGTAATTTTATGCGAAGGTGGTAGTTGGTTTCCCCCTGCTCGCGCACGTGTCCTCACCATAGCCGTCAGGCTAAGGGTTTTCACTTGATTAAAAAACGTATGTATTGCCCAGACCTGTCAGGTAGGGTGTTCAGAATTTCAAAAAAGTACCCCGCGTTTTTAGTCAGGCCCATTAGCGAAGACGAACCATGTTGGACTTAAGATAGCGAAAATTTTGGCC
>ERZ1740067.2536-NODE-2536-length-11035-cov-6.417213_pt1 | contig 11035 bp, 6 predicted proteins | sample MGYA00581736_ERZ1740067 | MGnify/ENA primary metagenome ERZ1740067 (study PRJEB43018, sample SAMN04849236) | marine metagenome | isolation source: floating plastic debris | place: Pacific Ocean | collected 2008-08-27 | study: EMG produced TPA metagenomics... | reverse complement strand
TTGATGCGGACGCCGCACCACGCGCCGTTCATGAGCATCTCGATACTTCAGAGAAAGCGGCCTTTGGTGCCGCGAGCGAGGTGTGGCCCAAGTTTACGCCCTTCTCGGACCCAGCGAGTTAATGGACCGCCTTGCGCAAAGGCCCTGCAATCTTCAGCTATTCCAACAACTACCTGATCGATACAGACAATGACGTCATTCTCGACCCTGAGGCAACGCGTTCAATCCGGCAGGTTGAGGTTGGACCAACAAAAACATTGCTTTCCTGTGCCAAAGACAGGTTTGACCTGCACCCGGAACCTTTGATCGCAGACACCACATACGGCTCTGGCCTCATGTTAGACTGGCTGGTCAAGCGCAATATCGCACCACATGTTCCGCTCATTGATAAGGCGGGCCGACCGGCAAAGGCGTGGCCAAGGATCAGGCCCTTAAACATACCTACCAGGCGTGCCCATCGAAGATGAAGTGCTGTTCAAAAGCCGATGCCCGTAAGATCACCTGCCAAGAACACGACGACGCCCGTGATGTTGCGCGCGCCATACGAAAAACCGAACAATACAAAGTGTCATCCGAACCGCGTAAGAAAGTCGAAATGCTCTTCGCCCACCTCAAGCGCCTTCGTGGTCTTATAGACCGGTGGAGCCCAGTTGCTCATGCCATACAGCTATCACTCTGGATTCATACGGTGAATCCCGTCAGCTGATTTGAGCAACAAAGCCCCACCAGATCATCAAAATTGCAGATCCACTCCAAGCAGCGCTCCATAAGCCTCGTAATCATCGGCGCCTATCCCGTCGTAGAATGTCTCGATCACGAACTGACCTCCGCCAACGGCATAGCGCATCCCAAGGTCCAACCGCGCACGGCCACCCTCGTAATCAGGCTCGATGGTGTCCCCATCTCCCGATTGCTCAATGTAGGAGCCAATGGCAGTGATGCCCCCGGTCAATCGCACGTCCGCGCTGTTTGGAACAAAGGGAGCTGGTGTGTCGAAACCGAAGCCGAGTTCAAGCTGGCTCAACTCGATCTCCTGTTCGGGGATCTTGTTGCCGGGCGTATCTCTGTACGCGTCAACGCGGTCTGACGCATAGGTCAGGCCAAGGCTCGGGATCCAGTTTGTCTGACCTTGGGCGATCATCCCTGAAATTTTGACCTGCGCCAGAAAACGCTCAGTCTCGAAGTCGTCGGTGTATGTATCAAACGGGCTGATTTCGTTCTCGGACTGCCCGTAAAGCAATCTGCCCTCGAAAAAGAGTGGCTGATCGGGATGTTTGGCGACAAAATAGGGCCCCAGCATCCAACCCTGTCCTGAAATATCTGAGTCGTCCTCGTCCTGCTCCAGATAGTCGAATTGCAGCATCCCACCGACAATGAAACCGGGGTTCACGAAGACATGCCCGCCAACTGCGCCAAACGCATAGGTGCTTTCGACCGAGCCCGCTTCAGAGCGCACACCAGACAGCCGTGCCCAAACCGGTAGGTTCGGGTTCGTCGCAAAGTTCAACGTCCCGCGCGATTGAGTGACCGCCGCATTCAGGCTTCCGACACCTGTCCCCGACAGCAAGGACGTCAGATTGGGTTGCTGGCTCACAAGGTTATTGATCCGTGTATTCTGGAACTCGCTGATCAGCTTTTGGGTTTCTTCCACGACCAGATCTTCATCTTCCGGCTCGCCATCACTGCCAGAACCGGTTGAGACCAAAGTGCGGCTGAAAACAGCTGTCGTTGCCGTGGCGCCGACGAGGGAAAAAACGTAATCGTAAGTTTCGCCGTCGGTCTCATCCTCGGCCCGAAAAGATACTCCAATGAAGTCGTCAGCAGCATAGTTTCCGTCGGCCCCGTTTTGATCAAGGTTCCGGATGTTCTCCCATCCGCATCCGTCAAGGGCCGTAATTGTGATGGACGGAGACGTCGTGATCACGTTTGCATTTGAGTAGAACGCGCCACTGGGGACATAGTTCAGGCTGTTCTCATCGGTAAATCGAACAAGCGCCAGACTGATGCCCGCAATATAATTCGCAAAGAAACTGCAATTACCATTGGGGCTTGTCTCAGTCGGGGCGGCCGTAAGGGAAGGGCCGCCAATCGCGAGCGCTTCTTGCATAAAACCGAAAGATATCGAGAGGCAAAGTGCGGGGAGTCCGACTATGCGAGACATGGAAGAGCTTCTGTTTTCCACATTAAATACCCTCACCGACAATGAATTTTCTACTCAAGGTTGCATTTTCTGAGCGATCAACCAAGGGAATTTCTATGGCATACGGAATAATGCAGGTTCCTGCCGACGGAGCGTATGAAACAATCGCTTGCGGTACTCAAAGGCGGCTGGCCTTATTCAGTCTCAAACTCAGCAATACCGGTCATACCTGGCAGGATACTCTGCGGGCGGTCTGTGAACTCTGCAAACACCGCAATCGTGCGACTGACAGGGTCAACCGTCGCCCCAAGAGCGGTCACACGCGCGGTGTAGACATCATCGGTTTCAAAGACGCTGTACCGGAATTGCGATCCAATCTTCATCCACCGCAACCAGTTCGACGGAACAATCAACTCGATCTCAAGAAACTCGGTATCGACAATTGAGATAAGTTCTTGTGCTTGGCCTACATTCTCGAACTTTGCGGCAAAGGTTTCGACCACACGACCACTGAAGGGTGCGATGATCTCGCACCCGCGCGACTGCGCGTCAATCGCCCGCAGTTCGGCCGCTGCGATTTTGGCTTCGCTCTCTGCAAGCAGAAGATCTCCCCTGGCGACGGCACCGGACCGGTTGAGGCGTTGCGCTGTTTCGAACGCCTGATCTGCTGCGACTCGTCGTTCCACCTGCGCGTCGCGCTCGGCAAACAAAACAGCACAGTCAAAGGCGACCAGCGTATCCCCTTGCGCGAATGTCTGCCCTTTGCGGAACTCCATCTCACTGATCGTTGCGGCGACTTGGCTGGAGATGATGATTTCAGCCCGTGAAACCACAAGACCGTTCGCTTGAAGTGGCTCGTCCTGAGCCTGCACGGCAACAGCATTGAGACACCACAGCGATGCAACGACGCCTAAAATCATCGCGATGCGCATGGCTCTGTGCTTTCGGTCGGGGCCCATTCAGTTGATGGTTCGATCGCCGCGCGCCTGCCACCAGCCTTTAAGAACATCAGCCATCTCTGCGACGGGTTCGTTGCCCGTCAACTCGGCATCATAGCTGTCCAGGCCCATCGATGCATAGAGATTGGCAAAGGCGTTCTGCATATCCGCAAACGCAACGTCTGTACGCAGTTCTGCCACCAGTTGCTCAAAGCGTTCGTTCATCAACTCTTGCTCGGTTGCTGTGCCGGCATTGAATTCGCGTTGGACTTGCTGGGTCAGGCGCCGCTGCACTCCCCGGAAACGCTCGGCGGCGTGATACTCCCGATGTAGCGACTGATAGCGGGCGCGGCTGACCATCACCTGTGTGGCAACCGCTTGCGTCAACGCCAGCGCGCGCGTGTCCAACAACTCTCCGCCGGCTTCGATGTTACGGCGCCGTTCTGGCAGACGGGCAAGACGCATCAGGTTCCACGACAAACGCGCCCCGGTGGTGACCCATTCCTGATTTTCGAGCAGATCATTGTCTGAAAAGTTCGTGCCGACAAAGACCTGCAAACCGGGGATCGCCTCAAGGGTTGCGATCGGGCCTTCCTGTTCGTTGCGACGTTGACGGTAACTGATTTCACGCAGTTCGGGCCGGTTGATCATCGCACTGAGGATCATGTCGTCGCGGCTCATGTCGAGATGCGAGCGGTGCTGGCCGCGATTGGGCATATCGACCGTAAAGTCCGATCCAATGGGGAGGTTCATCAAGGCTGCCAGCTGGCGCTTTGCAATCGAAAGGTCGCGCGAAAGCTGTTCAAGCGTTTGCTGGTTCTCAAGCAGATCGCGTTGGAATTCCAGCTGCGTCCGTGGATCCGCCTCCTCGGAAGCCACAAGTTCGGATGATCGGCCAAGGGCGCTGTCACCTTGTGTCTTGAGCGTGCGTATCTGGCCAAGAAGACGCTGTGCGCTCACCGCGCGCCAATATGCCGACCGTGTGTCTTCGATCACCCGGTTCGTTGCGGCGCGACGTTGTTCCAAGGCAATCAGGACATCATCGGCGCGCTGCTTTGACCGATTGTACGAGATCCCGAAATCAAGAACATCCCAGGTCAGCGTCAGATCGCCGTCAAGTTCGTCGCGTTCGCTGGAACGGGTTGCGGTCGATGATGTGCTGTCCGTTTCAAGATTGACGCTTCTGGAGCCCGGATCGTTGTCGCGGTCGGTGTATTCAGCCTGCGCGACCAGATCCGGAAGAAGGTCATATTCCGACAGCCGCAGCTCGCGGCTGCGCAACGCCTCTTCCTTTAACTCCACCTGACGATCAAGGTTGTACTTCAAGGCCCGCGCCATCGCCTCATAAAGGCTGATCGAACCGCTTACAGGTTCTTGGTCATCACCCACCACATCGGTTAACCGACCTTGCGCAATCGACATCAGTTCACTGTCTGTCAAAGGCTGTGGTTGAATATCACAGGCCGCAATCGCCGTTGTCGCCGCGAGCAGCACGAAAACGCGTCTAAAACTGAACGCGTTTGGGACTAGGGTATTCTGCTCCAAAACAAGCCTCCACTGTCCTGTACGGTCTTCTGACCGTTTCATTCTTTGGGTTGGATTTTGTCGCGCAATCCGGTCGAAAAATCCGCTTTAGTCGCCTCATACGCGTATCGTGGCACACGAATAACAGCCTAAGTAGAAGTTTTTGCGAACTTTCTTCGGAGGACTGGCCGAGGCAGGCTAATCGGCTGTTTTTTGCCGATTTTCCGAAGCTAAGCGCCAAATTCGCGCACCAAAACACGTGCAACCTGAAGAATTGCCCGGTAGGCCCAGCTTTCGACCCGACCAGTCAAGACGATAACGCCGCGCGTGACCTGAGGCAAAGGTGGAACGGTATCCGTCGTCAACTCTGCCGAGATGGCAAACCATGACCCCATCGGGCGCAAAACACCGCTTTCGTCTTGAACAGGCTCGACGACGACGGCGCCGCCGTTCTGGGATGAGAGATACTCTTGCCTCAACTCCGCAACAGCGAAGTCCGAGATATCCGCGAGCTGCACATTGAACGAGGCGCGCACCGGATCATCGGGAACAAAAAGACCGGGGCTGCCCATCGCGATGCGTGATAAATCATGTTCGGCGACATAGCCTCTTAGCCTTACACCGGACGGGTCGACAATCCGCGCAAGCCGCTGACCCCTTCCAACCCAAACCGACGATTTCGCCTCTGACGTGATATCCAGCAAGACACCGTCAATACGGGCTTTTACATCAAGATTGCTGCGCTGTTCCCGTAACCCGTCAAGCTGCGAGCGGATCGCCTCGCGTTCCCTTTGAAGGATACGACGAGACGCTCTTTCATCTTGATCAGCGACGGTCCGCGCAATGCGTACCTCCAGCAAAGCGTTTTGCTTTTCTGCGCGCTCAATCTGGCTGTCGAGTTCCGGTGATGAGACACGCATCAAAAGCTCACCGGCTTTGACAACTTGTCCGACATCCATGTTTGAGACGACGATTTGTCCATCCACGGGGGGAAAAACCTCAATCTCATTCTCATAGACAAGGACAGCAGGAGCATGGATCACAACCGGCATCGGCCAAAGGAAAAGCCCCAGAAGTGCCGCAAAGATACCGCCTGTCACCCACGCCCGTCGGGACCTGACAATCTCGGCGCGCAGCCGGACCCAAGCGGTGACCTCTCGCACAATTGGAAGCAAGATGAAAAAGACAATCTCTATGACGAACAGCAGCACGCCGAGGGCTTTGAAAAACAGGTGATAAACAAGAAGCGCGATACCGATGAAGAGGAAGAACCGGTAGATCGCCGTCAGCGTTGCATAGCCCACCATAAAACGCCGGGTGCGGCGGTTCACCCGTTCAGGCGGTGCATGACCAAGACCGAACAATGCCTCGCGCAAGGCCCATCGGAACAGCGCAAAGGATCGCGGTTGCAGGTTTTGCAAACCGGTCGCATCGCTTAGGAAGTAATAGCCGTCGAACCGCAGGAACGGGTTCAGGTTCACAAAAAGGCTCAGCACCCAGCTGGTCGTCGCAATTGAAAAAGCGATCAGCCGCACCGGTCCGTCAGGCAGGAAAACCCAGACCAGTGTTGCAATGGCGGCAAGACACAGCTCGACCAGAACACCGCCCGCGTCGATCATCAGCTTGTCGCGGCGGTTGCGCGTGCGCCATGCGTCCGACACATCCGTGTAAAGCAGCGGGAACATCACCATGAACGCGATCCCCATCGACGGCACGTTGATGCCGCGCATCTTGGCCTGATAGGCATGACCCAGTTCGTGACAGATCTTCACAACGACAATGGCCAGCGCGTAGGATGCGGCCCCTTCAAGCGTGAAAAAGCGTTGCGCATAGCTCAGAAACGCATCCAGTTGTCGCATCGCCAGACCAAGGCCCATGATCCCCGCCAGCACCACCAGCACCACAAAGCCGCGCGAATAGAAAAGCCGCGCGGTGGGGAGGGTCTGCTCAAGAAACCTGTCGGGGCGCACAAGAGGGATCCGGAAAAACAGATAAGCCTTTGCCAGCGCCAGAAGACCTGCGCGTTTTGCCTTGGCTGCGCGGTCTGCAAAGTCGGCTGACCGGCCGGTCATCGGGATCGACGTCAATTCATTGGTGTAAAGAAAGCCGATCAGGCCCTTCAGCTCTTGCCTGTCAACGGTCATGCCTTTCTCGCGGTGCAGGTAATCGCTTAATGCGCCAACCGTTCCCGCGCGCCAGGCTGACAGGATATCGACGACCCGGCGGCTTAGCTGAAAATAGCGGTGACGGACGGGATCATAGACCACCCAGGATGGCGCCCCCGTCAACAAAGGCGCTGACATCTCGATGCGCAATTCCTCGCGCAGTGGTGGAAGAACGAAATCGTCTTTAGGGCCGTCGCTCATAGCCTAAAGCCCGAATGTCTGCCGAACCCAAGCAATCGGTCGACGAAAAAGAATGAACCCAAGGCGCGCATCTTCACCCGAGACCTGCGCTGTGCCGCGCGCCCCGATCCGCGGCGGTGGCGCATCACTTTCCTGCTCTGCGGCGCGCAGATCAAAGGCCAGCAAACCGTCCCCTTGCGGTACGGCATGATAACTTGCCCGCCTGATGTCGGCCGTGCGCGCCTCGAGTGGCGCACTGTCCAGAAAGACCCGCACCGGACGTGCGTGATCCAGGACGATGACGTCATCGACGGGCAAGGCAATCGCATACTCAACCTTCAGTGGATCGGCGATATCCATGATCCGCTGGCCGACCGCAACAGGCTGGCCCCGCCAGCTTCCGGCATCATCAAAGATCGCAAGGCCCGCGACGGCGGCACGAATTTCGGTACGCTGCAAACGCTCCGTCGCCAAATCGCGCTCGGCCTCGGCCAGTTCCAGCTCGGCCCGGGCGATGGCGATGTCGCGCAGGGCTTGCGGATCGCCGAACGCGCCGGTCTCCAGCGAGGCAAGCCGCGACTGCGCGACGATCACGTCCTGCCGGGCAATCTGTGCAGCATTGCGTAGTTCGGTATCCTCAAAGCGCACCAGCAGATCACCGGCGACAACCGGTTGATTTGGGCTGACCGTGATCTCCTGTACGACGCCCTCCAAAGGCGAAGTCACCAGATTGGCATCACGCGCGACAACCTCAACCGGTGCGATTGCCGTCAGCGGTGCCCTCAAAAAGACCAGCGCTGCGATCAACGCGACGGCAACGACCAATACTGTGCGCGACGTGATTGGCCTGCGCCCTGCGACGGCCCCTTTTGTCAACGCGAGCCACGCATGCCGGTAGGTATCGCTAAGCCGTTCGGCCAGCGCGCGGCGCTTCTCGGCGAACGGTTGTTCCAGTGCGATCAGCAGGCCCGCAAAGAGTTTGCCCGACGGCGCGACGAACGGGACCCAAAGCAGGAACGGGAACGCGTAATCGGCATCATCCGCCAAACTCACATCTGAAAGCGCAGCCGCGGCGCCCGTTTTTTCATGCGCAGCCATCGTCGCCTCGATCATCCGGACCGTCGGTGCATTGGGCTCAAGCACAGAAACGCCGGAAGCCGCTTCGACACGCAAGCGCGATCCGCGGCGACGCAGCACAAAAGCTTGACGGAACCCCAGAATTGGCCGGGTCTCGTTTGCGCAATGATGCATCAACTCGCGCAGGCTGCTGCACCGCCGGATATCTGCTTCAAGCTGGAGCAAACGCAGGGCTTGCGCGTCTCCACCCGACATCTTGATCTGCGTCTTTTGCTTTATGTCTTTCGATCCGTCCAAGATCTAAAGCCTTATCAAGAAAGCATAGTTCAGCATTTTCAGGACGCCGAAGATCATGTCGTAGCAAAGGCCGCTTGGAGCGAAGCAATCTCTTGAAGTTCATGGTGCGAGATGGCGGCGACTCCGCCGGAGAACCCCGCATAGACGCCTTGCGAAAGCTCCAGCGAGACCGTTTTTTCATGTGGTGAGATGGACAGAACACCGTCGATTTGCAGACCTTCAAGCGTGCGTATGAAGACCGGTACTGTCACATCACCCGTCAACCCTTTCAGAACCAACTGCGTCTCGCTCAGCTCGATGGCATCCCCAAGTGTCAGCCGCAAGAAAGGGTCCACGGTCAGTTCAGCACCCGCCAGCCCGCCCGACACCGCATTGATCCGAAGCGAGGCGGCTTGCTCGGACAGGATCGTTTCAACCGCGAGCATCCTGTTTTCAGCCAAAAGGAAGTAGTAGCTGGCTTGCGGGTTGCTTTTGTGATGCAGGCTTTCCAAAAGCGGTTCCGCCAGCCCCGAGAAAAGACCGATGCCAGAGCCTGGATCAACGTTTTCGACAGCCATCGTGATCGGATAAGGCGCAGACAGCCCACCGAAAATCGGAACGTCCTCGGTTGGAAGGACGGTTGTTCCACCAAGTGAGAACAGGCCGTTGATTGCGGTCAGGATCGGGAAATCCCCAAAGAGGATATCATTCGAGTTCAGCGAAAACAGCGACGTCGCCGTGTCGTGAATAATCGCATCCGCCGACAGCATCGGCATCTCAAGCCTGTCACTTTCCACAAACGCAATCGGATCGTCGCTTGGGGCGAGACTGTCGAACACGATCTCAATCGTGATCGAGATCGGGCCTGTTCTGTTGCCCTCATCATCCGCGACGGTATAGGCAATCGGGGTGATGGTCCCCGCAAAACCGGGGGCCGGCGCGAACGTGACAGTTCCATTGCCAGGATCATAGGTGTATGTCCCCTCTCCCGGCACGGTCAGCGGATCACCGGGATTGGCGGTGCCGACGAACTGGAACGAGGTCGGATCGACTGCATCGCCCAAGGTGTCATTCGAGAGCACATCAATTACAACAGGATCACCGGGCGTCACGCCAGAGATCACATCGGACCGCCCGACGGGCGCGTAATCAACCCCCACATTGGCAGGGTTCGACACGTTACCCTGCGCATCCGAGCCCGAATACTGGACAGGCGTGGGATCAAGGGTAAAGCCGGGGTCCGGTGTAAAGGTAATCGCGCCGGTGAACCGGTTGACCGACCACGTGCCCTCGCCCGGCACCCGCAAGGGATCGCCGGGGTTGGAGGTGCCAACGATTTGTACCGTTCCGGGAACGATATCATCCCCGTTGGTGTCGTTGCCCAGCACATCAACGCTGACAGGTCCGGGTGGCTGATTTGCGGCAAAGTCATCCTCGGCCAGTGGTACATAATCGGCCAGCACTGCCACTGGATCAGACCGGCGGCCATCATCATCCTCAATCGTGTAAAGAACGGGTGTTGGATCGCCGACAAATGTCGGTGCTGGCATAAACGTCAAAGCGCCGGTTGTGCCATTGACGGTCCATGTTCCTTCGCCCGGCACATTAAGCGGATCGCCGGGATTTGCGGTTCCGACCAGCTGAACGGTCCCCGGCACGACGATATCCCCGCGCGGATCATCCTGATCATTCGCCACGACGTCGATCGTCACCGAAGAGCCATTGGCCGTCGGCGCGCTGATATCGCTGCGTGGCAGCGGCGCCGGGTCGACAACAAGGTCAACCGTCGTGCCTGCCTCATCCCCAGACGTGTCGCGTACCACGTATGTAAAGGTCGTGATGGGGCCCAGATAGATGGGGTCTGGATCAAATTGCAGCGTGCTGATCAAAGCAGGCGACAACGCCTCGTTCAGCACGACATCGCGCCGCACCCCACCATCCAGCACTGTCAGCCTGCCTTGTGAGGCAGGTGGCAGCAAATCAAAGCGGACGCTGTCCAGACCATCGCCCAGATCATCATTCGCAAGGATATCCAGATCAAACGGGATACCTGTTTCGACCAAGCCGGTATCGGGAACAGGATCGGGCGCCGGGTCAATGGACAGGAAGATATTCGCCGTCGCTGTGTCACCCGTTGCATCGGTCACGGTGTATGGGATCGGATCAACCGTTCCGTCAAAGCCCGCAGCCGGCGTGAAGCGCAAGCTGGAGAATTGCGCAGGTGTCAGCCCCGAGACAGCCCCACCAGCCGGAATGGTGGTGCGCGTGCCGGGGCTTGTCTCGTATGACAGCGTGCCTTGAGCGGCAGGTGGACCCGTGACCTCGACTGTGGACGGGCCGTCGCCAAGATCGGTGTCATTGGCGAGCGGGTCAAAGTCCAGCGGCGTGTCTTCATCCACGGTGAACGCGTCGTTTGACAGATCGGGCGCGGGATTGAGGCTTAGGGTCAGCGTCGCTATTCCGGTGTCCCCATTTGTATCCGTGAGCGTATATGTCAGCGGCGGGATCAGACCGTCGAAGTTCGGCGCGGGCGTGAACGTGATCAAAGCGGCTTCGGTCGCCGAGAGCGGCACACCGGGTGTCACAGGTGTTACGACACCTGCATCCGACAGATATGTCAGGACGCCTTGCGTGGGATCGGGGATCGCCGCGAAGCTGACCGTTGCAGGGCCGTCTCCCTGATCATCGTTGTCGATCACAGAAAACGTAAGCGGCGTGTCTTCGTCCACCGTAAA
>ERZ1740067.2534-NODE-2534-length-11042-cov-4.110676_pt1 | contig 11042 bp, 11 predicted proteins | sample MGYA00581736_ERZ1740067 | MGnify/ENA primary metagenome ERZ1740067 (study PRJEB43018, sample SAMN04849236) | marine metagenome | isolation source: floating plastic debris | place: Pacific Ocean | collected 2008-08-27 | study: EMG produced TPA metagenomics... | reverse complement strand
GGGAAAACTGGGCTGCATCTTCAGCTGCCTTACGGATCGCATTGGATTTGTTGACGGTCTCCACAAATTCCGCTTCAGGGTCGCTGTCGTAGACAACGCCGCCGCCCGCCTGGATATACAGCTTCTCGTCCTTCAGCACGGCGGTCCGCAGAGCGATACACATATCCATATCCCCACCGGCTGAGAAATAGCCAAGGCCGCCGCCATAGATGCCGCGTTTTTCAGGTTCCAACTCGTCTATAATCTCCATTGCGCGTACCTTTGGCGCGCCGGAGACAGTTCCAGCGGGTAGTCCGGCCAGCAACGCTGACAGGGCGTCTTGATCGTCGGACAATTCGCCGACCACGTTGGCTACGATATGCATCACGTGGGAATAGCGCTCGACGATGAATTCTTCGGTCGGGCGGACCGTGCCGATCTTGGACACGCGACCGGTGTCATTGCGGCCCAGATCCAGCAGCATCAGGTGCTCCGCCAATTCCTTCTGGTCGGCTAGAAGGTCGGCCTCCAACGCGTTGTCCTCATCCGGCGTCTTGCCGCGCGGTCGGGTGCCCGCGATGGGGCGGATTGTGACCTCTCCATCAAAGACCCGCACCAAGATCTCGGGCGATGCACCGACGACCTGAAAGCCGCCGAAGTTAAAGAAGAACATAAACGGCGAAGGGTTCGTGCGCCGCAGTGCCCGGTACAGCGCAAAGGGCGGTTCGGGGAAGTCCAGCGTCCAACGCTGTGATGGCACCACCTGAAAGATGTCGCCGGCGCGGATATAGTCCTTGGCCCTTTCAACAGCGGCCAAGTAATCAGATTTGGCAAAGTTCGATATGGGCTCAGCCAAAGGCTGCGCCGCGCCAATTTCCCGCGCTGCCGTGGCAGGCGCGCGTTCCAGGTCGCGCAGTGCGTCCGAAACACGCTCGGCCGCCTGAGCATAAGCTGCTTTGGCTGATAGCCCCGAAGCGACCCAAGCGGGCGAAACCACCGTGACCTCACCCTTCACGCCATCCAATACCGCCACGACAGACGGCCGCATCAACACCGCGTCGGGCAGGCCAAGCGGATCAGGGTTGATGTCCGGCAAGTGTTCCACCAAGCGGATCATGTCATAGCCCAAATAACCGAACAGTCCCGCCGCCGCGGCGGGCAAGTCGGCGGGCAGATTGATCCGACTTTCGGCCAGAAGCCCGCGCAATGCGTCTAAGGGCGGCGCGCCGCAGGGCTCAAACGCATCACGGTCGAACCGCGCTGTGCGATTGATATCCGCGTTCTCGCCATGGCAGCGCCAAATCAGATCGGGTTTCAACCCGATGATCGAATAACGCCCGCGCACTTCACCGCCGGTCACCGATTCCAGGATGAACGCATCACGTCCGGCATCTGTCAGCTTCAACATCAGGGACACTGGCGTGTCCAAATCCGCCGCCAATCGTGCATGCACGATCTGGTTTTCGCCACGCTCCCAGCCGGCAGCGAAGCTATCGTAATCACTGAGGCTTGGCATTACTGGAACGCCGCGTGGACGGCGTTGATGACACCAGAATTGGTGGTCAGCCCAGTGCGCGCCTGGACCGCTTGACCGTATGCCTCAAAGATATCTCCGGCCAATGAGTTGGCGATAGTTTGGTCCAGGATCGTGAGCAGAATCTGCGTGTCCGGCGTATCCCGCGCTGCGGAATTGACGGTGTCGAGCCGCACGATATGCGCTGCCTCCGCACCGGGGATCATCACAATATCGCCTGGCGCATCCAATTGGAAAACCTGCGCCGCCGTGGTGGGCGGTAGATCTGGTAGCAGGTCCTGACGGCGGATCAGGCGTTCTTCTATTGGGTCGCCGATATCGTCCAACGTGGCGCCTTGCGCTAATTGCCCGACAAGGTCTTGCGCGCGCGCAGCCACTGCCTCCCGCAAGGCGGTGCGCGCCCAGGCCTCGGACACTTCTTCGGTAATGTCGTCCAGGGGCGGCAGCGTGGGTGGCACAACCTCGTCGAGGCGGAGGGCAAACAGGCCACCATCGCTCAGCTCGAGAAGTTCCGGGAAATCACGGTCCGTCACAGCCTCGGCTGCGTCGCGGAAGTTGTCATAAGCGGCGATGCCGTCCTCGGACGCGGCAGTATAATCCAATGTCCCAAGCGTCAGTTCGGTATCCTGCGCGACCTCTTCAAGCGTTGCACCGGATGCGAGAAGGTCATCAAGCTCCTCCATCATGCCCGCAATATCGCGACGCGCGGCTGCCTCCGACAATTCGGCCGTTAGGTCGGCGCGGGCATCCTCAAACGACGTCTCTGACGCCTCCAAAACGGCGTTCACTCGGAACAGGGCAGGGCCAAGGCTAGTGGGTAGGGGCCCGAGAATTTCCGACGTATCGTCGGCAAAGATGACCTCCGCAGCGTCCGCAGTCAGATCCTCAAACGCAACTTCGCCCAGATCAACATCGTCCAGCGTCAACTCACGGTCGTCCAGCAGTGTATCAAAATCGGTTTCCTCGGCTGCGATTGCGTCAAAAGCCGCCTGCGCTTCTTCCTCTGAGCCGAATACCAAACGTTCCAACAAACGGCGTTCGGGCTGGATGTAAGTCGATGCGCGTTCCTCATAGCGCTCTTGTAGCGCGTCTTCAGGGATCACCATTCCGTCCATGATCGCCTCAGGCGTGATCCAGGCATAAGTGATGCGCCGCGCCTCGGGGCGGGTGAAGCGGTCTGGGAATTCTTCATAATAGGCGGCCAGATCCGCCTCGGACGGCTCGGGCAAATCCTCGCCCAGATCGGCTTGGGTGATGGTCACACGGCTGAAATCGCGGGTCTCGCCCTGGAAGGCCACGATCGCGTCGACAAACAGATCGGGCGTGTCGATGGCGCTGATAATTGCGGTCTGAAGCAGTGCACGCGAGATATCTTGCCTCGTATCCGCTTCGAATTCGCGTGGTGTTGCGCCCTGTTGTGCCAGTACAAACTCATATGTGGTGGAGTCGAAGTTTCCGTCGAGCCCTTGGAAGGCGCCGATCTGCATTATCTGCTGCACGACCTGCTCATCACCTGCCGAAATTCCAATCTGCAAGGCTTCATTGGTCAAGGCGGCCCGGGCCACCAATCCCGCAAGCACCTGCTCATCGACCCCGCGAGAGCGTAAATCCGCAAACGTGACCAATTCGCCGGAATTCTGGATCTGGGCGTTGATTTCGTTCTGCAGCGCACGGAAGTAGTCGTCGGCCGAAATGTCGATGTACCCCACTGATCCCACACGGCTGGCGCCGCCGCCGAAATTGGTGAAACCAGTAAAGGCCAAACCTGCAAACAACAGGCCCATAAGGATCCACACCAAGACGTTCGAAATTGATTTACCGGCTTTCTTGGCCATGGGGCTGCCTTTTTGTCATGCGCATTAGTCCGCGTGTGGATAGTGGATAATTGGGGGGCTCGGCAAGGCCGCTCAGACGCCGCTACAGATCAATCTGTGCAAGGCGGTCGACAAGATCCGACAGCCCCGCCGCATCGGCATTGGCAAAGGCAATCCGAAGCGTCGCCTCGGCTTGGCCCGATCCACCCTGATTGCGGAGCGGCCCGAACATTGTGCCAGGCAGCAACAGAACGTGGGCGCAATCAACTAAAGCCTTCGCCACCGCATCAGACGCCTGGCCAAACGGATGCCGGACATACGCGAAATACGCGCCGCAGCCCAAAACACGCCACTCTGGCAAACGCTGAAATCCTGCGGTCACAGCATCACGCCGTGCTAAAATCTCGATCCGTTCGCCAGCAAGCCAGTCGCCCAGATTTTGCATTCCCCACAGCGCGCCGATATGGCCGACCTGCGGCGGGCAGATCGATACCGTGTCGAGGAATTTTTCAACCTCTGCCAGACGTTCTTCGCTTGCTACGATCGCACCGACACGATGCCCTGTCAGGCGGTAGGCCTTGGAAAATGAATAAAGGTGAATGAACGTATCCGACCAATCCGGATCGGTGAATAGATCGTGGGGCGCGCCATCGCCCGAATGAAAATCGCGGTAGGTTTCGTCAACGATCAAAGCCAACCCACGCTTACGGGCCAGATCGGCAAAGGCGCGCAATAGGGCTGCGGGGTATTCCACGCCAGCAGGGTTGTTGGGCGACACTAACACAATCGCCTTGGTGCGGTTCGTGATCAATGCTGCTGCCGCTTCTGGGTCGGGCAACAGGTCGTCGTCCGTTGGCAGATAGACGGCCCGCACTTGGGCCATATCTAGCCACATCTGATGATTGAAATAAAAGGGCAGGGGCAGGATCACTTCGTCGCCCGCGCCCGCCAAGGTCGCCATGGTGGCGGTAAACGCCTGGTTACATCCCGCCGTAATCGCCACCTGATCAGGCGCAATCGTGCCGCCATAGGCCGCCGACCATTGCACCGCCACCTCAACCCGCAAATCATCGCGTCCCAATACCGGCCCATAAAGATGCGCAGACGCATCTTCTATCAGCGCCTCCGCCATCGCCTGCGCCAAAGACGCTGGGGGCGGGTCCACCGGCGCCGCTTGGCTGAGGTTCAAAAGGGGCCGCGCATCGCCAAAATCCTTCCCCGCAACCCAACGCCGGGCCTCCATCACCGGAGGCGGAAAAGTGGCCACAAAATTTGGATTGATCGGCTGCATCTTAGCGCTCACGCCGCCTTACTGGGCGCCGTCCCCTGCTTCTCTGTTTTAAAAATATCCCCGCCGGAGGCTTCCACCTCCAGCCACAGGCACCATCAGAACGGGATTTCGTCGTCCAGGTCCGAGCCGCCGCCAAACCCGCCACCGCCGCCGCCCTGGCCGCTATCCGATCCACCACCACCGTAGCTGCCGCGATCGTCATAACCGCCGCCGCCGCCGCCACCGTAGCTGCCGCCGCCACCACCGCCACCGCCATCGCGGCCGTCCAGCATGGTCAGCTCTGACCGGTATGGGCGCAAAACCACTTCGGTCGAATAACGATCCTGGCCGTTTTGATCCTGCCATTTGCGGGTCTCTAGCTGACCTTCGATGTAAACCTTGGATCCCTTCCTCAGGTATTGCTCCGCCACCCGCGCCAAGGGTTCCGAAAAAATCGCAACCGAATGCCATTCGGTCTTTTCGCGGCGTTCACCGGTATTGCGGTCCTTCCAGTTTTCCGAGGTCGCGATCCGCAAGTTGCAGACCTTGCCACCGTTCTGAAAACTCCGCACCTCTGGGTCACGTCCCAGATTACCGATCAAAATCACTTTGTTCACTGAGCCTGCCATACGCGCCCCCCAAGGTCTGGTTTCGTTGCGCGATTCCCCGCGCCTCGCGCATATGTGTAGCGACCCCACCGGGCGGTGAGAAGGCGAATGGGACGAGTGACTGGAAACGAGCCGCACAAAGGGTTATTGTCATGCGATATTATCCACAGCCCTTGTTTCAGATCTGCTATGCCCCGTGCGATTTTCGCGACCCTTGCTTTGCTCGCCCTTAGCGTCCCTGCCTCCGCCCAAAGTGGGCTGGACAGGCTCGATCGGATGATGGAGGTGCTCGATGGCCGCGCCGCCACCCAATACGAGTTTTCTGCGCGCTTACGTCCCGAGACTGAGGCAACGCGCGCCTTGCCGCGTTACGAGGGCGGGTATGATGGCCCATTCCTCGACGTCGCCCGGTCCGCCGCGCGGCGCCACGGGATCCCTGAGGATCTGTTTTTGCGCTTGGTCCAGCAGGAATCTGGATGGAATACCGACGCCATCAGCTCCGCCGGGGCAATCGGGTTGGCACAGTTGATGCCCGACACAGCAACCCTTTTGGGTGTGGACCCTGAGGATCCCGTCGCAAACCTTGATGGTGGCGCGCGGTATTTGTCACAGCAGTACCGCCGTTTTGGCACCTGGCGTCTTGCGCTGGCTGCGTACAACGCGGGCCCCGAAGCGGTGGAACGCCACGACGGTGTGCCGCCTTTTGCGGAAACGCAGGATTACGTGCGGATTATCCTAGGGCCACAGGGCTAGTCATACGCCAGCGACGCAGGGCGGCGAGGCCGCCGATCGTGCTGAACAAGAACACCACAGTGGCGGGCAGCGGGACGGATGCCGGGATTTCGGACACAGTGATGCTATAGGTATAAGACACCGTGTTGCCCCACCGGCCGCATCTGCCCGTGCAAGTCGGCCCAACGCGAAACAGATACGCTTGGTCCAGCGATGGGACATAAGGCGTTACCGTCAACACAGGCTGCCCGTCTGAAACCTCGGCCCGAAAAACAACGTTTGCGGGGTCTCTTCTGTCAAACACCCTAAACACTGCTCCAAGAGTGCCGCCTAAGGCGCGCGTTGTGCCCGAAGGGTCCAAAGCGAGCACATTTATCGCGCTGACGAAAAGGGTGTCGGCCAGCGTGACGCGGAGCGCGTCAACGTCGCTGACGACGAATTCAAGGTCGAGGCGAGACGAGCCCGTGACGGTATAGGTGCCCGCCGCCCCAATGCCGATACTGGTCCAGGGGTCACCGCTGATATCGCCATCGACCGCTTCGTCCCACAAAACGCTCGACGCCATCGCCGGTCCCGCCAGCGTGGCGAAGATCAGAAAACAAAGTGTTCGAAACATACGCAGTTGCCCCCTTAACCGCGACAGCAACCTCGGCCATGTGCCCGGTATTGGTCAAGTCCGACCGGCCGGATCGCGGTCAACACTCCGTTTCCGCGCCTAGCGCCACAAGTCGCGCCCGCAAGGAAGGGGCGCGAGCATCGCCGATATCCAGCGCAAAGATATAGGCATGGGTCAGAAAGAACCGCGCGGCATCACCAGGGTGGGTGTCGGCGGCATGGACGTAAAGCTCCACCAAGGCCGCTTTATCGCCCGCGGCATGGGCCGCCAGTAAGGCGCCGTCCAAATCCGATACTACGCCGTCCATTCCGCGACACGCGATGCCACCCAGGCGTGGAAGCAATGGGTGGGCCCGTCCATTGCGGGCGAGAACCGGCCGCCATCAAAGCCCGCGGCGGCACGCCCGCGCTGCATCCCTTCGACCACAAAGATGTCTTCCATGAAGACCTCCTTCCATTGCGCGGCGTTGCGCGCGCGCAGATCGGCGTCGGTGTCTGGTGTAGGGTAATACAGGTGGATGTGTTCGCGCGTGCGATTGTGGGCCACTGCTTCTAAAACAATTGCGAAGGCGTGGTCGCGATGCGTGCCCAACAAAAGGTTGGGATAGACCGCGATGTATTCCGCTCCCGCATCCCAATGATCCGACAGGTCCGCGAAATCCGGGAAGGTCGCGCCCACCTCATCCTTTAACTGGCGGTACACATATGTCCCTTGGCCCGAGAAACGGCCTGGCGCCTCGATATGGTAATGATCCTCAAGCCTGGAGTAGGAATTTAGGCCGGGATGCACCCAAGGCAGATGGTAGCTCTCGCAGTAATTTTCGACGGCGAGCTTCCAGTTGGTGTTGACCTCCAACATGAACTGGCTGTCGGCGCCGCCATGGTAGACTGGCTGTTCAAACTCAGCCCACCGCGCCATCAGGTCACCGTGAACTTCCTCGAATTCAGGCGCATCGTCGGACAGGTTCACAAACACCACATCGCGCCAAATATGCGTTCGAACGCGGGCAAGGCCCAACGTCGCCTTGTCGATCCCATCGCACTTGTTGGTCCCTGGCCCGCCGACATGGGGCGTTGCCACAAGACGCCCATCTTTTGCGTAGCACCACGAATGGTAAGGGCAACGGATCGCGCCTTGGATTTTGCGCGGCTCTTCCACCAAGATCATGCCGCGATGGCGGCAGATATTGTAGAAAACGCGCACCTGGTCTTTGTCGTCTCGCAACAGCAGGAGGGGTTGGCCCAGGAACTCAATCGGTTTGGCGTCGCCTGGTTCAGGCACATCCGCACCCACGGCAAGTGCTGCCCACGTGGTTTCCAGAACGGCAGTGTTTTCGGCCGCGATGGTGGCGGGGTCGGTGTAATGGGCGTTCGGCAGGCCATGGGCTTCGGCCAGCGGGGCCATGACGCGATCCAGCGGAGACGGGGTGCGATCCTTGGGCATAGGGCGTTCCTGCTCAGGCAAAAAAGATGACCCATTGGGCGCTTTGACAAGGGATTCGTCTTTTCTCAAAACGACAAATCCTTGGCCCACAGCGGTCAGCCGCCGCCGATAAGATCCGTAACCGAGGCATTGCGCGGCAAATCCAACGCGGCCCAGCGGGCCGCGCGCCCCAGCGCAAGCCGCGAAGAAACAGTACACAACGGTAAGCCGATCGTCCGCGCAACTTCAGCATAGCTTAGCCCGTCAATGGCCCGCATCTTCAGGAGGCTCTGTTGTTCTTCGGGGAGAGCTGCCAACGCCTCCAATGCCTCGGCACATGCCATTCGGGTTGTGGCATCGGACCCTCTTGGCGCGACCGCGTCCTCTGCCTCGGCCTCAACGGGTTGCACCAAAGCGGCGCGCGCATATGCGCGGTGGCGTAGGGTGGCGAAGGCATAGGCGCGCAGGTCGTGCACTGGCTTGGCATCCACACTGCCCGTCGCCGCCATCGCCATCCTGGACCAGACGCGCAATAGCGTGTCCTGAACAAGATCATCGGCATCTTCAGAATTGCGGGTTAGGCGCCGCGCCGTTCGGCGCAGATCGCCGGACAAGGCGGCAAAGATGCGGCTGTGGAAAGGATCGCTTCCGGGTTGGCCGGGGGCGCCATTGGTTTGCATGGGGGCCTCATAGCGTAATGGACAGGCCCGAGGCTGATACGAGCCGGGCCATGCCCTCAAGCCACCCGCCGCTGCGCCATAATTTTTCGGCCCGGGCCCGCCCACCCGTGGCGGGGCGTTGCCGATAAGTGTGCCCACGGGCGGGACGTCGCCGGACGCGTGCGCCGCTTTCGGCAAGCGGCTGCCGACCTTTTGGGGCCTTGGGACGGAACGGCGCCCAAGACGCTCTTCCTTCATGGGCGCTGCAAAATCGCGGTGCCCTGACACGCAACTAATCAAAGGGATGATCCCATGCGATCCGAGTTCAAAACACCTTTCCTGAATGGCCTTACCCTGGCCGGCGCCGTTGTGGTGCTGGTGGGCGGCGCCAGCCTGGCCATGGGCCAAGCCGAAAGCATCGACAGCGATGGCGACGGACTGGTGAGCTTCACCGAGCTTCTGGCGCTCATGCCCGCACTTACGGAAGAGGAATACCAGGCCCTCGACACCGATGCCGACGGCCTATTGAGCGCTGATGAGATCGGCGCCGCCCAAGATGCCGGTCTTATTCCAGCCGGCTAACGGGTGACGCTTTCTGGGTGCTTTCGTGCAGACGGGCACCCGGACGGGGCGCGGGGGAGGGGCAGACACCCCTCGCGCCGCGGGTAGCGATAAGATAAGAGGAACGAGCGCGCCTAGCATTTTCGCAGAAACAGATGGCAATCGACTCGGATGGGTTTGCAACCGTCGTCAGGCCAACGGCCGATATTGCCCGCTCCCAGGTCTCTGCTACGGCAATTCGAAGATTGAACCGGTACTACAGCCCGCGCGCTATTGCGGCGACGCCGGTTCGCGCAAGTCGAACATCGCCCAACGGGCGCATCAAATCGCAGAAGGCGTCAATCTTTTCGGGAGTGCCGGTGAGTTCGAAGATGAAGCTTTCCAGCGTCGAGTCAACGACGTTGGCGCGGAAGATTTCGGCGATACGAAGGGCTTCGACGCGGTGATCCCCCTTACCCACAACTTTTACCAACGCAAGTTCCCGGCTGATGAACGCGCCTTCGGCGGTCATGTCGGCCACTTCGTGGACAGGCACCATCCGTTCCAGTTGCATCCGGATCTGTTGGATCACTTGAGGCGTGCCCGAAGTGACGATGGTGATGCGCGACCGGTGGCCGGTATGGTCCACCTCTGCAACGGTAAGACTTTCGATGTTGTAACCGCGCCCCGAAAACAGACCGATCACACGGGCGAGGACGCCGGGTTCGTTTTCGACCAGGATCGCCAGCGTGTGCGTCTCCACCACATCGGACATGTGGCTGCGCAGATCATATGCAGAATGGCTGCTGGAGCCTTGTTCGATGTTCAACGCCATTATGGTCTATCCCTCTCTCGTCGGAAGGTGGTTGTGGCGTGCACGGGGGCGAAAAGCAAGGGCTATGGGATGAGCGAGGGGAAGGCGTCGCCCAAAGGGATCGGGAAATAAATGGGCGCGGTTCGATGGCCGCCAATGAAGGCTGTTTCTGGCAGATGGCTCTGTATCGAACGATCGAAAAGACGGACGTTGCTTAAACGCGTGCCTAACGGCAACGGCAATTGCGTTGGTTCTACCTGTAAATCACCGAGAGGCCGGGCCTCAGGAATGAAGGAAAAGGACAGCAAAAGACCAGGGTGGGAGGGGACATCGTATTGAATTTCGAAACTTCCTGTGAACAACGGGACAACGCCAATCATCGCCAATCCCGGCGCATCAATTTGCGCCTCGTCTCCCACAACGTCGACGAATTCTTGTACCGTCATGTTCCAATGAAATAGCCGCGTCGCATCTGGTGGTGGAGTGGGATAAAGCCCTCCAGAATTGCTAACCGACACTATAGTTCCAGCGGCGTCAGACAGCACCGAGAGCCGTTGGCGCCAAGGCAGATCAAACCGCGTTACGACGCGGTCGTCTTGCTCATAGGATCTGGTCGGACTTCCTAGGACGGCGAGGGCTTCAACACCCATGCCTGGCATCAGCCCGTAAAAGTCCTGCGCGGTTGCCGGGGGTACGAGGAGCGACGCGAGAAGACCCACGCGGATCATGCGACGGGGATGCCGCAGGCGGGGTCTGGGGGGAGTTCAGGGAACTCGGCGTCGAAGCTTTCGAGCGTTTGGAACGGGTGTTGCGGCAGAGTGTAGGGCGGTTCTAGGTCCGCAAGACCGTAGCGGTCGCCGTTGAACACGCCGCCTTGGACGACCGTTTCAAATAGCTGTTCCTCATCGAAGCAATAGGTGGGGTTGATCAGGTCGAAGCCGAAGGAGCCGGGCTCGTACTCATAGCAAACCTGGGGGGAGCCATCCTCGGCAAAAAAGACGCCCCAGGTGCCAACGATGACGAGGTGTTAATGTAATGAGATTGCAACATGCAA
>ERZ1740067.2533-NODE-2533-length-11043-cov-4.432563_pt1 | contig 11043 bp, 10 predicted proteins | sample MGYA00581736_ERZ1740067 | MGnify/ENA primary metagenome ERZ1740067 (study PRJEB43018, sample SAMN04849236) | marine metagenome | isolation source: floating plastic debris | place: Pacific Ocean | collected 2008-08-27 | study: EMG produced TPA metagenomics... | reverse complement strand
GATACGTTGACCTTCGTTTTCTACTTTTTTTCCATTCACGACGCTCTTCCGATCTGAACAAACCGCAGATGGTTGGATTGTCAAAACGGATAAAGGCAATATCACCTGCGAACATGTGGTCAACGCGGCAGGTCTTTGGGCAAAGCAAGTCGGTCGGATGGCAGGGATCGAATTGCCTGTCTCGCCGCTGAAGCATCACTACCTCATCACCGAGAGCATACCAGAAATCGAAGCGCTCGATTTCGAGGTTCCGATGACAGTCGATCTGGAAGGCTTCACCTATATGCGCCAGGACCAAAACGGCGTTTTGGTCGGAATCTATGAGATTGAGCATGAGCATTGGGCCATGGATGGCGCGCCCTGGGATTATGGGATGGAGTTGTTCCAGGAACAGCTTGACCGGATCGAAAACGAACTGACCCTTGGGTTTGAACGCTATCCATCAATTCAGAATGTTGGCATCAAAACCTGGGTCAACGGCGCGTTCACCTTCTCGCCCGATGGAAACCCGCTGGTTGGCCCCGTTCCGGGTAAACGCGGATATTGGTCCGCCTGTGCCGTCATGGCTGGCTTCCTGCAAGGTGGCGGCGTCGGCAAATGTCTTGCGGAATGGATGATCGAAGGTGAAACCGAGGCCGACGCGTGGTCGATGGATGTTGCGCGGTACGGGGATTTCGCACAAAACAAACGCTACATTCGGGAAACGACAGGCCAGTTTTACTCACGCCGTTTTGTCATGACCTATCCGAACGAACAATTGCCTGCAGGGCGGCCATTGAAACGGGCACCTGCGTATAGCGATATGGAACAAGCCGGTGCGGTCTGGGTCACAGCTTGGGACATGGAGGTGCCTCTGTATTTCGCGCCAAAAGGGTTTGAAGAAACACCGACCCTAAAGCGATCCAACGCATTTGACTTGGTTGGCGCTGAATGCCGCGCAACACGGGATGCAGTTGGGCTTCTCGATATCTCAGCATTCTCGCGTTATGAAATCAGCGGCCCAAATGCACAGGCTTGGCTGGATAAGATGATGGCATCCACCTTGCCCAAGCCGGGCCGCGCAAAGCTCGCGCCGATGCTTGCACCTTCCGGTCGGATGAAAGGCGACCTGACAGTCATTAATTGGGGTGATGGAACCTGGTGGATCATGGGCAGCTATTACCTGCGCGAATGGCACATGCGATGGTTCGACGACCACAAGGACGATGGCGTTGCAATCCGTGATCTGGGCGAAGAGATGACTGGTTTTTCACTGTCGGGGCCAAATGCGCGCAAAGTCATCGAGGCGGTCGCGCAAACCCCCGTTGACCTACCATTCATGGGCTGTTGCAATGCAGACATCGGCATGATCCGTGCCAAAGTCGCCCGTATGAGTGTCACGGGTGAGATGGGATATGAGATAAACTGCCGCTATGGCGATCATATCACATTGCGCCGCATGCTGCTGGAAGCTGGCGCAGATCACGGCATTCGTGAAATCGGATTTAATGCACTGCTATCTCTCCGACTGGAAAAGTCCTTTGGGATTTGGTCGGCCGAGTTCACACAAGCCTACACCCCCGCTTCCGTTGGAATGGATCGATGGATTGCATGGGACAAAGAGGGGTTTGTGGGGCGGGAAAAAGCAATCGCAGAGCGCGATGGAAATGGCCCGGCACAAAAAGTTGTGACGCTTGAAGTTGATGCTTTGGACGCGGATGCGTCTGGGTATGAACCGGTCTGGCACCATGGGGAACGCGTCGGCTTTGTGACATCTGGTGGCTACGGACACACCATGGGCAAATCCTATGCGATGGCGATGGTCGATGCTGCGGCTTGCGCTGAAGGCACCGAATTGTCTGTGCATGTGGTTGGCGTCGAACGTTCTGCTAAAGTCATCGCACCTTCACCATACGACCCGAACGGCCAAGCAATGCGCGGCTAAGCGTCCCGGGATCCGATCGCATGACCGGATCCCCGAAAAAGTAGAAAGGCAAACATGTCTGAAACACGTACCCGGCGGCGCACACGCAATCGCAACGAGACCCCGGTATCAAAGCGCAAAACAAACTACCGCAACTTGCGCAACCCGTTCCCGCATATGAACGTGTTCTCGGACGATGAAATCGAAAACATGCACAACACCGCATTGCGCATGTTGGAAGAACTTGGGATGAAAGTCCTGCATCCTGAAGCGGCCAAATTTTTTCGCGAGGCCGGTGCGCGTGTTGATGGCGAAATGGTGTATTTTGGGCGCGACATTATTGAAGATGCCATCGCGAAAGCACCAAAATCAATTGAGTGTCGCGCCGGTGCACGAGATCGCGATTTAACCCTGGAACTGGGTACGCTGGCGTTTCAGCCTGGCGCCGCAGCGCCACATGCAACCGACCTTGAACGCGGTCGCCGCACCGGTTCAGCACAAGACTTTCGCGAACTTATCCGAATTGCCCAGCACTATGACGTGCTGCACATGATGCCCCCGATTGTGGAACCAATCGATGTTCCCACAGAATTGCGACACTATTTCATGATGCAGTGTCAGCTTGAAGAAAGCGACAAGCTCCCGTTTATTTATTCGCGCGGAACACCGCAGGTCATGCAGAGTTTTGAAATGCTGCGGGATTACCGTGGTGTGTCCGATGACGACTTCGCCGCCACCCCCCAATGCTACACGATTATCAACACCAACTCGCCCCGCACACTTGATGTGCCAATGGCGCAAGGTCTGATCGATTTCGCGCGTTATGGACAAGTGCCAATTGTCACGCCGTTCACGCTGATGGGGGCGATGGCCCCGATTACGGTGGCCGGGGCGATCACCCTCAGCCACGCAGAGGCGATGGTGGCGATCACACTCAGCCAATTGGTCAAACCCGGGGCACCCATCTGTTATGGGACATTCACATCGAACGTCGACATGAAATCAGGCGCCCCGGCCTTTGGTACGCCGGGACATTTTCATGCATCCTGTGCAGCAGGCCAACTAGCCCGCAGACTTGGCTTGCCATGGCGTTGCGCGGCTGGATCTGCCGCAAACATCAACGATGTTCAGGCAGCAAACGAAAACCAAATGGGGCTGTGGGGTTGCTTGATGGCGGGTGCAACAATCGTCATCCACTCTGCGGGATGGCTCGAAGGAGGACTTGCCGTGTCCTATGAAAAGCTGATTTGTGATATTGAGGTGCTCAACATGGTGGCAGAGCTGTGTGCCGGGGCGCAAGCGCAGGCAGATGAAATTGGCTTTGACAATGCACTGTCCCATGTGGACCCGTCAGGTCATTTCTTTGCCGCACCCCAAACCATGGACCGGTACAACACTGAGTTTTACGAACCTATCGTGCATGACTATGCCAATTTCGGCACCTGGACGGAACGCGGCGCCAAGGATGCTTCTCAGCGCGCCACCGAGGTTTGGAAATCAATTGTCGCGAGCGGGCCCGGTGTCACGCCTGATGGCGACAAGATGGAGGCGCTGAAATCCTACATCGCTCAGAAAAGTGCCACGGGTGGTGCCCCGCCAGAGAGTTGAGCCAATGACGCGACCCGCGCCAACCCTGCATCGCGACGACCCCGGTAAGGAACCTTTATTGGGGCACGTCAAAGTCACGCGCGAAGATTGGTTGAACGCGGGGCGGTTCGTTTTGATCGATAACGGGGTCGCTGCTGTAAAAGTTCTGACCTTGGCTGAAAGACTGCAGGTCTCGCGTTCCAGTTTTTATTGGTACTTCAAGGGCCGGCGCGACCTTCTTGATGCATTGCTCGAAGATTGGGAGGGGCGCAACACGACCCAACTTATCGCGCATTGCGCCCTTCCGGCGCGCAATATCTCAGAGGCTGTTTGCAACTTTTTTCGCTGCTTTGTGGATCCAAGCAAGTTTGATCCGGGCCTTGATTTTGCGGTGCGCGCCTGGGCACGGCGCGAGTCAGCGGTACGCAATCGTATTGATCATGCAGATGCAGCGCGGCTCAGCGCAATTCAAGACATCTATTCGCGTTTCGGATATGACGCCCAAGAAACCGATGCGCGCTCGCGCATTCTTTACTTTCAGCAATTGGGGTATCACGCACTGGATCTCATGGAACCGATTGATGTACGCCTGAGCCGACTTGAAGGGTACCTGTTCGGCTTTACCGGTGTAACGCCCGATCGCAAAACCGTGGATGACTTTCTTACGTTTTCAAATCGAGTCCTACGTTAGCGTCAGAGCAGATCAGTAGGGCATTCGGGATACGCGGCTTTGATCATCACGGCGGATAATGTGGCATAGGTTTCGCACCAAGCGGCCTCATCTTTTTGCGAAAAACTCTGACCAAGTACGGTTTTGAGCGCATAAATCAGCGCGCCCCCAACAGAGGCGTATTGCTCGTAAATGACACCGTAATTGAGATGCCGCCGTGCAAGCTCTTCGGCCGCTGGTACAAGAACCTCTGCGTCATCCGCGTGATCGACGATGTATGCTAAGGTCGCGGCCAGCTTTTGACCTTGCTCTGCGAGATCACCAGAAAAAAGCGGGCGCGTTGTTTCGTCAATTTCGAAAAGCCTGTCGTAAAACACCGCTGCCAAGTGATCTGGATCTCGCGCAGCGATGGACCATGTTGCACGAATTCTGTCCCCAACCGTGAGTTTTGAATGAAACATGTGAAAAGGACCTCTACCTACCCTCACCTTGGCGGAGTGGTATTATAGGATACTTTACAAAGACTTATCATACACAACTTTTCGAGGCTTTTAACGCAACTCCGAACCAGTGCCCCATTGAATGACATGTGTGGTTTGGAAATGGTGCGGGCGGTGGGACTCGAACCCACACGGCGCTAAGGCCTTCGGATTTTAAGTCCGATATGTCTACCATTCCATCACGCCCGCATGCGAATTGAATAGGCGGATAGATCCGTAATCACAACTATATATCTTCGCCCTTAGGGGCCAAACGCCCACCCTTGCTTAGCAAATGACGTTCAGACAACCATGGGTTAAGGTCAAGCGCGCGCAACAGTTCTTCGCGCGCAGCATCTAATTGACCTAGCTCCATATAGGTCAGTGCCAGCCCCGCGCGCGCGGCGACATGATTTGGCGACAGCTCAATCGCTTTCACCAAATCGACCACGGCAGGTTCAAACTTGCCCTGTAGGAAATTGGCAAATGCGCGCTGATTATAACCTTCGGCATAATCAGGGCAGTAGCCCACAAGCACGTCAAAATCGGCAATTGCACCCAGCATGTCAAAGGCACGGCGCTTGCTCATCCCGCGATTTAGAATGGCCTGGGCTTGCTCATTTGGGGCTTTGGCCCACAACACCCACATTTGCGCCCCGAATTCGCGGCCTTGCATTTCGGTGTCCGCAGCGCGCGCCTGTGAGATTAAACCAGCTATGGCAATGGTATGATCCGGTGCAGGCGGGCATTGTGCCATCGCTGATCCGGCGATCATGCAGAACACTGCAGAGAGTTTGGATACATTCATCATAGTTTAACGATGACGCGTGCCTGTCCAAAATCAAGTGACTTCGTCGTGTTCAAACGCGTTTTCGCGGGTCATTATTTCTTTGACCGCTTCCATCGCAACATATGTCGAGGTGGAGGCGACATGTGGCAACCGCGAAATGTCTTCGCCGAGAACGCGCCGATAAGCTTGCATATTCGAAACCCGCACCTTCAAAAGGTAGTCGAAATTCCCAGCGATCATATGCGCTTGCTCGATTTCGGGGATTTGGCGCACTGCGTCATTGAACGCAGCTAATGCGGCTTCGCGCGTGTCGCTTAAGCGCACTTCGACGAATGACACATGATCCAATCCCAATCGAATGGGGTTCAAGATCGCTCGATACCCCAGGATGTATCCTTGTGCCTCTAATTTGCGCAGTCGGGCCTGTGTTGGTGATTTGGACAAACCAATCTTGTCAGCCAGGTCCGTCACACTGAATCGGCCATTTTGGGACAAATGCCGTAAAATCGACCAAGCAAAGCGGTCAAGCCGAGAGAAGTCAATTTCTCCGTTTTTTTTAATGTATTCAGTCATATTGACCTTTATTGTCTAATAATTATCCCAACTTTCCGGTTCACTTACGCTATGATGAAACAAATGTCGATTGAGGAATGATATGTCTGCCTTGTTTGCGCTGCCTGCCCACTTGGATGAAAACACATACGCAAACCCGGATGGGGTGATCGAGCGCTTGATTGAACACGCCCGCCTGTCGACGCACCAGCGTCGAGACATTTCTCAATCTGCGGCAGATTTGATTGGCCGTATCCGCAGCGATGGCGAACCGGGACTGATGGAGGTGTTTCTCGCTGAATATGGGCTTTCAACGCAGGAAGGTGTCGCGCTCATGTGCTTGGCCGAGGCGTTGTTGCGCGTCCCCGATGCCGCCACCATGGACGCCCTGATCGAAGACAAGATCGCCCCCTCAGATTGGAGTGGTCATCTCGGGCAATCCACTTCACCTTTGGTTAATGCATCTACTTGGGCACTTCTTTTGACCGGCCGCGTTCTTGACGATGAAGGCACCGGTTTGGCGGGCGTTCTGCGCGGCGCGGTCAAACGGCTGGGCGAACCTATGATACGCGCTGCGGTTGGTCGGGCGATGCGCGAAATGGGCCAACAATTCGTATTGGGCGAAACGATTGAAAGCGCGATGGGTCGCGCACGCGAAATGGAAGTAAAGGGGTTCACCTACAGCTATGACATGTTGGGAGAGGCGGCGCTCACGGATGAAGACGCGCGTGCCAAACATCTCAGCAATTACAAAACGATATAATCAATTGACGAACACTGCGCGCAAGCTGCTGTGCGCGACAATCCCGGTATTTCAGTGAAACTTTCGGCGTTGCATCCGCGATATGAAATTGCGCAATCAGACCGCGTTATGCGCGAACTGGTTCCGCGACTGCGCTCGCTGGCGCAAATCGCCGCATCCGCTGGCATGGGGCTGAATGTGGATGCCGAAGAGGCTGACCGCCTGACCTTGTCGATGGCGGTGAGCAAAGAGGTATTGAAAGAACCTGCTTTGGCGGGTTGGCGCGGGTTTGGCGTTGTGGTTCAGGCATATGGCCCGCGCACACATGATGTGCTGGCGCATCTATACGGCATCGCGAAAGATCTGGACCGTCAGATTATGGTGCGTTTGGTCAAGGGTGCATATTGGGACACCGAAGTAAAACGTGCCCAAGTCGCCGGAGTTGCCGGGTTCCCAGTTTTCACGCGCAAACCTGCCACAGATATCAGCTATATCGCCAATGCACGCACCTTACTTGATATGACAGACCGGATTTACCCGCAATTTGCGACACATAACGCCCATACGGTTCAGTCCATTTTGCAAATGGCAGATGACACATCGGCGTTCGAATTCCAGCGGTTGCATGGGATGGGCGAAGCGCTTCATCGTTTGGTGATGCAGGATCACAAGACCAAGTGCCGGATTTACGCCCCGGTTGGTGCGCATAAAGACCTGCTGGCCTATCTGGTGCGTCGTTTGCTTGAAAACGGTGCCAACTCGTCGTTTGTGAACCAGATTGTCGACCCAGAAATTGAGCCTCAAACTATCGCCTCTGATCCGTTTGAAGCATTTGCTGGAACCAATCTGCCCCTGACCAAAGGCCCGGATCTGTTTCAGCCCGAGCGTGCGAATGCGCGCGGATATGACCTCGCGCATCTGCCGACGCTCACCCGACTTTTGAACAGTCGCGAACACTTCGAAAAGCGCATGTGGGACACCGCACCATCTGGAACATCTGAAACTGCCATTCTGAACCCCGCAAACCCCAACGATACGGTCGGTCATGTCTTATGGGCAAGTGCTGACCGGGCTACCGACGCAATCACCAACGCCAAGGAATGGAACGCCCCGCGCGCGGAAAGGATGCGGATCCTGACTGCGGCAGCGGATCTTTACGAAGAAAATGATGCAGAGATTTTTGCACTTTTGACGCGCGAAGCGGGTAAAACGCTTCCGGATGCCGTCGCAGAATTACGCGAAGCCGTCGATTTCTTGCGCTATTATGCGGCAAACGCGCCAGACGCCGCACCAATTGGGACCTTCGTTTGCATTTCGCCCTGGAATTTCCCTTTGGCGATTTTCACGGGCCAAATTGCAGCAGCCTTAGCAACCGCAAACGCGGTTTTGGCCAAACCGGCGGAACAGACACCGTTGATTGCCCAGTTTGCAGTATCTCTGCTGCACCGCGCCGGTGTGCCAAAGCAAACCCTGCAACTTCTGCTCGGAGCAGGGGATGTTGGCGCCGCGTTGACCTTTGATCCGCGTGTGGATGGTGTGGCCTTTACCGGGGGAATAGATACGGCGCGCTTGATCCGCCGTTCGATGACTGAAAATTTGCACCCCGGTGCCCCTCTTATCGCGGAAACCGGTGGTTTGAACGCAATGATTGTGGACAGCACCGCCCTGCCCGAACAAGCGGTCACCGCAGTGGTTGAAAGCGCGTTTCAATCCGCAGGGCAACGCTGCTCTGCTTTGCGCTGTCTCTACGTGCAGCGCGATATTGCAGACGATTTTATCCGACTTCTGACAGGTGCGATGCGCGAACTCAATGTCGCCAATCCCTGGCAAATCGAAACCGATGTTGGACCCGTGATTGATGCAGACGCACGCGCAAGCATCCAGGCGCACATAGATGCGGCACACAGCGATGGACGTCTGATCTTTCAATCTGACGCGCCGCGCAAAGGCACATTTGTTGCCCCCGCTCTGGTGTCTGTCAGCGGCATTCAGGATCTTGAGTGTGAGATTTTTGGCCCTGTTTTGCACATCGCAACCTATGACGCACAGGACCTTGACAGAGTTATTCAGGACATCAATCGCACTGGCTATGGCCTGACCTTTGGTTTGCAAACACGCATTGACGACCGGGTGCAATACATTGCGGACAAGATCAATGCGGGCAATGTCTATGTGAACAGAAACCAAATCGGGGCCATGGTTGGCTCACAGCCCTTTGGCGGCGCAGGCCTGTCCGGAACAGGCCCCAAAGCAGGCGGGCCTTTGTATCTGAACCGCTTTTGCCAAAACCACGTGGCGCCCGCAGTACCACTGTCGCAAACATTGCCCGGGCCCACGGGTGAGTTGAACAGATTGAGCCTGCATCAAAAAGCCCCGATTGCCTGCCTTGGCCCTGATGTCGCTGTGCAACAGCAGATTGATGCAATCACAGCGCTGGGTGGTGTTGGCATCGCTGCATCACCGGATCAATTCGCAGATCTGTTAGCTAACACACCGATCGGCGGCGCCATCTGGTGGGGCGATGAAAAGATCGCCAGAACGTTGAACCGCCAATTGGCGCAGCAGGAGGGCGCGATCCTGCCCTTGATCACAAGCCGGCCCGATCAGGCCCATGTTATGCACGAACGCCACTTATGTGTTGATACCACAGCTGCGGGGGGAAATGCCGCGCTGCTGGGGGAAATGAGTTAAGGCGTACCGCTTGACCTTGCCCCAACGAAGCCTCAGCTTCGCAACATGTTTCCAATTCGTGACCACAACCCGTCGGGACGCATTCCCTATGTGACGTATGCACTTATCGCAGCCAACATTCTGATCTTTCTTGGCTACTTTACGCTGTTCAATGATGCACGTGCGATCAATGCGTTTTTTGATACCTGGGCAATGACACCCGCCTATCTGTCGCAAGGCCAGGGATGGGCAACCTTGGTCACCTCGATGTTCCTGCACGGAGGCTGGATGCATCTTGGCGGCAACATGCTGTTTTTGTGGATTTATGGCGACAACATGGAAGATGAAATGGGACATCTGCCCTATCTGCTTTTTTACCTAGGCGCAGGCCTGGCAGCCGGGCTGATCCATTATCTCTCCGCGCCCTATTCGGATGTGCCAACAGTTGGGGCGTCCGGCGCCATTGCCGGGGTGATGGGCGGCTATCTTTTGATGTTTCCTAAAGCGCGTGTTGATATCTTGCTGTTTCTCGTTGTGTTCATTCGTATCTTTCCAATCCCGGCCTGGATTGTCTTAGTGGTCTGGTTTGGCATGCAATTCATCGGCGGCATAGGCGCTGATCCTGAAACCGGCGGTGTGGCGTATTGGGCCCATATCGGTGGCTTTGTGGCCGGGGCGCTTATGACGCTGCCGTTGTGGTTGCGCGCAGGCGGGACCGGGTTCTGGCGGCGCACAGACTATCACCCGCCCCACCCCGAGGCGCGATACACAACCGTGCAAAGCCGCATTCCAAAAGTGCGCCGCAAATGATGCGCGCATTTACGGCTTCGTGCCATTGTGGGGCGGTCAAACTGACAGGTCGCTTTGATATTGACGCGCGAAAACCGGCGCGCTGCACCTGTTCTTTTTGTCGCCGTCGTCAAGCGGGCAATATCAGCTGCCAGGTGGAGGATTTGCAGGTGCTGCAGGGCGCATCCACACTGCGTCTATATCAGTTTGGAACGCATAGGGCAGAGCATTACTTTTGTGGAACTTGCGGAATCTATACCCATCACCGACGCCGTTCCAATCCTAACGAATATGGCGTGAACGTTGGATGTATCGACGGTGAAAACCCGTGGGACTATGAACCAATGGATTGGCACGAGGGCATATTGCACCCCTCTGATACGGCCGTCCTAAAATAGGCGCTGCGCCCTCTTTCCCTATCGGAGCTGTCGTGCCATTTTGTACGCAAAAGGACGACAACATGGCCATTCAAACCTGCATTTTTGATGCCTACGGAACGCTATTTGATGTGGCCGCTGCAGCCCGGAACGCCGCGCAAGACCCCGAATTTCCAGAACTGCAAGACAAATGGCAGTCCGTCGCGGAGCATTGGCGCCTGAAACAGCTACAATACACATGGCTTCGGGCACTCATGGACGCGCATACTGATTTCTGGACGGTTACCCAAAATGGGTTGGACTGGGCGCTTGAAAAATGTGGTTTGGATGGCCGCGCGGAACTGCGCGAACGGCTCTTACAGCTATACTGGGAATTGCAGGCCTATCCCGAGGTTCCAGACATGCTCGCAGCGCTCAAGCGCGAGGGCCTAAACACCGCAATATTGTCAAATGGTTCACCTGATATGCTCGCGGGCGCGGTCAC
>ERZ1740067.2532-NODE-2532-length-11043-cov-6.428285_pt1 | contig 11043 bp, 9 predicted proteins | sample MGYA00581736_ERZ1740067 | MGnify/ENA primary metagenome ERZ1740067 (study PRJEB43018, sample SAMN04849236) | marine metagenome | isolation source: floating plastic debris | place: Pacific Ocean | collected 2008-08-27 | study: EMG produced TPA metagenomics... | reverse complement strand
GTCAGGACGTTTTCAAAGAAATTCAGCCAGACAGGTGACTGCATCAACAGACCCGACGTGATCATCTGACCGTCCATCAGCGGCCACGTATTGTAGGTGAAACCGGCGTTCAGACCCGCGACAAGACCGCCAAAGAATAGTTGCAGGAACAACAGGCCTGTAAACACCCAGCCAACCGGCAGCAACGCGGAGCGTGTATCAGCGGGAGGCGCGCCATATGGCGCCAGTCGCCGGGCGATCCAGAAAAGATATGCAAATATGATGAAAGCCAGAGTTAGGTGGGTCGCAAGGCGGTACTGGCTGACATCGGTTCGTTCGACCAAGCCGGATGCGACCATCCACCAGCCGACGAACCCTTGCAAACCTCCAATAGCCAGACCAACGACCAACCGTGGTTTCAGCCAGGGTTCAATTCGCCCAGACGCCCAGAACACGACCAAAGGCACAAAAAAGGCAACGCCAATAACCCGTCCGAGCAGCCGGTGTCCCCATTCCCACCAGAAGATGAACTTGAACTCATCTAGGCTCATCCCCTTGTTGATCAGCTGGTATTCCGGGATCTGGCGGTACTTTTCCAGCTCCTCTTGCCACTCCGCCTCTGTCAGCGGAGGGATCACCCCGTGGATTGGTTTCCATTCCGTTATAGAAAGTCCAGACTCGGTCAAACGGGTCGCACCGCCCACGACCACCATCACCAGAATGAGAAAGCAAACGCCGTAGAGCCACCATCGGATCATCGCCCGGCTTGAGCGAATGAATTCCTGGTCCGTGATATTTTGTGTTTGGCCGGCCGTTCCCAGGCTGTCCGCGGACATTGTCATTGCCCTGTTGTCTCCAAAATTCGTCTACCGGTTTGACCTTTGGTATCGGGAGATATAGGTGCTGAGGAAAAGCGGCAAGCCTTTGTGGCCGGGTCGCGGCAAATCATCGCTCTTTGGGTTACAGAACGGATCAAGAATGGTTCCCTCGCTCCGCAAGTTTATCGGCATGGTCGCGCTCGTCTTGTTCGTGATTGTCTACGCTCTGGCAGCAATGGTGGTCGGCGACTCGCCCCGATTGCAGGAATCGTCGACGCTTATCCAGTTCACTTACTTTGCCATTGCTGGTCTAGCTTGGGTCATCCCTGCAGGCGCCATCATCTGGTGGATGGAACGCGGCAAAAAGAGCTGACTGCGATTACGTTTTAAGTTCGGGCGCGCAGACCAAAACCGGACGTCAGCCATTTGGCGGCCCGGTAAAGCGCAAACGGCGCGCCGGTTAGATACTGATCGACAAAAGCCGGGTCTTGATAAACACCGTTGAGCGATACGCGTGGCAAGAGCATCAGGTCCCGCGCACTTGCCGATTGCAGAACACCTGGAAATGTCGTGACAGCGGACGCAAAACCGAACTTGCCGACAACCTCGGCAGCGCCAGCGTCAACCGCGTTATGTTTCCCGTAAGGGTACGCGAAGTGTTTGGGCCGCTGCCCCAATTCCGCTTCGAGCCGTTCAAGACCCTTTTCTATATCCTGCCGTGCAGCGTCTTCGGTAAGACGCGCCAAGGCAAAATGATCGTGCGTGTGCGCGCCAATCGTGACGAGTGGATCTGAGGCCAGTTCCCGCACCTCATCCCAGGTCATCATCTCCCGGTCCGCGAGCTCAGCGAGGTCCAACCCGTACTGGCTCGACAACGCCCGGATGATCGCCCGTTGATCTCCTTCGCTCACATCGTTTTTCAAGTGAGCGACCAGGCGATTGAAACAAGAACACTTTTCGTCGACACTTTCGCAAACTGTCGGCGCGTCTGCGTCAGACGAAAAAACGATCTGATCATTCGCGGCAATGATCAGCTCCAGCGCCTGCCACCACAACTCACTCGACCTGTCCACAAGACCGCTTGCAACAAACACGGTGAACGGTGCACCAAGTTCTTTCAGGACCGGAAGCGCATGTTCCAGATTGTCCCGATAGCCGTCATCAAATGTCAGAACCGCATACCGTTCCCGGCCATATCCGGATTTCAAAAGGTCAACCGCTTCATCCAAAGCGATGATCTTGTAGCCATTGGCCCTGATCCGCTCCACCGTTGAACGCAGGAACTCGGGGGAAATCTCAAGGTGCCGGTTGGGTTGAAAACCGCCGGTGCGGGCGGGCCGAACACGGTGCAACATGAACACAGCGCCGCAGCCTTGCGTAAACGGTGCAAAGAGCTGGCTCAGTCCCGTCGTCTGCAGAACCCGGAATGCATTGGTAATTGCTGTCTGGCGAATGCTCATCAGCCGCTCGGCCCGTGTGTTTGGAACCGGTCCATTAGCGCACCTTTTCTTTAAGAATTATTGATATTTCTCGCTAGAGTTTGGTCGAATGACCGCACCACCAAACATAGCTAACCACCGTTTAACCAATCCCGTTTCCTTGAGTGTTCTTCCAATGTCAGCAGAAGCAATCGACATAACTGGCGCCCAGCCCGGATCGGCATCCGGCAAGGTCGAACTGCAACTGACAGAAAACCTTGAGGAGCTGGCTTCTGAGTGGAACCACCTCAGAAGCGAGGGAGTCGGAAACCCCTATCACGGTTTTCTCTGGTGCCAGGCTTTCCAAAACACTTTGGGTACGGCGGAGCGGAGCAGGCCATTGATCGCGCTGCTGCGATTGGCAGGACGTCCCGTTTTGCTACTCCCTCTCTCTCTTTTCACACACAACGGTATCAAGGTTCTCACCTTCTTGGGTGCGCGGATCGGAAATCAGAACACCGGCCTTTGGGACAAGGCTTTCTATGACGCAGTTGGGCCGGCGGCTATCCGCAGTGTTCTTCGTCAGGTTTGCAAGGAAAGCGATGCCGATTGCATCGACTTGCAAAACGTTCCTTGCCAGTGGAACGACCGCGCGCACCCACTGGTCCTGGATAGTGCGCTGACAAGCCCGAATCCGCTTTACCTTGGGTCAGTCAGAGGCACATTTGAGGACGTTTTCAATGCCTTGCACAGCAAGTCTGCGCGCAAGAACCTCACCCGGAAACAGCGACACCTCCAGGAAGCCGGCAGTTATGAGATCCGGGTTTGCCAGCAACCGGCGGAAATAGAAGCCGGGCTTGAGGCATTTTTTGAGCAGCGCGAGGTGCGCGCCCAGATCACCGGCGTCCCGAATGCGTTTTCCAGCCCTGAGGCGAAGTCGTTTTTGCGTCAAGTAACTCAAAGCCCGGCCCTATCCGTGTCGCCGGACAACACGAGCGCCCCCCTCAAAATATGGACCCTGTCGGTCTCAGGGCATGTCAGGGCAACATATTTGTGCGCGCGAGATGGTCACACACTCCACGCCTATTCAAACAGCGTCGCGCATGATGAGTTTTTGAAAAACAGCCCGGGACTGGTTCTGATACGAGAGATCGTGGAGAAGATCTGCGCCGACCCGGATACTACAACGCTTGACCTTGGCATCGGCGAGGAGCACTACAAGACGAGCTGGACCCACCCAGAACCCATGTGCGACAGCCGGTACTCCAGAACAGCCAGGGGCAAGATTTATTCTGCGGTCCAAACGGCAAAAACACGTCTGAAATCGCGCATCCGCAACTCCGACCGGCTGTGGACGATGGTCAAAAAACTCCGGCAGATGCGCGCATCTGGAAACTAAGCTTCCTCATACCCTGCCCAACAAATCGGTGCGCATTCAAGCAGCGTGGCCATCTCCATTGCGCCGCGGTCCAGAACCAGGTCCGCCTGCAATAACGATCTCTACATCCGCACCGGTGTTATGTGCCAGAAGGTTGGCCGCACTTTCGAGTTCGTGATTGTGATCTGGTCCGCTCGCGGCGATCAGCACGCGATCCGCAAAGCTCAGCATACGGGCGCTGGCAAGCGTTCCATCAATCGCCCCAAGATCCACAACAATGGTGTGGTAGGTCTTCTTGATCGCATCGAGCGCCAGCTTGAAGCGATCAGACTCAACCATCTCATCGGTGATCTCGACACGGCCGGCTTCAATAATGTGCGCCTTTGACCCGGCATCCCGGTAAACGACCTTCGCAAACGGCGCCGCGCCAGAAACTATGTCTGAGAAGCCCTCCGCCCCTCGCGAATTGAACTGTTCCGGAAAGACTTCCAGAAACAGCGCTGTATCGCCCTTGTCTGCCGCCCGGCGGGCGAGGTCAAAAGCAAGCTTGTGTGAAAGATCCGGCTCATCAACGCTCAGAACAACGATCCGGCCGGTCGGATCGACGTCAGAAGCCGCCTGTGGCTCGTTAGATGGTAGAGACGCCGCGGCCGGTATGACGACATCATCCTCTTCAGGCTGCTCAACAGGATCTTTGGAGTTCGAACGCATTGTGCCGAGCCAGTCTGGCGCGACGTCCTGGTCATAGTTGCCTCTGTGCTTCGACCGGCGTCTTATCGGCCTACCGGCGTTGCTCGGCGCAGGTATAGGAGCAACGCTGCTCTCGTCGCCGACACCCGGTTCCACCCGCGGTTCCTTCGGCTGGGTTCCAGAACCAATTTCATTGCTGAAACTGTAGCCTTGGTATCCGCCTGCAAAAGACGGGCCCCACGTGAAAGCACCTCCGGTGTCTCGGGCTGGCGGCACAGGAGCTGATCCGGCACCCGGGTTGGCAGTTCCTTGGGGCTGCGAAGGTGAGTAAAGAGCCCGGCCCGTCAGCAGTTCGCGCATGATCACGAGCGCAGTGCCCAAGATAAACGTGACCAGAGCTGCAATGATGGTGCTTGAAAGCACCTTGGGAGAAAAGGGCTCTACCGGGACATTGGCCCGGGACACGATGCGGGCATCAGCTGGCAGGAGCTGCGCCCGCAAGCGTGTATCGGCTTCCTGAAAACTCAGCAGCAACTGGTCAAGTTGCGCAGCCTTTGCATCAGCTTCCCGTTCCAGTTCGCTGAGGCGGGCCTGATCCGCATTGGATTTCGCGGCTGCGACCTTCAATTCGTCCAGGCGGCGTTCGAGCGCCAAGGCCTGCTGGCTCGCGACCCGTGCATCGTTTTCCAGTCCCTCAAGCACTTTTCGCGCTTCGGAACGAATCTGACGGTCGTAATCACTGAGCTGAGATTGCAGGGCCTTGATCTGCGGGTGGTTGGGCAAGAGCGTGATCGACAGTTCGGCGATGTTGGACTGGATTTCAACTTGGCGTTCCCGCAAACGCTGGATCAGCTGGGAATTCAAGACATCCGTTGCAGTCTCCAAGGATCCGCCGGAATTCAGAAGTTCACGGATCAGTTCGGCCTTGGCCTGAGCTTCAGCTTTCGCGGCTTGGGCCGCGGAATAGTCGCTGCTCGTATCCGCCAGTTGCTGCTGATTAAGAGGAATGTTGTCCGCACCGATCAACAGGTCGGCGCGCGCCCTGAAGTCTGCGACGGCCTGGCGGGCCGATTGCACCTTTTTCCGCAATTCAACGATTTGCGGTTCCAACGCAGCGGATGTGATTTCTGTCGTCTGCCGTTTGGCGCTGGACTGCAGCTCCAAAAACTCGTCAACAATCGCGTTTGCGACTTCGGAAGCCAAAAGCGGATCCTCAGACGCATAATCGACAGCAATCACCCGCGATTCGTCGAGTCGATAGACTTCCAGATTCTCGTAATAGTGCTTGAGAACGCGTTCTTCGGCTGAGTCGCCTGAAGGAGCCCGATCAAATCCGAAAGTGGTCAGAACCTTATCAAGAAAGGACATGCCGCCCCGGGCGTCGAACTCGGGTACGGAAGCCAAGTCCATCTTCCGGACCACCTTGCGGGCAAGGTCAGTTGCCATCAAGAGCTGGATCTGACTGGCAACACCCTCGGTATCGAGCAAAGCACGCTCGCCTTCAACACCGCGGGTCCCACCCGGAATGTTGATATCCGTGCTTTCGATCAGAACCCGCGCCTCGCCCATGTATTTGGGTGCAACAAATTGCAGGGCGATGAAAACAATCATCGTCACCAAAAGGGTCAAAGGGATCAGCCACAGCAATGACCGCGCCAACGCCTTTAAAAGCCCGCCGAGATCCAACGCCATATCGTCGTCTGAATAGGTCTGCCGCCCAGATTCCATCTTGCTTCTCTCCAGATACGCGGCGAATAATGTCTGATTATGGTAAGCGTTCGGTTAAGCTTCAACACGGCCGGCTGGAACAGGCGTTAATTTGTGTATACGCATTATTGACAGTCCATCTGTTCGCTTTCACCCGTCTTCACCCTCAATTAACCATACCTTGCGATCCTCTTGCCGAATTGTAGGAGAGTCGTTGATGCGAATGAGAGCGCTTCTGGTACCGGCATTGTGCCTGGGACTTGCTGCGTGCAGTGGGTACCGGCAACCGCCGACAGCGTTTCATGAAACTTTGACCCAGCCGTACCGCCTGGATTCCAGCGACCGGTTGCGCATTATTGTGTTCGGTCAGGACGCTCTCTCCACCACCTATGTCATTGATCAAGCTGGCTATATTTCCTTCCCACTGGTCGGAAGCGTCGCCGCACGCGGCAAAACCCAACAAGGACTTGCCGCTGAAATTGCTGCCAAGCTGCGCCAGGGCTATATCCGTGATCCTGACGTCTCCGTTGAGGTGGACACGTACCGTCCGATCTTCGTCATGGGAGAGGTGCAAAACGCGGGCCAATATAGCTACGTCGCAGGCATGACGGTCCAGAACGCGATCGCAACAGCCGGTGGATTCAGCTCCCGGGCCCGCCAGGAAGACGTCGATATCACGCGCCAGATTAACGGTGAAATTCTAAACGGACGCGTTCCGATTTCGGATCCTGTCCGACCCGGGGACACCATTTACGTTCGGGAACGGTATTTTTGACGAGCCGCAAGTTAACCGCGGACTCATTTCCCTTTGCTAGAGTGCATCCTGACTGCTGAACGGGCTCACCAAGAAGCCTGAGAGCAAAAACAGGGATATTGCACCATGACAACGCCTCCAATGCGGATCGTGCATTGCGTCCGCGCGCCGGTCGGCGGAATTTTCCGCCATGTCCGCGATCTGGCTCGCTGCCAGGAAGCATTAGGACATAAGGTCGGCTTGATATGCGACAGCACAACAGGCGGCGCCTTTGAAGATGCCCAAATCGAAGAGCTGCGCTCAACGTTGTCGTTGGGGCTCGCCCGATTCCCCATGCGCCGCCAACTGACGGTTCAAGACTTTTCAGCAACCCTTGCTCTATACAGACATATCAGGGACCTGAAACCCTCGGTTCTACACGGGCACGGCGCAAAAGGCGGTGCCTATGCCCGCCTGATCGGCACGTATCTCGGGCTGCGGGGCCAGAGACCAGCACGCATCTACTCTCCACACGGGGGCAGCCTGCACTATCATCCGCACAGGCTTGAGGGACGTGTCTATCACACGCTCGAACGCCTACTGGGGCGGATAACCGACGGCCTGATTTTTGTCTCCGATTATGAAAGCGCTGCTTATGAGACAAAGATCGGCTCAGCACGCGCTACAAACCGCATCGTCTACAACGGACTGTCCAAACAGGACTTCGAGCCGGTTAGTGCCAATGCAGATGCAGCCGACTTTGTCTTCATCGGTATGTTGCGTGATCTCAAGGGGCCGGACCTCTTTATCGAAGCACTCTACAATCTGCGTCTGAAGCTCGGACAAGCACCGTCTGCCATCCTTGTTGGAGACGGCCCGGACGAAGCACGATACCGCGAAATGGTCGAGAAGCTCGGCTTGACCGGGGCGGTGACCTTCACAGGTCCGATGAAGGCGCGCGAGGCCTTCAAACTTGCAAAAACAGTCGTTATCCCGTCACGGGCCGAGGCCATGCCTTACATAATCTTGGAGACGGTCGCGGCACAACGTCCCTTGATCGCGACGCGTGCGGGTGGAATTCCGGAAATCTATGGGAAATTCGCCAACCGTCTTATCGAACCTGGTCACATCACACAATTGACCCTTGCTATGGAAGACGCCCTGGAAATCCCAGAGAAAAAACAGGCCGAAGCCATTGAAATGCGGCCCTGTCTTGCGGAAACCTTTTCCACGGATTTGATGACCGATCGCATCAATTCGGTCTACATGGAGGCACTCGGGATCGCACCAAGCGACGTGCCGGCCCAACACTCTGAGCTCGCGGCCAATCAGGCCACTTCCCTTTCATCTGTCTATGCGAGATCGAGCCAGCGATAATGAGCGAACCCGCATACGATAGAGCCGAACAGGGACCGGCGGCCAGCGCACCAACACCTGCCGCTCAACCGGGCGTCAGGGGGCACCTTGAAAACCGGCTGCGCCAGTCTCCTTTGGCCTCCAGAGAAGCGACCAAGATCTCGTTCGAAGATTTTGCAAACACCAATCTATCGCTCGATGCGCTGGATATCGCAAAGAATCTCGGAACACGCGGCATTTCCGTTCCGGTGCTCGGCGGCACGGTTCGTCTTTTTGATGTCCTGATCATTCTTGCCTCGGCCGGGATCGCACTCTTGACCGGGCCCGGCGCAGGTAATCCGACCGGTATACATGCGCTCGCAGCTGGCTTGGCAGTTCTTTTCACGCTCGCCTTCTTTCAAGCATCCGATGTTTATCAAGTTCCGGTCATGCGTCAGCGCCTGGCCCAAATCGGCCGAGTCTCGGCGGGCTGGACACTGGTCTTTGCGATGTTTGCGGTTTTACGAAGCGCGACTGGTATTGGGTCCAGTGTCTCGGACGCCTGGATTGGTGCCTGGTTCAGTATGGGCCTCGTCGGCCTCTGCATCTCAAGGCTGGTACTCTCGCGGTTGGTGCGGGGCTGGACGAAATCTGGAAGTCTGGAACGGCGCGCCATCATTGTTGGAGGCGGTACGGCAGCTCAGGAACTGATCCATGACCTGGAAGCCCAATCGGACAACGACATTCGGATTTGCGGGATCTTTGACGACCGTTCCAACGACCGGTCTCCGCCAGTTGTGGCTGGCTACCCGAAACTCGGCAACATCAGCGCTCTCGTTGAATTTGCTCGCCTTGCCCGTATCGACATGCTGATTGTCTGCATTCCTTTGCGCGCTGAAAAACGTGTGCTGGAGCTTTTGAAGACCCTTTGGGTGCTGCCGGTCGACATCCGTCTGTCGGCACATACCGACAAGGTGCGGTTCCGTGATCGGGGCACATCCTTTATTGGAACGGTGCCCTTCGTCGATGTCGCTGAAAAGCCGATCGCCGATTGGGATATGGTTGCCAAACGGATCTTTGATGTTGTTTTCTCGGTGATCGCGATTGTTTGTCTTGCACCAGTGATGGTTGGAACGATCATTGCCATCAAGCTGGACAGCAAGGGCCCGGTCATCTTCCGGCAGAAGCGGTATGGCTTCAACAACGAGTTCTTTGAGGTTCTGATGTTCCGATCCATGTACACGGATATGGCTGACCCGGACGCATAGAAGGTGGTGACCAAGGGCGATTCCCGGGTGACAAGGGTTGGACGTATCATCCGCAAAACATCGATCGATGAGCTGCCGCAACTGTTCAACGTGCTTGCCGGGAGCCTGTCCCTTGTGGGACCCCGCCCCCATGCGGTCAACGCGCACACCAACAACGAGACTTGGGACGATGTGGTTGACGGTTATTTCGCGCGCCATAAGGTCAAGCCGGGGGTGACTGGCTGGGCACAGATCAATGGCTGGCGCGGAGAGGTCGATACACCTGAAAAGATCCAGAAGCGGGTGGAATGCGATGTCTATTACATCGAGAACTGGTCGATCCTGTTTGATCTGAAGATCCTGTTCCTGACGCCGTTGAAGTTATTGAACACGGAGAATGCCTATTGACCGTTTGGGCCGCCCATGACGGGCGGGCGCTGACGGCCCCGCCCCCGTTCGGCCTGTCGGTCAGATCGCTGGGCAATGGCGCATTGTGGCTGGCAGCCTTTCTGTCCGCTTTCGTGATCGAAGAACCCGCTCCTTACGAACTTTACATGGTGGCGCTCACCGTCATCTGGCTTGCGTGCGGGCTAAAGCTGCGCCGCGAGTTTGCTCCGCTGATCGTGCTGATGATGGTGTTCACAGCCGGCGGCCTTGCGTCCGTACCGTTGGCGGAAGATTTTGGCGATGCGCTCATGTATGCCGCCGTTTCCGGATTTCTAGCGATCACGGCGATCTTTTACGCCGCGATCCTGAGCGACAAACCCGAACGCAGCCGGATAATAGAGCGCGGCTATATCATCGGTGCGGTGATCGCCGCCCTTTTTGGGATTGCCGGCTATTTCAACCTGTTTCCAGGAGCCGAGTATTTTACCCGCTTCGACCGCGCCCGCGGAACCTTTCAAGATCCGAACGTCTTTGGTCCGTTTCTGGTTTTGCCGACCCTCCTGCTCATTCAAAGATTTTTGCGTGGCCCCACCTTGCGCAATCTCTATGTGCTGCTGCCGCTGAGCATTCTGCTTTTGGGCATTTTCTTGAGTTTCTCTCGCGGCGCCTGGGGTGTGCTCTTGGCGTCGCTGATGCTGCTTTACACGATCCAGCTCGTGACCGAACAGAACCTTGCCCGCCGGGGCCGGCTGATCCTGATCGGCATGGCCGGCGTCTTCTTTTGTGCGCTTCTCATGACTGTTGCCTTGTCGTTCGAGGCGGTCTCCGACATGTTTTCCCAGCGAGCCCGTCTGGTGCAGGACTATGACGGCGGACGCCTTGGCCGTTTTGCCCGCTACGCGATCGGCTTTCAGCTTGTGATGGAGCATCCCCTGGGTCTTGGCGCTCTCGAGTTTGGCAAGACATTCGGAGAGGATGAGCACAATGTTTACCTGAAGGCCTTCACCACCTACGGCTGGATGGGGGGTATTGCCTATATCGTCATGGCCATATGGACGGTTTGTGCGTTCCTTCCGCTGATCTTCAAATCCCGCCCGTGGACCCCGTTTGTGCAAGCTGTGTTTGCGGTGTTTGTCGCGCACTTGTTGCTGTCCGTCGTCATCGACACCGATCACTGGCGGCATTTGTTCATGCTCTATGGCCTGGCCTGGGGGCTGATCGCAGCGGACAAGCTGGAACGGCGCAACTGGCGGCGCAGCGCAATACAGACACCCACTCCTGTTTGACATCAAAAAAAGCCTTTTAGCGCTAACGCCGGTACTCCTGACGCTTTTCCCGGTGCGTGCGATGA
>ERZ1740067.2531-NODE-2531-length-11044-cov-7.425971_pt1 | contig 11044 bp, 6 predicted proteins | sample MGYA00581736_ERZ1740067 | MGnify/ENA primary metagenome ERZ1740067 (study PRJEB43018, sample SAMN04849236) | marine metagenome | isolation source: floating plastic debris | place: Pacific Ocean | collected 2008-08-27 | study: EMG produced TPA metagenomics... | reverse complement strand
CCTAGAAGTTTTTTTAGCATGTCAGGCCACAAAAGGAACGGGCAGAAAACGACGGATTTGGATGGGCGCGAATCGATATCTGAAACAAGGCTCTAAACACAAGTTGGAACCCCGGTTCAAAACTACCCCACATACGATTGTATCTAATCTTATGTGTATACATTGCCCGCAGGGAAGGCGGTATTCCGGACGGGTTACCCTACAGCGCTCACTGATATTACTTCGGAACGGTATCTGTGAGAAGGCTGTAGTCTTGCTCGGGGGCGCGTGTGTGGCAGCTGGTGCAGCTGCTCAGGTTGAGCGGCTGGGGGAGAGACACGTTGGGGTGTAGGGCCTGAAAGTAGTCAGATCTTTCTAATCGGTAGGGGAGAGCGCCTTGGTCTGGGTTGCGGCGTGAGTAGGGTTGTAGGTAGCTCAGCATCAGTCGCTGGTCGAAGCGAGTGATGCCTGTAAGAAAAACGCCGTAGTGGGCGGAATCTGTAACTAGGGTCTGCCAAGTCTCGGTTGGCAGAACACCTGCTGGCAGTGCGACGTGGCAAGTCCCGCATTTTTCTACATAAGTTGCGTAGCCAGCTCCATGGGCCTCATCGATGGGGTCTACCATGCCGTAGGGTGAGTCTATTGCACTGGCTAACCCTATACCCAGTAGTGCGCTGAGGCAGAAGGCCAGTATTCCCAACGCAATTAGATGAGGTTTTAGGCGTTGTTTCATGGGATTGCTTATACTTGCTGAGCTGATTAAGTCAGGAAAGCGTCACTTGTTCTGAGGCCCTAACATGTCTATAGCAATTATCCTTATTAAAAAAGGAGATTAGTTCCTACGTGAGGATTCGTCTAACAATATGGACAGTCGGCATATTCAGTTTCGCTATACATCGGTTTTTACACAAGCTCAGCTGGCTCAGCTGTGTGAGCTTTTTGCAGCGGCTGCGTTTTGGGCGAAGGACAGGCGACCTGAGGAAATGGAGCGAGCGATCGCACACAGCAATCCTGTGGTGACGGCTTGGGACGGTGATAATATAATTGGCTTCTCCCGTGCTACCTCCGATGGTGTCTTTCGCGCCACTATTTGGGATGTCGTGATTCATCCAGATTATCAAGGTGCGGGACTAGGGCGCAGACTTGTGGAAACGTTGATTGCGCACCCGCATATGAATCAGGTGGAGCGGACGTATCTGATGACAACGCATCAGCAGAGATTCTATGGGCGGATTGGTTTTGAACAGAACAGCACCACAACGATGGTTTTGTACAATCGCCCGTTGGGCGAGTTGCTAGAGCTGTCAGAAAGAGCGGGCTTTGATGTATCAGTTTAGATTCACATAGTTTAGATTCACATAGGGCCGATTCCTTACGATGATTCGGACATGAAAAGAAGCCCGCCTTGAGAGTAACCTCAAGGCGGGCTTCTTTTATTAGCCTATGCAGGCGAGACGCCTGTTCTACTTGTCGGTTTCGGAGAATTCAGCGTCGATGACGTCGTCTTCGCCACCGGCTGAATCGCTGTCATCAGCGTCGCCAGCCGGTGCACCTTCAGCTGCCTCCCCGTCAGGGCTACCTTGCTGGTAGAGGTTGCTGCTAAGGGCGTAGAGACCCTGCTGTAGCGCTTCCATAGTCGACTTGATTTTGTCGTTGTCTTCCTCCGCGAGCGCCTCTTTGAGGTCTTTGATTTGACCTTCGACCTTTTCCTTGTCCTCAGCGGGGACTTTGTCGCCTAGCTCCTCTAGCTGCTTTTCAGCTTGGTAAGCGAGGGAGTCAGCTTGGTTCTTGGTGTCGATTGCCTCGCGCCGTGCCTTGTCAGCATCTGCGTTGGTCTCAGCATCGCGTACCATTTGATCGACTTCGGTATCAGAGAGCGTAGAGGCACCTGTGATGCTAATGGACTGCTCTTTGCCTGATCCCTTATCTTTCGCGGTGACGTTCAAAATGCCGTTGGCATCGATATCGAAGGTCACTTCAATTTGAGGGACGCCGCGTTGTGCTGGGGGGATGCCATCTAGACGAAACGTTCCGAGACTCTTGTTGTCGTTGGACATTTCGCGCTCACCTTGGAGCACGTGAATCTCTACGTTTGTTTGACCATCAACTGCCGTTGAGAAGACCTCAGACTTCTTCGTCGGAATCGTGGTGTTGCGATTAATGAGTTTGGTCATCACGCCACCTAATGTCTCGACACCCAAGGAGAGTGGCGTCACGTCGAGAAGCAGAATATCTTTGACTTCACCAGCCAAGACACCGCCTTGAATAGCTGCACCAATGGCAACCACCTCGTCAGGGTTCACCGTTTGGTTAGGTGCTTTGCCCAATATGCGCTCCACTAGCTCCTGAACAGCCGGAATACGAGTAGAGCCACCTACCAATACGACTTCGTCAATGTCAGACTTGCTGAGCTTGGCATCTTTAAGTGCCGTCTCGACAGGAACACCACATCGCTTGATCAGATCGGAGCATAGCTCTTCGAACTTCGCACGAGTGAGTGTAGTTTCGAGGTGCTTAGGACCATCCTGTGTAGCTGTGATGAAAGGCAAGTTGACTTCAGCTTGACTAACGCTGGAGAGTTCGATCTTTGCCTTCTCAGCTGCTTCTGTTAAGCGCTGAAGTGCCTGCTTGTCTTTGCGGAGGTCGATCCCTTCCTTATTTTTGAAGTCTTCAGCGAGGTAGTCTACGAGCTTTTTGTCGAAGTCATCACCACCAAGGTGAGTGTCACCAGAGGTCGAGAGCACTTCAAATACGCCATCGCCTACTTCCAGGACAGAAACGTCGAAGGTACCACCACCTAAGTCAAAGACGAGAATGGTTTCGTTGCTCTTTTTGTCGAGACCATAGGCCAATGCAGCGGCGGTCGGCTCGTTGATGATACGCAGGACTTCTACGCCCGCAATTTTACCGGCGTCTTTGGTTGCTTGACGCTGTGAGTCGTTGAAGTAAGCAGGCACAGTGATGACTGCTTGGGTTACTTTTTCGCCGAGGTACTTGCTTGCGTCGTCGATGAGCTTGCGGAGTACCTGAGCGGAGATCTCTTCGGGTGCGTACTGCTTGCCGTCAGATGTTTCGATTTTGACGTTACCACCGACTTTGGCGATTTTGTAAGGAACTTCGCTGGCTTCGTTGTTGACTTCGTCGTACTGACGACCAATAAAGCGCTTAACTGAGTACAGCGTGTTCTCAGGGTTCATGACGGCCTGACGCTTGGCGATTTGGCCGACGAGGCGATCGCCATTTTTTGCGTAGGCTACGACGGATGGGGTTGTGCGGAAGCCCTCGGCGTTGGCAATAACGCTGGGCTTACCCCCTTCCATTACGGCCACGACCGAGTTGGTCGTACCAAGGTCAATTCCTACAACTTTTCCCATAGGTTTGCTCCGAGTGGAATAAGAATAATGTGTCCAAAAGGTTATCCCTATAGTGCTCAATGGGAGGGGGTTTGCTGAAGGGGGGGTTACCGAACAGGGGGCTTCGGCTATGTTGGGCCGCTAAAAATTAGGGAAGTTTTGGCTTTACACCTGGGACAAAATTTGATCGTCGAGTGAAAGATCGACATCTGTTTTATCTAAGCCGTTAGCTATGTAGTCGTTGTTGAATGAATCTTCTAGTCCTTCAATGAGACTAAACTTTGGCTGCCATCCTAAGTCAGCCTTTGCTTTGCTGATGTCGGCGAAGAAGTGCTGAACACGCATAGGAAATGCTTTTTTCTTACCGAAGTCGAAGTCTTTTGGATTGTAATGAACGATTTTGAGGGTGTCTGGATCTTTGCCGACGGCTTTGGCGCAGGCTTTAGCGAGGCCGTCAAAAGTCACGGCTTTGTCGCCTGAGATGTTGTAGATCTGACCGGCTGCTTTGGCGTTGCCCAGAACATTGACCATTGCGATTGCGAGATCTTGACAGTGGCCAAGATGGGTGAGGGCCATGCCACTGCCGGGAATAGGGATAGGGCGATCGCGCACAATCCGATCAAAGAACCATTTTTCCAGTGGATTGTAATTTTGCGGTCCATATATATATACGGGCCGCACCGCAGTGAAAGGAATATCTTGCTCTTTTAGATAGTCCTCGGTATGGAATTTGCCTTTGTGGCGGCTGTTTGGATCGACAGGGTCGCCTTCTATGTGAGGCATTTGGTCGCTTTTGGCGTAGACGCCGGCGGAGCTGACGTAGATGAAGTGCTGAAGCTGTCCTTTGTGCAGGTCCGCTAAAGGCTTTGTGTGATTGAGTTCGCGGCCGTTGTTGTCGAAGATGGCATCGAAGGCTTTGGCCCCTTGGAAAGATTGGAGAGCGGACTTAAGCGCATCAGGATTAGTGCGATCACACACAATCGTTTCCACACCCTCTACTGGAGCTGGATGATTACCCCGATTGAGCAAAGTGACTTCATGCCCCTTCTCCACTAGCAGCTTCGTTAGATAAACCCCAATAAACCGGGTGCCACCAATGACCAAAACCTTCATCGCACTACGCCTCTTACTAAACTTGTCTGGCTAAACTCATCTGGCTGAGTAACTGCTTCTATTGTTCTAGCGTTGCAGATTTTGAGTGCACTTTTGTTTTGTTTTGGTCTGCTGGCTAATTATTTTTTGAGAAAGCATCCTTAAGATGCAGCAAGAAAAATGTCAAGGTCATAGGTTTAGCTTATGCAAAAGATAAGCAACTTATTCGCTTAAGCGACCCCTTAAATGCTGTCTTTTGTGAAGGTGTGAAAAGAGTCAACTAATGTGTCAATTTATGTCACATACGAGCGCTATCCCTCTCTGGCTATAGCTTTTCTGTTACAAATTAGGACAGCTATGAAAGCCAATTGTGGTATGTCAAAAGGTTCCCTACCTCAATTTCATAATGTTGTAAACAATTCTTTCTCTGCCTAAAGCAGTTGTAAACAGTTGTTCGCAAAACTCTAGGATGCCTTTTCTGTTTAAAAATAGAGATCTGTTATTGATCGCAGATCCAAAGCAGGCAAAAATCGGCGCTAGAGAACATAACAGACATCTCACCCCAGGAGTTCACACGCATGTTCACCCAAGTTCGACCCACCGTAAGACACGTCGTGCCAGAGGAGTTAGGAAGTCGCTCCCTTGTCAAGGTGGTTTATGTCGTTCTGGAGCCTCAGTACCAAAGCTCCTTATCTGCTGCCGCCCGCGCTATCAACGGAGATAATTCTCAAGTTGCCGTGGAGCTGAGCGGCTATTTGATTGAAGAGCTGCGCAGCGAAGAAAACTATGAAGCCTTTAAGCAAGATGTGGCTGAAGCCAACATATTCATTGGCTCGCTGATCTTCATTGATGAGCTAGCCGACAAGGTAGAGGCGGCTGTGAAACCCGTGCGTGATCAGCTAGATGCGGCGGTTGTCTTTCCGTCTATGCCTCAGGTGATGCGCCTTAACAAGATGGGTAAGTTCTCGATGGCTCAGCTGGGTCAGTCGAAGAGCGTGATTGGCGAGTTTATGAAAAAGCGTCGCCAGAAGCAGGGAAGCGGTTTTGAAGATGCCATGCTGAAGCTGCTGCGGACGCTACCTAAGGTGCTCAAGTATTTGCCTGTAGAGAAGGCTCAAGATGCTCGAAACTTTATGCTGAGCTTCCAATACTGGCTAGGTGGTTCGTCTGAGAACCTAGAGAACTTTTTACTGATGCTAACGGATCAGTATGTGCTGACTGATGTCGATGTGGACGGGGCTCCTGATGACGATCCGTTGGCGTTTGAAGCGCCAGTGACCTATCCCGATATGGGTATTTGGCATCCGCTGGCACCGGAGATGTTTGAAGATATTCGTGAGTACCTAAACTGGTATGACTCGCGTACAGATATCCCTGAGATCTCTCGCAATGAGAACGCTCCTTGCGTGGGCATTGTGTTGCAGCGTACTCACCTGGTGACAGGCGATGAAGCTCACTATGTCTCGATTGTGCAGGAAATGGAGTATCTAGGTGCGAAGGTGATTCCTGTCTTTGCAGGGGGCTTGGATTTCTCTAAGCCTGTCGATAAATACTTTTACGACCCGCTGAAGCCAAGTGAGGCAATCGTTGATTCCGTTGTTTCTTTGACGGGGTTTGCTCTGGTGGGAGGGCCCGCTCGTCAAGACCATCCCAAGGCAATTGAGTCGCTAGAGAGATTGAACCGTCCTTACATGGTGTCTTTGCCGCTGGTTTTCCAGACGACAGAGGAGTGGGAAGACAGTGATTTGGGATTGCACCCTGTACAGGTTGCCCTTCAGATGGCGATTCCCGAGCTAGATGGCGCGATTGAGCCGATTATTATGTCTGGCCGTGACGGGATGACGGGCCGGGCGATTACGCTGCAAGACCGAGTAGAGGCGATTTCGACGAGGGCGTTGAAGTGGGCCCGTTTGCGCAAGCTGCCTCGGGTGGATAAGAAGCTGGCGATCACGGTCTTTAGCTTCCCGCCAGATAAGGGGAACGTGGGTACAGCTGCATACTTGAACGTGTTTGGCTCGATTTTCCGCGTGATGCAGGAAATGAAGGAGCAGGGCTACACGATTGAAGAGATGCCCGAGACGGCTGAAGAGCTGATGCAGCTGGTGATTAACGATGCGCAGGCGCAGTTCAACAGCCCGAACTTGAACATTGCTCACCGTATGTCTGTGGCAGAGTATGAGGCGCTAACGCCTTACTCCGAGCGCCTAGAAGAGAACTGGGGCCCACCGCCAGGGCAGCTGAATACCGACGGCCAAAATCTATTGGTATATGGTAAGGCTTTCGGCAATTTGTTTATTGGCGTGCAGCCGACCTTTGGCTACGAAGGCGACCCGATGAGACTGTTGTTCTCTCGCTCAGCTAGCCCACATCATGGCTTTGCAGCTTACTACACGTACTTGGAGAAGATTTGGAAGGCGGATGCAGTGCTGCACTTTGGTACCCATGGCTCTCTAGAATTTATGCCGGGTAAGCAGATGGGTATGAGCGGTAAGTGCTACCCAGATAACTTGATTGGCAATACGCCTAACCTTTATTACTACGCGGCGAATAACCCTTCTGAGGCGACGATCGCGAAGCGTCGTGGCTATGCAAATACGATTAGCTACCTAACGCCACCGGCTGAAAATGCTGGTTTGTACAAGGGGCTGAAGGAACTCAGCGAGCTGATTGGCTCTTATCAGACGCTGAAAGAGGGCGGTCGTGGGTTGCCGATTGTGAATGCGATTATTGAGAAGGCGCGGCAGGTGAACCTGGATAAGGACATTGAGCTGCCGGGTGAAGATGCGAGCGAGCTGAGTAAGGAAGATCGTGACACGCTGGTGGGAAAGGTTTACATCAAGCTGATGGAGATTGAGTCTCGGTTGTTGCCTTGTGGTTTGCATGTGGTGGGTGAGCCGCCGACTGCGGAGGAGGCGATCGCAACCCTTGTCAATATTGCTGGTCTTGACCGCGTTGAAGAAGAGCAAAAGAGCTTGCAGCGGATGATTGCGGAGAGTATTGACCGCGATATTGATCAGATCTATGCGAATAGCGATCGTGGCAACTTAGAAGATGTACAGCTGCTATATGACATCAACAGTGCCGTTCGAGCTGCTGTGACCGCGATGGTAGAAGCTCAGATTAATGACGATGGTCGTGTATCGCTCAAGTCAATGTTCTCGGCGCTGAACTTTGGTGGTGGGAAAGAGCCCTGGACGAAGGCGATTCACAAGCTGGGCTATAAGAACGTTCAGAATGATTCGATTAAGCCACTGTTTGAGTTCTTGCAGGTTTGCTTGGAGCAGGTTGTCAAAGACAATGAGTTATCTTCTTTGCTGCGGGCATTAGATGGTGAGTACATTCTCCCTGGCCCGGGCGGTGACCCTATTCGTAACCCGGATGTGTTGCCAACAGGTAAGAATATTCATGCGCTCGATCCGCAGTCGATTCCGACCTCTGCAGCGGTTCAGTCTGCGAAGACTGTTGTTGACCGTTTGCTGGAGCGACAAAAGATTGAAAACAATGGTGCATATCCTGAAACCATTGCGGCGGTACTGTGGGGCACTGACAATATCAAGACCTACGGCGAGTCGTTAGCGCAGATGATGTGGTTTGTGGGTGTGAAGCCCATGCCAGACTCGCTTGGTCGGATGAATAAGCTGGAGCTGATTCCGCTAGAGGAGCTGGGTCGTCCTCGGGTTGATGTTGTGATCAACTGCTCAGGTGTGTTCCGCGATTTGTTTGTGAATCAGATGGCGCTGCTGGATAGAGCTGTAAAGATGGCGGCTGAAGCGGATGAACCCCTGGAGATGAACTTTGTGCGTAAGCATGCTGTAGCCCAGGCTGAAGAGTTTGGTGTGACGCTACGTGATGCTGCGACTCGCATTTTCTCCAACGCCTCCGGTTCCTACGCGGCAAATGTAAACTTGGCTGTGGAGAACAGCAGCTGGGAAGAGGAACAAGAGCTGCGCGATATGTATTTGGCGCGGAAGTCTTTTGCCTTCAATTGTGACAATCCTGGGATGATGGAGCAGTCTCGCGGTTTGTTAGAGTCTTCGCTGAAAACAGCAGATGTGACCTTCCAGAATCTTGATTCTTCTGAGATTTCGCTAACGGATGTGTCACATTACTTTGACTCTGACCCGACGAAAGTAGTTGCGAGCCTCAGAGATGACGGTAAGAAGCCGACTTCTTTTGTGGCGGATACCACAACAGCAAATGCACAGGTGAGGTCTCTTTCTGAGACGGTTCGCCTTGATGCGCGTACTAAGCTGCTCAATCCTAAGTGGTATGAAGGCATGCTATCCAACGGGTATGAAGGCGTGCGTGAGTTATCGAACCGCTTGGTCAACACCATGGGCTGGTCGGCGACGGCTGATGCGGTAGATAACTGGGTGTATGAAGACACCAACGATACGTTTATCAACGACCCAGAAATGTGTCAGCGGTTGATGGATTTGAATCCGAACTCTTTCCGCCGGATGGTAACCACACTGCTGGAAGTGAATGGTCGCGGTTACTGGGAGACGAGTGATGAAAACATTGAGCGCTTGCAGGAGCTCTACGAGGAAGTTGAGAACCGCATTGAAGGTGTTGAGTAACTACTGATTGCTGAGCGCCTGTCGTTTGATTGGTTGAGCTGCTCAGTTTGGAAAGGGTTGGGGTAGATGAAAATCTGTCCTGACCCTTCTATTTTGGGACCTTTAAGTTGGTCCTCCCTTTTCTGTGGCGTCAATTTTTGTGGCCGTTGGCTCTGCTGTCGTGAGTGATAGCGACTGGAAACTTTTGTTAAGCTGGCGTATCCTTTTGATGAAGGAGGCTTAAAGACGTGAAAATAAGGCCATCTAAAAGAGGGCTGTCCTACTTGCTATTTAGGGTTCGCAACCTGAGTGTTGCGGAAATTAGCCGTAGGTTTAAGCATGAACCTGTGGCTGAAGCGGTTACTGTTTTGAGGAAGGCGGAGTCCTTGCAGCGAGATAGCTCTCGAGGAACAGCACTGTCACTGGATGATGACTATGTGTTTATGTCTTCTGCTCGGCGTGATGGGGTGGGTGTGCAGGCACTTGTTCGTATCTGCGTGATGTTTTTATCGCAGCGGGTAGGAGCCGCTTATCTCCATTTACCTTTTACAGAATTGCAGCATCAGTTTAACGATCCAGTGGGCCGGTCTTTGTCTCGGCTTGCCTGGGCTGAGAAGTGGGAGTCTTTTCTCAATCTCGGGCAGGGTGAGCACGCTGTGGCCGATGTTGCAAAGCAGATGGGACATCATTCACTCGCGAGAGAGATGGTGGATGAAGACCGTCAGTTTGGTAAGCCAGGAATTCCGCTCAAATCTCATCTGTCGGATTTCTTAAATGAGTCTTCTGGCGGTAGTGCCTGTTCTAGGGGAGTTAATGTCTTCGACCTTCGTTTTTTTAGAGATTCGACAACAGCTAAACTCTCTTTTGATTCAGGTTTTGTTGCGCAATTGCAGGCTAAGTTTGCTGACAATGGCTATGTGCCTCGTCGATGGATGTACAGCGATCAGTATCTAGATATTGCGATACATGTGCGCAGAGGCGATGTTTGGGAATCTCATAAAGCAGGGAATCTGCGGTGGGAGGAGAAAATTCGGTTTGTGAGTGAGGGCTACTATGTGAGCCTGCTTCAGCGATTGCGGTCGCTGTTTCATGCTGCTTCAAAGCCTGTTCGATTTCATATTTTTTCGGATGGGCAGGTAACAGATTTTCCACAGTTCACTTTTGCCAGTGAGAAAGAGGCCTATCTGGAGGCAGCATCTGGTAAGCGAATAGAGAACATACAGTTTCACCTGTCAGAAAATTCTTTGGATGCGCTTTATCATCTTGCCAAAGCGCCGGTGCTGGTCCCCACAAAAAGCTCGTTTAGCTTTTTGGCGGTGCTGTTAGGAACGTCCAAAGTGCTTTACGACAAGGCCATCCATGAGTTTTACCAGTACGATTTGATCAGGGATTATATGGCGCGTAGTTCCAGGTTTGTGCTGCTCAATGACTTAAACGCAGTTATACCGGCAGCTTTGTGTGATGCCAGATAGCTAGTGAAACTCGGCCTGTGAAAGCAGTTTGCTGGCCCCCTCATATGGTGTGTTTAGTACTGGTTGCACGTTTGTCTGGTATCGCGAACTGTACGAAAGTCCGTATTTATGGGCAGGCGGAAGTCATTCTGGGTGTGCCAGAGTATACCTGTCATCTATGCTTGACGTGACAATGATTCCGCTTTTGCCGTTGGCTGCGACTGCAATTCTTTTTTACCCCAGTGCTTCGCCCTCTTTGCTAGCGAGGTCTGTGATTGCTGAGCCAACGAAGGGCGTTGTTAGCAATAGTACGAATGCAAATCAGCAGCTCTTGAACGCCTAGATCAAAGTTATTGTGTTGGCACTGGTGTAAAGAAACTATAGTCGGACGCCTGAAATAACCTAGATTAATCACCGATATTCGGACATCAGCCATATTGTCGCTGTGTTGGCTTCCTGGCTTACTACTGAGATGATTTTCAGGCGCTCGATGCTGATATTGAACGCAGAGAGCCATTTGTAAAGGAATAGGAATAATCTGTCAAATTCAAGCGCATATCCAAAAGCCAGCTTTTGCTATTCGTTTAGGCTCTCAAGAAAATTGGCAGAG
>ERZ1740067.2530-NODE-2530-length-11045-cov-7.632848_pt1 | contig 11045 bp, 8 predicted proteins | sample MGYA00581736_ERZ1740067 | MGnify/ENA primary metagenome ERZ1740067 (study PRJEB43018, sample SAMN04849236) | marine metagenome | isolation source: floating plastic debris | place: Pacific Ocean | collected 2008-08-27 | study: EMG produced TPA metagenomics... | reverse complement strand
ACATCAGCGTGGTCGCGCCATTGGCGAGCGGGCCATAGACGATGTAGCTGTGGCCGGTGACCCAGCCCACGTCAGCCGTGCACCAGTAGCTGTCGCCGTCGTGGTAGTCGAACGTGATCTCGTGCGTCATGGCCGCATAGACCAGATAGCCGCCGGTCGTGTGCACCACGCCCTTGGGTTGGCCGGTCGAGCCGGAGGTGTAGAGGATGAACAGCGGGTCTTCGGCGCCCACTTCTTCGGGCGGGCAGTCGGCGTCGACCTTGGCCGCCTCTTCGTGCAGCCAGAAATCCATGCCCGCGCGCCAGGCGATCTGCTGGCCCGTGCGCTTGACCACCAGGCATTTCGTGGGGTCGATCACGTTGATCAGCGCCTGGTTCACGTTGTCCTTGAGGTTGGTGACGCGCCCGCCGCGCGGGGCGCCATCTGCGGTGATTACCACCTTGGCATCACAGCCTGCGACGCGCGCGGCCAGCGCATCGGGGGAAAAGCCGGCAAAGACGATCGAATGGATCGCGCCGATGCGCGCACAGGCAAGCATGGCGTAGGCCGCCTCGGGGATCATCGGCAGATAGATGACGACCCGGTCGCCTTTCTTGACGCCCATCCCCTTGAGGACATTGGCCATCTTGCACGTCTCGGCGTGCAGTTGGCAGTAAGTGATATGCTGCGCCGCGTCCGCAGGATCATCGGGTTCCCAGATGATCGCAGTCTGGTCGCCCCGGGTCTCGAGGTGGCGGTCGATGCAGTTCGCGGCGACATTCAGCGTGCCATCGGCGTACCAGTTGATCGACACGTTGCCATAGGCGTAGGACACGTCGCGCACCTGGGTGTAGGGCTTGATCCAGTCGATGCGCTTGCCATGTTCGTCCCAGAACGCGTCCGGATCGGCGATGGAGGCGGCATACATCTCGTCGTATCTGGCCGCGTCTACATGGGCGTTGCCCGCGAATTCGGCGCTGGGCGCATAGGTCTTGATGTCGGACATGGGGTTCCTCCGCTGTTCGGTCTGGCGCGTCTTGTGTTGGAGGCGATGCGCGACGCGACGCTCCTCCTGCGTCACTGGCACGACCGATCCTCCTCCCGATACAGAGATCATACGCGATGTTGAAAAGAATGAAATAAGACCCTGGTATGACACGCTTTTGCTGTAAATCTGTTTCCCGCAGCCTGCATCCCTTGTAAAATCCGCCGGGTCATCAGTGAATTTTCGTGCAATTCCGATGCGTTGAGTGTCAACGCAGGCTGACGCCCTTGGCCCTGAATTGACGGATGCGCGCTGCGCAGCATCTGCAATGTCTGTGCCGCCTCATGCGACATTATGTTTCGGGGTGTGGTTTCGGTGCGGTGCCGTCCAGAATCAATGGTCGCCTTACAGCATGCCGCGTTCAGTCAGCACCTTGCGCGCCGCGCGGAAGCATTCGAGGCCCTGCGGCACGCCGCAATAGATGGCGACCATGTGCACGGCGGCGCGGATCTCTTCGACGTTGCAGCCGTTGTTGATCGCGCCGTTGCAGTGCAGCTCCCACTCCTGCATCTTGCCCAATGCGCCGATCATGGCGAGGTTCATCAGGCTGCGCGTCTTGGCGTCGATGGCCGCGTCACCCCAGCCAAAGCCCCAGCACCACGCCGTCATCGCCTCCTGAAAGGGGCGGTTGAAATCGTCTGACGCGTCGAGGTTTTTTTGCACATACTCCGCGCCCAGCGTCGATTTGCGCTGGGCGAGGCCCTGTTCGAACAGATCTTCGTCAAAAAGGCTCATGCCGTTCCTTTCGGTGTCGCGCGCGGCGCGGGTGTCGGGCCGTCCACGGCCTCGCGCATCCAGCGTTGCAGATGCAGGATCGAATGTTCGGAGTTCACGCCACAGGCGGGGTCGACCACCAGCGGCCCCGGCACATAGCCGCGCGAGCCCAGACCACGCTGTACGCTTTCGACCAGATGAATGTCTTCTTCGACCGTGGTGGCGCGGTCCTGTTGGGCGAGGCGGCGGATGGTCTCGTCATCGGCGCCATCGACAGAATACCAGCCGCGCCACACCACCACCTCGGACGCGCTGACTGCCCGCCAGTGGTAGGTGTTCAGCACGTTACCGGGATAGACCTGAAACGAGAACATCGGGAACAGGAACCAGCTGGAATAGGCATGGCTGTGGGCATAACTGCTGTCGATGTCATAGGTCATCGCGTCGAGGTTCTGGCACTCGGTCGTGTGGCGCAGACAGTAGCCTTGGGGCTGGATGTCATAGGTTTCGGGTTTGACCACGCCGGTGGCGAAGGTGGGGTGGTTGAGGCTGCAATGATAGCATTCGGAGTAGTTTTCCACGGACACTTTCCAGTTGCAGCGCTCCGCGATCTCGACCCATTCCAGCGGCTTGAGCTGGCCGTGATGCGGCACCCATTCGGCCAGCTCGGCGCGGACGCCGGGAAACCAGCGTTCCATCGGTTCGGCGTCCGGGTCCAGATTGACAAAGACAAAGCCAAGGAAGTCTTCGGTGCTGACCTGGCTGAGGCAGATGCCGGATTTGTCCAACCCGTCGACGGCGTTCAGGTTTGGCCCGGCGCGCAGCTGGCCCGTCAACTCATAGGTCCAGGCGTGGTAGGGGCACACGACCACGCGCGTGCTGCCGGAGCCCTGGACCAGCTGATGCGCCCGGTGCTGGCATACGTTGTAGAATGTGCGCAACTGGCCGTCGCGGCCACGGATGCAAAACAGGCTCTCGCCCGCGATCTCGAACGTGGTGTAGTCGCCCGGGTCGGGGACGTCGCTCGCATGGCAGGCAAATTGCCACGTCCGGGCCAGGATGCCACCGCGTTCCCCCTCGAACACGGCCGGATCGGTGTAATAGCGCGCGTCGAGCGACCGGGTGATCATGTCGCCTCCTCCGCATAGATGCCAAGCCGGTGGCGGCGGGCGTGGAAGGTTTCGACCCGTTGCACGATCTCCGGTGACGCCACAGCGATGACAAAACTGAGCAGCGTCTCGAGCAAGGCAATGGTGCTGACGGAGCTGGGAAAGAACTGCGGCGTGTCGGCGGCCACCAGAAACCCGTGGTCCGCGGCGCGGATGATGGGCGAGGCGGGGCTGTCGGACAGGGCGATGATCGTCATGCCTTGGGCGCGCGCCAGATGCACGGTCTCCACCACCTCCGCCCGGTAGGGTTTGCAGGTGATCGCGATCAGCACGTCCCGCTTGTCCGCCCATGCCAGATCGTCGATGGGTGACGAGCCGGGGCGCGGGATGGCGTGGAAATCCACCATGCCGGTGGAGGCGAGGTAGACGAAGTTGCGCGCGTTGGAATTGTTCACACCCACGCCGAGGGTAAAGACGCGGCGCGCGGTCCAGATCGCGTTGGCGGCTGTGGTCAGGTCCGTCTCGGAGATGTTGGCAAAGGTCTCTTCGATGTTTTGCAACGCGCTTTTGATCATGTCCGCATAAAGCCCACCCAGCGCCCCTGCGCCCGCCACGTCTTGCAACCAGCGCGCGCGGTCGGGAAAGCTGGCATTGCCCGCCCGGATCGCCTCGCGAAACGGGGCGCGGAAATCGTCATAGCCGTCGAAGCCCGCGGCGCGGGCCATGCGCATCACCGTGTTGGGCGTGACCTGTGCCGCTTGGGCAATCTCGCGCACGGTACTAACGCCCACATCGGTGGGGTTTTCCAGCACGTATGTGGCGGCCTTGCGGGCCTGTGGCGGCAGCTGGTCCAGCGCACCCGTGAGGCGTTCCAGAACGGTCGATGGCATGTTTGTATCATTCATGATTGACGACGGTACATATGTGTCACTAGCCTGCCAAGTCGAAATCGCACCCGTTCCGGAGGATTCGCATCATGGCTGATTTGCCCACCCACGCCCGTGTCGTCATCGTTGGCGGCGGCATCATGGGGGTGGGCCTCGCCTATCACCTCGCGCATGAGGGCTGGACCGACGTTGTGCTGCTGGAAAAGGCGGAACTCACCTCTGGCAGCACGTGGCACGCGGCAGGGCAGATCACGCAGTCTACGTCCAGCTTTGGTCTGGGCAAATGCGTGGACTACAACATCGGGCTCTATGCTGGCGCGCTCGAGGCGGAGACGGGGCAGGCGGTGACGTGGCACGGCTGCGGGTCGTTCCGTCTGGCCTATACCGAGGACGAGATGGACTGGTTGCGCCACACTCTGTCGGTGGGCCGTGCGCTTGGGTTCAATATCGAGCTGGTGGGGCCCGACAGGGTCGCCGCGCTGCACCCGTTCTACAATCTCGAGGGCGTGCTGGGCGCTCTGCACACCCCGGACGACGGGCACGTGGATCCGACCAATGTGACCATGGCGATGGCGGCGGGCGCGCGGGCGCTGGGCGTCAGGATCATCCGGCGTTGCCGGGCGACCAACATCACGCAAGGCGCGGGCGGCTGGGTCGTGGACAGCGAAAAGGGCACGATCACCTGCGAACATGTCGTCAACGCAGGCGGTACCTATGCGCGGCAGATGGGCGCGTGGTCTGGCCTGCAACTGCCCATGACGTCGATGACGCACCACTACTTTGTCACCGAGCCTGTGCCGGAGTTCGAGGGGCTGGACCGCGAGCTGCCGGTCATTCGCGATGACAAGAAGGTGTCGGGCTACATCCGGATGGAGCAAAAGCGCGGGCTGATCGGCATCTATGAAAAGGAAAATCCCAACACCGTGTGGGAGGATCATTGCCCTTGGGACGCCGAAAATGAGCTCTTTGACGCGGATTATGACCGCATCATGCCGTGGCTCGCGGAATCGCTCAACCGGATGCCCGTGCTGGCGGATCGCGGCATCACGCGCGAGGTGCATGGCGCAATCTCGCACCCGCCCGATGGCAATCCGCTGATCGGCCCCGCGCCGGGTGTGCGCAATTACTGGTGCTGTTGCGGCACGCAGATCGGCATCGGCTGGGGGCCGGGGCTGACGCGCGAACTGGCGCGGTGGATGGTACACGGGGCTGCCGACATCTCCATGCGCGAGTTTGATCCGCGGCGGTTCGGGTCTTATGCGACGCAGCCCTGGCAGGTGCTCAAGGCGCGAGAGGATTACTGCCTGCGCCACGAAATCCCGTTTCCGCATTTCAACCGGCTGGCGGGGCGGCCGATCAAACCGTCGCCCCTGTTTGAGCGGCTCAAGGCCAAGGGCGCGGTGTATGAGGAGGTTTATGGCCACGAACGCCCGCGCTGGTTTGCCCGCGGTGACGTGGCGCAACAGGATCACTACGGGTTCGGGCGCACCGCGGTGCATGATGTGATCTGTAATGAGGTGAAGGCCGTGCGCCAAGCTGTTGGGATCATAGACGTAACCGCGTTCACAAAGGTGCGTGTCTCAGGGCCGGGCGCTGCGGCGCTGCTCGACCGGCTCTGCGCCAACCGGTTGCCGCAAAAGGTGGGTGGCATCGCGCTGACCCATATGCTCAACCGCCGCGGGCGGATCGAATTGGAAGCGACGGTGGTCAAGCTGTCAGAGGACGCCTACTACCTCGTCTGTGCCGCGTTCTTCGAGCAGCGGTTGCTGGATCATTTGGAGATGCAGAACGCGGGCGAAGTAGTTGACGTTGAATGCCTTTCCACTGATTGGGCCGCGCTCACGCTAAACGGGCCGCGCGCGCGGGACGTGCTGGGGGCCTGTACCGATGCCCGGCTGGATAACGCGGCGTTTCGTTGGCTCACGGCGCAGCAGATCACCGTCGCGGGCGCACCTGTCTGGGCGATGCGCATGTCCTATGCGGGCGAGCTGGGCTGGGAGCTGCATACACCCGCCGAACAGGCGCTCGCCGTCTACGACGCCCTCTGGGCCGCGGGCGCGGCGCATGGGATTGTCGACTACGGATCCTTCGCGATGAACGCGATGCGGATGGAAAAGGGGTTCAAGGGCGCCGGAGAGCTGACCAACGAGGTGACGCTGGCCGAAGCTGACGTGCTGAGATTTGCACGCGATGACAAGGAGTTCCTGGGCAAAGCTGAGACATTCAACACACGCGACATGCCCTGGGTCTGCGCTTATTTGCAGATCGAACCGGATGGCGCGCATGACGGCCATGGTGGCGAGGCGGTGCTGCTGGACGGCGCTGTGGTCGGCGCCACCGCGTCGGTGGCTTACGGGCCAACGGTGGGTAAGATCCTCGCCTTTGCCTACCTCAAACCGCACGCCGCGACGCCGGGCACCGCGCTTGACGTCATCATCGCCGGGCGCGCGCGCTCGGCGCGGGTTCTGGGTGCGCCTGCCTATGACCCCCAAAGCGTCCGCCCGCGCACCGATGCCATAACGGAGCCTGCAGAATGACTCTTCCCACCACGATGAACGCCTTTGTCCTGCATGAGCACGGTGGGATGGAGGCGATACGGTTTCACGAGGATTGGCCGATGCCAGCGGTTGGCGCGGACGACGTGCTGATCCGGGTGGGGGCCTGCGGGCTGAACAACACGGACGTGAACACACGGTCAGGCTGGTATTCCAAGGCGGTGACGGACGCCACCACAGGCGACGGCTATGCCAGCGTGAGCGAAGAGGACCCGTCCTGGGGCGGCGCGCCCATCACCTTTCCGCGCATCCAGGGGGCCGATGCGGTCGGCGAAGTGGTGGCCGTGGGTGCCAATGGCGACGCGGCCATGATCGGCAGGCGCGTGATGCTGGATTGCTGGCTGCGCGACTGGGACGACGTCACAAACCGCGACAAGACCGGGTATTTCGGCAGCGAACGGGACGGCGGCTTTGCCCAATACACCACCGCGGACCGGCGCAACGTGATGCCGGTCGAAAGCGACCTGACTGACGCCGAACTGGCGACGTTCTCCTGCTCCTACACCACGGCCGAAGGGATGCTGAACCGCGCGCAAGTGGGCGCGGACGATGTGGTGCTGGTGACCGGCGCGTCCGGAGGCGTGGGCTCGGCCCTGATCCAGCTGGCCAAGCGGCGCGGCGCGACCGTCGTCGGCCTCGCCTCCGAGGCCAAGCACGACCAGATGGCCGCCCTTGGCGCAGATGCGCTGCTGCCCCGCGCGCCGGACAATCTGGCCAAGGCGTTGCACGCGGCCATCGGGCGCGACACCGTCACTGTTTTGGCCGACATCGTCGGCGGGCCCTATTTCGCTGCGGTCATCGACGTGCTGGCACGCGGTGGCCGCTACACTTGCTCCGGTGCCATCGCAGGCCCGGTGGTGGCGCTGGATCTGCGGACGTTTTACCTGCGCGATCTGACCTTTACCGGCTCTACCGTCGTGCCGCCGCACGTCTTCCACGATCTCGTCCGCTATATCGAGGCGGGCGAGATCAAGCCGCTGCTGGCCGCCACATACCCCCTGTCGCAGCTGCGCGATGCGCAACAGGCGTTCATCGACAAGGCCCATGTGGGCAATATCGCCGTCATCCCATGAAGATCACGCGGATCAGCGTCTATCAGGTCGATCTGCCGCTCGCGCATCCCTATTGGCTGTCCGGCGGGCGGTTGAAATGCGACCGCCTTGATGCAACGCTGGTCAAGCTCGACACCGATGACGAGATCATCGGTTGGGGCGAGGGCACGCCCTGGGGCCACACCTATGTGCCCGCGCACGAGCCGGGTATCCGGGCGGGGATCCAGACGATGGCGCCGTTCGTGCTGGGCCTCGATCCGCGCCAAGTGCTGACGGTCGAGCGGGCGATGGACCTGGCGCTGCCCGGGCACCTCTACGCCAAATCGCCTATCGACATGGCCTGCTGGGATATTGCGGGGCAGGCGGCGGGCCTGCCTATCGCCGATCTGATGGGGGCGGCGTCGCGCACGCCCGCGCCAATCGCGTCTTCCGTCGGGGCCAGGACCATAGAGGAGACGCGCGCCGTCATAGCCCACTACCGCGACCGGGGCTATGTAGCCCATTCGGTCAAGATCGGCGGAGACGTTGCGCGCGACATCGCCCGCATCCGCGATGTGGAGGCGGGCAAGGCCCCGGGCGAGCTGATCCTTTATGACGTCAACCGCGGTTGGACGCGCCAGCAGGCGCTGCGGGTGATGCAGGCGACCCAAGACCTCGCGGTGATGTTCGAACAGCCCTGCGAAAGCCTCGATGACATCGCCGCGATCCGGCCCCTGCACAGCGCACCGGTCAGCGTGGACGAAAGCCTCGTGACCCTGCAGGACGCCTGCCGCATTGCCCGCGACGGGCTGGCGGAGGTGTTCGGGATCAAGCTGAACCGCGTCGGCGGGCTGACACGTGCGGCGCGGATGCGCGACGTGGCGCTGGCGCATGGGATCGACATGTTCGTGATGGCGACAGGCGGGTCCGTCTTGGCCGATACCGAGGCGCTGCATCTCGCGGCCACCATCCCGGATGCGCACCGCTTGGCCGTGTGGGCCTGTCAGGACATGATCACGGTGGACATCGCCGGCGGCCGTGGTCCGCGCAACAGCGACGGCCATCTGCACCTGCCCGAAACGCCGGGGCTGGGCGTGCACCCGGATGAGGCGGCATTGGGCCAGCCGGTGGCGGTCTACGGATGAAGATCGCGCAGCTCACCCTCTGGCATGTGCCGCTCACCAGCCACGCCACGTATTACATGGCCGATGGCAAGACCTGCGATACGGTAGAAACAGCCGTGCTGCGGGTGGACACGGATACCGGCCTCAGCGGGTGGGGCGAGGTGTGCCCGATCCCGCATTACCTGCCCGCCTACGCGCGTGGCGTCGGCCCTGTGCTCGAAGAGTTGGCGCCGGTGCTGATCGGGGCGGAGTTGCACGGGCCCGAGCAGCTGATGGCGCAGGCGGACGCCTGGCTGATCGACCACCGCTACGCCAAATCCGCCCTCGACATCGCGCTCTGGGATCTGATGGGGCAGGCGGCGGGGCTGCCGGTCAGCGCGCTGCTGGGCGGGCAGCGGCAGGCGACGCTGCCGCTTTATCACTCCATCACCTGCGTCGCACCGGATGAGATGGCGCGCATCGCGCGCGAGGCGCAGGCACAGGGGATCAGCCAGTTTCAGGCCAAGCTTGGCGCAGATGATGACTGGCAGGCCGATGTGGAACGGCTGCACAAGGTGCGCGAGGCCGTGGGCGAAGGGCCGCTTGTCTATGGCGACTGGAATTGCGGGGCCGATCCGCTCACAGCCACCCGCGTGGCCCGCGCCGTGGCCCATCTCGACGTGATGCTGGAACAGCCCTGCGCCACCATAGACGCCTGCGCGCGCGTGCGCCACGCTACAGGTTTGCCGATGAAGCTCGACGAGCTTGCCCATGACACCGACACGCTGCTTGAGGCGCACCACAAGGGCGCGCTCGACGCGGTTGCGCTGAAACTGTCCAAGTTCGGCGGCCTCAGCGCCACCCGCCGCGCACGCGATCTCTGCACCCATCTGGGCACGCGCATGTGCGTCGAATGCACCTGGGGGTCGGACATCGTGACCGCCGCGGCCCTGCATCTGTCTGCCAGCACCGATCCTAAATATCTCCTGAATACCTGCGATCTCTCGGGCTATGTTGCCCCCCGCCTTGCGCTCGATGCTCCGACACGACATGCCGGCACGATCACGGCCCCAATAGGCCCCGGCCTCGGTATCACTATCGACCCGGACATGCTGGGCACACCGATACTTCAGCTCACATGATCCGCCTTCATCTTGCCAAATAAACCGCCGCCGGAGGCTCCCTCCGCCCGCCACAAGGACCACCGCGATGCACATCACGCACAGCCAGGCCGACTGGATCGCCCGCGCCCAAACCGTCCTGCCCGCAGGCGGCTTCGGCAATTTTGATCCCGGCATCATCATCGCACGGGGGCAGGGCAGCCGTGTGTGGGACGAGGACGGCACCGAATATGTCGATTACCTCATCGGCTCGGGTCCGATGCTGCTGGGCCATGGCCATCCGGAGGTGATGGAGGCGGTGCTGGAACAGCTGCCCCGCGGCCTGACCTTCTTTGCCAACAACGCCTTGGGCATCGCACTGGCCGAGGCCATCGTGGACGCCGTGCCCTGTGCCGAACAGGTGCGCTTTGTCACGTCGGGGGGCGAGGCGGACATGTACGCCATGCGGCTCGCCCGCGCCTATACGGGCCGCGACAAGATCATCAAATGCGAGGGCGGTTATCACGGCATGAGCGCGGAGGCGCAGATGAGCCTCGCGCCGGGCCGCCAGGTGAATTTCCCCCAGGCGGTGCCCGACAGCGCGGGCATCCCGCAATCCGTCGCCGACGCGATGCTGATCGCGCCCTTCAACGACATCGACCACATCCACGGTCTGCTGGACGCGTTCGAGGGCGAGGTCGCGGCGATCATCGTGGAACCGCTGCAGCGGGTGATCCCGCCGGCGCCGGGCTACCTGCAGGCCCTGCGCGACGCATGCACGAGACGCGGCGTGTTGCTGGTGTTCGATGAAATCGTCACAGGCTTTCGCTTTGCCTATGGCGGGGCGCAGGACCTTTACGGTGTGACGCCTGACATTGCGAGCCTGGGCAAGATCATCGGGGGCGGCTTTCCCCTTGCCGCGACGGTTGCCAATGCCGAGATCATGGCCCATTTCGACAAGGCCAAGGTTGGCCCCGAGGGCTGGCTGATGCAGCTGGGCACGCTCTCGGGCAACCCCGTCGCTGCGGCGGCGGGCCTCAAGACCATGGAGGTGCTGCGCCGGAGCGGTGCCTATGACCAGTTGCGCCGCCACGGCCAGCGCCTGATGGATATGCAAAGCATGGCCCTGACGGCCGCCGGCATCCCGCACCGGGTCGTTGGCGATCCGACGCTGTTCGACATCGTGTTCACCGATCGCGAAGTGCGCAATTACCGCGACACCCAGGCCGCCGATCACGCCATGAACGCCCGCTACAACGCCGCGCTGCGATCCCATGGCATCTTCAAGAGCCCGACGAAACTCTACCCCTCGCTCGCCCTGACCGAGGCGGATTTCGACCGGACCGAAGCGGCGGTGACCGCCGCCATCGCCGCCCTTTGAGCCGCCCCTTGGCAGTCCGCGCGCCCCGCGCTACGGTGTCGCACAAGCGGGTGGGCAACGCCCGCAATTAGGGAGATATATCAATGAACAAATACGCTGTCGGCGCCGTTGTTGGCGCCATTTCGTGTACCTTCGCGCTGG
>ERZ1740067.2528-NODE-2528-length-11058-cov-7.490775_pt1 | contig 11058 bp, 10 predicted proteins | sample MGYA00581736_ERZ1740067 | MGnify/ENA primary metagenome ERZ1740067 (study PRJEB43018, sample SAMN04849236) | marine metagenome | isolation source: floating plastic debris | place: Pacific Ocean | collected 2008-08-27 | study: EMG produced TPA metagenomics... | reverse complement strand
TCAGTACATGGCCGTGCCCGCGCCACAAAATCTGTATATGATTACCCCCTCTCCCATTTCATCGAGTAGCAATGCCGAGGCGTCTCGTCCGACCCTGTCAGCATTTAACGTCGTGAAGCTGACGCGAATACTATCGGATTTTTCTTATTTTCAGGCATTGACAGCATCAGATATCCATTGGTTAATTAAGGCTTCTGAGCGGAAGATCTGCCCTGCTGGAACAATTTTAATAAAAGAGGGAGAGGCCGCCAGTGGAATTTATTTTTTAACGGATAGACGACTCAATATTTTTATTTCTAGCCGTAGCGGCATCCGGCCCGATCACGCGCTTAAGCAATTACCCCTTGGGGAAATGCTCGGAGAAATGTCTTTCCTCGACAATCATTTACCCTTAGCTACCGTTCAAACGGTTAATAGCTGTGAAGTTTTGCACCTTGGGAAAGAAAGATTAGCCGAGCAGCTGGAGCGCAACAGAGACTTTTCGGCGCGATTTCACAAAATGCTAGCGCTCAAGTTAGCGACGAGTATGAGAGAGCTTTCTCCTATACTCATCGCGAATCAGGTGATGACTGATTTACCGCTGCGTAAGGCTTTACTTGCCTTTTCAGTGTTAAATGATAGCGACACTGACTGGATGATAACTCACGGTATTCAAAAGAGAATATCTGCAAAGGCAACCCTGATTCAAGAGGGAGAATCGGTGGATGGGCTTTATCTTTTGCTAAAGGGGAGTCTCGATATCTATATCGCCCAAGAAATCAATGGTGATTATCTTGAGAAGAAGGTTGGTGTTTCACTTAAGGGCGAAATCCTAGGCGAGATGTCTTTTGTAGAAAATGATCACGCCTCAGCCACCGTAAGAGCTGCCGAAGATTCCGTGCTGTTAATGCTTCCTCGACAAACGCTAAGCCAAAAGTTGCAATGCGATCGCAGATTTGCAGATCGGTTTTATCGTGCGATCGCCATCATCCTAACGAATCGCTGGCGAGACCGGTTAGCTCAGAGAGGACTGCTCCAAATGACTGAAGATTCTCTAGATGAGGATGTTTGTGTCGAAGATGAGCTGGATTTTGACGTGCTTGACAGTACCGCGCTCTCCAGTGCTCGATTTGATTGGATTCTCAGACATTTAGAGATTTCTCCATGCAGCGTACCTTAGGCGCTACAGCTGCAAATGCCTCGTTAGTCTTGGCAGGCGTTTCGCTATACCAGCCTTTTCAACAGCAGCCCTCAGCAATGGAGCTGGCATTACCAGAGTGGACTTTCGGAAAGCAAAGGGGGTGGGCATGCATAGCCGCGTTGATGCGCTCAGCGTTGCTCCTGCAACCGTTGATGGCAAGCTCATTGTCTTCTGGTGGACTAATGATATGAAATCCTTTTAGCTGCACACTATATGTCTGAATGAAGAATCCCTGTGTAGCAGGTATTACAGCTGCCTTGCATCCAAAGTTTATTGGTAGTGTTCAAGAGGATTTCATATGAATAGCTGTAGATAGCGATCAGCAGAAAGCCAAGCAAGTGCTATCTGCGTTTGAACTACGCTTGCTTCTCTATTGTGCGTACGTACTTCTTCTTAATCGGGATCGCTCAAAATTTAAATCGAGTTTAGTGGTTTTACACGGTTTCACGGCGGAACCTTTTGGTCACACTGAAATGAGCGCCAATTTGGCGCGCAATACTCAATTGGTAAACCGTTATGCCGTCATCTGTCTGTTCTCGTTTACAGTTCTGCTCTCCCCACAGCACGCGTCAGAATCAGGAGAAAAATCTCCCCCCCACTGGGCGGCTACGGTTAGCAGTATTTGATGCGCGGGTGCCTGATTTGAACGTTTTATTATCAGGATTGCAAAAGGGCGTACGCCCTTTTGTGATGGCCTCAGACAAAGACGGTGTCATGCAGATTTCGGAAATTTTGAAGCTTATTCCGGTCCATGAAATAGAAATCGTCGCACCGGGTTTTAGAGGAGGGCTTCGCCTCGGGACAACAACCTTAACGTTGGATAACTTGACCCACTACGAGCATCAGCTGCGCAGCTGGTTTACTGACGTTGACTCGCCCGAGATGTCTTTGCTTGCGAGTAATGTTGCCGGTGGCACGATTGGCAGTGAATTTATTGCCCAGCTAAAAACGATTACCGGTGCGAAGGTTCGGGCCTCTACCCAGCGTATCGGCCAAGGCCACTGGCTTACATCAACTGCCAAGACCTTCAAGCCGCTAGTGCTCAATACCTATAGCGCCACAATTTAAATCGAATGCACGTATCACATCTTCAAAGAGCCTATCGGGTTTAACCTGATAGGCTCTTTGAGTGCACATATAGCGTTGGTTACTGAGCTCACCTATGAAAATCACAAGCCTAAAGCAGTTGCCCATGGAGTCTGTTTCTCACAACCCAGCCATTAAAAAGCAGGTCATGCTGCGTATGGGAGATTTACCGCATGTGACCAATTTTTCTCAGGCGCGTTTTCAGTCCGGCCAGGTGGCACAGGCACATACCCATGCGGATATGCATGAGGTGTTTTTTGTCGAGAGTGGGGAAGGTGAAATTGTCATTGGAATAGGCGATGCCGATGCCACCGGTAATACTACCTACCCACTTACCCCAGGCACTTGTATCGCTGTCGCCCCATACGAGAGCCATGAAGTTAGCAATACTGGCACCGAAGAACTCGTGCTGACCTACTTTGGAATACGGGCCTGACGGTCATCTTAGGCATTTTCTTCGGCAGCGTCCTTCGCTTTCATCTGTCGCAATCGCAACCAGCCCCCAGTCATGACCCCAGTCACACCCACTGCAATATTTAGCAGTGACACAGACAGCGGTTCTGCCATAGACGGATCAGCTGGCGCGCTAGCAAACGTAGAAATCGCCCAAACAACCAGCAGCAAAAACGACAGCAGCCCAGCATGAAAAATCGGTGCCCGCTGAGCCACTAGTGCCGCTAGCCAGCCACTCAGCGTGGCAAACCCCAAACTACACACCGCAGCAAAGGCCAAAAATCCGCTATCAATATCCTGTCCTGTAACAGCCCCAGTGGTAAACAGCAGGGCTACGTTAATGCTGAGCGTAAGATAACCAACGATTAGTGAAAGAATAGTCAAAACCATAGAGCTTCTGGGACAAGAGGACATCTCAAACTACATTAGAAACCGGATAACCTTACCAAAGGCTGTAAACTGCTTTTGGCCTGCTAATACTCGAATCATGTTATTGATATGCTACTTCGACTAGAGGGCAATGACTGTACTAGGAGCTTTGAGAGAAGAAATTATCGATGCGCACAGAGGCAGAGCAGAGTTACTAAAATGGAAGTTAATCTTAGTAGCAGCGCTGGGAACAGTTGGACTTGGATTCAATGTTGAGCCTTGGAAAAGGGCAGATATAACGATGGAGCCAGAAAAAGTGTTCTCCACATACTTGCTACTGTGCCTAATACCTCTCATCTGTGTATATGTAGACTCGCTTTGTCAGCATCTCTATTTGAGAACAATTGTAATTGGGACATTTTTTCGAAACTATCACAATAGAAAAGGTAGTGATATTGATTGGTTCTGCGAGTACGAAGCTTTCTGTGAAATGACCCGTAGAGAACAAGTCAAGCGCAACAGCATAAAGGAGAGAATAGTTCTTTTTTTAGAGGAGCTAGGCTCAGCTAACTTCTCTAACATTATTGGTTTATTCTTCGGAAAAAACACAAAAATAAAACCATTTCCCTTAGAAGATCTGGCTATGGAGTGGGCGACTATCTTTTTGTCTTCCGCAGTCTTAGTCTTTGCTATTAGCCTTTGGAGAAATATGGAGTCTTTGTGCGGTGGGCCGATCAGGACTTGCAACAAGTCGGCCCTAGGGTCTATAGACTTACATCTTATCCCAATATTTATTTTCTTTTCAGGTACTATTGGGATTATTCTCTCAATGTATATCAAAAAGCAGTTCAAAAGAAAAAGTGCACAACTATCTAGCAGTGCAGAAAGTTTTATTCAAGAAATTACTGATAGGCGTACAAAATTTAGTAAGTGTGCAGAATCTAATCGCAGGGGTATTGTAATGACTGAGTTTGGGAAGTATCAGGTCAATAATCTTGTTATTGAGAAGCTTATTCGTTCCGAATACGATGGAAATAGTTTGACAGCTGCATGGCAGTTCCTGATAGCGCAAGACACTCTAAAATTTGTTACGACTAATCAGCTATTTCCGGCAGCATCAACCGCAGATTCAGAAAACACTGGCTATAAATACTTTTGGGTAAGAGACAACGTTTATGTTGCTTATGCGCATTACATCATGGGTGAGTACAACACCGCTGTCCAAACAATTTTAGGTCTAATGACCTACTTTCAGAAATTCTCTTTTCGCTTCACAAACATCATTGATGATCCTAATCTAAAAGAACAGGTTATGCAGCGACCAAATATTCGCTTTAATGGTGAGACGCTTGAAGAAATTGATGAAGACTGGGAACACGCCCAAAACGATGCGCTGGGATATTTTCTTTGGCTGTACTGCACGCTAGCTGATCAGCCTGAAACAGAAAGCCTGATAGCTATAGACGAACCATCGGCTGAAATGCTCTCGAAGTTTGTTTTGTATTTCAATGCTATTCGTTACTGGGAAGATCCTGATAGTGGACACTGGGAAGAAGGCCGTAAGATATCGGCCTCCAGCATGGGACCTGTTATCGCCGGATTAGAAGCCCTAAAATCGCTTGTCTTATCAAATCGACTTACCCTGGATGTGTCATCGGTTTCTGAAGACCCAGAAGCGTTCATCTCACAGCTCATAGAGAAAGGTAAAGCGGCTCTCAATGAGATTCTGCCGTGGGAGTGCCGTACACCAGAAAACAAACGTCGATACGACGCAGCGCTGCTGTATCTCATCTTTCCTCTGAAAGTAGTCACGAAATCGCAAGCCGAAACAATCCTAGCCGATGTCAAAGAAGCGCTTACAGGTGACTACGGCATCGCACGCTATTCCTACGATTCTTTCTGGTGCCGAGACTTTCAGGACTTAGATAAGTCTATCCAAACTGCTAAATATACAGGCAGAGAAGCTTGGCTTGAAGAACACAATCGCGCCGTAAAACGTGGCGAAGAAGCGCAATGGTGCATTTTTGACCCAATTATTTCAGCGATATATGGAGAATGGTTTAAGGAAAGTGATGATGATAAATATCTAGAGCTGCAAACGTTTCACCTGAACCGGGCGCTGGGTCAAATCACTGGTGAAGGCAACACCGTAGATGCTGGTGCAGGCAACAATGAACCGGTAGATATTCCGGCTTATCGCTGCCCTGAGCTCTATTACATTCAGCATGACGATTACGTCCCCAACGTATCTACTCCGCTGCTATGGACACAAGCGAACCTGTGCATTGCGCTTAAATTAATGGAGCGCAGTTTGAGTCAAATTTAGCTCTTTAGCTCAGTTCTCCAGCAGGACTAAGCTATTACGATTAACCACCTGCCAGTAGCGCAGCCAGCCACCACTCATAGCTCCAATTGTCAAAATGGCAATGTTCAACACCGTAAAAAATACGGGTTCATGGGAGCCAAATAGTAAGCTAGGGACAAGATAAAGCGTCGATACCATCACACAGAAAAGCGCTGCATGCTTAACAGGTGAGCGGCGAGCGAAAAACGCTGATATGTAGCCGCTGGCCAGTGCGAAGAAGATGCCGCAGAGTCCTGAGAAGGCGAGAAATTGTGGACTGATGGTGCGATCGCCCCCACTCAGATAAACCACATATAGTAGCCGCGTACTCAAACACAGTGTCAGATATCCCAACCCAAGCCCGAGCAACGTGAGCGCGATATTTCGAAATCGAAGCGGAAGAGATTTTGGCATAGTCTTCTGGTAGATTGGCCTTTGACTCCGCTCAGGCCACGGGTGAGTGACATAAGCATTGACAAAGACGTATCAAAATTATTGTTTAGATTCTGCTAGCAAGAATGCCCGCATTTCACCGCGACCTTTGATTTGCAGATAGCCTCTATCTTCAAATTCATAGATCTCTTTAAGCTGAAAATAGGTGTCTTCACTCACCTGAATACGATTGACAATACCGTGGGACTCCATCCGGCTGGCCACATTCACCGCATCGCCCCATAGATCATAGGAAAACTTTTTGGTACCAATCACCCCGGCAACGACCGGTCCTGTATTGATACCAATGCGCAGACAGAGTTTGCGTTCCCCCAGCGGGTAGCTAGCGGCGAATTCCATCATTTCTATGGCCATCGCCATCACCGCTTTTGCATGGTTTTTCTGCGGGCTGGGCACACCGCCTACCACCATGTAGGCATCCCCGATGGTTTTGATTTTCTCCAGGCCATGGCGCTCTGCGATCGCATCAAATGCCGAAAAAATATCATTTAGCTGACACACCAGCTCAGTGGGTCCGGTTTCTGCCGCAATCTCTGTAAATTTCACAATGTCGGCAAATAGAATGGTCGCTGTCTCAAACCGGTCTGCGATCGCGCCCTGACGATTTTCGCTATTTTTCAACTGGGCAGCAATCGCCGCTGGCAAAATATTCAGCAACAGTCGATTTGTCTTTTCCTGTTCTAGCCGTAGCCCTGCCTCAGCTTCCTCCCGATTGCAAATCTCCTGATGAATCCACTCGAACATGTTGCGAAATGCAACAGAAACCTCACCCAGCTCGTTCGCGGGCACGTGCTTGTAGCTGGCAAAATCAGGTGTTTGGCCCTGGGCGATCGCATCCCGCACCGCCGACAAATCATCCCGCAGCAGCAGCAAAGGCCGAATCACAATCCGTTGCAATACCGACAGTGTCACCAGCGTCACAAACGCCGAAATAATAATGACTAGGCACATCACGCCAAAGGCGTAAGCCCGCATTCTGCGCTGTACAGCCGTTGCATCGTGACGAATCGCCAGCATGTAGCGCACCTGCGGATCGTCACTGGGCCAAGCCACATCGTAGCGCGAGCCGTCCTCCGCCAGCGTGCGCACAGCAATGGATGCCCAATCGTTCCCCTTTTTCATTTGCCAAAAAGGCACCTCAGCCGACTCGGTAAATACGCCTGGCTCAAAGGCAGTTACCTCGCCCACACTATCCACCAGCTGTCCATTCTTGTCGTGTAGCGATACCCCTTTAATCACAGAATCTTCCCGCAGCCGCACGTGGCGCAAAATCGTCTGCTCAGGCATATCGCCCATGATTTCCCCTCTCACAGACATCAGCACTTCTTGGGAAACCGTTTCTAGCTTGCGCAGCTCTTCTGCGTGTCTGCGGCCGTAGGAGGGAACAAACAGGACCCCCTCAATCACGACAATGCTAAAAAAGACCCAAGCCGTAATCTGCTGGGAAAGGCGCGAGCGGAACAGCGTCAAAGAGTATCTGTGTGAACTCGGGAAAAAAAGCTTAACCATAGCGTTAGAATGCCCGCCATGGATTAGTCTTAATCTATGAAGCTTGTTACATTTGTCCTTAATAAGTAAGCAACTTTGACGCGTCTACTCAAACCTTTCACGCGTTCATGCATCTCTAAACACACACCTTTGAATGGGTTATGCCTGCTTCTTTCGACCCAAATGCCCCCATCAGAACGAACCGGTCTGAAGTAGTTAAGATTCAGTCGATTTTGCAGCGTCTCCATCGCACCATAAAAATGGACAAAACGGTGCAAGAGACGACTGACAACCTCAGAGATTTCCTCCAGACAGATCGCGTTGTTCTCTATTACTTTTATAAGGAATGGGAAGGCCGCGTTACCTTTGAGTCGCTCAGTCAAGAGAGATATGCAATTTTGGGTTCTACTGGTCCAGATGAGTGCTTTAACGGTGAATATGCCACTCTTTATCTGGATGGTAGGGTGAGTGCGATCGCAGATATAGAAACCGCCGACATTGCCCCTTGCCACCGCGACTTCCTCCGCGAAATCAATGTGCGTGCTAACTTAGTCGCCCCTATCCTCACTGGCGATAGTCAGCAAACCCTGTGGGGTCTGCTGGTGGCACACCACTGCCAAGCGCCTAAAGCATGGACCGAGGCAGACATTGAGCAAATCAAAAAAGACGCTTCGGCGCTTGCACAAGCTTCTTCTATTAGAGTGAAATAGCTTCTAGACCATAGCGTTGGCCACTTAGCTCACTACATTAGCGATCTCTAAAACTTGTTTATTTCTGCGAGCTAAGTGGCGCACAAGCGTACGTTGGCCTCGCCTCGCCCTTGGCGATATGCATCCGTACGCTTGCTATGTAACCAAAAGGCGTACCCAAGTAGAGCACGCCTTCCGTCTAAATAAATATCTATTTAATTACAGGTGTAGGTTTCTATCGCGCTAAACCTACTGTGCTCTCAGCGCTTGCTCTACCGCAGGCTGATATTGCGGACAGTAGTAAGCTGACCCCAAATTCATCATCGTGCCGCCGTACAAGGCGACAGAATAGGATGCCTGCTCATAGGCCGGGCCACTGAGCCCTTGTAGCTGGCTCAGCGCAGCGTTCACCATCATGTCGTAACCATCAGCAGGTGATAAACCATTTTGAAAATCGATGCAAATGCCCTGTGCTAGCCACACATTGCTGGCATCGCCTACCTGACTCACCGCAACCTGATAGGCCAAATTGTCTTGCTCTTGCAAAAATGAATACAGGCTATTCAAAAAAGCTCTGTCTACCGACTCCGTCTGAGCGACCGCAGCCGTTGGCGCGGCCAGCGCAAACGCACCGAGCAGAGTAAATATCTGCACGCCGCGTCGTAGCGCTGACCAATCAAAACCTTTCATATTTGTCTCCATATATTTAGAAAGGGAAAACGCTAGCCTTTGCCACGTTTTGCCCTATCAAAGATTTCCCTGCATACCGTATAAATCCGATGGCACAATGCCTGTAAAACCACGGCTTTTAGACGAAATGTGGTCTATAAATGCCGCATTTATCAGCAAAACCTCTGGGCAAAGCTCACAACCGCGCACAAAATTTTCCTACTATAAAGACAGCTATCTCTTTCTATAAAGTCAAAGCCTTATGTTTACCATCCTGTATTCTATGCTTTCGAGACGCTCTCGGCAGCTCACTCGCCGGTCAGCAGTGTTTTTGTGGATGCCGCTTATCTGCCTATTAACAACCCTGTGGCTATCCAACACTCCTGCCGCGGTTGCCGCACCAACCCTTTCTCACGCGGATAAATCTGCCCAGGCGTACATTATCTCCCCCACCGATGGCCAGGACGTACCGTCAGAATTTACCGTAAAATTCGGTCTGTCTGGTATGGGCGTTGCGCCAGCAGGTGTCGACAAAGAAGGCACAGGTCACCACCATCTCCTCATAGATGTCGATGAGCTTCCCCCGCTAACAGAACCCTTGGCAGCGACTAGCCAAATTAGACACTTTGGCGGCGGTCAAACCGAAACCACCCTCGATCTCACACCTGGAGAACATACTCTACAGCTGGTGCTGGGTAATTATACTCATGTTCCCCACGATAATCCTGTTATCTCCGAGAAAATTAAAGTCACTGTAGAATAGTCCAGCAGTCAGCGTTTACTGGCTCAAGAAAGTAAATATATCAAAGCCCAAACTCAGAGTTATTGCTGGGTTTGGGCTTTTCTAATGCGTCTGCTTTAGTGCTTGTACGGTGAAAAGGCTCCTAAGTAGGCACCCGATCGCTTCGTAGATTTTCGATCTTATTGACAGAATTTGATAACAGTGGTGAACAAAATGGGTAGCCTAACGGATAACAATCCACAAACACCGTATAAACAACATATCGATACCGTTAAAACAGTATGTTGTCCGTGGATCTGTTGGAATCAGGGTGAAGTACACATCTATTAAAGGTCCATTATGGTAAATCAGACTGCCGCGCGGCAGCTGGGAGAACCTGCTGCCAAAACGTCTACAGATCAACAATCTACAGGGGGGAAATCAGCTGCTGCATCCAAGACAATAAGTCCTCAAAAGAGACCTGTCAACGAGCAAAATAATCGCGCTAGTTCAGGGCAAACAAGTGCGGATCAAACAGTTAGTGCAGCCACTCTCCCCTCATTCTTAGGACAGGCTCACCCAGCAGTGCAAGCAGATCTTGCTGCTGCCATTAGTCTTGCTGACTTCACCAGCACCGTTGGACAGCTCAGCCTCAGGGGGCGGCAAAAAATTGTTGAGCAAGCTCTCCTCATCGTTCAAGAAAACTTTGTTCATCTTCCACTCAAAAAAGCAATGCACGGTGTAGATCCTGTGCAAAAGCTCCGCCTCATTCAGCACCGCCTCGACCAGTCAAATTCCAAAACGATGGGCAGCGAGTTTCAGTTCCATCGCGACATGATCGACGTATTTACCTCCGTTCGCGATCTCCACACCAACTATCTCCTTCCAGAACCCTTCGCCGACAAAATTACCTTCCTCCCGTTCGATATTGAAGAATATTTCGCAGACAATGAGCCGCACTACATTGCCTCTCACTTTGTTCCTGGGTTCACTCATGAACACTTCAAGAAAGGTGTCACGATTACAACTTGGAACGGCGTTCCTATTCAGCGGGCCATTGAGGTATCTGCCGATCAGCACGGTGGTAGTAATGCCTCTGCTCGCCATTCTCAGGGACTATATGGCTTGACCATCCGTGCCCTTCGACGTTCCATGCCACCTGATGAACTGTGGGTTGCCATCGGCTATACCGACCTGGAAGGCGTAGAACGTGAGCTCAGGCAGCCATGGCTAGTCGCCTCACTGACCCCTAGCAATGGGGATGTTGATGCCAACACAGTCAGCCTAAATGCAACCTGTCTGGGTACAGACTTGCAGGCCAATATTATTCAGCAAGCTCGCAAAATGTTGTTTGCGCCCGCCGTTATCGAGAAAGAGGTTGAAAAAGAGACCGCTCGCGCCGCTGGAACCTTCCTTCAAGGAACACTTTCATCGAAACCCGCTGAGCTAGGAGAAGAAATAGAAACTCAATTAGAAGGCATTTTTCGAGCAAAGCGCGTCTCCACACCAGATGGTGACTTTGGCTATATCCGTATTTTCAGCTTTAACGTAAATGATCCTGATGGCTTTATTAATGAATTCATTCGCCTGATTGAACGCCTACCGC
>ERZ1740067.2527-NODE-2527-length-11058-cov-19.045079_pt1 | contig 11058 bp, 7 predicted proteins | sample MGYA00581736_ERZ1740067 | MGnify/ENA primary metagenome ERZ1740067 (study PRJEB43018, sample SAMN04849236) | marine metagenome | isolation source: floating plastic debris | place: Pacific Ocean | collected 2008-08-27 | study: EMG produced TPA metagenomics... | reverse complement strand
CTGATTCAGTGTGAGTTTACAGGATGTGTCAGATAAAGTCTTAACTATTACAGCTAAACCAACCTCCGTAACTGGAACATTTTCAGTCAGTACGCTTCCGGCAAATAACGAATTTCGATGCAGCCACTGTTCATAGGGGATGCCGTGCTGCAAAACGGCCCGCAGCACCTTTACTGGATTTTTCCGTTTTTGTTGGGCGATCAACAACAGTAGTACTTCTTCCCAATGGGGAACATGCAGGTACTTGTCAATGTGCTCCAGCACCACCTCAAATCCTTCTTCTTGCTGATCCCGAATCTCCATCGCCGTCAGGTATTCTTGAAAGGTTTTATGCACAAAAGCATAGCGATCCTGCCCTTGCAGACTCAGCAACCCTGCTCGGTCCCTAACAATCTGTTCTAGAAAGCGTTTGGCCTCTGCCTTGGCCTGATGACGCTCCACCTGTTTCATTTCCCGAATGTACTGGGTCAGCTGGCTGATCAGCTCATCCCGGTCAATCAGGGTGCCGCCGTCCGTATCCCCGGTGCCACCCTGGCAATGAATCCAGTAGGCCAGACGTTCCATGAGCCGCCGCAAATCGTCTAGCTCCAAATATTCCAGTACCTCATGGTTGCTTAACTCCTTCTGGCTGTCCCAGGTGGTTAGCAATGTCTCCACAGCTTTGTCATATAGCTTGTAGCGCTCTTTGGGTAACGTGGCCTGGTAACGGTGGATCAGGGTAATGATAGTCAGCAACAAAGGATTACGGGCTAGCTGCTTAATCCGAGTCTGATCCTTAAATGCTTTACTCAGACTTGTTTTACGCCGCTCCCGCTCACTCTCTAACTCAAAACGACTGTCATACCAATGATTGATAAAGGTATCGATCTTCTCGTCATCAAATAACTGCAATTCATAATGAGGATATTCATCAGTACGAAAAAAGTCCCGTTTGTATCCGGCGGGACGGGAGGTAATAACGGTAGGACAGTCTTCAAACTGATTTAGAAATGCCTCAATTTTTTCGACAACCTTATAGCGTTGTGCAATGTCTGCTACCTCGTCTAATCCATCCAACAAAATCAGAGCATTGCCATTTTCCAGGTAATACTCAAAAAAACCGGTCAGGTTACGGGTGACCACCAAATCTTTTTCAGTAAACTCTCGAACAAATTCAAGGATAGATAATTCAGGATGACGGGCCAGATCACGAATGCGAATAATAATCGGTAAACAATCGGAGAGTGAAAGAGTTAAGCCGTCTTTTTCTCTGTCTTTTTCAGAACTTTCCTGTTCGGCTATTTTTGTCGCTTTTGCAGTGCCAACCACCGCAAAATAATTCATCAGGGTAGTTTTTCCAGAGCCTGGTGCTCCTAGCAGCACGGCTCGGTTAGCTTTACCTTCGGTCAACAGGTTCGCGGCCGAAAATTTGCGTCCACTGGTACGTTGTTTTTCTAATAACGTCTGCTGCCGCTGTTCCCATAGCAACCGCTGCTGCGGATCATCCATGACCTCGGGCGGCATATCCTCTGGAATAGTCCGGATGCCCCGGTCATCTTCTTGCACATCCGGCATGACAAAAATATCAGCCAGCCGCTCGGCCCGATCAATATCTTGTCCTTCAACAGCGATACCTGCAAACTTGACATCATCAAAGACCCGGCGAATCTGATCGCAGTAATCCTCCCGGATAATCTGAAACTGTAAAAATCGATTAGTTGCCTGGAAATAGGTTTCAACAAACACCTGCATCCAGGGTTCAATTTTGGCGGTTTCAATCGCTTTAAGTGTTGGATGGTCTACCGCTTCTTCCGTCAGGGCCCTAGCTAGAAACTCAATATCGGGAGGACCTTCGTTGCCTGTTAATGGCTTCTGTAGCTCCGCTTGAGCACGTCCCTGAAAAAATTGATTCAGGAAAGGGCCATACCCTGCTCGTTGCCCGTCCGCCTGAAATTTATCAAACAAACCATGGGGATAATCCTTGGCATTGGCTGCTTCAATAGCTTTTTTTAGAAATGTTTCAAGGTCACTGGGGCTCACCTTTGCATTGATACCGGTCAGCAGTGCCTCACCCACTTTCTCGGTGGCAACGGTCAGTAAGGTTTCGAAAAGGACCATCAGGGCATATCAATTTTCGCTGCCTTATTATGGCCTTTTTAATTTTGCTACGCCAAGGTAAGACATGGACATGTTGTGTTTCCGTACTACTTGACTAGTGTCTTAACGCCTATGCTCAACCAGTCCCATCTTCAGAACGAGGAATCAAAGCGAACTGTCTAATCAGCTTCCGCACAGCACTTGGATACCCTTGCTCTATGTCCATCGCAGGCATCCCCTGCTCACCCAACGCAGTCTGAACTCGCCTGTAGGCCTCTGGTAGCTGATCAAATGGAATCGCTGGAAAGGCATGGTGCACCGCGTGATAATTTAACCCACCGATTAACCAACTAAACCAGGGGCTGGCCTGTAAATTCCGAGAAGAATATAGCTGAGTTAGAAGATGACCATTTGCCTGATGCCACAGACCGTAATGTTCTAGATGGGCGCGAAGCTGGGCAATGGCTCCTACCACGCGCTCTAAACAAAACCAAAACAACAGATAACGTAGAACGCTGGTATGCGTAAGCCACACAATCGTAATCAAACCAGTCTGTACCAGCGTCATTCCCAACAGGTCGGTAAATAATTGCCCCCTGAGACGGGGCAAGAGTCCTTGAAACCGTCGCCCATCCATCAGTGTTTTAACAATTATCCCGAAACCTCCTAATATAAAAATATTAATCACCCATTGGTGACGGATGTACCACTGTAGCCAAGGGGCAGCCTGCTGATACTCTGGCTCACTCCACTGATACCGCTCCGGATCTCGCAGATCTAGACCATTCCATCCATGATGCAAGCGATGTAGTTCGGAATAAACGCCCACTGGCCAAAGCATGGGCCAGGAGATTACCCGCGCCAGTGTTTCTTCTAACGCGGGCCAGCCTAAAAGAGTATGGTGGGTAGCATCGTGGGTGCACATTAGCCAAAGTGCATAAAAGACTCCGGCTATTACGGTCCATGCCCAAAAACCAATGTCAGAATTTGTTGTCCACGCAAGGGCCAGACAGCTCAGCACCACACTTCCTAAAGTGCTGAAGCGTTTGAAACCCTGCCAAAAATCGACAGACCGCAGATCGGCAACAGCCTCTTGTAATGTTTTGTTGGACACCGTGGTTTGCAACGTATCAGTCATGGTCAAGTTATAGCAAACCGATGAATGCATTGATTGATTTGCTGGACACATAGCTATTGTCACCTATGGCTTTTAGCGATCATCAATCCATAATTCGATGCGTCTTCTGGGGAAATATCTGGCAAATTTTTTAGCAGACTATCCCAGGTGTCCTGCGTAGTTAAAGCTTCTACAACAACCTCTAAGGGCTCTGACAGAATGTGTGGAAAACTAGTTTCTTCGGCAAACTGTAGTGTGAAGGCAAGCTGTTCTTGGGGCGGTTTAAATTGGGCATTAATGCCATCACGGTTGCCCCGTGCGTCTATGCGATACCAGCCGGTTTCGGGTAAGTAAACCGCATTTAACCCATGGAGACAGTAGGGGGCTCCGTGCTCATCAATGCTGAGACGCTGATAGCAGAATCCGGCGGGGATGCCATTTGCTCGCAGCAGGGCCGCTAGCAGATGGCTTTTGGCATAGCAGTAGCCGGTGCCATGGTGCAACACATCCGATGCCCGACAGGTGACTGGGTTTAGCTGATAGTCACAACTGTGACGGATCTGATCGCGCACCCATTGAAAACAACGTTTGGCAATGTCGTTGGGAGTCTCATACCCTGTGGCCAGGTGTTTAGCCAGGTCTAGAATGGCTGGATGTTGCCAATCGATGATGTCGGTGGTCTGTAAATAAGCATCCTGTGTGGGTGAAGCAGTCATTAGCCGCGAGTGCAATAGGGTTTTGCCATCGTATGCGATCGCAAAACCCTATTACATGAGTCGTTTTGACCTTAACCATCAAAAAAGCCCCAGTATCTACCGAGGCCAAATGCTCGGAACGTCTGTCGAGCGTTGATTAGGCTTTATAGCGAACGCCATCGTTCACAGCAGGTCAACTAACCAAACCATCCCGAGGACAGCAACGCCCAAAAATTAATGGCGTTGCTGATCCTCGGGATGATTTTATCTGCAAGATGCTGTCCTATGGCCTATCGAACCGATCGGTTCATCCTCTAAATCAGCAACGGCAAATTAATCAGCCAAGAATCGGCTTTCTTTACGGATATACCCCACCCCTATCCGGATCTATTGGATAGGGCGACAATTTTTGCTGCGGACGAGAATAATCCACCCACCTGTGAATGTAAACCGGTTAACAATCATCTAGGAACTAGCCACCGATGTTCTTTCATATACCTGTTGCAGATTTTTCAGCCCTAGCCACCTACGCCGTTCGTCCCCCCATCAGTATTGTGGCCTCTGCGCCCAAAGCCGATGAAGGCACACCTGACGCGATCGATATTACCAATCTTCCTAAAGCCGTTTTTGTGGCCCATCCAGGTCTAGATAACGCTGTTCCCAATGATGGTCAAGATGATTCAGGTACGATCCAGACCGCCCTTAAATGGCTAAAGGCTGAGCGGGCAGCCGGTAACACCCAGGTTTCCACCATCTATATGCCTGAGGGTGTCTACGATCTGGCAAAAACCCTCAATGTGAATGCACCGGGCATTACCTTTAAAGGCGCTGGTGCAAACCGAACAACCCTACAAAACGCCAATTCGTTTAAGGTCGGCACCGAAGAGCTGCCCGATGGAGAAACGGTGTTTGACTCGATCGATCAGAAGGCTTACTTGTTTGCCCTCAAGCCAGCCGCAAACAATGTTTCCTTTAGCAACATGACCCTTAGTGGGGCGGATATACACGGTGCTATTTTTAGCGGTCGGAATAACGGGCTGAGGATTAAAGGCCTAGAGTTTAATGACTTTTTATGGAGTGCTGTGCGACTCTTTGACGTCAGAAATGCCAAAATTCATAACAACGTTTTTATCGACGCTGGTGGCCAGTCTAACGGCGATAGTGGCACTACTGGGGGCTCAATTTTTGCCACCTATCTCAAGAACTCTGAAATTTATAACAACAGAATTTCTAAAACCCGGCAGCGCGATGGCAACGTCTACGGAATTAAAGGCAGAGAATTTAGAAATACTCGGATCTATAACAACACTATTAATACAAATTTTGCCATTGAGCTGCCCTTTGAAAATGACCACTTTGTTGAAATTGACCACAACTATCTAAACGGTGCGATCTCAGTGCCAAAGTTTGCTGGGGGTGACATTCCTGAGGATGGGTTTACATTCCACATCCATCATAACTACTTCACCCGTTCCTATTCCCTAGAATGGGCTCGAAACGGAGTTGAGGTGAACCACAATGTATTTATGTTTAACCCTGACAAAGACGGAGGCAACCTGGTTTCCAACTTTGGTGAAGAACCCTCTAATGGGCCAACAAAGTTCCATAATAATCTGATTGTCAATCCCGGTAGAGGGGTGGTCTGGCATGAGGGTATCTATAACAATTTTTCGTTTTATAATAATGAGATTATTGCCAACCAAACCAAAACCCCACGCACTAATGGTTTGTTTGGGTTTAACAAGCAGACAGACTTTAGCACCATTGCGATTAAAAATAATCTGATCAAAGTCAATGGAGTCCCTCGTCCCCTGATGCGCAATCTGGAAAGCTACGGTGCCGTGATTGAAAACAATGAGCTGGTCAATGTTTCTGATACTAATAAGTTTGATAATCCTAGGACAGATGCACCGCTGGGTCTAGTTGAGCCCCTTGCCTTTAGGGTGGGGGCAGAGGATGAATTTAGCGTCAATGGAGCTGAGATCAGTGCGACTGCTAACAGCGAGAGTACGGCCCTATCTGTTGACCCTAATGGGACTAGATGGTCCATTGCCACATTACTTTCTAGCTGGTTAGATGGATTTTCAAAACTATGGTCATGAGGTTAAACGCTGCGTCCACATCTTAGTCTCATTGTCTATTGCCAAGTCTTTCTAGAACTAGGGGATTGCGGGCTAGCTGCTGCCCTAGGGCGGCGGCACCTGCCTGGTTGAGATGGCTGGGGTCTGCAAAAAAGGTGTTTTGCCCCACCCATTGGGATAGCAGGTCAATCACGGCAAAGCCCTGACGCTGGCTTTGGGTTTGTAAAAATTGTTGAAACTGTTGATCAAGGGGCAGTCGATAGTCGTCTAGGTAGTCGCCACTGAGGGGCAAATTGACGTAGATCAAGCCGATATCTTGTTGTTTGAGATAGCCCGCTAGCGATCGCAACGCTCCCTCTTGTAACCCCGACAGGGCAAATGGGGTATAAAACGCATCGTAGCGACCGCTGACCCGAGGGTAGGTTTGGTAAAAGATCTGCGGGTCAAACACCCTAGGCACTGGCAAAAAGCCGTAGGCGTTAATGGCGCTGGGCTGTCTGGGCGCTGTTCGAGACGGCTGCTTGGGGAATCCTGGTTTGTTCCCGGCTTGGACGGCCTGATACCCCGGTGAGTTTAAAATGCGGGCAAAGGTGGCATCGGTGCGGCGACTGTTAAAGGCCCGAGACCCGTCACCCCAGATCACGAGCCTGGGCAGCTGTTCGGGGGTGAGCAGTCGCCTTAGCACAAAGTCCACCACCTGGGCGGTGGCTCCGTTAACGCCAAAGTTAAACACCCGCACCGGGTATCCCTGATCACCCAGGGTGGTTTGTAAATATTGGGGGTCTAGCCCCTGGAGCGAGCGGGAACTGCCCACAATCAAAATGTCGGGTGGCCCCACCACCGCCAGATAGCTCAGGTACAGACGCAGCTGCTCATCTAGGACGGAACTGCCCAGGCTAGGGAACACATCGGGCCAGCTGAGCTGTGCCGCTCGCTGTTGAGCGGCGGTCAAGTTGCTCAAATATTCTTGCTGCTTACGTTGGGCAAAGAACCGTTCTGGGCTGCGGGGGGGAATGGTTTGGAGCGTTGCGATCGCACCCGTCCAAGCCGTAACAACGTCATCCCACTGGTCAGCTGAGGTGGCCGTTTGAGCCAGGGACGCCGCCTGTTCAGCCTGGTTAAACCCCGACTGTAGGGTGGCCGCTGGTCCCCCAAGGGGCCAAATGCCGCCAGCCGCCCTCACCCCGTTGGCATCTCCACGGTATAGCCAACAGCTGAGCACTACAAACACCGTCAATCCACACAGCACCGCTGGCATCCAGCGCCGTCTGTCCAAACCTCTCATGCCATTTGTCCCGCGTTAGTTCCGATATACAACCATAGCGCGGAGAACGCCAAGCGGGGAGAGCGAAAACTGGCGAAAATGTTTGGGTTAATTGCCCCCAAGACAATGGCGATGCACCAGATCGCCAGACCGCTTTAAGCGGTCATACATGTCGGCTGGGCAGTCCTTTAACGATTGCACCCAAGTGGCATCAAAGCCTTCCTTAAGCTGCCAGGTTTCCCAAACCTGCTGACCAAAGCGCCAGGTAAAAACGCTCAGTACCGCCAGACCATTTTCGGTGTAATACGAGTCAACAGAGCAGTAAAAAGGCACCAGCCACCCCATCTGACGGGAGCGGAGGTTGTTTAAGGTTTGACGCGGGGACATGGTTTTTTTAGCCATCGTCTTAATACCAAGAACTCTTGTTACTTCATGTATTCACTGGGCCCATGCCACATTCACGAAAACATGTATAAAAGTTCACCTTCGTCAGCCATTGACCAATCTCAAGGACAGCCCTTAGGCATGTCCTTAAAAACAACAGGACACAACAGGAAATAACAGAAACACCACAGCGGCTATAAATATCCACATATACACAGCGAATCCATCCTTAAATCACCCGCGTCAGACTGTATAGAAGAGTAAATCTATGGTGTTTGGGCGTTTATGGCAATTTTGCGAAGCTTTGGCTGGGTCATGGGTATCGGTTTGCTGCTGGGGGCCGGGGGCACAGCTCAGGCGGTCCCCGCGTCAGTCTCCATGGCCAGTGTCAAATCGTCCCAGGAGGCCCAGATCCAATATCAGCAGGCCCAATCATTGATTCGCTTAGGCAACAGCCGCTCCGCCATGCAGCCACTGAAAACGGCCATCGATCTGTATCGCCGTGCCGGTGACCCCGTAGGCGAACACAATAGCCTGATTGAGCTGAGTTTTGCCCACTATCGCCTGGGGGACTATACCCGCGCGCAACAGACCCTCGATCGGGCTGATCGGCTGGTTATTCCCCCCACCGCTGCCGCCATCCAACGCAATCGTGGGGTGCTGATGCAGTCCCTAATTTGGCTAGAGCAGGGCAATATCACCCGGAGCTGGCAGCAGCTACGTCAGGTGCAGCGTGGATTAATCCAAGATTTGGCCGAGAAAAATCGCATCAATCTGGCCCTGGGGGAAATCTATCGTCACACGGGGCAGTATGACCGGGCCTTGGATACCCTCCAGGTGTCGCTCTCCCAAAGCATAGACCGGGTGGATCGAACCAGGGCCCTGGGGGAAATTGGCAATACTTACTATGCCCTGGGGGACTATAGCCCGGCAGAGGTCGCCTATCAAATGGCCCTGGCCGCCGCTAAGTCTGTGGGATATTGGCAGGGGATGCCCCGATACCTCAATGGGTTGGGCCATGTGTACTTACAGCAGCAGGCCTATGACAGCGCGCGGGATGCCTATTTAGAAGCGCGGGAGCTGGCTATTTCCTTGGGGCAGTGGCATGAGCTGGCCAGCATTCTCAATAGTCTGGGGGAGCTATATGCGGAACAGGGCGAGTTTGAAAAAGCGCTAGAGACGTTTACCGAAGCCCTAGGCTATCGAGATAGGTATGTGGGGCCAGACTATAGTCGCACCCTGAGTCATCTGGGACAGCTCTATGCGGTCAGAAATGAGTGGGAAAAGGCGATTGAGTACTTTGAAGATGCCTATGGCTGGGCGAGATTTAACCAGGATGAAGTGGGTCAAATAAACGCCCTCAGCGGTCTTGCTGACGTGGAACGCGCTAAAGGGGGGCTATCTAAGGCTAAGGAAACGCTGTATGAGGCCCTAGACAAGTTCGAAGCCTTGGAACCTGGCCTACAGGACCTTAACAAAGTCTCCCTGTTTGAAACCCAGTCCTATCTCTATGACCAGCTGCAGCAGGTGTTAGTGGAGCGGGGGGAGGTGGAAGCGGCCCTGGAGGTGGCAGAACGGGGGCGGGCCAGGGCATTTGCTGAGCTGTTGGCAGAGCAAACCCTGGAGACACCTTCACCTGTTCCCCATGGGGAGCTAAGCATTGCCCAGATTAAGGCTTTAGCCAAAACCCAGGGGACCACCTTTATTCAGTATTCCATCATTCGGCAGCCTTCCTTGGGGCGCAGTCGGTTTACCGACCGGGCCTTGTTTATGTGGGTTGTCAGACCCACCGGAGAGGTGCACTTTGAGCAGGTGGCTCTGGCGCAGGGGGTCAAAGATCTGTTGGTGGCGAGTCAAGATAGCCTGGGGGTACGGGGGTTTAGCCACTGGGACAATCGGTATCTCGCCCAGGCCGGTACTTCCCAGACTGATCAGACTGACCAGACTGATCTGGGGCGTCTTTATGACCTGCTTATTGCCCCCATCGCTGACCATTTGCCTCCGTCCGCTGCCGAGAAAATAGTTGTTGTACCCCATCGAGAACTGTTTTTAGTTCCTTTTCCGGCCCTGCAAAACCCCCAAGGGGAGTACTTGATCGAAGCCCATACCCTGGGTGCAGCCCCTTCGCTACAGACGCTGCATTTTTTACAACAGCGATCGGTGGCGCAATCTGGCCAGGCCCTGGTGGTGGGTATTGATCGGGCAAATACTTCGTCAGCGGTGATTGTGGGTAATCCTGACATGCCGTCGCTGCCGCAGCGCATTGGGGGGCCGTTGTTGCCGTTGAGTCAGCTGCCGGGGGCCGAGGCTGAAGCGGTTGCGATCGCACCCCTGCTAAACACTGACCCTCTGTTGGGGGCTGCCGCCACTGAAATCGCTGTCCGTGCTCGTCTGGCCGATGCCGACATTATTCACCTGGCCACCCACGGCATCCTTGATGAGCGGCAGGGGTTAAGCAGTGCGATCGCCCTAACACCCACCCGTGAAAAACGCGAACGGGACCAGCCCGATGATGGGTTGCTCACGGCCCAAGAGGTGATGCAGCTGAGGCTGAAGGCAGACTTAGTTGTTCTCAGTGCCTGTAACACGGGTCGAGGACGGATTACGGGAGACGGTGTGGTGGGCCTGTCCCGCTCCTTTTTAGCGGCTGGGGCCAACAATTTGGTGGCCTCTCTCTGGGCGGTGCCAGATGAAGCAACGGCCATGCTAATGACAGAATTTTATCAGCAGTTACAGACTGAGCCAGATAAGGCGGTGGCCCTACGTCAGGCGATGCTGAGCACGTTGGCAGAGCACCCCGACCCGCGAGACTGGGCCGCTTTCTTTTTGATTGGGCTATGACCCTAGGCAGCTTGGGTATAAACCCCTATGGATAAATCGTCTAATACCGATATGGCCTTGTTTATGACATTGTTGGAGACCTTGACCCAAGGGACCCCCCGAGACAAGTGGCGGGCCAGACAAGCAATTATTTGCTTGGATAAAAATATTGAGCCATGGTTGATTGAGATTTTGAACCAAACCGAGGATGAGGGTGTCAAAATTGACATCTTGATGATTCTGAGTAAAAAGAGAATAACGTGTCCCGCCACCGTGCAGGCTGTCACGCGTCATCTCAATCATCCCAAAGCCCGCGTCCGGGCTGGGGCTGCCGATACGTTGCTCCATGCTAGCCCCAAACTCCGGTTGGTATTGGCTGACTTACGACACGCCGTCGCCACAGAAAAGAATCCAGCGATTCGTCAAACGATTCAAAAACTGCTTGATCGATATCCCCATGGCTGAGGCTTATTTAGCTGACGTCATCGGTTTCCCATGAATGGGACAAATGATGGGGGCAACGCCATAACTTTTGAGCGTTTTTTCTGTATTTTGCCTAAGTGAATGGGAAGAACAGAAAGGAGAAACCTGGTTGTCAAACAAAGGATACGGATGAGTTGC
>ERZ1740067.2526-NODE-2526-length-11061-cov-4.497274_pt1 | contig 11061 bp, 8 predicted proteins | sample MGYA00581736_ERZ1740067 | MGnify/ENA primary metagenome ERZ1740067 (study PRJEB43018, sample SAMN04849236) | marine metagenome | isolation source: floating plastic debris | place: Pacific Ocean | collected 2008-08-27 | study: EMG produced TPA metagenomics... | reverse complement strand
GCTCGTTTCATGAACCGGGAACAGAGCTTTCATGCGGGCTGTAAACGTCTCACGATTTTTTGGCGACCCTTCGGATTGGAACCAGCCGCGCAGTCCATCAAGATCTGAAAAACGCGGATCTGTGATGTCGCCCACACCGAGCTTTAGATAAAGATGACCATCGGGATACCTGATGGGCGGTAGGATGTATGCGCCAAGCGATGTGTCAATCATGGTTGGCATGTTGCGCAATTCTTGCTCTGCTTCACCCTCGACCTTCACAAGCACCGTCGTACGACCAAAAACGAAAAAACCGAGATCTACAGGGCAAAGACCGCAGGCCTGAGTGAAGGCGCCGGCAGTGATCAATGCCTTCTCGGATCGCGTTACCGAACCGTCCCAAAGTTCAATCTCAACCCCGCCCGAAATTGTGTGGACGCCCCGCACAGCTTGTCGAACAAGGGTCGCGCCCGCCTGTTCTGCAAGCGCTGATTGGGCACGGACCATGTTTCGCTGACTTATGTAACCAGCGCCACCAAATTCATCCAATCCGTCAACGCCGTCCTCGATATTAAGGAATGGATAGCGCCGTCGTACCTTGCTGGTGTCCAATTGCTCAATCTTCGCTCCATGAGCGATGCCCGTCGCGGCACACCGCGCGTTGTAGGTAGAGTTTGGGTAGCCTAAGCCCAAGTATCCAGCGGGGTTGTAGAAGGGAATCCCGCTCCGCTCTTCAATGTCGCAGTAACGATTGATCGAGTGGCCGGCGGTTATGGCCCATTCCGCCGTCGGATCGACAAAACGTGTCATCCGCCCTTCGTCATAGTGGCTGCCAAACACGCCATCGTGGGCGCGTCGATTATGTGGCTCATCCGGACCGATGCATACAACCCCGTCCGTCTTTTCAGCCAAGTGCCGGGCTGCAGCACTTCCGATCAGGCCTCGACCGATCACTGCGTATTTAAACATCGATCCCCCATGTCCGACTCAGACCAATCTCACGGGCCTTCGGCGCGTTGCCATAAGGTTGAAAACAACCTTGGCAGCCGCCCCACATCTCTAAAAATTCAGTGGGTGTGTCCATGCGGCAGATGCGAAAATCCTGTCCAGATGATTGCCACTCCGATGGCAGCAATCAGTGCCGCCGAAATCCAAGGCGCTGCGTTCAAAAGGCGGTCAAACCGCGAGGTGCGCGAAGACATTACCTTTAATCCGACCGCAGCAACGATCCCAATGGCGACGAGGGTAATTGCCAGCCCGATCGAAAATGCGCTGACCAATGTAATACCCAACGCAAACTGTCCTAAATGCAGGCATAGAATGAAGACCGTGATGGCCGCCGGACATGGGATAAGCCCCCCAGACAACCCGAATAGGATCGTTTGCCAGGTACCAACTTTCCCGTTGGCGAGCCGTTCTCGGATCTCGGCCGCGTGGAAACGGGCGTGGGCGTCAAGATGTGCATCCTCCAAGGCCTCATCATGATTGTGGTGATGATGTTTGTGATCATGGCCATGATGGCTATGTCCGTGATCATGATTATGGTCATGCGAATGCGAATGCGAATGCGAATGCGAATGCCCATGATCATGATTGTGGTGGTGATGATCAGCGGCTTGCGGTCGCGCTTGCCATAGCATCCATGCTGAAATGCCCAATACCATAAAGCCGGAAACTATGATGAAATAAGGCTCTAATTGCTCTCCAATCAGCTCATTGCCCCAGGTTAGGGCCGCCATGGCAAGCACCCAGACGATGATCGAATGGCTGAACGCCGCTGATACACCCAACAGGATTGCCTGGTTCACCGTGCCTTGGATTGCCACGATATAGGCTGCCATCATGGTCTTGGAGTGGCCAGGCTCCAGCGCGTGCAGCGCGCCCAGGGCGAGTGCGAAAACAAACAAGAGCGCCGGGTTGGCACTGCCGTTTTCAATCATTTCCGTTAGGTTCAAAGGTCCACCCTCCTCAGAGGTAGCGTGTGATCTCTCGTAAATCGGCAATCAGCTCAGCGTGGCTACGCGTGTCGTCGCTCGGCTGGCTGAGGCAATGGTCGATATGATCCTGGATCAGGGTTTTCTTCGCGGCGACAATGGCGCGCTCGACCGCATGAAGTTGCTGCGCGAGTTCCGCACAGGGGCGGCCCTGTTCGATCATACTGATCACTTTGCGAAGGTGGCCTTCGCTGCGCTTCAAACGGTTGCCGATATCGGCATGGCTGGCGTGTTTCATTCCAATTTATATCCCCCCCGGGGGGATATGTAAACTGCGTGTGTCTAGCATGAAAAGCACACCAAAGGTTACTTGTTCAGCCCTGAAAGGCTCGATCGTGCACAATACTGCTGCTGGCATGGTCCCATTTGCACCAAATCGTGGCGCCCCAATCGAGAGCACTACTCCTTCATGAGGCTAAATGGAGCCAGCGAGGCCTTACTGATGATCGCGCAGTGAAACTGGTTATGACTGCTGCAGCCGTCGGGTATTACATCGTCACGTAGACCGAGCTGTCGAGGAGCATAGAGCCACTGGCGAAAAGGACTAACTTTAGCAAGCCGACATTGCCTAGAGACTTTCGCTAAGTTCCTTGATCTTGATATTAAGGATCTCGTCGTTTTCGCTGTAATCGACCGGGCAATCGATCAAATGCACGCCCTCAGAAGATAAGCAATGGACGAGGGTTTCGCGCAAATTGCCTACGCTTTCGATCCTATGTCCGGTGGCGCCGTAGCTTTCTGCATATTTGATGAAGTCGGGATTGCTATAGGTCAGGCCCCAATCTTCAAAACCCATATTGGCCTGTTTCCAACGGATCATGCCGTAGCTGTCATCGCGCAGAATAAGAACGGTCAAGTTCAGTCCTAGGCGGACAGCCGTTTCCATCTCCTGAGAGTTCATCATGAACCCACCATCGCCGCAAATTGCCATGACTTTCCGCGAGGGATAGAGCATCGCTGACATCATCGCGGACGGTAGGCCTGCACCCATAGTGGCCAGTGCATTATCCAATAGCACGGTGTTCGGCATTGTGGCTGCGTAGTTGCGCGCAAACCAAATTTTGTAGACGCCGTTATCGAGCGCAATGATCCCATCATCCGGCACAACATCTCGCACGACGCTGATGAGGTGGGGCGGGAATATTGGAAAACGGGTGTCCTGCGACAACGCAGCGGCGTGCGAATTGTCAGCCTCCTGTGCGCGGTACATCGGATCGAAGTTCCACGCAGGCGACACCACGATGTCTTCTTTGATCTGCCAGATGGCATTCGCGATGTCGCCGATAACCTCCACTTGTGGAAAATAAACCGGATCGACATTTGCTGAGTTCATGGAAATGTGGATCACCTCAGCACCGCCGTTTTTCATGAAAAAGGGTGGTTTCTCAATCACGTCATGACCGACATTTATGATAAGATCAGCAGCGTCGATGGCCCTATGAACAAAATCGCCCGCAGACAACGCAGCACACCCCATAAACTCAGGGCGGTTTTCATTCACGACACCTTTGCCAAGTTGAGTAGTGACGAACGGGATTCCAGTCTTCTCGATGAATTGCGTTAGCATCCGGCTGGTCAACGTCCGGTTTGCTCCTCCACCCAAAACCAGGATGGGTGCCTTCGCCTTCTCAATTTCGTTGACTGCGGCACGGATTGCTTTGGCTTCGGCAACGGGGCGGCGTTTTAAGCTCGGTTTTATAACGGGGGCATCGGTTTGCTCAGCCGCGACGTCTTCTGGAAATTCAATATGTGTCGCCCCGGGTTTTTCTTCTTCTGCAAGCCGAATGGCCTCACGCACGCGGCTAGGAATATTGTCAGCGCCAGCGAGTTGGTGCGTAAACTTCGTAATCGGACCCATCATGTCGACAACATCAAGGATCTGAAACCGGCCCTGTTTAGAGTGTTTGATCGGCTTTTGACCTGTGACCATGAGCATTGGCATGCCACCCAATTGCGCATACGCTGCGGTTGTTACAAGATTGGTTGCACCGGGCCCTAAGGTCGCCATGCAAACCCCGACCTTGCCAGTATGCCGACCATAGGTCGCGGCCATAAAACCTGCACCTTGTTCATGCCGAGTGAGAACAAGCCGTATCTTCTTGGAACGCGAGAGGCTATCCAGCATGTCCAGGTTTTCCTCGCCGGGAACTGCGAAAATATACTCAACGCCCTCTTGTTCCAAACACTCCACAAACAGATCGGATGCTTTCGCCATTAACTGAATTTCTCCCAAATCGCGTTTCCACGCCGACGGCGTCATTGTGTGGTTCCATAGCACATGCCGCACACAGATTATCCTGTTCGATTTTTAACAATCCTTTGCAGCGTGCCCCCCCAGCGGCGTACACGTTTTTCACGGCAACCTCATCCGCATGTAGAAAATCGAACACAAGAACGCTCGGGTCGCAGCGCTGTCGGCGATCGCTAATGCAGCGCTTCCTATAAAAAGTCTCAAGCGGGCGTTAACCTGGACACTCTATCATCATGGGCGTGCAATCGAGCTCGGGATTCGGCATGAAATTACAACGCCAAATGCAGCCAGCTCGATTGGTCATCCGATACATTTTGTCGCTCGCTCTTCTAGTGATGTTTGTCCTCGGAGGACATGGCCTTCACATCGCGACGGGCAAACAAGGCATTCTTGACGAAGAAGTGCTGAACATCTCAGGCCGCCAACGTATGTTATCACAGCGCATCGTGCTAACTGCGACCCGGTACAACGATACAGCCGACGCTGAATATGCCGAAATCCTGCAGGAAAGCGTCTCTCAATTCGACGCCAGTAACGAATGGCTAGCCGAACACGCTCTTGTGCCCGATACGGCAGTTTATGCGCATTACTTTGGGACCACCGGCACAAACCTCTACGAAAGATCGATTGAATTCGCTGAACATGCACGCGCGGTACTTTCGATCGAACCCGGAACGCAATCTGCCAATTCTGCGATAGCTTCCCTGGAACAGATTGCGCTGGTGGATTTGCTTCGTGATCTCAACATTGCAGTCGCGCTCTTCGAAGACGCGGCGAACGAACGCGCACAAACCCTTGAACGTATTCAATTTGCAGCGGTGGTTGCGACGCTGGTCATCATTGTTTTGGAAGTTTTGCTCATTTTCTATCCAGCGCACCGTACGATGGACAGAATGATAAGGCGCCTGCGCTACCAGGCTTGGCACGACGAATTGACGGGCTTGATCAACCGCGCCGAGTTTGTCGAACGCATTAAACGGTTGGCAGAGCGTCGTCCAAAATCACTTGATCAAGTCTTGTTGTTCGGGCTGGATTTGGACGGTTTCAAACAAATCAATGATACGCTTGGCCACCCAGCCGGCGATCTGGTTCTTCAAAACGTTGCGGATCGCATCCGCGCTGTTGTTGGTAGTTTTGACGGCATAACAGAATCTCACGTGGCACGTGTGGGCGGTGATGAGTTCTTGATTGGGTTACGAACCAACGATCCTGATCCGAGCCTATATGCGAAACGTCTGGGTGGCCTGTTGATCGACGCAGTTCAACAACCAATTGCCGTCGAAATTACGCCCGGGCAGACCGCGCCTTGTAGTGTGGGCGTAAGCATTGGCTTTTGCACAGCTTCCTCAACCAATGGCGATATCGAGGCCGCCTTGGGCGACGCCGATATCGCGCTCTACCAGTCCAAGCGTGGCGGAAAAGGATGTACGACTGAATTCATACCAAAGATGCGTGCCGAAATAGAGGAGGAGCACCGAGTTGAACAGCGCCTGAAAACTGCAATTCGCGGTCTAGAGTTCAGGTCATTCTTCCAACCGCAGATTGATATGACGACCGGCAAACTCGTCGGTGTGGAGGCATTGGCCCGTTGGAATGATCCCGAACGCGGCGTCGTAAACCCGGCCAATTTCATCGAAGTGGCAGAAACAGTTGGTCTCATCGATGCCTTAGATGGTCAGATTGCTCTACACGCCTTTCAGGAATACCGGCGATGTGAGAGCCTCGGCTTCGACCTGGGAACTCTTTCCATAAATACGAGCGGCCTAGCTTTGCGGGATTTGGACTTCTGCGAGGTGTTGGTGAATGTCGCAGCAGCCCACGAAATGGCCCCTTCTCAAGTCACCGTCGAAATTCTCGAGAACATCTTGGTTTGTGACGAAGACCCTGCGTTGGAGAGCATTCGCAGGTTATCGAATGCGGGTTTCGGTATTGCAGTTGACGACTTTGGAGTTGGGTTTTCTTCGCTGGCCCGGGTCGGTCGAATGAACGTCTCGGCTATCAAGATCGACCGGTCCCTGACGGCTGAGGCCGAAGATCCGAATATGCGAAAAATCCTGCAAGCCACCTCCGCCATGGCAGATGGGTTGGGTGCACGGCTGTATGTGGAAGGAATTGAGACAGAAGCGCAGCGCCACATCATGGCAGAGATGGGCGCTTGTGTCGGGCAGGGGTATCTCTGGTCAGCGCCGGTTTCAGCGGACGATCTTTGTGACTTGATTAGGCGAGAGCATCGGTACCGCCTTGCCGTTGTTTAAAAAAGGAAGGTTAGGTCGCGGATGCTTGGGTAGGTATCAGCGCCTGTCATTTTTTTCGACGGCTCGGCGGATTCTCCACAGCCCACGTATCGCATGAGATCTCGCCACAAACACTGGGGTCAAGCGCTGTTATACTCCGAAGCGATCAATCACTGAAAAACGCGCAGTCACTTAAACGGCGATTGTCGCGACCAACGTTACAAAGGAGGTTTGGCTGGGGTGGTAGGATTCGAACCTACGGTACACGGTACCAAAAACCGCTGCCTTACCGCTTGGCTACACCCCAACTGTGAGGCGTGAAATACGCTGCGAAGGCCGGGGGATCAAGCCCTTGGATGTGCTTTTCTGGCAAGGATTTCTTCTAAAGCCGCCTGCGTTTTGACTGATGGAAACTGTTTCGCTGAACACTCCTATTTCTACCGTCCGGGCCTGGGATTTCTAGGTTGGTAAGCCGTTAACGACTCTATTCCTGTGGCGCCTCACGGCGCAGCAAATCATCATCGGGCAAGGCCTCGCGTTCTGCTTCGATAATCGTCTCTAACGCCTGGGTGTCGTCGGTACCCACATCTTGTACTTCGATTTTGTTTGTTGGGTCGTGGTGCATCGATCCAGTGACCTCACCATCGCCTAATCCCAGCAGGCGGTAGGTTGGTTCCGGCAGGCTGATGCCTGCCTCCTCCAACCGCGCTTTAACGATCCGAACAGCCTCACCCTTGGCCATTCCGATGCCGGTCTCATGTTGCTTGATCCATGCGGCGGCGGTGATGTCGATGGTGGAAGCTCCAAGACCTTCAACCCAGACGGCCGGGCCCGGCGCCTCCAAAACGAAAGGCAATTCACGTAACGCGGCCACCATGATCACCTGTGCTTGCGCAATATCCGCATCGGGCGCAACCCCGACAAGAAAGGTGAACCGCCGCTCATCATTGCGGGAATAATTCACTATTTTTGATTTGAAGACTGTGGAGTTAGGAATGCGAATATGGTTGCCATCCAAACTCAACAAGATTGTCGCCCGGCTGGTAAGGCGTATGACATGGCCCATGTCACCGCCGATCTCCACCAAGTCCTTCGGGCGGAACGGCTGCCGGATCGACAACATGATGGATGAGATGAAGTTTTCGACCGTGTCCCGCACTGCGAAACCGATGGCCAAGCCCACAATCCCCGCAGCCCCCAGGATCGTCCCCAAAAGCGCGGTTGCGTTCAACAGGTCCAATGCCAGTACGATGCCCAACACTAAGAACACCAAACGCACAATCTGGCGATAAATATCAGCGATAAAGGCGTTCGGCGCGATCCGATCCCATGGCCATTGCCGCCGGGCAAGCCATAAACCAAACAAAACCAACAGAACCCCCGCCGTCAGCGCCACGAGGATTAAAGGTGAAAACGCAATAATCTGATCGAGCCGCTGGCGCATCCGCTCCAGCGCGGGGTCCAACCGTTCAACCACATCGGTGGTCTCAACAACGCGATTTTCGATCGCGACCACGCCCTCTACGCGACTAATCAGGGCATTCAGCGCCTCGATCTGCGTGGCCTCTAGAACCTCGCCACGTACAGTAACGATGCCCTCGGTCACACCAACGACAACGGCATCATACCCGTCCAATTGCTGCAATATCCGGGTGATACGATCGTTTATCGCAGCATCCTGCTGCAGAGTACTCTCGATAGAGATCCCTCCATCGGGCTGCGTCTGCGCGACGCCCGGCGCGGCCAGCAGCGCCAAAAAAACTGCTGCTAGAAATATGCGGATCACAGCGTCACCGGCGCAGCCTTAGCCACCGCATCCAACGACATAAGCGTGGTCACGACGCCCTCCATATCTTCCAATCGGATCATATTGGGGCCATCCGATGGGGCGTTGTCGGGGTCTTGATGTGTTTCAAGAAACACTGCGCTAACGCCCACCGCCACAGCGGCGCGCGCCAAAACCGGCGCGAATTCACGTTGCCCGCCCGACGACCCGCCAAGGCCGCCGGGTTGTGCCACGGCGTGCGTCGCATCCATCACCACCGGCTAACCCGTCTTGGCCATCTCGGGCAGGCAACGCATGTCGGCAACAACCGCAATGTACCCACCCGACACCCCACGCTCCGTCAGCAGCAAGCGCTCGTTCCCGGTGCTCTCTATCTTGCCTACCGCATTTGCCATGTCCCATGGCGCCAGGAACTGCCCCTTTTTCACATTGACCGCCGCCCCGGTCTCACCCGCGGCCAGCAGCAAATCGGTCTGCCGGCACAAAAACGCGGGGATCTGCAGCACATCCACCGCCCCAGACACTGGCGCACATTGGTCGGGCGCATGTACATCCGTCAGCACGGGACAACCAAATTCCTCTCGGATATTGGCTAAAATCCGCAGACCTTCATCCATCCCAAGGCCGCGTCTGCCCGTCAGAGATGTCCGGTTCGCCTTATCGTAGCTCCCCTTAAATACATACCCCGCGCCCGCCTTGGTGCAGACCTCAGCCATATGACCCGCAATCATGCGGGCATGCTCCAAGCTTTCAAGCTGGCAAGGCCCCGCTATGACCGTCAAAGGGGCTGCATTGCTGACCTTCAGATCACCGATTTCGACCGTTTTCATGGGCATCCCCGGGGCTGTGGCCCCGAGGCGCAAATGATCAGGAGCTGACCTGTTCGCGCAAGATCGAGGCTGTCATAGACACCAGCAGGTAGATGCCAGAAAAGACGACGAACGCAAGCAGCGTATTCTCGAAAGCTTTCGGGTAGGCCGCTTCATCCGGAGCCACTGGGAACACCCCCATCGAGATGTAAAGCGATTGACGATTGGCTTCGGCGCGGGCGCCTTCCATCGCTTGCAGCGCTTCGGTCAACATCAATTGGCGCGTTTCCAGATCCGCTTGTGCGATCACAAGCTCCGACTGCACCCGTGCCAGTGAAGCTTCGCCGCTTTGACCCTCGGTCAAGCTGGCGCGAAGATCCGTTATCAAAGCTTCCAACCGCGCGATATTCGCTTCAGCGACCTCCACACGGGTGGCGTTGGGCCGCGCGGCAGCCTGGATTTCGGCCAAACGCAAACGTTCTTCGGTTAATTGCAATTCGAAATTTGCAATTTGCGAAAACACTTGGTTCACCTCAGCATCGGCCGAAAGCACACCACGCTGTTCTTGTAGCTCAAGCACCCGTTGCTGGGCCAACAATAGGCGTTCTTCAGCCTCCTCAAAGCTCTCCCGCGCACCCGTCATCTGATCTCCGCGCAATCGGTCAGACATTTGATCAACCCGTTCTTCGGCATAGCCGATCAACGCTTCTGAAAACTGCTGGCTGCTTTCAGGGTCAGCAGCAAGCATTTCCATACGGATCAATCCTTCGGTTGGATCATACCCAATCGTAAGGCTGCGAAGATATGTCGTGTACATCTGCTCATCGGTAGATTCGACGTCTAAGCGCGTTAGCGGATCGATATTGGGCCCTGAGAAATGGTCGCGGAACCCAAGTTCCTCGTCCAATCGCAACATCGCCTCGCGGCTCTGGAGGTAACTTTGGACCGTGATCGATTCTTGGACCGTGGCAAAAGATGACCCACCTAAGAGGCCACCCAATCCACCGGCGCTGGAGGCAGGGGCTTCGGCTTTTTGGATAACAAATTCTGTGTTGGTGGCGTACATCGGCGTTGCCACCGCGTAGTAATAATAGCTCACCAAGATTGTTGGAAGCAGAACAAAACATGCAAGCCGCGCACCTAGTTGGATCAACTTGCGACGACGGCGGCGCACAATGTCGCGCTGCACCTTCATAATCTCGGCAGCGCGGCTCTCGGCGTCGTGCTGCACGGGCGGCGACACCGTGGGCGGAGGTGCTGTCGCGGGGACTTGGGCTGTGGCCGCCTTCACCGGCAGTGTGTTGCTGGCGTCGGGTGCCGTTTCGGCGCCGGGTGGAGCGGTACGGCCAGGGCCTTTCCCGGCATCGTTGACAACCAATTCCAACATCGATGATGTCCCACCCAGCGGATCAATCCCGCGTTCGCGCAACATACGAACCGCGTCAAAATCCGACTTCGGCTGGAGTCCGTTTTTCTGAGCCATACGCCGCGCTAGCCGCAATTGGCGACCCGTTTGGCCTTCGGCGCGAATGGCCGCGATTTCCGCATCAACATCACCCGTGACAGCGGCGGCAGGTGTCTCCGCCGCCTCTTGTTGACGGTCATAAGCAGCGGATCCGGGGAAGACCATTCCTGCAAAACCATCATCGGTCACATTCGGCAATGCGTTTTCATCTGCAGTATCCGGTGTAGGCGCGGGCGTCGCTTGCGGGCTCGGAGCCCGTTCGATTGGGCGTGCATCAGCTTCCTCCGGCGGAGGAGTAGCGCCTGCCTCGGGGCGCCGAATACGAAACTTTCTCGCTTTAGGTCTGGTAGTCATAGAGCTGCTTAGCCTCTTCCAGCGAGTCAAAAGTATACAATTTGCCGTCCTTGAGAACGGCGGCTTGTCGGGCGAATTTCTCAAGCGTCTGCGCTTGATGCGAAACAATTACTACGGTCGCGTTTTTCAGGCGCTCCGCCAAGATGTTGCCGGCGCGGCGATTGAATTCTGCATCCGTTGATGCAGGCA